>Ga0316226_1000060_pt1 | contig 180366 bp, 157 predicted proteins | sample TBH18017metaG_FD_206009 | JGI IMG/M metagenome (GOLD analysis project Ga0316226, IMG submission 206009) | Freshwater microbial communities from Trout Bog Lake, Wisconsin, USA - TBH18017 | ecosystem: Environmental > Aquatic > Freshwater > Lake > Hypolimnion/Profundal zone | place: USA...
GTCGGCGTATTTCGGCCCATTGGTCCATATCTGTGAACATCCTCCATCTTTAGATTGAAGGTGCCGCACTTTTCGACCGCCGCGTCACTCAACGCCACCCGCCGCACTTTTCGACCGCCCTTTACATGGCATACAATCGTCGTCGGCGCGTTATTGCGCTGTCGGTAGTTAACGTGTCATATTGCATATGCGAGTGTTACATGTTAGGCATCGGGATCGCGTTCGCAAAGTAAATTGTCTTGTCCTTTAAGCTACGGGCAGGGATATTGGTTTCAAGATCTCGGCCGACGCTTCGAGGGGATGATTCCAAGGATTGCGTAAGATGGTCTTGCACCGAGGCTCAAACCCTTACCACCAGCAGTTCCTCCCATCGGGTGGTAAATCCCCGTGATTTTCTCTCCTGCCGCATCCGCCACTGTTGATGGAATCCCATGGCCCCGTAGCGGAGGGTGTTGGAACCGTATTTGCGATTAACCTGATCCACGAGAGCATCCAGGTGTGCGGTGGCGTTGAAGGTTTTTTCGAACTCAGCCACTGCGGCCATCATGGCCTCGAGCGTGGGCGCGTCACCAAAGAACATTGAACCAAGCATACCCTGATAATCAGCGCGCCAAGCAGGGAGATGACTTTCCGCGGGACCAAGCGGAAGGTGCCAGGTTTGTGGGTGGAATAAGGGGGCGATCCTTGTGTTTGTGCCCTTGCTTGTCCGCTTCACCCTTGCGGGCATCAGCGCCAAATTGCGCAGCATCGAAATTCCCTGCGGCTGCTTCGAGACCCTCAAACAAGTCACGCCGTTTGGCTGGACTTCGGTCCTGCGGAACCTCGCGCTGATTGGGTTATTGCTGAGAGCGTGGTTTCTCGATGCCAGAACCCAACACACTGATTCCGATCCAAGATAACATTGACATGGAAGATGCTGATGCCAAATTAAGCAGCATAGCTAAAGAAAGTCGCGTTTCTGACCCGGTTCGCAGCGGGATTTTGATTGGGGCTGCAAAACAAAGCCCAGCGAGGTTGACGGGGACGAGCACTGGATGGGGTGGGACCGTGTGTTGAAGCGTTCGGAGGGTAAGGCGCAAGCCGCGATCGCGTGGCCTCTGTAGCCCAGAAGCTTTCTTTGGTGCTTATTCCTTTTCTCGGGCGTGTTTTTCATAGCCTTTGGTATGGTTTTGCTCTTATCGCCCCGCCTCTTTCCCAAAACTACTGATTCACACGAGAGAGGACGAAGGCTGTGATCAACCCCATGCTGCACGGGCAGACAATGCAGCAGATATGGTATGCGTGTGAGTCAGGGACACACATCAAGACGGACCGACCGCTTGTCGAAATGGAACTTGCGCGATCGCTCCCGGAGCTATTTGCTGGACTGGAGGGACTTCGTCATAATAGTTCAGTCTTGCAGCGCACTGGAGCCCAAGTCTTTTTTCGCTGTATGGGTATTGCGATGGAGAGGTGTAAAATTGCTGGTGCCGGAGTGCCGAAACACGATGGATGGATTTTCTCCGGCACAGAATCACAGGCCATGGCCGTGCATCGTATCTTTGAGGCGGAGGCCGAACGTATTACTGGCGCGAAATTTCCCGTAAAGCTGGAAGCAATTTGTTGAAAGAGGGCTTTTTTATAAACTGTTAAGAATACGAAACTTACAAAAAAAAGAGGGGACGGTTTATGAGGGGGGATATGAGGATTTGTTTGTGTTTCTTGTTCTATTTGTTCTCCCAAACAACCCGGCCCCTATTTTTTTTGAATGTCCTCGTTAGAGGTAGAGGAAAAAATTCGCTTTGCGTCGGAAGGAGTATTGGAGTATTTTTTGACCTAATGAATAGGTTCTATACTGATTTCCTTGCACCGTCCGGGTCTTACTTTCTCGGCGCTGGGGATGTTTTTGGTATAATGGGCGGATATTTTTCATATAACCGCTCTGCCAACGAACAAGCTGCCGACGCAAGGGCCATTCGTCAAGATTTCGCCATGATCGGGCAGGATATTCTTGATGTTGTGGCTGAGATAGAAGCTCAAAAAACCAGATCGCAACTCAAGTTACCTCTCGCTTCGTGACGCCAGAGCAGCAACAGATTGAAAGGGTTGTTAAAAAACAGAAGCCGGGCGTTCTTAGGGGAATTCCCGGACCGCAGAAGCAGCAAATATTAGAACTCCTTCAGGAGAGTGCGGGCGGCGTAGCTGGAAGGAATGTAGTGCTTCAACAAACAAGCATTTCCTCTGGGCCTGTTCCGCCTGCCGAGTTACTTGCTGGTTACAACCGCGAAATTGAAAACGGTGCCACGCGTCTTTTCTCCTTGATCGAAAGGCAATCTGAACATCGCCAAGCGATGGAAAGAGATACAATTACAACGCAAAATATTGCAACCAAACGGGGGCAGGTATTCGGATTTATTTTGGCCATTATCCTCATAGTTGTGGGATGCGTTTTTAAAGCGGTTGGAGATTCTGTATTGGCCGGAATCGTTTTTGGAACAACAGTCGTCGGACTAACTACGGTTTTTGTTCTTGGGAGAAAATCTCAAGAGCGAAATTTAGATAAAAAAGCTCCGAAATAGCCAGATTTTGTTTCTTTCTGAATCTTCTAATCGAAGAGGGATTGATAGAGCCAATTTTAATCAAAGGGTGCAAGAAAACGAGCCCCGGCTAAACCGGGGTTGAACCGGGGTTCACATCCTTCGTTCCAAACGAAGATGAGCCGATCAGAAATTCTCAAATCTGTCGACACAGGTGGCTACACCAAAACACTGCAAGCGTTAGGTTTGGTGACATCGAGGAAATTTCACGCTGACGCAAGCGTTAGGATAAGGGGTATCTTCGTTTGGAACGAGGGAGTGAATTGCCGGAATCTTTTGGCGCAGGAAGGCGACAGCGACGCACATGTAAGCGTTGGGAATCACTTTCCCCCTCCCCTGTTTCAGGGTTGTTTTTCGGCTCTGCCAATGAGACGTGGCAGACTTACCTTGAGCGCTTCGGCGATTTTCAAGAGTGTGTAGAGCGTTGGATTAAACTGGCTGCTCTCGACGTGGCGAATCCCGTTCTGCTCATTTCGGCCATTTTGGCGAGGGTTTCCTGTGAAATCCCCTGCTTCTGGCGTTCCTCGCGTAGGAACGCGATGACGCGGGTTACGGTCTGGGCATGGAGGTCCACGGCCAAAACAGTAAGAGCTTGCCTTTGGGTCGCATACGGCCATATATGGCCGTCATGCTCCATCACCCGGAAGCAAGCCATGGACACCACCTGCCGTCGTTGACTTCATCCTCTCTCCTACCAGCACTATGAAAACCAAACTCCTCCATCTGCTAATTGTTGCGACTGCCATTACCCTCGTTTCGTGCTCAACTGGGGTTGTTCCCATGGGACGCGACACCTACATGATCTCAGGGAGTTCACCGGGGTTAATCGGCTCGGGGTCAGTCCGTGCAAAGCTCTTGCGCCAAGCCGACGAATGGTGCAGAAAGCGTGGATTAGTGATGGTCCCGGTAAACTTCTCGGGGCACGATGCCGTTGTCGGTGGGCAGTGGGCCAATGCCGAAGTCACTTTCCGTGCCATTCCGCCGTCTGACCCTGAAAATGCTCGGCCAAACTACGAGCGCTCACCGGATCATCACGAGATGATTACGATTCAGCAGAGATGATCCGATATTCCCCGATTCAGTTATTTTGACTCGTTTCGCATTAAATGTTGAAACCAGAGTCAAAAAGGGGCTTTTATGCTCTCTGGTGACGATGGAACCCCTTGGTCAACGCAAACCGAGTCACACATCTTTCCTCACAAAATGAAAGCGACCATGGAAGTGCCGAACCAAACAGGAAAACAGACCGACCCAAAATTTTTCCCCCGTCAGGGAGTCGGCAAGATGCGAGGGACAGCGCTCGGAATTGTATTCGTCCTTTTATTTTTCGGTGTGTCCTCCACACAAGCATTCGACCCATCAAGCGCTGTGCCCGTAGATGGCGATGGACAAACAGTTAGCGGAGGCGGCACCGAGAGCAAAACGAAGGACGTTGAGTTGTTTAAAAAAGCTGCCGAGCAAGGCGATGCTGATGCTCAGTTCAAGCTCGGGATCATGTATCAAAACGGCACTGGTGTTCCCAAAGACGAAAAGCAAGCCGCTGAGTGGTATCTAAAAGCCGCGAATCAAGGAAATGCAGGTGCTCAGTGGAACCTTGGGCTCATGTATAAAAACGGCACCGGCGTCCCTAAAGACGATGCAAAAGCCTTGGAGTGGATCAAAAAATCCGCCAAACAAGGCAATACTGCTGCTCAGTTTACTCTCGCGCACATGGATAGCGGAGGAATCCCAGTGGACAAAGCAACGGACGTTGAGGGGTTGAAAAAGGTCGCAGAGCAAGGTGATGCTGCCGCTCAGTATAACCTCGGGCTCATGTATCAAAAGGGCACAGGCGTCCCCAAAGATGGAACAAAGGCCTTTGAGTGGTTCAGTAAAGCCGCTGAGCAAGGCAATGCCGACGCTCAGTGGATGCTCATAGTGTTAATGCATGATATGGCAAGAGGCAGAGACAAAGTTGAAATAAAGGCGGTTGAGTGGTTCCAAAAAGCTGCCAAGCAAGGCGGTGCATATGACCAGACATCTCTGGGATTGATGTATGCCAATGGCAGGGGTGTTCCTAAAAATGAAATTGAAGCGGTGAAGTGGTTTCGGAAGGCTGCCGAACAAGGCTATGCTGAGGGGCAGAGGCTTCTTGGGGTAATGTATGCCAATGGTAGTGGTGTCCCTAAAGACGAAGCAGAGGCGACAAAGTGGTATCGCAAAGCTGCCGAGCAAGGCGACGCTGAGGGGAAACGCCTTCTCGAATCGATCCAAACGCCTACCCAAGGAACCGATGACTCCGAAGGCCAAATCAAAGCCTACGAGTGGTGTCAAAAGGCCGCTGAACAGGGCCTTGCACGTGCACAGTTTTTCCTTGGGAACATGTATGCAAGTGGTAGAGGTGTCCCCAAAGACGAAGCTAAAGCTTTTGAGTGGTTTCAAAAGGCAGCAGATCAAGGCGAAGCCTACGCTCAGGTCAACCTCGGGAGCATGTATGAAGACGGTATAAGTGTCTCCAAGGACTACTCAAAAGCCGTTGAGTGGTATCAAAAGGCTGCGGAGCAAGGAGTTCCCGAAGCGCAATGCAAACTCGGAGGAATGTTTGCCAATGGTAGGGGTGTCTCTAAAGATAATGCCGAGGCGACTAAGTGGTATCGCAAGGCTGCCGAACAAGGCAATGCAGAGGGGAAGAGTCTTCTCGCTGCAATCCAAAATAATCGCGGATTACCATCTCCTGTTAGCCCACCCCGCGCCACACAAGCATTCGACCCAACAAGTGCTGTGCCCGTAGAGGCTGAGAGCCAAGAAGTTAGCGGAGGTATCCCCAAAGACGAAGCGAAGGCTATTGAAACGTTAAAACAAAACGCTGAGCAAGGCAATGCCTACGCTCAGTGTAAGCTCGGCCTCATGTATCAAAATGGCAATGGTGTCCCCAAAGACGGCGCTAAAGCCTTTGAGTGGCTCAATAAAGCCGCTGAGGGAGGCGATCCCGTTGCTCAGTCCACCCTCGCGCACATGTATGCACAGGGCACAGCTATCCCCCAAGACGAAGTAAAAACCGTTGCGTGGTTGAAGAAAGCCGCAGAACGAGGCGATCCCGTTGCTCAATTCGTCCTCGGAAATATGTATTTTGATGGCAAAGGTATTCCAAAAGACGAAACGAAGGCCATTGAGTGGTATCAAAAGGCCTCAGATCAAGGTTCTGCGGAAGCCCAAAATAATCTCGGGTGGATGTATGAAGGCGGCAGAGGCGTTCCCAAAGACGAGGCTAAGGCCGTTGAGTGGTATCAAAAGGCAGCCGTGCAAGGGTATGCCACCGCTCAACTCAACCTCGGGTGCATGTATGAAACCGGGAGGGGTGTAAATAAAGACGAAGCAAAAGCCATTGAGTGGTATCAAAAGGCTAGAGATCAAGGCGATCCCGGTGCCCGACTCAGCATTAGGTCCACGAATGAAAACGGTGGAGGCGTCCCAAAGGGCAAAACGAGCATTGAGTTGTTCGGAAAAGCTGCCGAGAAGGGGGATGCAGGTGCTCAATATAATCTCGGCTGGTGTTATGAGAATGGAACCGGAGTCCTGAAGGATGCGGAAGAAGGGGTGAAATGGTATCGCAAAGCCGCTGAGCAGGGGTATGCGGATGCGCAACAACGTCTTGGACGGTGCTATTACTATGGCATCGGCGTGGCGAAGGATGGAACGGAAGCGGTGAAGTGGTATCGCAAGGCTATCGAGCAGGGACATGCAGGTGCTCAAAACGGCCTCGGCCTTTGTTATCAGAATGGAACCGGAGTCCCGAAGGATGCGGAAGAAGGGGTGAAATGGTATCGTAAAGCCGCAGAGGGGGGGCTCTCAATGGCGCAATACAACCTCGGTAATTGTTATGCCAACGGCACTGGAGTTCCGAAGGACTCAACGGAAGCGGAAAACTGGTATCGAAAAGCCGCAGAGCAAGGCTTTGCCATCGCTCAGAACTGCCTCGGGTGGATGTTTCAATACGGTAGAGGTGTCACCAAAGACGAAGCCAAGGCCATCGAGTGGTATCAAAAGGCCGCAGAGCAAGGCAATGCCGACGCTCAGTGCAACCTCGGTATCATGTATGAAAACGGCAACGGCGTCCCCAAAGACGCCGCAAAAGCCTTCGAATTGTTTCAAAAAAGCGCAGCGCAGAGCAATGCTGCCGCTCAACTCAACCTCGGTCTCATGTATTATAATGGTAGAGGTGTTCCCAAAGATGAAACGAAGGCCATTGAGTGGTTCCAAAAATCCGCAGCGCAGAGCAATGCCACCGCTCAACTCAACCTCGGGTGCATGTATGAAACCGGGAGGGGTGTAAATAAAGACGAAGCAAAAGCCATTGAGTGGTTCCAAAAATCCGCAGTGCAAGGAAATTCCTACGCTCAAAGCTACCTCGGGTGGATGTATGAAAGCGGCACGGGCGTATCCAAAAGAGCCACAAAAGCCTTTGAATGGAATCGAAAAAGCGCAGAGCAGGGCAATGTAACTGCTCAGAACAACCTCGCGGTAATGTATCAATATGGCAGTGGCGTCTCTAGAGACGAAGCTAAGGCTGTTGAGTGGTATCAAAAAGCCGCAGATCAAGGCAATGCTACCTCTCAGTGCAATCTCGGGTGGATGTATGAAAGCGGCACGGGCGTAACCAAAGACGAAGCTAAGGCCGTTGAGTGGTATCAAAAGGCAGCCGTGCAAGGGTATGCCACCGCTCAACTCAACCTCGGGTGTGCGTATGCCAAGGGCAGTGGAGTCGCACGAGATTATATTGAATCTTATAAATGGTTTAATCTTGCGGCAGCTCAAGGCGTCTCTGCCGCCAAGCAAAATTTACCGATATTGGAGAGGTCAATGACGCGAGATCAAATCGCAGAGGCACAGCGTTTGACGCGGGACTTTAGACCGAGCAAGGCAGGGCAACCAGATGCGACTACAACTCCTTCTGGTGTGGCAAACTCTGGCCCCTCCGCGAGTGGTTCCGGGTTTTTTATCACAGCGGACGGGTTTTTGGTCACGAACGCGCATGTCGTGAAAGGAGGTACCCAATTCAAACTCCTTACGCCATCGGGGCTTATTAGCGCCAGCGTCGTGAAGGTAGATGTGGCCAACGACATCGCTTTGCTCAAGGCCGAAGGCCGGTTTATGACCTTGCCGGTCGCGCCAAGCCGGTCAGTCCGTTTGGGCAGCACGGTGGCCACAGTCGGCTTTCCGAACATCGGTTTGCAAGGATTCGCACCGAAACTGGCCAAGGGCGAAATCGCCGCAATGTCCGGCGCACAGGATAACCCACATTACTTCCAAATCAGTGTTCCCGTGCAACCCGGAAATTCGGGTGGAGCGCTTGTGGATGAGCGGGGCAATGTTGTGGGGATTGTCAGCGCCAAGCTTAGCCCTAAGGCGGCTCTTGGTGAAAGTGGGTTCGCGCCGGAAAACGTGAACTACGCGGTGAAGAGCGGCTTCCTTCTTAGCTTCCTCGAATCCTCGCCCGAGGTGATCGCAGCTCTTAAGGAACCTAATACTCAGGACGTAAAGTTCGAGGAAGTGGTAAACTCCGCTGAACAGGCAGCCGCGTTGGTGCTGGTTTATGAAAAGTAATTATTCTTCCCTCTTCGTTTCTTGTGAACGCCGAACTATCGTTATCCCCTTCCCAAAGGGATCAGAGAAAAAGCGTATCTTTTAATTTTCCCACTTAGACACTTCAAAATCACAATGGTTTACCGAAGTTGGAGCACATATCTCGAAGCGCTTGCCAGTTACAAAGCGGCGAAGGACCAATGCGATGCAGCAATTCAACAGTGGAATGCACGACTAAAGAGCTTCGATTCGAATTCCAGTCAAACAAGCACCGTCAACGGCTTAGGTTGCCTGACTGTGATCGGTGCAGGAATTATCGTCTATTTCTGAGGAGCGATGGAATCAGTTTGGGGTTGGGCGGTTCTTTGGGTTTTTGTATGGAGCGTTTATCTTTCACTAGATGAGAAATACCGTGAATGCCAGAAGCAGCAGTTTCTTGCGACAACTCCCTGTCCGCGGTTCACGCTTCAAGAGCCAACATACGAACCGCCAGATGAGCACCGCGCCCCACCGCCCCGCCGCGCACCAAAATTAACCAGTGATCTAGCACTTGCAACGCTTGGGTTGACTCGCAGCGCCACGCTTGCAGATGTAAAGAGCGCCTATCGTGAACAAATGCGACAGTATCTAAGGGTCACTGAATGATCTATCGGAACTGGAAAAGCTACCAAGAGACTCTTGCTACCTGCAATGTGGAGAAAGCGCGGGATAATCCATCACTTGCGACTAAGCTGAGGTCTGTGCAAAACACCCGCCCAGACAGATCGTGAATATCGGTCTTGAGCGGCTAACTGGCGTCGTGTAATGGCAACAGTAAAATATCCCTAATAGAAAATTTGGTCTGCCATACAACTACTTCCTCTGGGAGCCTGTAATGGTCAAAAATTCGGAATTTCAGCCAACCAATAGCTGCCTCCCAATGCATGCCACAAGTAGTATTTGTAGTTTGACGGAGAACACTTTCTAAGGCCTCATTTACCATCGCGTTCGTTTTTCCAGAATGCACTCCTTTCAGGATCAGGAATACCCGATTAGCGCTTAAAAAATAATTCGCATCCCTTTGGCGCGTGGTTGCGCGTTTATTAACGAACGCCACAAAGCAACCAAGTAAGGTCGGCATATCGGGTTCAATTTTATGTTGGTTATGAAACGTCATGGTTGCCATCGCTTCCTCGAAGGAAAACGCCTTTGGCACCCATGCTGTTGAATCCTCACTCTTCCACGGAATCCATTTACTGAGGGCGAGAAATGCAACGGTTGAACTCAGGACAGCAATAAAACGACGACGGGAAAGGTCGATCTTGCCATGTGGTGTGGTCCGCCCCAGAAGTGACGATTGGTTCTGCTGGTCGTCGCGGATCGAAGGGATCGCCTCCAGCTTTGTGCTGATGTTTTGGTTAGTGCGCATGGATTTAGGTTCAGGTTGGCGCACCAGAAAGGTGACGGGTTAGCGTCACCGGGAGAGCTTTAGCTTTCGCGCCCCACATCACTGTGGGGAACGCGCATCGGGTCGATTTCTCGGCCCAGCCACCGTAAGGGTCTCCGTCCTTCGGTTGGCATCCAGTAGCCTTTTGGGCCACTGGAACTCCTGATGCTGAAAAAACAATAACCGAAAGCGGGAGGTGGAGTCAATCGGGGAATGGCTTCCAAACGCTTGCGGCTGCTCTGGCCACGGCAGACGACTGCTGAGGATTCGCTCCTCGTTTGAAACGAAGATGAAGATGCCCCTTATCCCATCTCTTGCGACGAGGGGGGACGGGCTTTCCGTGGGGCAAATAAATGGGACACGCAGCGACACCGCTCTCCAGAGTAAAGGTGAAACGCTATGGCAATGGAAAAAACTCAGCGAAAAACGAGCCGGAATTCCATCGTAATTGATGAAAATCATTCTGCCGTCATCGGTTTTTGTGCAGGCTCGGTTTCAAGGCGTCCCCAAAGCAAGTTGCGTTGCGGGGGTATTAGTCAAAAACCAAAGCGAACAACGGCGAAAAATGAAGCCAAATGTTCCCGTTCCTGTTCCCGTTTGAGTGAAGCCAAACAACTAAATGGGTGTTAGCGCCTCTTATTTGCTTGATTTGGAGCGGGTGAAGGGAATCGAACCCTCGTATGCAGCTTGGGAAGCTGCCGTTCTACCATTGAACTACACCCGCCTATTGGAAAACTTCTGAGGTGCTGACTGTTACCCAGAAATAGCCACGACTTATCGTATCGGTCCGATGAATCGAGCTTCTCTTCCCTAGGCAAAGAAGCCTAAAATGATGTCAGGTTACTGCCAAGAAAGCAAGATGGTATTTTTATTGCTACCGTAATTGAGCACTCCTGCAATGCTATCGGGCTGAGGGTTTGTATTACTCTTTACGTAATAATAGCCAACCGAGGCAACCCCCACGCTGACCGAGGGGTTCGTCGTGATATCGGAGAAAGCCGTAACAGCAGAGATATCACCTCCATAGTCTGCATCGATAAAAATAATGTACTGCGTTCCCCACGGGTCATACCATTTTCCCGTCGTAGAATTGACGCACCCTTTTGTCGAAGTTGTCACCTTGGGCTCTATGAACTTGATTTGGCGCGGATTGAGCGAGTCCAGAGTGGTTTGGGTCGTGCTTCCAAGTGGCTTGTAGCGTAAAACGGAAATAATCAGGTCGTTACTGTTTGCACCACCATAAATTGCAGCCGCATCCGTAGTAACGGTGCTAGCAATGGGATACCGCCCATATTCAGTATAGTAAGCTTGGACGGCACCGGCGATCTGGCTCATGTCGCTTTTGGCTACGACTCTCTTCGCGGCGAGCATGGCGCTCGTCATCGAGGTAAAGGCCAGTCCGGCGAGAATCGCGATGATCGCGATGACAACCAGCAGTTCGATGAGGGTGAAAGCCGCGCCGGAACGCGAAGAACGGGAAATATTCATGGGAGTCTTTCAATATTAAGGGAACTTGGAATCGTTGACAACGGGTTTTCATCACCTCTCAACAAATCGATTCGCCTATCCGCTGCTCCCGGCGGGATGGGTTGCCCTCTTTGGGTTCGTGGCGACCGTGTTGCTGCTGGGGCGCAAGTGCTAAAATCCGTCAAAGAACGCAAGTCCGGGATTGCCAAGCGCCGAGTTTCGCCGAAAATCTGGCGATTCATGTCAGAGATCCCGAAAGCTTACGAACCGCAGGCAGTAGAAGAAAAATGGTATGCGCGCTGGCTGGCCGAAGGTTGCTTCGCAGCCAACCCGGTCTCGCCAAAACCCGCCTATTCCATCGTCATCCCGCCGCCCAACGTCACCGGAATGTTGACGCTCGGGCACGTCCTTAATAACTCCATTCAGGACGTCCTCGCCCGTCGCGCCCGCATGTTGGGCCACGAAGTGCTCTGGCTGCCGGGGACGGACCACGCGGGCATCGCCACGCAGACGGTCGTCGAGCGCAAGCTGCGCAAGGAGGAAGGCAAAACCCGGCGCGACATCGGCCGCGAAGCCTTCCTGGAGCACGTCAGGCAATGGAAAGAAAAGCACGGCGGCATCATCATCCAGCAGCTCAAAAAACTCGGCTGCTCCTGCGACTGGGCGCGCGAACGCTTCACCATGGACGCGGACTACTCCCGCGAAGTCCAGGCCGTTTTCGTTGATCTCTACAAAAAAGGCCTTATCTATCGCGGCAAACGGATGGTCAACTGGTGCCCTGTTTCGCTCACCGCGCTCTCCGATGAAGAAGTGATCATGAAGGCGCAGAACGGCTGGCTCTACCACATGAAGTATGAGCTGGCCGACCGCCCCGGCGAATTTCTCGAAATCGCCACCACGCGGCCCGAGACGCTCATGGGCGACACCGCCGTTGCCGTGCATCCCGGCGACGAGCGCTACCAACACCTCATCGGCAGCCACGTCTGGCGGCCCTTCCCTAAGGCCCGCATCCCCATCGTCGCGGACGAACACATCGACCCCACCTTCGGCACAGGCGTTCTCAAAGTCACCCCCGCTCACGACAAAGCCGACTTTGAAATCGGCCAGCGCCACGGGCTCGAAGTCATCGACATCTTCCACCCGGACGCCACCCTCAACGAACTCGCCGGGCCGGAATTCGCAGGCATGGAGCGCTTTGCCGCCCGTAAAGCCGCCGTGGAGAAACTGCGCGAAATGGGACTCCTCATCAAAGAAGAGCCCTACCAGAACAACGTCGGCTACTCCGAGCGCGCCGACGTCCCCATTGAGCCGCGCCTGAGCGAACAGTGGTTCCTCAAATACCCGCAGGTCGCCCAATCCCTCGACGCCGTTAACAACGGCACCGTCCAATTTCGCCCGGAACGTTGGGCGCACGTTTACGACCACTGGATGCAAAACATCCAGGACTGGTGCATCAGCCGCCAGCTCTGGTGGGGCCACCGCATCCCCGTCTGGTATCGCAAGGACAACCCCGCGTGCATCCACGTGGATACCGTCCCTCCCGCCGATTCCGAAAACTGGACGCAGGAAGACGACGTTCTCGACACCTGGTTCTCCTCCTGGCTCTGGCCCTTCGCCACCATGGACGCGCCCACCCGCGCCAAATTCTATCCCACCACCGACCTCGTCACCGGTCCCGACATCATCTTCTTCTGGGTCGCCCGCATGATCATGGCCGGTTACGAATTCACCGGCCAGCGCCCCTTCGCCAACGTCTTCTTCACTGGCCTCATCCGCGACCTCCACGGGCGCAAAATGTCCAAGTCCCTCGGCAACTCCCCCGATCCGCTCGACCTCATCGCCAAATACGGCGCCGACGGCATCCGCTTTGGCCTCCTGCGCATCGCGCCGCAGGGACAGGACATCCGCTTCGACGAAAAACAGATCGAAGAAGGCCGCAACTTCGCCAACAAACTCTGGAACGCCGCCCGCTTCCGCCAGATGCACGGCGAGAGCGCCCCGGAAGTGCAACTCGCAGGGCTCAAACTTTCCAGCTACTCCCTCGACATCCTCGCTAAACTCCAGGCGCTCGTGGACAACCTCAACGCCGCCTACAAGGAATACCGCTTCAACGAAGTCGCCCAATTAATGTATGACTTCTTCTGGAGCGAATACTGCGATGGCTATGTGGAAGCCGCCAAGACGGAAATCTTCAGCGAAGACCCCGCCGCCAAAGCCTCCGCGCTTGCCGTCATGGACTTCGTCCTCTCCCACTTCCTGCGCCTCCTCCAGCCCTTCATGCCCCACTTGGCGGAAGAACTCTGGAGCACGTTCGGCTTCAAAGCCCCCAACCATGGCAGCGAACGCCTCATGTATGTCGCCTGGCCGGAATCCGCCACCCTGCTCGCAGGGCTTGATCGTGAACGCCTCGCCCTTGCCGGAAGCTGCGTTTCGGCAGTCTATGACGCCGTCCGCCTCGCTCGCAACCTGCGCGCCGAAGTCCGCATCCCCTCCAATAAAAAAGTCCGCCTCTTCCTCAAGCCCCAGCCCGAGTGGGTCGCCGAAGAGATCGACACCTTCGCGCGCCTCGTGAACGCCGAAGCCGTCACGCTCAACCCGGACTACCAGTCCGCGCGCGGTGAACCCTGCGTCCTCACCCCCTTGGGCGAACTCTACCTCCCGCTCGAAGGCCTCGTGGACACCGCCGCCGAACGGGAGCGCCTCCAAAAAGAAATCGCCAAAGCGGAAGCGGAACTGACCACTGTGCACAAGAAACTCGCCAACGAAAATTTTGTTCAAAATGCTCCAGCCGCCGTGGTAGAAGAACATCGGCGTCGCGAAACTGATTGGAGTGAGAAACTTACGCAACTCCGAAAAATGTATCAGGCACTTGACGTTTAAGCCGCCTATCGCAGAGTGACTCCGTTCATGAAAACCCAAACGCTGAAAAAACTCGCGCTCCTGTGCTTTTTCGCGCTGATCGCTTTTGATGTCCAGGCAGATATTCTGGCTTCGGGGCAGAAACCAAAAGACATCATTGGCCAAGTGGGTAGCCTGGAAAGCAAAAACGGTTTTTCCGCTCAGTTTTGGATGACCACCGATGAGCAGATCTTTTCAACGTGGGCGAAACCCGGTGCCATCCGCGGTCTGAAGCCGATTACCGCCGTTAGGCGCAACACGCCGGTATTTTTGGCGTTGTTTATCGCGAACCCCGGGGGCCGCAGCGTAGGTAAATCGACCAATCCCCGCTTTGCCAGCGATGTTTCCTTCGACCTGTATGTCATCAGCCCCAATGGCACCCTGAGTCTCGCTTTCCAGCAGAGAACCGCGTGGAAGGGAACTTCTCCGTCGCCCGGCCTCGTCTATCTGGCACGCGATCGGGGAACTCTCAATTTCGAGGCGATTGACGCCTTGGGCGAATACAATGTCGTCGTTATCCTCCACGACAACGTCCGTAAGATGGACCTCAAGCTTACGCGCAAGCTGGAGTTGACGGATTAGAACCCAGCAGACTCCTACACGTAGGAGATATAATCCGGCTGATACATCATTGCCCGGATCGCGCTCTCCAAATCCGCAGGAAGCTTCTCGGTGGCCAGACCCCGTTTCTCTGCGATATCCGCCACAATGACCGCAATCGCCAGCGACACTTGGCGGATTTGCATCAGCGACGGATAAATCCGTCCCTGATCCAGATCGGTCTTCGTCACCAGATCGGCCAGCGTGCGCGCCGCCGCCAGGAACATCTCATCCGTCACCAGACGGCTGCCCGAGGCAACGATTCCAAGCCCCACGCCAGGGAAAATGTAGGCATTGTTCCCTTGGCCCGGCACAAAGCGCTTGCCGTCCAACTCCACCGGAGCGAACGGACTCCCACTCGCAAAAATGGCCCGTCCGCTGCTCCAGAAATACGCCTGCTCCGCCGTGCACTCCGCCTTGGAGGTCGGGTTGGAAAGCGCGAAAATAATCGGCTGCCCGGCCACCCGCGTTATCGCTTCTACAACTCCCTGCGAAAACGTTCCCGGCTGCCCCGACGCCCCGATGATCGCCGTCGGCTTGAACGCTTCGATGATTTTCAGCGGGTCCGTCAGGGGCTCATGATCCTGTGCGAAAAATAGCTTCTGCTTGGTCAGGTCTGTGCGGCTCTTGACGACCAGCCCCTTGGAATCAATGAACCAGCAAGCCTTGCGGGCCTCCTCGTCAGTAAGTCCCTCGGCCTGCAATGCGGTCACCATCAACTCGCCCACGCCCATCCCCGCCTCGCCCGCGCCGAAGAACAGAAACCGCTGGTCGCGAAGCTTGCCCCCCGTGATGCGTAGTGCGGAGTAGATGCCCGCGAGCGCCACCGCCGCCGTCCCTTGGATGTCGTCATTGAACGTGCACACCCGCTCCCGGTATTTGTGCAAATAGCGGAAAGCATTGTGATTGGCAAAATCTTCAAACTGGATCAGCGCCTTGGGAAAAATCTCCGAGACAGCCGTGATAAACTCCTCGATCAGCGCATCGTAAGCCTCTCCCTTCGTCCGGCGCTGCGGCAGGCCCAAGTAAAGCGGATCGTCCAGCAGCGATTGATTATTCGTGCCCACGTCAATCGCCACCGGCAGACATTGCGTCGGCTCGATCCCCGCGCATGCCGTGTATAGCGCGAGCTTCCCAATCGGAATCCCCATGCCGTTCGCCCCCAGATCGCCCAAGCCCAGGATGCGCTCCCCGTCCGTCACCACAATCACGCGGATATCCTTGCGCGGCCAGTTGCGCAGCACCTGTGCGATATTCCCCCGGTCCTTTTCGGAAAGATACATCCCGTGCGAACGCCGGAAAATCTGCCCGAACTGCTGGCAGGCAAGCCCCACCGTCGGCGTATAAATCAGCGGCATCATCTCTTCGATGTATTCCGTCACCACCCGGTAATACAGCGATTCATTGCGGTCCTGCAACGAGGCGAGATCAATATAACGCTCCAGATCTGTCGCCCGTTTCCGTTGCGTGATGAAAAAGCGCTGCACCTGCTCGTCCTGCGTCTGTACTTTCGGCGGGAGCAGCCCGCGCAACCCCAGCGCATCGCGTTCGGCCTCGGTAAAAGCAGTTCCCTTGTTTAGAGTCGGGTCCTGCATCACGCATAACCCCTTCGGCATATTCTGTAAATTTGGCTTTTTCATTGGAGAAGATGGTCAGGAGGCGAAACTCGGGAACAACCCATCTCAAAAGTGCCTCCACGATGGGTATCCCTTGACCTTACGGGGTAAAATCTTTTTCGCAACCATCCACCTTGCAAAAGTGTGGCCGGATTTTGGCGCTCTAGAGTGTTTCCGCCCCCGCCATCGCCCTTCCCGCCAGCCACCCTGTCGTCCAAGCCGCTTGGAAATTGAAGCCCCCGGTGATTCCGTCGATGTCCAGAAACTCTCCGGCAAAATAAAGCCCCGGCACTTTCCGACTCTGCATGGTCTTGAAATCAACCTCCCCCAAACGCACCCCGCCGCAGGTGACAAACTCCGCCTTGTTGGCACTCTTCCCTGCCACCTGAAACTCCGTCCGTGCCAACTGCTCCGTCAACCGCTGCTGCGCTGCGCGCGGGAAAGCCCCCCAGCGCGTTTCCGGCGCAACCCCTGCCGCCCCGCAAAGCGCCTCCCAGAGCCGGTTGGGGAGGGGACGCAACGGTGTTTTCATCACGAACCCCGCCGGTTGCGCCGCCGCCCGCGCCTGCCATTCGGCGGCAAGCGTTTCCCGCGTGAACTGCGGCAGCCAGTTGACATGCAAGGGGAATCGGTAATCCCAAGTATGCAATTCCCGCGCCCCCCAGGCGGAAATCCGCAAAATCGCCGGGCCGCTCAGCCCCCAGTGCGTCGCCAGCACCGGACCCCGCTCGCGCAGCTTGCTGCCCGGCACACTGACCTCCGCAAAATCCACCGAAACCCCCGCCAGATCGCGCAGCCACGGCGTCTCGATGCGGAACGTAAAGAGCGACGGCACAGGCGGCTCCAGCGTGTGCCCGAGCGCCTCCGCCAGCACGCCCATTTCCGGCTTCACCCCGCCCGGTGCCAGCAACAGCCGATCGCACGCCATCGCGCGGCTATCGGAAAGCGTCAGGTCGAACCCACTACCGGGACGTATCGCCACCCCCTCCAACCCGCAATGCGCGGTCAAAAAAACACCCGCCGCCCGCGCCTCGCGCAGAAAGCAATCAATGATCGTATGCGAAGAATCCGAAGTTGGAAACATCCGCCCGTCACGCTCCGTCTTGAGCGCCACGCCGCGCGCCTTGAACCACTCCACCGTCTCCGCAGGCCCGAAGCGCTGGAATGCCCCAATCAACGCGCGTCCTCCGCGCGGATAATGCGTCGCCAGTTCGCGCGCATCAAAGCAGGCATGCGTCACATTGCAGCGCCCCCCGCCGGAAACGCGCACCTTCGTCAAAAACTCCGCTCCGCGCTCCAATAGCACCACCTCCAAAGCCTGCCTCGTTTCAGCGCAAGCCTCCGCGCACGCCAAAGAGGCGAAAAACCCCGCCGCCCCGCCGCCTGCAATGACCACGCGTTTCATCGTTGGAAACAAAGACTAGGGAATGAAGAGGGGAGGTCCGCAGATTTCGCAGATTCGCGCAGATTACCGAGAAAAAACGCGCAATGAATTCCCTCGTTCCCAAACTCTATTTGGGAACGCACTTGTCCCGGCAACTCCATTGCCTGGAGAGAACTCGAAAGAAAACCGAACCCCGTGATCACAGACCCACCACCGCAATAGAGTTGCGCCCGCAATTGCGTTCCCAAATAGAGTTTGGGAACGAGGAAAGAGCCCAACGGCTCCCCGAATGACCTCAGAAAAATCTGCGAAAATCTGTGTAATCTGCGGATAAAACTTCCTTTCATTTAAGCCAGCCGACGCTCCACATCCGCCTGCAATTCCGCCCACAGGCGGTCCAGTGACGCGCGCACATCTGTCTTGATGGCAGTCAGTTCCTCGCGCGAGAACGTCCTGCCCGCCTCCGGTTCGCGACGGCCAAACAGGTAGAACTTGATCTTCGGCTCCGTGCCCGAAGGCCGCACCGCCACGCGCCGACCGTCCGCCAGCGCAAAAATCAGCATCGCTTCCTTCGGGATGAGATCGCCCTCCACATCGTGAATCTCCTGCGCTGCGTAATTGATCGCCCCGGTCACGGCCACGCCATCCAGCGTCGCTGGCGGTTGCGCCGCATACGACTCCGCCAGCCGCTTGATCTTCGCCGCCCCTTCCGCGCCTTCAAAAGTCAGGTTGCCGTTCTGCTCCAGGTAGAAGCCGAACTCCGCGTAAATCTCATCCAGCAACGCGTCCAGCGTCAGTCCGCGCGACTTCGCATACGCGGCCACCTCGCAGAACATCACCGTTGCGCCGTTGGCGTCCTTGTCGCGGCAGAAATCCGCTCCGCTGTAGCCGTAGCTCTCCTCGCCGCCGAAAACATAGAAGCTCGACAGATCCAGCCGCAGCGCGCGCGTCTCCGCCTCGGAGAGCGACCGATATTTCGCCTGCACCTCCGCTGGCAGCGCCCGCTCGTATTTGCCCAGTTTCGCGCCGATGTATTTGAACCCCGTCAACGTCTCCACGCAGCGGATGCCCAGTTTGTCGGCGATGGCCTTCTGCAAATCCGTCGTCACAAACGTCTTCACAATCACGCAGTTTTTCAGGTTCCCCTCGTGAATGATCCCCTGGCGCAAAAGCGTCGTCGCGCGATACCACGCCATCAGCGAACCGATCTGGTTCCCCGTGATCAGCTCCATCTTCCCCTGAGAATTGCGCAGCGCCACGCCCATGCGGTCGCAATCGGGATCGGTGGCGATCACCAAATCCGCCCCCTGCTCGTCGGCGAGCTGGATCGCCAGCGTCAGCGCCTCCGCGTTCTCCGGGTTGGGACTATTTACCGTCGGGAAACGCCCGTCAAACCCCGCCTGCTGCGGCACCGTGCTGAACTGGAACCCCAGCCGCGCAAGCATCGGGCAACTGATCTCCCCGCCCGTCCCATGGATCGGCGTGAAAACAATCTTCAACCCGCGCGCCTTCTCGATCAGCGACCGATCCAGCACCAGCGACTCCAGCCGCGCCATGTACGCCGCGTCAATCTCCTCGCAGACATGCTCAATCAACCCGCGCGCCTCCGCCGCCACCGGCTCATACCCATCGCTCTCGATGGCGTTCACCTTGGTGATGATCCCCGTCGCCTGCGGCTCCACCACCTGCGCCCCGTCGTTGAAATAGACTTTGTAGCCGTTGTCGTGCGGCGGATTATGACTCGCCGTCAACACGATCCCCGCCGTCGCGTTCGTGTAGCGCACCGCGAACGAAAGCTCCGGCGTCGAGCGCGGCAGCGTGAACAGGCAGACATCCACCCCGTTCTCGCTCGCCACCTTCGCCGTCAACTCCGCGAAATGCCGCGAAAAATGCCGCGTATCGTGTCCGATCACAATCTTGGGCCGCCCCGCCAGCCCCTCCTTCGCAAACCACTCCTTCAAATACGCCACCAACCCCTGCGTCGCCCGCGAGATATTGAAATCGTTCATCGCATTCGTCCCCACGCAAGGAAACTCCGGGCGATCCAGCGCCTGCAGCGTCCCGTGTTCCGCAGCAGTCACGATCTTTCCAATCGTCCGCCCGCGCAGCCCGCCCGTCCCGAAAGCCAGCGTCCGGAAAAACCGGTCATTCAGTTCCCCCCAAGCCTGCGCCTCCACCAATTCCGTCACGCTCGCCAGATAAACCGGCGAACTCGAGCGAGCCAGCAACTGGCAGATATTGCGCGCGCTGGATTCCAGCAACTGTCCCGCCGCCACTGCGGCTTGAATGCGATCAGTAAGAGTATTCATGGTTTAATGGCGGTGGAGTGTAGGCGGGCGCCACGAAAATGGCAATCGGGGCGTTGAAAAGAAGAAGCGGAAAGAGAATGGGGGGAGAGCAACCTATCGTAAACGGAAGTCAAAGCGGCTAAGCAAACCTGTTACACGTTCCTCGATAGAAGCTCATCTGCAGAACATCGATTCAAGGATGAGAGGTGCCAGAAAACTTTCATCTTCCTTCACGATTCGCAGTATCGCGCATGGATTTGTAATCTTTGGCATCGATACTGTCCCAGTTCCATTCATCCCCTAGAATATCGAATTGTTCCTTCGCTATTTTCCAGTGACCACCCTCTGCTGCACATTTTGCAAACTTTGTTCGATAAACAGTGCTTTCAGGATATTTCTGCAAATACGTTCGAAATACTTGTTCAAGTGGTTCCCATATTTGTGGCTTCGAGTAGATTTTCGAGTTGTTCTCTGACAGGTCTTCAAGCGCTTCGACAAGTATCATCGGAATCTTCGCAGACCAATTTTGTGTTTTTACACATTCAAGACCGTATTTCCATAGGTCTTCCGAAGATCCATACCAGCGGGGAAGTAAATAGTTCATTTTTCTTAGATATGCAGCGTAATCGTCTGGATCACTTTCGATCGCACGCTGAAACCATGGTTCCATCTCATTGCGCCCTTTTTCCAAGCCGAGTTCGACCGTGATCATACGGCGGGCAAGGGCGCCTTTCATTTGACTTTCAGGATATGCCGTTTGGAGTATATCGCTTGCTTTCTCGAGTCGTTCTTTAAATAATCGCCATCCGTTCTGCGTGACAGTATTACTCCAACCTGATCCTCTCGCAGTCCATGCATAATGAATGTAGTAGTCCCCTTGCAAAGCTGTTCTCAGAGAGCTATCCGCTTTTTCTTTTTCGAGAGCTTTTGTCAAAAAAGACCACATTGTATTGATGGTCGTTTCATCAACTCTGATATCATTCGTAAGGCTTGCTGCCTTTGCGAATAATAAGTCATTTGAAACAGGCATCTTGATCAACTCACCATACCAATAACCAGTTTTCTCTGCGAATTCAGGAATTAGTTTAAAACTTTTCTCCATGCTTGCGCTGTGCTCTTTGTCATGTTTGGCTTCTGCGAGATTTTTGACCATGTTTGCATACCCAGAAAATTTAAAAGCGGGTGGATAATCAGACTTCTCCAGTTCATCGGCGCATTTCTTCAGATCCTCAACATTTTGGTCGTTCGTAGAATGTGCAAACCTATACCAGTCAATGTCGCCAAAAACATTAATCAGGGGATCTCTGTGATCGGTGGGGCTAGAATGCTTTAGTCTTAATTGCCTGGAGTAATTCCAGTAGGTTTGCCATAACCCCTCTTGATAATAGTCGTCCCAGACCCAAAGATATGCCGCCAAACGTATTGCGGTTTGTGCCTTTTTTCATCTGCGCCGGGATTCGGATGAAGGCTCGCATAAACTTTCAGTGAATCGTCTCTGAGTTTTTCGTAGAGGTCTTGATGCTTTTTCATCCTTGAGGCCAAGGCGTCCACGTCAATTATCCGAAGAGGTGGTGCAGGCTTCGGCGTTTGGACAATCGTTTGGTCTTTCTGCTCCTGAATAAACTGGAAGAGATGAACCCCGCTAAAACTCAGACCAGCGATACAAAAAATAATCAGAATTAATTTTTTCATGGCATCTTAATTTTCCCGAGTGCTGACTATTTTGGCGGATCAGAAATTAATGTCAATTTCTCGGTATGAAACATCTGAGACGACTTCATTTTTCGGGCCGGGTAGGCTATGACCGTCGCCTTAACCCTTGGTAAGAAGAAAAGATGAACAACAATTCTTTGGTTCGTTGTTTCCGGACTGCAAAGAAACGCTCTCGCTTGGGCCAAACCCCGCTCACCCACGATGCGTTTTCGGCTTGATCTTGTCGGGTTTCCCGGATAGGCAGGTGGGCAACCCCCAACGGTTTTCATGGCAAGAATTTCTGTTATCATTCCGTGCTATAATTACAGCGCATTTCTTCCCCAAGCCATTGCCAGCATTCTGGGCCAGGATGTGCAGGATTGGGAACTGATTCTTGCCGATGACGGCAGCACGGATTCCACCCCCGAAATCATCCGAGGCTATTGTTCCAGCGATGCGCGCATCCGCAGCGTCCGGCAAGACAACGGAGGGAGATCGGCAGCGCGGAATTTGGGCGCATTGCAGAGTTCGGCGGATGCGCAGTATCTTTTTTTCCTGGATAGCGATGATCAACTCGTTCCCAGCGCCTTGCGCCTGATGAGCGGCTACCTCGACAGCCATCCCGAAGTGGGTCTGTTGGGTTGCCAGTTTCAGGAGACCGACGAACAGGGACGCCCCTTCGGTTCCGCGAAACGAAGCCGCTGGGTTCCCGGCTGGTTCATGCCGCGCGCGCTTGCCGACGAAGAGCGTGAGACGCCGTTTGTCACGTTTTTTTGCGCAACGGGTCAGGGTCCTTTCGCCATGTATCGCAAATCCGTTTTCCAGCGCACGCAAAGCTGGGACAACGATTTCAGGCACTTAATCCATGAGGACACCGATATGTTTTGCCAGATGGCGCTCCTGGCCGATGTCCATTATATCCCGGATCGCCTTTACCTGAAGCGGGTTCACGAAGCTGCCTCCACCCAACACTGTGATTTCGTGCAAGATTCGTATGCCAAGTTCAGGCATAAATGGGACAACTACCAAACGGATGATCCCCGGCAACAAGAGATCCTTCGCAAGGCAAAGAAGCATTATTATACCCGCCACAGGCCATTCCGAGATCTCAAGGTTGCAGTAAAAACCCTGAAGTATTTTCTTCGAGACCCCACGAAAGCGCGCATGGTCTGGTTTCTCACCTTGTGCAAGTCCGCCATGAAAGGGCTGTTTTTGGAGAGGTGAAAGGTAAACCCTGCCGGGTTATTGAGTTCCCTTGGAATGTCAGGATAATTTTGCGAAGGGGTATTAGTCGGCATTCGCGCTTTGCCACCGGATTCAGCCGGTGGTAATGGCATCCAAGGAGCGCTTGAGCCGGCTTTAGCCGGGCTTCTCCTGCCGATAAGAAAAGCCCGGCTAAAGCCGGCTGGCGACCTCTTTGCATTAAATCCACCAGCTAAAGCTGGTGGCAAAGTAAAATACCGGCGCGCCGCATGCCTCACGCTATTGGACCGCTGGCTGCCCATCGCAGCCACGGAAGCCCTCGCCATCCCCGCAAAGAAGGCCGCGCGGGCCCGGTCATTGACGAAGAACCGCTCGAAGCCGCCCTCAAAGCCGGAGCCTTCATCCTCAAACTGCTGGAGCGTCTCTCCCGGCTCGACGGCCTCGACGCGTCAGAGAAGCAAGACATCACCCTGTCCAAAATGGCCGACCCCGTGGAACTCGCCCGGCGTGTGCGCATCGTCAGCCCCATCCTCATGGCCCGCCTGCAATCAGAAGGCAGCCACCCGACCGCGCTGCCCGAGCCGGAACAAGGCAGATTGAGAAACCCCATCGCGTAAAAAAATGCTCGTTATTGGGGTTCGAACTTCATTTAGTCGCAAAAACATGAATCGGAATTTGATTGCCTGGGATGCCAACGGCTACCAGATCGACGGGCGACCCACCTGGCTGCTGTCTGGAGAGATCCACTACTTCAAGCTTACAAGGGGTGACTGGCGGCGACGGCTCGTGCAACTCAAGTGCGCAGGCTTTAACACCGTGTCGGTGTATATGCCGTGGAACTTCCATGAGGTCGAGGAGGGTGCGTGGGATTTCTCCGGGGAGAAAGATGTGGAGTATTTTCTGAAGCTCGCCGCAGAGCTTGGGCTGTATGTCGTGGCCCGGCCCGGCCCGTATATTTGCGATGAATGGCAGGCTGGCGGGCTGCCGCCCTGGCTTGGCGTCAAGAAGGGACTCCGGCCCCGGACCCGTGATCCACTCTACCTTTCCTTCGTGGATAAATGGTGGGACAGGATCGCCCCGCTGATTGCCAAATATCAACTCGGCGCAGCAGGCACCGTCATCCTGGCGCAGGTGGAAAACGAGTATGGCCATTTTGGCCTGCACCAAGAGGAGCCGTATATCCACCACCTCCGCGATGGACTGCGGAGCCGTGGAGTTACCGTGCCGATCATCAATTGTGACAGCTTCATCCAGTTCGCCCGGCTCAAGCCCCAGGTGTATGAAGGCATCAACATGTGCTGCAACTTCGGGGGCAACGGAATCCTCAATCTTGCCCGGGCGAGGGCGATACAGGCGGAGGCTCCGCTCTTTGTCACCGAATACTGGATCGCCGCGTTCGATTGGTGGGGACGGGAGGGCTCAGCCATATATAAGGACGACACCGCGCTGCACAACGGTCTGGAGATTGCCGCCGGTGGTGCGGGGGGACTCACTGCCTTTGTTTTCTCCGGGGGCGCGCACTTCGGTTACTGGCACGGCTGCTCCATCTGCTCCGACGATAATTTCATGACTACGCTGTATGGCCCCGGCGCGCCGGTGCTCGACGACGGAAGGTTCAGCGGCAAGTATGGGCTGCTCAAAACAAGGCTCGCGCCGCTGGCTCTTGAGGAGTTCGCAAGAGCCGGGATGCCTGAGCTTACCGAGGAAGCGCCTGGATTGCTCAAGGCCGTCCGGCGAAGCCTGTCAGCCGAGTTCGTCTTCCACCTCAACCGTAGCGCGGAGCAGGCGAAGATTGCGGTGGCGGAGAAGGATCAGGCTTGCGTGGACATGTCCATTCCCGCCGGGGCAGTGCGCTGGACCGTGCGCAATCTCCCGCTACCCGCAGGCTTTATTCTCAAGGAGTTGGTGGGTCTGGATCTGTTCGCCGTGGAACCTGCGCTGGTCTTGCATGGCGAGGCAGGGACGCGGGTGGCGGTCGAAATCGCCGGGGAAGGACGCGTTAGCGGAGAGGCAAGCACCGGGCTTTCCTTTATCGAAACCGATGCCGCGTTGCGTGTCGAAGCGATTGTGCCGATGGGTAGCGAACCCCTCCATGCGGTGCTGTGCTCAGGCTCATCCCGGCTGGACCTTATCCTTCTGAACCGTCAGGCGGTGGAACGCAGTTGGATCGTGGATCTGACTGGCGTGCCCAAGGCGTTGATCGGGGGCATGGACCGTGTGGAGGATGCCGTCGTCGAGGGCGGGCGGCTTTCCCTGACCGTCTCAACCGCTGAGCCATCTGCTTGTTGGCGTCTGGCCGGAAGTCGGATCATAAAAGAGAACCTAGCCTTTTCGGAATCGTTCGGTGCAAAGAGCATTCCCCTCTCAGATCTTCGGATGGCCAACGACCTGCCGGAGAAGGAGCCGATGTTCGACGATACATCGTGGACTACGGCCGCCCAGCCCTTGCCCATGGCGGCGTTCGGACACGGCACCGGCAAGGCTTGGTATCGGACGACGTTGCGGGTAGTGGATGCCGGACCGCAGATGATCTACTTCAGCGGAGCCTGTGACCGGGCTCTGGTGTTCGTTGACGGACAGTTCCTGGGGATACGCGGCTCGCATTCGCATGTGGGATGGAACCTGATGCCATCGCTGGACGCTGGAGAACACACGCTCGCTCTGTTGGTCGAAAATCTCGGCATGTTCAACAGCGGCGCGGAGTATGATGTGCCTCTGTGCGAGCCAAAAGGACTGTTTGGTCCCGTATGGATGAATGGCGAGGAACTCGTGGGCTGGCGCATGCGCACAGGGATCGCATCAGGGGAGGAAATCGAGCTTTGGCCCAATCCCGGCCCTGCCTCGTGGAAGGCAACAGAGGAACCAACATGCAAAGGGCCTGTTTGGCTTAAGGCGGCCTTTGAGATGCCGATGGGATTCGATGGGGCCGTTCGCCTGGAGCTTGGGGAACATGCAGGGAAGGGCAGCGTCTGGCTCAACGGGCACAATGTTGGCCGCTATTGGAAGCTCGGCCCGCAACAGTCGCTGTGGCTGCCGTTGTCCTGGCTTAAGCCGACGAATGAGTTGGTGCTCTTCGAGGAACTGGCGATCGAGCCGTCGCAAGTTTCTGTTCAACTCCACGGGTTCGGTTGCCAGACCCGATGGAAGATCACGGACGACCCAACTCCTGCCTGACAATCACGCCTCGAGAGCAGTCCCCCCGGCGCGCCAAACAAGGCGACAGCGAAAAATAGCGCAATTTCCAGCTTGCCAATTAAGCCGTTACAGCGATGATTCACGACTCTTAAATCGGGCCGTAGCACAGCTTGGTAGTGCGCTTGAATGGGGTTCAAGAGGTCGCAAGTTCGAATCTTGTCGGCCCGATTTTCTTATGAACGGTTTGCATAGCTCAAGCCGGGTAAACCTCCCGGTCGAACCTCAAAGGCTCGACTCCATCGACGCCTTGCGCGGCTTTGCCGCCCTCGCGGTCGTTACTGTTCACACCTCGCAATGCGTGGGACCTTCCACCAATCCCCTCATCACGCTGGCCCAGCAAGGCTCCTACGGCGTCCAGCTCTTCTACGTCATCAGCGCCTTCACTCTCTTTTTCTCCCTCTCCATCCGGCAATCCGCCGAAACCCACCTGACGCGCAACTTCCTCATCCGGCGCTTTTGCCGGATCGCACCCCTCTTCTGGTGCGCCATGGCGTTCTACCTCCTGCGCGATGGCCTGGGCCCGCGCTACTGGCTGGGCGACGCCCCTTCCGTCACCCCGCTCAACCTCCTCGCCACCGCCACCTTCACCAATGGCTTCAATCCCTACTGGATCAACAGCGTTGTCCCCGCTGGCTGGTCCGTCGCCGTGGAGATGATGTTCTATCTCACCGTCCCCATCCTCTACCGGACGATAAAATCGGCAAACACCGCATGGGCCTGCACCTTCGCCTGGTTGGTCTTGAGCGTCCTCGTGCTCAAGCTCGGCGAACACCTCGTCCCCATCACCGACAATCGGCTGTGGGTCGATTTCCTCTTCTTCTGGCTGCCCAACCAAATGCCGGTTTTCGGCGTGGGCTTCGTTCTTTACTTCATCTTTCGCCGTTTGCAACCCGCCCTCCCGCACCTTCGGAAAAAGAAAACGCAATCCGCAGCGTTGCTGGCAGTCTCCCTATGCGCCGTAGCCGTGCTCTCCTACTGCGACTACCAAATTTTGCCGGTGCAATTTTTATACGGCCTCGTTTTTCTGTGCGTTGCCATCGCCTTGTTCCTGCATCCCTTCCGGCTTTTTGTCAACGGGCTGACGACCTCTATCGGCAAAATTAGCTACAGCGTTTACCTGACGCACTCCGCCGTGATCCCCTTGGCCGAGCGCTTCGTCCGCGGGATGAGTCGTCGGCTGGACTGGCACCTCTCCCCCCTCCCTCAATTCGCTCTCCTCATGCTCCTCGTTGTGGGAGGCACCCTCGCGGTCTCCACCCTCACCTATCGCCTCATCGAGCTACCCGGTCAGAACCTCGGACGCCGCCTCATCACCGCACTGCGGAGCAAATCCTCGGAAAAACTCCCCGCCAGCCAAGCACCGGTCTAAGCCTCGAAGTGCGCCAGCGGAATGATCCCCACCCGAAACGCGGGCCGCTGAAAATCCAAATTCGGCACCCCGCTCAATACCACCGGCATCTCCCCCCGGGGCGAAATCACACTCCCGTCGCCAACGTGTGCATAGCTGCGCCCATCCCAGCCCGTTTGATTTACCGCCGCCACCGCGCGGCGATGCACAATGCACTCAAACACGCCTCCGGCTCCCGGAAACCAAGCCTTCTCCAAAGCCCGCTGGTATCGCTCCCGCCCCTCGGCGGTGCATAAATCGGACGTCCGCACCCGCTCCTTCACATTCCCGCCCGCCCCCACCGGCGCAAACACAGTCCGCACCCCGAGCGTGTCAAAATAATCCTGGAGCCCCGCAATGCCACTGTCTGCGCAGATCACTATCGCGCTGCGCACACCCTCAATTTCAAACGTCGGAAAATGCAGCGCGGCGAAATCCAACTTCTCCGGCACCGGCTCCCCGTGCGGATGCCCCGCCAAAGCTGAAACCAATGGCGACTCATAAGGCGTCACCCGGAACTTCCGCTGCACCACAAACTCTCCGCCGGGAAACACCACATAATGCGAAATCCCCGGCCCATGCCCGAGCCGCTCCACAAAACCCGCCGCAACAGTCACCCCCGTCTTCCTGGCAATCGCCGCCAACCCCGCATACACCGGACCCTCCCCTGCGCACTCCGCCAGCGCCACCACCTCCGGATAAGAACCATATCCAGTCACACTCAACTCCGGCGTCAGCAAAACATGCGCCTCCGCCCGGCGCGCCTGCTCCGCAAAATCCGCAATCTGCGCCAGATTATAATCCACGTCCCCAATCCGGCAAAAAGTCGAACCCAAGGCGATCCGCAAGCATGGCTCAGTCATGGGAGCCAAGCATTGCGCGTGAAAACCGAAAATCAAGCTCAACCCACCGCCCAAAGCCTCCCAACATGCCTGTCATCCCGAGCGGAGTGAGGGACCCCGCAAGCGTCTCAAAGCCATCATCGTCTATTTGGCGCGGCAGCGCCTCCCAATCAGCAATTGACCCTTAGCAATTAGCTATTCTCCCAACAAATCCGGCCGATTCTTCCGCGTCTTTTCCAGCGCCTTCTGCTGCCGCCATTTTGCGATCTCCCCATGGTGCCCGCTCAGCAAAACATCCGGCACCCGCACCCCGCGAAACTCCAAAGGCCGCGTATAATGCGGAAACTCCAGCAACCCATCCGAAAACGAATCCTCCGCAGCCGACGCCTCATCCCCCAGCACCCCCGGAATCAGCCGCACGATGGCATCCGTCACCACCACCGCCGCAATCGCCCCATTCGTCAGCACATAATCCCCAATCGAAACCTCATCATCTACCAGCGCATCAATCACCCGCTGATCAATCCCCTCATAATGCCCGCAAAGCAAAATCAAATGCTGCGCCCCCGCATACTCCGCCGCCATCGCCTGCTTGAAAGGCCGCCCCGCAGGCGACATCAGGATCACCTTGCATTCCGGCGTCCGCAACGCCTCCACCGCCGCGAAAATCGGCTCACATTTCATCACCATCCCCTGACCGCCCCCATAAGGCGCATCATCCGCCGTCAGATGCTTGCTCGTGGCCCAGTCGCGGATGTTGTGAACATGCAACGTCGCGAGCCCCTTCTCCTGGGCCCGCTTCATCATGCTCTCAGCCAGCGCCCCTTCGCAGATTTTCGGGAACAAAGTCAGAATATCAATACGCACGAATCCACCTTAACCAAAAACCCACAAATCCACACGCCTTTTCACACACGCTTAATGACCCGAATACTTTTGGAGGGCGTCCAGGAAATGCCGGTAATTGTCCCACGAAATATCTGAAGAAACGGAGTGATCGATGGTCGGCATAAATCCCCCTTCCTCAATCACCGGGCGCAGCCGCTCAAATTCCGCGTCAATGGCCGCTTTCCCCTTCGCCACGATGCGTTTGTCAAAGCCCCCAATCAACCGCAAGCCCTTTCCGAAAGTCTTCCGCAAAGCCACCGGGTCCATTCCCGCGGCGACCTCGCAGGGCGAAACCCCGTTGATCCCGATGGACATATAATCCGGGAGGAGCAACCGCAGATCGCCATCGCTATCATACCAGGTGAGATCAATCCCCTTGGCATGAGCCAGGTCTAGGGCGGCCCGATAGCGCGGGAGGATCAGTTCCTTTATCATGGATGGGGCCATCAGCGGCCCGTTCTTTCCGGCAATATCCTCCCCATATCCAATCACATCCACCTGCACCCTTGCAGTCACCCGCCGTAGCCCCTCCATCACCAGCGTGAATATCCGCTCAAACAATTCATCCACCAAAGCCGGTTCATCATGCAACAGATAGCTGGCCACCTCCACCCCCGCCAGGGAACGCAATACCCAGTAATAACCTCCGCCGTTGCTCATCACCAGCGCGTCGGGATGATCCACCGTCTTCTGCTCCAAGGACTTTTCAAATTCGTCGCCGAATCGCGCATCCATATCGCTGACATCCATGTGCTCATCCATAACCCGCCGAAGGTCCTCCCCGTCCTTGACGGGAAAATCAATCCACTCCGGCATCGAAGTGTGATCCTTGAAATTGCGCACCGTCCGCCCGTCCCCATCAATGCTGACCTCGAATGTCTCGTTGCTCTCCAGAACGCGCCGCTCAAATTTCGGGAAATAGGGGAACACCCCGACGATATTCACCACCCTGAGATGGGGAATCCCCAGATAGGCATGCACATCCGTGACCTCGGCAGGCAAACCCTCCTTCCTCCATCGGTCCACCGTGTCAGACCAAGGCTCCGCCAAACCAATGGGATGCCGGTCCACCGATTCATAATTCATCAGCCGCAGAAAGCGTTCACGATCAGTCATAAAAAACTCCGTTCACTTGCCGGGTTAATAGTGAGAACCGGACCACATCACAACCTCCAACCTGAAAAATAAAATGTTGACGCAGGCTTATTGAGATTTACTCTCAAAAACAGATAAGCGACCCTTCACAAACCGAAATCAGCTTCCCGCCCACCCTCTTCCCCTTATGGAAAACACCGCCAAATTCCGCAAGGATGCCAAGATCAACTGGTATCGCTGCCAGGTTGATCCGCAGGTCATGAACGCATTGATGCAATGCAGCGATTTTCAGGGCTTCCGGCAAGCGCTGGGCCATCTCGGGCTCTGGGGCATCACCGGGACTTTGGCCTACCTGGCATTTTGCCACATCACCGGCGCCAACTGGATGTGGTCGGTCCCGCTGCTGCTGGTGGCGTTGTTTGCGCATGGAACCGTCGGTTCCTTTCTGGGCGGAGCCGCCTGCCACGAACTGAGCCACAAGACGCCCTTCAAAACGAAAGCCATCAACGAATTCTTCCTCAAAGTGTTTGCCTTCTTTGGCTGGTGGGATCATGTCTCGTTCCGCCCCAGCCACATCCGCCATCATCAAGTCACCGTCCACAACGACTACGATGGCGAAGTCGTTTTGCCGCAAAAAATCACCTTGAAAGACTGGCGGTTTTGGCTCGGTCTCTTTGCCTGGAATCCCGAGAACACCTGGAAAGTCCTCCAGAACTATTACCGCCACGCAACAGGCCGCTTGGACAACGAATGGTTTGAGTTCGTGCTGCCGGAAACCAACGAGAAACTCCGTCGCCAACACCGCAACTGGGCGCGCTTCACCCTCATCGGACATGCGCTGCTGGCCGCGCTCTTTATCGCCACCGGGCACTGGTTCTTGATCTTCATCGTCAACCTCGGCTCGCAATACTGCGGCTGGCTCGGATTTCTCTGCGGCTTCCCGCAACATTATGGCCTGACAGCGAATGCGCCCGATCACCGGGTCTGTTGCCGCACCTACACCTGCTCGACCATCCCTGCCTTCCTCTACTGGAACATGCAGTATCACATCGAACACCACATGTTTCCCGCCGTCCCGTTTTTCAACCTGTCCAAGCTGCGCAAAGCCATTGAATCCGACTTGCCGCCCGCGTTGCCGGGGCTTCGCGCTACTTGGAAACAAATGTTGGAGATCCATCGGCGTCAGCAGACGGACCCGAACTACGCCTTCGTCCCGAACCTCCCTCAGTCAACCGGCACCCGCGCCGAAGACGAAATACTCGAACGCGAAGCCGCGCTGGGAAATTAGACGATAATGGGTGAAGGACTGCGCCCTTTAAGCCATCCTTAACGATTGCTCACGGTTGATCGCATAAAGCAGAGGGGAGCCCACAAGCAACCGGTCCGCCTCATCAATCATGTATTGACCCATTCGGCGGCATTCATTCCCGATGCTTCCTGCAATATGCGGCGTCAACGCCACGTTGGGCAGATCATACAACGGAGAATCCGGCACCGGCGGTTCGGGCCAGGTGACATCAAGAAGAACAAACAGATCGGGCCGCGCAGATAGAACCTCAATGAGGTCGGCCTCATTCACCACCGCCCCCCGCGCCGTATTGATAAACGTGGCCCCCTGTTTCATCCGTGCAAAATGTGCCTTGTGCAGCATCCCTTCCGTTTCTTTCAGCCAGGGGGCATGGCAGCTCACCACCTCTGCCTTGGCAAAAAGCTCCTCCAAGGAACACAACTCCACCCCCAGCTTGCTCGCTTCTGCTTGGGAACAAAACGGATCATAGGCCATCACATGAACGTGCAACGACTTCAGCCGTTCCGCGACAAGCCGCCCGATCATCCCCAGCGAAATCAGCCCAACCGTCGTATCATAAGCCCCGAGCACCTCTTCGCGTGCATGCACCCGATCCTGTTTCATTCGCCGTGCCGCCTTCCACATCCCCTTCAAAGAAAGAATGATCTGCGCGAACGCAAATTCAGCCACGGGAACCGCGTTCGCCGCATACGCACTCGTCACCGTAATTCCCCGTTGCCAGAAAGCCTCCGTCACAAACCCCTTGATGCTGCCCGCGCCATAAAACAAAACCCGGAGATTCGGAAACGCGCTCAAAAAGCACTCATCCATCACCGGCATGCCCCAGCCCGAAAAAATCCACTCCACCGAATGCGTCACATCGGGATGCTGCGCCCACGATTCGCTCGTGAGAAGCGGTCCGAGGATTTCTGCGCGTTCTGCGCCCGGCGCTCCGCCGCCCCGTAGATCACATCGTAAGAGCTCTCGGAAAGGAGAAAAACAGCCTTTGATTTCGGGTTCATGGCCCGATTCTTACCTCATCGACCCCCGCCATTCCAATCCTAACCCAAGCGATTTTGCACAAAATCCCATTCAGGTCGCGCCTTTACACCAAGACCCCTTCCTCCCAATATCTGGGACCGCGCATGATTATTTTCCTGGCAGATACCCACTTTGGATCACGTTCCGGGGCCCTGTTTTACGAGGCATTGAAAGACCGCTGCCCAATGGCGTTCTACGAAAACGATCTCACGCCGCTTGCTGACCCTGCTTTCACTGAAGCATGCGACCTGCTCATCTTGAATCTGATTGCCGGGACGGGGGCTCAACCCCTGGCCGGTCTGGAATCCGAACTGCATTTGCGCGCCTACCTGGAGCAAGGTAAACCCCTCTTGCTGCTTCATGGAGCCAGTGCAGCCTTTTGGCATTGGGATTGGTGGCGCCGCATCGTCGGTTTCCGCTGGGTGCGCGAAAACGATCCCGATGGAACGCCAAAATCCACCCATCCCATTCGCCCCTACCAGGTGGACGTCTCCAAATGCCGCCATCCCCTTTGTGCGCACCTGCAACCCATGGATTTGGGCGAAGACGAAATCTACACCCGGCTGGAGCAGACCGCCCCGGCGACGATCCTTATGGAAACCACCATAGAGGAGGGGACCTTCCCTCAATGCTGGGAAAACACCACCCCTTGGGGAGGCCGTGTCATCGGCTTTCTGCCGGGCCACAGAAAAGAGACCTTCCAAAACGCGCAACTCCTATCCAACGTCGCCTTGCTGATCTCAAGCCTTCTGAACGAACGCTAGGGAATCGCAGAATAGGGGCCAACACGGAGCCGGGGACAGGCAACATATTGACAGCGGCGGGATCGCAGGGAAGGGGACATGGATACGCTTTCCCCTCCTTTGCGTCCTTCGCGTTCTTTGCGCGAGACCTCCCGCCAAAAATACGCTAAATATCTCCGCACCACCCCCCCGTGCCCAAATCCAAACACCAGGCCAAGCTCCTCAAAAAGCCCAAAACCGCCCATCCTTCACGGCGGCACTGGAAATTGCGTTTGCTCCTATGCCTGCTCCTCCTCGGTGCGCTCGTCTGCGCCGTGTATGCCACTTGGGCCAGCTTCTACGACCTCCGCCAGCTCGACACCATGCCCCAGCGCACCTGGATTTACGACTGCACTGGCAAAGCCTTCAGCCGTCGCGCCGGAGAAGACCGCATCCTCGTCCCCCTCGACAAAGTTTCCTCCAACTTCACCGACGCTCTCCTCGCCCGCGAAGACTCCCGCTTCTACAAACACTGCGGCATTGACCCCATCGGCATCGCTCGCGCCGTCTTCCGCAACCTCATCCACCTCCACGCCCGCGAAGGCGCCAGCACCCTCACCCAGCAGCTCGCCCGCAACTCCTTCGAACTCGGCGGACGCAACCTCCACCGCAAACTCCTCGAAGCCTTCGTCGCCCTTCGCATCGAGCGCAACCGCCCCAAAAAACTAATCCTCGAAAGCTACATCAACCGCATCTACTTCGGCAGCGGCCTCTTCGGCGTCGAAACCGCCAGCCGCGCCTACTTCGACAAACCCAGCGCCAAGCTGACGTTGGGCGAAGCCGCCGTCCTCGCCGGACTCATCCGCTGCCCCGAACGCTACTCCCCCTTCAAGAACCTTGAGAAATCGCTCGGCGAACGCGACACCGTCCTCGACCGCATGGTGAAGCTTGCCATGATCACCCAAGCCCAGGCCGACCAAGCCAAAGCCCAGCCCCTCAAAATCTCCACCGCCCGCCCGCCCACCGCCGGGGAGGGCTACGCCATCGGATTGATCGAGGAAGAACTCAACCAAAACCTCGACACCGACCAACTCGCCGCAGGTGGCCTGCGCGTCTATACCACGCTCGACCCCGCCCTGCAAAAAGTCGCCGAGACCGCCCTCGACACCGAACTCACCAAAGTCGAAGAACGCCCCGGCTACTCCCATCCCAAGCGCGCCGACTTCGGCGCCCGCACCGACGGCGCCCCCACCCCCTACCTGCAAGGCGCAGTCGTCGTCCTCGACAACGCCACCGGCGGCATCCGCGCCATCGTCGGCGGACGCAACTACTCCGAGAGCACCTACAACCGCGTCTATTCCCGGCGGCAAGTCGGCTCCACCTTCAAACCCTTCGTCTATGCCGCCGCCTACGCCAGCGGACGCGTCAACCCCTCCACCCCCATCAGCGACGACGCCATCCGCCGCCGCGAAATCGCCGCCGCCCCCAACTGGTCCCCCAGCAACTCAGACGGCACCTATCGGGGAACCCTCCCCGCGGAAGAAGGCCTCATCCTATCCCGTAACACCATGAGCGTCCGCATCGGCGACCAGGCCGGCCTCGAAGCCGTCCGCAAAGTCGCCATCGACGCCGGCCTCGGCCAGCCCCCCCAATTCCCCTCCCTCTACCTCGGCACCTTCGAATGCTCCCTGCGCGACCTCGTCGCCGCCTACACCATCTTCCCCAACGGCGGCATCCGCCGCCAGCCCTACCTCATCACCCGCGTGGACGACGCCCGCGGTCGCGCCATCTTCCGCGCCGCCACCGCCGAAACCCCCGTCCTCCCCCCCGCCGTCTGCGGCATGATCACCTCCGGCCTCCAAAAAGTCATGGAACGCGGCACTGGTGCCAGCTCCGACTTCCGTGGCATCGCGGCGGGTAAAACCGGCACTACCAACGACTACAAAGACGCCTGGTTCGTCGGCTACACCCGCGCCCTCACCTGCGGCGTATGGGTCGGCCTCGACGAACCCGCCACCATCGTCAGCCACGGCTACGGCGCAGCCCTCGCCCTCCCCGTCTGGAGCGACGTGATGACCGCCGCCGCCACCACCACCGACCGCAACTCCACCCGAGCCCCCGAAACCCCCGGCACCCCTCGGAAACCGCTCCCCGCCCGCATCCTCAACTCCTTCCGCCACCTCTTCGGTGGCGGCGAGTAATCGGAGAAGCCGGTGGATCGCGACTTCCGGGCGCGATTTCCAAACCCGCCGGACTTCAGTTGACATCCTTCCTCACCCGCCTCCGCAAAGCACAGCCTATTGCAACCGGATAACCCGCAAATTGCATCGCGCTGTAAAATAACGACTTGTGCCGGGGAAACCCCTTCTCCATGATGAGAATTCCACGCACCACACACGATTATTTATGGGCAAATGGTTCACATGCGCGCCTGAGCGTTTTGAGGGGAATGAAAGGTTTTTTTGGCGGGATTCTGGACTCTTTTGCCGGGGATTGCAGCAACTGGGACACGAGAGCAAAGCCATTTTGATAGGACCGCCAGAACCGGGATTTGACGAAGACTCACCCGACATCCTGCGTGCCACGCGGAAGGAACTGGAATCAGTGCAATGGTGGCGTTCCTTGAAGCTCGACGGCGTTATTATGATGGCATGGGCGCGCCACCGCGATACGCCCATCGTCCGGGCGATTGCCACCAGCGGCACCCCGCTTGTTTTGCATATTGATGGTGCTGGTGCAGCTTTTCCGCTCTTTGATCGGGTCGAATACCTCAAAACCCTTTGGCGTGGCGAACGTGGAACGGGTCGTGGCCTGGGGTGCCGGAGCCTCGCCTTTTTGAAACGAGCCGTGACGAGCGGTATTAAGCTCCTTGTGCGCCACAGTTACCTGAAATACCGCCATATGCGCTATGCAACGGTCGTTACCTGTCAGGCTCCCTCTTCACTCGAACGCCATCGCCGACTTTGTACGCTTTTCGGAGGGCAGGAGCACGGGGTGAACCTGCACCTGGCCGGGTGTCACATTCCCGGCGCGTTCCAGTGGAATCCTTCCATTGCCAAGGAAAAACGGATCATTGCGATCGGGCGTTGGGAAGATTTGCGCCAAAAGCGCGCAAACGTTCTGATGGCGGTTTGCGCGCAAATCGCGCGACTTCATCCAGACTTACACATCGACATCTTCGGCACCAAAACGGAAGCGCTGGACAACTGGCACTCTGCGCTGGAGGCCAACTTGCAACAGCGCATCCATTTGTATGGGATTCAACCCGGAGATGTTTTGGCAGCCGCCATGCAAAAAGCCCAAATCTCCTTCTTCCCCTCCTCGCATGAAAGCGGGCCGCTGGCTCTCTTGGAGGGGCTCACTTGTGGCGTCACTACGGTGGGCCTTGACACTCCCGATTTGCCGGTCACGCGATGGGCCGCCTCCTGTGGCCATGGCGACCTCGCCAAGCATGATGCCACGAAAGCCTATGTTGACGCGCTCGACCGGGCGCTCAAGAAATGGGAGCGCGGTGAGTATTCGGCAAAGGAGATCAGCGAGTTTTGGGTGCCGAAAACGGAGGTAAAGGCCATTCTGAAAATTATGCTCGATGCTGCGACCCAAGCCCCACCGCCGCCTGCGGTAAGAGACAGGGCGATGCAAAGAACCGCGCCGTAGCGCCAGCTTTGTAGCTGGTAGGGAGGCCATCGGAAAGCAGGGATAAATTACGCGAACGTCGCGCCACCATGTGCCCAATGCGAAGCGGGCACGTCAGCAAAAGTGATGTAGATGCGGCGGGCGGGGACGTGGGCGTGTCGGTTCACAACGCCTGTGAGCGCATGGGCCACGGCGTTGAGATCGCGTGGCAGGCCGATGCTCCGGAGGTCGAGCAGAGCGGCGGGTTCATCCGAACCGGCAAAGCGCAGGGTGGCGTGGGATTGCACGGAAACCATGACATAGGCCTCGGGTTTTTCGAGCCCGGCGGCTAGAATTTTGGAGGCAGCGTCGGCCAAGGCTGCTTCGGTTTCCGGCGTGAGAATGGCGTTGATGGTAATGGAAAGGGATGGCATGAGGCGAAAAATAACGGTTCTTCGTCCATTTGCGAAGTCCGAACCACTGCGGCGATGTGGTAAGCGACCGATTTTTAAGGCTGACGCGCTTTTTTCGGCTGGTTCTCTCCGAGCAGTTCGTTGAGGAGAGCGGCCAGGCGTGTCCCGGCTTTCACGATTTGTTGTGTGGCGATTTCGTGCGCCGTGTGGACGAAGGCCGGGGTGAGTTGCACCTTGCCGGTGGCTGCGTCAGGGGCTTCCTGCGGCCAGCCGCTTTGGCATGCAATCATGTGGGTTTCGTATGCCCATTCGTGCCATGGCTGTTTCGAGGCCGAGGCGACGTGGATTTTCGCCGCTTTTTCCAAAAGGAGGCTGGCTTGTTCGGCGATCACGCCAGGCGCGTTCACAGTTTGGGGGCGGGAATAGAGCAACGGACGCGGCCACAACTCGCCAATCTTGCCTCCTGTTGCGTCGTAGCGGTAAGCAGTGTCCCAGAAAGCATGCAGGTTGGAGGGTCCCGGGGTGTAATCGGTCAACGGGGCAAGATGCACACCGTTACCGCCGGAGTCATTCCGGTCGGCGGTGTGCAGGGGTTGATGGATGTCGCCGACGAGGTGAATGATTTGTCCCAGGGCTTCGGCGCGGGCTTTTGGTTCGGCGCTGGGATTGCGGAGAATAGCGGTTGCTTGGTCTAATGCCCAAAGCGCATGGGGCGGGGGAGGTTCGACAAAGGTGTTGCCTGCGCACGGTGCATCAACGTAATGCCAAGTCTTCCAGAGGTAGTTCTGGCCCAGACCGCGCATGTCATCCATCCAAGTTCCGGCGGTGACGAGGTTGTAGGGGCGTTCATCGTTAAATTTGGTGTCCAACAGGGGAAGCAGAGCTTCCATTTTTTTGACGACTTCGGGACGGAGCTGGCGCGCGGCAATTTCGCCGATGAGCAAATGTCCGCCATCATCCCACGCTTGCGCCGCAGTCGCGGTGATTATGAGCAGGGCGGTGAGGAGTAAAATTTTTGGGCTCATGGATTGCCAAAAGTATGCGCTTCTTGCGAAAAACTGGAAATCCTTTATCGTTATTCACCTCATGAATCCCCATCTTTCCCGCTTGCTCCAACGCGCTCCGGCGCTCTCGTCCTGCCTCGAAGACATCCAGCGCGCCTATGAGACGATGCGCGCCACGCTGGCGGGCGACGGTAAATTGCTGATCTGTGGCAACGGCGGCAGCGGAGCCGACGCGGAGCATTGGGCGGGCGAACTGCTCAAGGGGTTTGGCAGCAAGCGGCCCATTGGTGGCGAGTTGCTGGGAAAACTGGGGGCGGATCTGGCAGGCAAGCTGCAGGGTGCGTTGCCTGTGATCCCGCTCACCGGATTTCTGGGATTACGCACCGCATGGCAGAACGATTGCGATCCGGATTACGTCTATGCGCAGCTCGTGCTGGCCTTTGGGCGACCCGGCGACACGTTGGTGGGCATCAGCACCTCGGGCAATTCGAAGAATGTCATCCCTGCATTGGAAGCGGCCAATAAACTGGGGCTCCACACCGTGGTGCTCACCGGAGCGGGCGGCGGAAAAGCTGCGCAAATCGCCGGGACAGCGGTGCGCGTTCCCGCCAGCGAGACGTATCTCATCCAGGAATTTCATCTACCCATCTACCACACCCTCTGTTTGATGTTGGAAGACGAGTTTTTCCCCGCGTAGGGTGGGGAAGTGGATCGGAACGCACTCCTGTGCACTCTGTTGAAATCAGGGTTGCTCCGAGGTGGTTTTAGGGGTATATGTAACCTGCTTTCATGCCCGCCCTCTCCGAAGAACAGGTTCGTTCCACCCTTTCCCAGATCCGCTACCCCGGTTTCAGCCGGGACATCGTCTCCTTTGGCCTTGTCAAAGAAATCCGGGTTTCTGGCGTGGACGTAGCGGTGACGCTGGAAATCACAGCCAAGGACGCGACCGTTCCCCAAGCAGTCCAAGCAGCTTGCGAAACAGCCTTGCGCGCTCTTCCTGGCGTGGGTGCCGTTTCAGTGCAGACTGAAAATCGCGCACCTGCGATGCCGTCGGCAGGCGTTCCCGGACCCACCCCCATTCCCGGCGTTAAACACGTCATTGCCATCGCCAGCGGCAAGGGCGGCGTGGGAAAATCGACCGTCGCCGTCAACCTAGCGCTGGCGTTGCAAAAAACCGGCGCATCCGTGGGATTGTGCGATTGCGATATTTATGGCCCAAGCGTCGCGCTCATGTTTGGCAGTCGGGAAAAGCCCATGGCTACGGCGGAAGACCGGATTCTCCCAATTGAAACGGCGGGCTTGCGGCTGATGTCGATGGGATTTTTGCTCGATGACACCTCGCCCGCCGTCATGCGCGGGCCGATGGTGACGCGCACCACCCAGCAGTTGCTTCGAGATGTGGAATGGGGCGAACTCGATTACCTGATTCTCGATCTGCCGCCCGGCACCGGAGACATCCAGCTTACGGTTGTGCAGAACGTCACCCTGGCTGGAGCCGTTCTCGTCACCACGCCGCAGGAAGTTGCCTTGATCGACGTCCGCAAAGCCGCCTCCATGTTCGGCAAGGTGAATGTCCCCATCCTGGGGCTCATCGAAAACATGAGCTATTTCCTTTGTCCAAGCGACGGCAAACGCTACGACATCTTCGGCTCCGGCGGCGGAGCCCGCGAAGCCCAACGCCTCGGCGTGGAGCTTCTGGGGGAAATCCCCATCGACATCGCCACACGCGAAGCCGGGGATCGGGGCATTCCGATTGTCGTTGCTGACGCGCAGTCGCCCGTAAGCCAGTCCTTTATGGCGGTTGCCCACCGCCTTCGCTCTCTCGTTCCATCCCTATGACTTCCATTCCTTCTTTCAACCTCAATCGCATGGCCCGTAAATTTTCAAGGTCCGGAATTGACGGATCGGGTATTCTTATGAAAACTGGTGTGAACATGGATCATCCGACTTCAGAAAACTCGGATCTCGTCAAGAACTCGGTCCTATACCGGGAATTTCTTGCCGAGCGGGAAGAGATTCTCGTTCACAAGTGGCTGGAAAGCGAAAAAGTTGGCCACGACATCGGCTTCGAGCGCGCGCTGCTCGACTGGATCGTCAAACACCGTTCCGCCTGGCGCGATCAGCGACGGAAGGAAAAATAGCTTTCGATAAAAACCAAACCCCATCCTTTAACCGCGATCCTGTGAGGTCGCCAAGGAGAGCAAATGAAAAAAACCAAAAGCCCCCCGGTTCCCGCGCCCGGCGCGGTAGTCATCCTCGCCTCGGCGGACATTGACCGCATCCTGAGGCGCATCGCCCACGAGATCATCGAAGCGAATCCCGATCTCGAACAACTCGCCCTCGTCGGCATTCCCTCCCTCGGAGTGGAAATTGCCCACCGCCTCGCCGCCTACATTGAGCAATTTGGGGGTCACCCTGTGGAAACCGGCGTCATAGACGTTTCCATGCACCGGGACGACCTGAGCATCCGGCCCCGGCTTTCCCTGGTGGAGCCGAGTCATCTCCCTGAGGACCTCGAAAAACGCACCATCGTTCTTGTCGACGACGTCCTCTACTCCGGCCGCACCTGCCGCGCCGCGATGGACGCCCTCTCCTCTTTCGGACGCCCGGCGCGCATCCAATACGCTGTGCTCATCGACCGGGGGCACCGCGAACTTCCCATCCGGGCCGATTACGTCGGCAAAAACATCCCCACCTCCCCCGGCGAGCGCGTCTTCGTGCGCCTCCAACCCGCTGACCGCGAGTTGGACGCCGTCTGGATCAGCAAACCGTAGGTTCTTTTCAAACCATGACAGCCTGGAACCGCAAAGACCTCGTGGGCATCGAGGGCCTCACGGCCACCGAGATCAACCACATCCTCGATACTGCCGACGCCTTCAAGCAAGTCGGCAAGCGCAACGTCAAGAAAGTCCCGTCCCTGCGAGGCAAGACGATGATCAACTTCTTCGTCGAGCCGAGCACGCGCACGCGCACCTCGTTCGAGTTGGCCGCCGTCCGGCTGAGTGCCGACGTGGTCAACATCTCCGTCAGCACCTCCAGCCTCACCAAGGGCGAGACGCTCAAGGATACCGCGCTCAACCTGCAAGCCCTCCACGCGGATATCATCATCCTGCGCCACTCCAGCGCTGGAGCCGCGCAATTCCTGGCAGAGCGTCTTGAGGCCAGCGTCATTAACGCCGGGGACGGCGCGCATGAGCATCCCACCCAGGCGCTGCTGGACACCTTCACCATCCGCGAAAAGCTCGGGCGCATCGAAGGGCTGCACATCGCCATCCTGGGGGACATCCTCTTCTCCCGCGTCGCCCGCAGCAACATCCACGCCCTGCTCACGCTCGGCGCGCGCGTCACCCTCGTCGGCCCCAGCACGCTCGTCCCGCGCGAGTTCGAGCGCATGGGCGTCACCGTCACCCACCGGCTCGACGACATCTTGGAAGAGGTGGACGTCATCAATCTCCTGCGCATCCAGCATGAGCGGCAGCGCAAAGAATACTTCCCGAGCCTCGGCGAATACACCGCGCTCTTCGGCCTCACCAAGGAGCGGGCCGCGCGGCTCAAGCCCAACGCGCTCATCATGCACCCCGGCCCCATCAACCGGGGCGTGGAGATCGACAGCGACATCGCCGACAGCGGGCGAAGCGTCATCCTCGACCAAGTCACCAACGGCCTGGCCGTTCGCATGGCCGTCCTCTATCTCTGCGCCGGAGCGCGGGAAAAATAACTTTTATGTCTCACGCAAAGACGCAAAGGCGCAAAGGGGGAGAGAGCTTCGCTGCTTCATTCTTCTTCGCGCCTTTGCGTCTTTGCGTGAGATGTTTTTCTCGCGTTTTTAGCATTAACAGCGCGGCAGCGCTTCCTTCAATCCGCCATTGAACATTAGCAATTAGCAATTCCGTATGCCCACCACCCTCCTCCGCAACGGCCGAGTGATCGACCCGGCCAACAAACGTGACGAAATCGCCGATCTCCTTATTGTGGATGGTCGCATTGCCGATCTTTCTGCAGCCCCGCAATCCCGCGTGAAAGAAATCGACTGCACGGGGCTCGTGGTTGCGCCGGGGTTGATTGATATCCATGTGCATCTGCGCGAGCCGGGGCAATCGGCGAAGGAAACCATCGCTACCGGCGCGAAAGCGGCGGCGGCGGGCGGGTTCACCAGCGTTGTCTGCATGCCCAATACTTCGCCTTCCATTGATAGCGCCAGCGTGGTGGCGTGGGTCAAGGACAAGGCGGGCAAGGAAGCATGCGTGAACGTCTTCCCTACCGGAGCTATTACCAAGGGCATTGCGGGGGAGGAACTCGCGCCTATCGGCGCCATGTTTAAAGCCGGGATCGTTGCCCTCACCGATGACGGACGGTGCGTGCAAAATCATGAACTGATGCGGCGCGCGCTGGAATACGCGAAGATGTTCGACCTCCCGCTCATGGACCATTGTCAGGACGTCAATCTCGTCGGCAAAGGCGTGATGCACGAAGGCTACTGGAGCACCGTGCTCGGGCTGCCCGGCTGGCCGTCGCTGGGGGAGGAGATCATCGTCCAGCGCAACGCCCAGCTCGCCGAACTGACTGGCACACACATCCACTGCCAGCACCTCTCGGCGGCGGGCAGCGTCGGCATCGTGCGCCGGGCGCGCGAGCGGGGCATCCCGATCACCGGGGAAGTCTGCCCCCATCACATCGCGCTCACCGACGAATGCGTGCGCACCTTCGATACCAACTTCAAAATGAACCCGCCACTGCGGACCGAGCGGGACGTGGAGGCGCTGCTCGAAGGCATCGCCGACGGCACCGTGACCATCCTCGCCAGCGACCACGCCCCGCACTGCGAGTTTGAGAAGGAAGTCGAGTTCGACATGGCCCCCTTCGGCATCCTCGGCCTCGAAACCGAGCTGGGCCTCTTCCTCGACATTCTGGTTCACAAGAAGCACGTCATTGACTTGCCGAGGCTCATCGAGCTTTACACGGTGAATCCCGCCCGGCTGTTGAGGCTCGACCGCGGGACGCTCTCCGTGGGCGTAGCCGCCGATGTCACGCTGATCAATCCCGGTCTGGAATGGACCGTGGACAAGCACGCCTCCTTCTCGCGTTCCCGCAATACGCCGTTCCACGGCTGGGAACTCAAAGGCCGCGCCGTGCGGACGATGGTGGGAGGGGAGACCGTCTGGGCGCTGTAAGAGTCCGACTGTTTTCTCAAAAAAATCCCCGCAACTTTTTTCCCCCAGGCGAGTTTGTCATTGAAAGCGAGTGACCGGCGGCTCCGTTCTCTATTTCCCTCTTTCCCCCCTAAAACCAGGATCAAATCCCCATGAAAAAGATGTTCGTTATTCTCCTTGCTGTGGCTGCTGTCGCGGCGCTGGTTCAGTTCGGCAGCCCGCTTTTGTCGCAATGCGGTTGGAATTTTCAGTGTCCCTTGACGAGCACCGCCTCTGCTGCCGATGACGAAATGGTCGTGGTCTCCGGCGTGGCTTCTCCCCGGGTGGCTTATGGATTGAGTCATCAGAAAAGCGCGCTGACGGTGCGCATCTCCGTCGCTACGTTTGAAACTCCGTCCAAGGCGGAAGGCATTGGCCTCCAGCTTGGATTGGCTGCGGATAAGGAGGTGACGCTTTCCGAAAAAGAGGCCAAGGTGAAGCAAACCGCCCAAGCCGTGATTTACGAGTTCCGCGTGCCGGAAGGAAAGCTGGTATCCGGCAAGGAAGGCTGGGACAAGCTGCGCATGGGGATCGCCGTTTTCTGGCCGGGCGGACCCTTCGGCCAGCCGCGCCAGCGCGAGGCGTTTCTCCAGAACAAAACCAAAGCGACCCACGCAGGATTATCCGCATCGCCGGAGGATTGGCAGTTGGTGAGTCTCACGGAGTATGAGCGGACGATGGCGGATCGCCGTTCGCAGATCGCCATCGACTTCAAGCAACCGATGGAGGGCAAGGCAACCATCGTGATTGAGGACGGACAGGGTCGCCGCGTGCGCAATCTGATCTCCGGCCGGCCGATGAGCGCTGGCTCGCACCGGATTGTTTGGGACGGCGCAAACGACAATGGCGACATGGTGCCTCCCGGAAAATACCAGTGGCGTTCCCTTTCGCATCCCGGTTTGAAGCCGCAATATGTTTTTTCTTTTTGCGATGCCCCCGGTTCCAACCACGGCACCTTCCACGCGGCGGCGAGCAACAGCCACTATGTTTTCCTGGGTGCCTCGGTTTGCGAAGGGGGACATGAAATTTCCCAGCTTGAGCCGGATGGCAAGTTGGTGCGCGGCTACATTGCCCCGAATGGACACGGCTTGAGCCGCGTGGCGGTGGCTGCTGATGAAAAACACCTCTATGCCGCCTACGATGGCACGGGTTGGGGGCAGAAAGTGGACCGCAGCAAGCCGGATTGGACGACTGAAAACAAAATCACCCTCTTCCGGTTCGATCTGGCCACGGGACTCATCGTTGACTATTCCCGCACCGCCCGTTCCGCGATTCTCAGCACCTATATGGTGGGCCCCGGTTCTCCCAATAAGGCACCTGACCGGACCGCCATGGCGGGTCTGGCTCTATTCAAGGGCAAGCTCTATTTGGGCGATCAATCCAAGAACCAAGTCTTGGAAATTGACCCGGCGACTGGCGTTGTCGCCCGCTCGTTCCCCTTGGAGAATCCCGTAACTTTGGCTGCTGGTCCCGACGCCCTCTATGCCATCTCGGGTCAGCGGTTGGTGGAGATCGATCCCGCTGCCGGACAGGTCCGCCGGGAGATCGCCACGTTGGAAGGCATTCCCGGAGGGTTGACGGCTGGCAGCGACGGGAAACTCTACGTCAGCGACGATCAACTTCACGTCGTTCACATCCTCGACGGGAACGGGAAAATCGTGGGCAAGGTTGGCAAGGATGGAGGCATTACCCAGGGTTCGACGGAGGTGAAGGCGGGACCATACGATCCGTTGCGGTTGCATAATCCCGCAGGGCTCGCCTTGGGGCCGGATGGGCACCTTTGGGTGACGGAATCCAACCGGTGGCAGCCGAAACGCTTCGCCGCTTACGATCCGAAAGCGGGGACAATGTGGAAGGAGTTTTTCGGACCCACCGCCTATGGAGCTTCCAACTGCGGATTCGACCCGGAAGACTCCACGCGTTGGATTGGCCAGGGGGCATTGTTCAAGCTCGATTTTGCTGCGAAGACTGCCAAGCCGATCTCCATTCTGGGAGGCGATGAGGGGCGCACCTACCGTTTCTGGCGACAGGATGGGCGCACGTTCGTCATCGCTTGTGGCAAGGTGACTTACATCGAGGAATTGCTCCCGGACAACAGCTTGAAGCCGCTGGCTTTCATCACTTCGGCACATCAATACGCCTACGCGCACAACTGGGACACGCCGCAGGAATTCGTGGACGCTTTCAATGTGGCTTATCCTGATCCAAAATTTCACGCACCAGCCCAGAAATACGAATCGGGCACCCATGGCAGGCCGAATAAAGGGTTTGGCATGTTGTGGGTTGATAAAAATGGTGATGGTAAGGTGCAGGCGGATGAGATTGAGTTTTCTACCGCCGCCGAGAGCTTCGCTGGCTCGGGTTGGAGCCATGACTTCCAGGATTTGACGCTACGGGTTCCGGCGACCGTGGGCGGGAAGAATGTTCTCGCGGTGTTGAAACCCGAAGGTTGGTGGCCCGGTGGTGCGCCGAAATACCCGCCGCTCAACGAAGCCGTGAAAGCGGCCCGCCCGATCGACATTCCTCCGGGCAGTAACGAGGTGGAAAGCACCGTGGATCGCTTTAATAACATCGTGTTCAACAGCAACCCCATGCGGGCTTTCTCCCCCGAGGGAAAACTGCTCTGGACCTATCCCAACCGCTGGGCGGGCGTCCACGGTTCCCACGATGCGCCGCTGCCGACGGCTGGTGAACTCCAGGGGGTTCTCTTCTTCTCTGGTGTGGCTCCGCTGGACGATCAGGCTGACGTTACCCTCATGAACGGCAACCACGGGCGCGCCTTCGTCATGACGACAGACGGCCTCTATGTGGACGAGATGTTCCCGGACTGCCGATTGATGACCAATCCCCAAGCGGGCGGCATCGGCATCCTTGGTGGCGAATGCTTCGGCGGCACCTTTGGCAAGTCCAAGACGGACGGCAACTATTACTTCCAGGGCGGCGGTATTGAATACCGTATCTACCGCGTGGACGGTTTGCGAGAAACAGTCCGCAGTAAAGGTGCGCTCACCGTAACGCCGGAACAAGCTGTGGCAGCCGAGCGGAACAAGACGCGGGTTCTGGCAGCCAAGGCTCCCCTGCGTGATGCCAGAATTCCGTTCGTCAATACGCCTTTGGCAATCGATGCGAAGGCGGGAGACTGGACGATGGATCCGGTCGCCCAGTGGAGCCCCAACGGGCAGTTCCCTGTGGCGGTGAAGGCGGCGCACGACGGTAAAATGCTTTACCTCTCCTACACAGTCAAAGACGCTTCGCCGTGGGTCAACAACGGCAAGGACTGGCAGTTGCTCTTCAAGACGGGCGACAGCGTGGATTTGCAAATTGGTACCGACCCGAAAGCCAACCCGAAACGCAGCGCGCCTGTGCCCGGCGATTTGCGCCTCTTGATCGCCCCCTTCCAAGGCGGCAACATCGCTGTCCTCTACCGCCATCGCCTGCCGGGAGCGACGGATAGCGTCGTCTTCCAATGCCCGTGGCGCAGCGAGAAAGTCGATTCCGTGCGGAAGCTCGAATCGGCCCAAATTGCCGTCTCTCGCAGCGGAGATTCCTACCTCGTCAAAGCGGCGGTTCCGCTGAGCGAGTTGGGGTTGGATTCCTCTTTCCTTGGCAAGCCGCTCCGGTGTGACTTCGGCGTCATCTATGGCGACGCGGAAGGCACCACCAACATTTTCCGCAACTACTGGTCGAACCAAGCCACCGGATTGGTCAACGACGTGCCGGGAGAAATCATGCTTACCCCCAACCTCTGGGGCGACGCTACTTTGGAGATTGCACCATGAAGAAACAGATTCAATGTGTTGTGGCCGTGCTGACGTGCGGTTTGGCGGCTCTGCCGTTGCGCGCGGAGGTAATCCAGTGTGCTGGTATCCTTGGAAATTCCGGCGAACAGGGAACGGCGCTCGTGCGTTTTTACAGCAACAAGCCGGCGCTGGGCCTCGGGGTCGTGGTGGACCGCTACGGTGCGTTTTGGGATCGTGCGGGCGCGGGAGTGCTCAACCGTTACGCCGCCGACGGACGCCAGCTCGCCTCCTATCGCATTCCCGGTGACCGTCCCGGCAACGGTGACGCCATCGCTTCCCTCGGAGATAAGCTGATGCTTTGCCTCGATGGAGGACTCCACACGCTGCCGGTGGATGCTCCGGCGGGCTCGGCTGCGACTGCGTTGAAAATCGATGCCGATCAAATATCGCTATCCAGCCATGACGGATGGGTTGTCGCTGCTAAAGGTCCAGAGGTTTTCTTGGTGAACGCTGCCGGGGAGAAAAAGCCGGTGGCGACATTGGGGGTAGAGACGAGAATCAACGGTTTGGAAATTGGTCCAGACGGAGCGGTTTACATCATTTCAGAAGGGAAGGCGTACCGACCTACCGCCGATGCGCCCAAGGGGCTGGCCTTGGTTGGACCGATTCCCGGCGACCGCACCCAAGCCTTGGACGGATTTCTCTACGGAGCTAATGGGCACAGCACGCTCCGTCGTTTTGACATGACGTGGCAGCCCGCGCCCGGCGTGGTTCTGGGTGGCAACTCGGGATCGTTTATCGGCCATGTGGACGAGCAGTCCGAGGTGGTCAGCCCTCGCGGCGTGGCAAAGGCAGGGCAAGATTTGTTCGCCGTTTCGGGCCGTAGTGGCATTCTGCATTTGCTGGAATGGAGGGAGCAGGAAAAGCGGTTGGTGCCTTTCCGTCGCATTGGTTCCATTCCGTCCTGCGTTACCCTCGCGCTTGATCGCGAAGGGCATACCTGGTGGCTTTCGGGCAACTGGAATTGGAACGATGGTCCGGCGACACCGCTGCACTTCGGCATCCCGGAGCCAGAAATTTTTGCACTCGCGATGCAGAATTCCGATAGCGTGGTTGGCGTTGGCCAGATGTGGGGCAAGCCGAGTGTGATGTTCGGCAAATTGAATAAAGAGGTCCGCATCAACCGGATTGACACGCCCACCATTCTGCCCAAGGAGGGCGTGGTTGCGGTGACTGTTACCGAAACGAACAAGCGTCCCACTTTGCTGGTGCTCGAAAAGAAAGGCGGCGTCACAGCCGTCAATATCGCCGATACCGGGGATTACCGGGGCGATGTTGGCCCGGTTCAATTCCTCACCTCCACGCCGGTGAAGGAATGGACGGCGCTCGCTGCGACGGGGCGCGATACCTTGGTTGCCGCAGGAGATGGATTTGTGATCGAACTGGCTCGGGAGGGGGAAAACTGGAAGGAAACCCGTCGCTGGAATTCATGGGGAGCGGACGCCGCACAAAAATTTGGAGGTCCAGTATGGCTCTCTGCCGATGCTGGGAAATTGTGGGTCTCCGATTCAGCGCGGCAACGCGTAGTCTGCTTCGATCTCGCTTCGGGCCGTGAACTGGCCGCCTTTGGCGCGCGGGATACCGCAGGCGACGATCTAGCCAAACTCAACGCCCCGCGCGTCATTGCTGCGCGCGGCCAGAGAGCCGTGGTTTCTGACAGCGGCAACCAACGTCTGGTCAAACTTCAGATCAACGACAAATAGGCCTCCGAGTTCATCATGGCAGCTTCTCGCCGCGCGCGGCGCGCAGGAGCCGGTACCATGTGTCGCGATCCATCTCGATTTCTGCCGATTTCGCCGCGATGCGAATATTTTCCGGGTTGACGCTGCCGACAATCGGCACGATCCCGCTCGGATGCCGCAGCAACCAGGCCAGCGCGATGACGGTTCGCTCAGTTCCGTAGGCTGCAGCAGCTTCGTCGAGCGCCTCAAGGATTGTCGTTTGGCGCTCGCTGTCCACCAGTTCCGGCGCACAACCGCTGGCCAGTTTACCTTGGGCGAGGGGGCTCCAAGCCATCGGCGTGATCTTGCGTTCCAGGCATTGATCGAGCGTGCCGTCGGTGAAACAATCGAGCCGCCGCAGATGAATCTCCACCTGGTTGGTCTGCAAAGCGAATGGCAGCGCGCTCTGGACCGCCGATAGCAGCGAGGGGCGAAAGTTGCTGACACCGAATTCGCGCACCTTGCCCTCGTTGCGCAGTTTCACAAATGCACGTGCAATCTCCTCCGGGTCGGCCAGGAAATCGGGCCGGTGCAACATGAGGAGGTCGATGCGGTCGATCTGCAAGCGTTCCAGGGATTCCTCGGTTGAGCGGACGATGTGTTCGTAGGAAAAATCGTAGCGATGGGGCTGGCCAGGCAGGGGTTCGTCGGGAAAACGGATGCCGCATTTGGTAGCGATCACCAATTTTTCACGCCAGCCGGGATGCCGCGCGAGCGCCTGGCCGAAGATCGACTCACACGTGGTGTCGCCGTAGATGTCGGCGTGATCGAAGAAGGTGTAGCCCGCGTCCACGGCTGTTTCGACAGCGTGAATGCCCTTTTCAATGGCGTTGGCATCGACCTCCGTGCGTTCCCATGTGCCCGAGAGGCGCATGCAGCCGTAGGCGAGGCGCGTGACTTCAATACCGCTGGTTCCGAGGAGTTGCGTTTTCATATGGAGAGAGGATGAGGTGGATTTTTACAAAAAGCGAGGGACGGCGATTCATTTTATGTGGTGCTCGCGCAAACAGCGGGAGCGAGTCCGGCTTGGGCGGCCCACGCAGCAAGTGCACCAGCCGCTTCGCCCGTTACCACGGCGTCGCCCGTTACGCGGTAGCTGGAGTGGGCCAGGAAATCGCCGCTGAGACAGCGCCCGGCGATGAGGAGGTTGTTCCGGTCGGCGGCGATGAGTGCCCGCAGAGGGATGTCGTAGGGCTGGCTGACGATCTTGTTTTCGTCGTCGAAAGGTTTGCCACTTTCTTTGCGGGTGGAGTGGACATCAATGGGGAAAGCCGCCCGGCAGATGCCGTCCGCGTGGCGTTTGCCGGTGGTTACGTCCTCGACGGTCACGGTGTACAGCCCCAGGATGCGCCGCCCTTCACGCACGCCGATTTGTTCGCCGGTGGCTACCAGTTGAAGCCCTTCCCAGACCTCTCCTTGCGCGGCGAGTTGTGTGACGACGTCGTAGATTTCCTGGCGCGCATCCAGCGTGGCGCGCGTGATGTCGGCGGCGTCCAACCCGGAGCCGTAATAATGGTTCATCATGAACCCGAAAAGTCCGCCGTTAAGGTGCAGTAAAAGCGGTGAACCGTAGCTGGTTTTAATGCCTTTTCCTGCAAGCTCCTTGACCATGGAGGCGGTTCCGCCGAGGCAGAACGGGACGAGCCCCTCCGGTTTCGGCGTTGCCAGCAGGCAGAGGAGCGTCATCGGTTGGGATTCCGTGGTGCCGGGCCGTCCGAATTCATAGCGGCAATCGGCTTGTGCAGCCAGGTCGCCGTCGCCCGTGGCGTCGATGAAAACCTTGGCCTTCCAAGCTTGCCGCCCCGATTTCGATTCCGTGAACACGGCGCGGATCATGGAATTCGCCTCCTCCACCGAAGCCGCGCACACGCGGGTGTGGAGTTGGAGATGGACGCCCGCGCGGCGGCAGAGACGTTCGAGCGCGAGCTTCATCGGCTCGGGATCATAGACAAAACAATGCTCGACCCAGGCGAACTTCCGGGTTTTGAGCGAGACGGGAGCATTCAGCGCTTCCAGTTCCTTCAAAATTTGGGTTGTCACCGGGCTGTTGTCTTTCGGGTCCAGAACGTAAGTCACCAAGCCCGCTGTCCAGACGCCGCCCAAGCAGCCATGGGCCTCCAGCAGCGTGACCCGCGCGCCAGCTTGCGCGGCTGCAAGCGCCGCGCCAATCCCGGCAGGGCCGCCACCGCAAACGAGGACATCGGTCTCCAGCGCGAGAGGAATTTCGCGGTTCGGCTCAAAAATAGTCACCTTTTTCTGCTCTTGCAGCATAGAGAAACAGTAAATGCCCTTCGTCCTGTCCTTGTAAAGCCAACACACCTCTCATAGAAAGTTATGACTTCTCGCAAATCACCTTTCTTTTCAATGAAAACCACCCAACAACTGATCCATGGCGGAGATTATAACCCTGAACAATGGCTGAACTATCCCGACGTTATTGATCGGGACTTCGAGCTATTCCAAAAAGCCCGCCTCACTGCTGTTACCGTGGGTATTTTTTCCTGGGCGCAGTATGAACCCCAGGAGGGTTCCTACCAGTTCGACTGGATGGACCGTATTTTTGAACAGGCGCAGCGCAACGGAACGAAAATCGTCCTAGCTACGCCCAGCGGCGCGAAGCCCAATTGGATGGCGCGAAAATATCCGGAAATCCGCCGGGTGGATGAGGCAGGCATGCGCCAGTTGCAGCGTGGGCGTCATAACCATTGCTACACCTCGCCTATTTACCGGGAGAAAGTCCAAGCCCTTAACACCGAACTGGCCCGGCGTTACGGACGGCACCCCTCCCTCATCGCGTGGCATGTTTCCAATGAATACGGCGGCTATTGCCATTGCTGCCTCTGCAAGCAGGCGTTCCGCCAATGGCTCAAGGCAAAATACAAAACACTTGATGCGTTGAACGAAGCGTGGTGGGCCCGCTTTTGGAGCCATACGTTCGCCGATTGGGAGGAGATCGAGGCGATCGACTACACGGTTGACGGACTGATGCTCGATTGGAAACGCTTTGCCACCCATCAGGTCTGCTCGTTTATCCGGAATGAAGTCCAGCCGTTGCGAGAACATTCCCCCGGTATTCCAGTCACCACCAACTTTATGCGTCCTTTCGATGATTACGATTACTGGGAGCTTGCCAAGGAGCTGGATTTCATTAGCTGGGATAGCTACCCGACCTGGCATACCCGCAATCCGGATGAGGACGAACGGCGGACAGCCTTGGTTCACGCCGTTTTTCACAGCATGTGCCGCAGCATGAAAGGCGGGCGTCCGTTCTGGGTTATGGAAAACTGTCCGGGGCAGCTTACATGGAGGCCTAACTCTCCGTTAAAACGGCCTGGCGTTCATCGTCTCCAAGCTGTGCAAGCCCTAGCCAGCGGTGCTGATGCCATCTGTTATTTTCAACTACGCAAAAGCCGTGGCAGCAATGAACAGCACTTCGGTGCGGTAATTGGCCATGAGGGTCACGAAAACACCCGCGTTTTCCGGGAGGTCACAGAAGTCGGAACGCTGCTGGAAAAACTGGCACCCATCGCCGATTCGCGCATTCCGGCAGAAGTTGCGATTTTATGGGACTGGCAAAGCGGGTGGGCTCTCAAGCATACCTCTAGCCCCCAAAACGAGCAGAAGAACTATTTGCAAACTATTGAGGATCATTATCGTCCTTTTTGGGAAATGAGCATTGCGACGGATGTCATCAATGCAGATGCCCCTTTGGAAAAATACAAGCTACTCGTGGTCCCCATGCTCTATTTGCTCACCGAAGAGCAGGGCCGCCGCCTGGATGCCTTTGTGCGCAACGGGGGAATCCTCGTGGTGACGTATCAGACCGGGGTGGTTGATGGCACAGCCCTGTGCCATCAGGGAGGTCCGCCGGGACCGCTCTGCGAAACGCTCGGGATCTGGGTGGAGGAGTTCGATGCCCTCGATGCCAACCACCGCCGTCTCATCGCGCCACTTGCGGAAGCGTGGCATGGACTTTCCGGCGTCTATGAAGCGCGGCATTACCTGGAGATGGTTCATTTGCAGGGAGCCAAGGCGTTGGCGCTGTATGACGACGATTTTTATGCGGGTAGCCCGGCTTTGACTGTCCATGCGCACGGGAAAGGCAGCGCCTACTACATTGCCTCGCGCAACGACGAGCGCTTCCTCGCTGACTTCACCCGCTACCTTTGCAAAGAAGCCGCGCTAAAACCCACTTTCCTCGACCCGTTGCCCGAGTCCGTGATTGCGCAGGGACGGGAGACCGATGCTACAAAATTTGTTTTTTTGATGAACTTTTCCAACGCGCCCCAGCAAGTTCTCCTCCCCAAAGAAACTTGGTTTGATGCAGAAAATAGCCAGGAACTTTCGGATTTTCTTGATTTTCCGGCGTTTGGCTCCCGTATTATCCGAAGCTCCAAAGCATAACCCCCGTTCATTGCCTCTCTTTATCGTCTCCATTTTATGAATAGCACTCAAGATAACGCCCCCCTTCCCATCGCCATCGTTGGTCTGGGATTCGGACGCTGGATCGTTCGCGATCTCCAGACCGAAAAAATGAAAAAACTCTTTCGCATCGTTGCCCTTTGCGATCTCGATACCGCCAAGGCCGAGGAACTATCCAAAGAAATCGGGGGCGTTCGAATTGCCACGCTCGACGAACTGCTGGCCGATCCCACGCTGCCCGCCATCGGGCTTTTCACCGGCCCTGCGGGCCGCGCGGATTTACTGCGCAAAATCATCCGTGCCGGCAAGCACGTCATGACGACCAAGCCCTTCGAGCGGGACCCGGAGGCCGTCCACCCCCTGTTTGAAGAAGCCACCAAGCTGGGCAAGGTGATTCACCTCAACTCTCCCGCGCCGGTGCTTCCCGACGATCTCGCCTGCATTCGCGGCTGGCAGAAGCAATATGACTTGGGCCGCCCCGTGTCGGCGCAAATCGCGGTTTGGGTGCGCTACAATGAGGAGCCCACTGGAAACTGGCTCGACGACCCAGCGCTTTGCCCTGTGGCGCCGATCTTCCGCCTCGGCATCTACCTCATCAACGACGCCATCGAACTTTTCGGCGAAGCCGACGAAGTGCAGGTGATGTCCTCACGGCTTTTTACCAAGCGGCCTACGGCGGACCACGCGCAACTTAGCATTCGCTTCAAAAACGGCGGGCTCGTAAGTATCCTCGCCTCCTTCTGCGTCGATGATGGCGACTGCTATCGTAATGCGCTGGCGGTCAATTTCGAGAAAGGCACCATCTATCGCAATGCCGGACCGGAGGGTAAAGCTGGAAGCGCCAGCAACCTCTCGCTGGTCGTTGCCAGGGACAACAAGCCGGTGCGGGTGGACAATGCCAAATTCGATGCGGGTAGCGGCCTATACGCATGGTCAGCTTTCCGCGAGGCCGTCCTCACCGGCAAGACTCCCGGTATGGATTATGCCGACAAGATCGCTGCCGGGCTGCGTGTCATCGAAGCGATGGCCGAGTCGGAAAAACTCGGGCGCCCGGTGAAGATCAAGGCAGAATAGCTAATCGCTGATAGGTAATAGCCAATAGAAGAGAGAGCAACTGCGTTCAAAGCGCCATTTTGGAGTTGGGCCATGAGGTCGCGATCCAATGTGTCGATGGGCTGCGCTCTCTTTTTCTCTGTTGCGGGGCTCCCTGCAGGCAACACTTTAAAAATTCTGCAACTTTTTTCCATCCTACGGGTTTGCATAAGGATGGGCGTATCGTCACGTTTTTGATAAACAGTCATTTTACCCCATCCATCCTCTCCCCATGAAAAAACAGATATTCCTCGCGTTGCTTGCGCTACTCCCTTGGACGCTCCAGGCGACCCAAACCGAAAACAACGTCCTCCGCATCGTCCCCGCGCCGGGGCCAATGACCATTGATGGGAAAATCGACGATTGGGATCTCTCCGGCGGCATCTTTGCCTGTGACGATGTGGAGCGGCTCCGGGATCAGTTCGCGGTGAGTTTCTACGCGATGTATGACAAGGAAAATCTTTACCTTTTGCTCAAGGTGAAGGATCAGACACCGCTCAACAACCAACAGTCGAGCAAGGGAGGGCACGGGTTCTCGGGCGACTGTATGCAGATCCGCTTTATCACGGGTTTCAAGACGCCGGAAGAAAAGGTTTCGCATTGGATGGCGTGGCGTGACCGGGACGAAATCAGCGTCCTCAGCGTGCAGTATGACCGGGATTTCAAGGGGCCAAAGATCGATAACGCACTCAACAGCGGCGCGAAGCAGAGTTTCCGGATTGATGCGGACGGCAAGGGGTATGTGCAGGAGATCGCCATTCCTTGGAAACTCCTGACCACCAACGGCCAGCCGTTGGCCGCCGGAGACAGCCTGCGCATGGCGCTCGAACCGAACTTCACGGCGGGGCCTGGTGGCCGCGCCAACATCCACGACATTTTCCGGGCGGGAGCCGTGCCGGATCGCGTCTTTACCTTCCGCGCATACGACCAGTGGGGCGAGGGGGTGCTGCAAAAGACCGGTCATCTGGCAACGGCTCCCGTCCGGCTTTCTGACGAGCGGGAATTCCCGCTGACCATCAAAGACGGCTACCTCGTTTCGGAATGGAAGGGGTTGATCCAAAAGAAAGAGATGCCTGGGTTTAAGCCGATCGCCTTTACCGTGCCCGCCGACGGTTACGTTTCCCTGAACATCAAGAACGCCCAGGGCAATGTGGTGCGCCAGCTTTTGAATGAAGCCTATTACGAAAAGGGCACGCAGGAAGTGAAGTGGGACGGTTTGATGACACCCCGCTATAAAACACCCAGTGCGCCCGTCGAAGCGGGGGCTTACACGTGGGAGGCCATCGTGCATCCTGCATTCCAGGTCACCCTGCGGGGATGGGCCGACCAAGGCGGCAATTTCCCGTGGAACAGCGGTCCCACGACCGATTGGGGCGGCGATCACGGTAGGCCGGACGCTGTGGTGACAGACGGCAAAAAAATCTATCTCGGTTGGGGCTTCGCCGAGGGAGGCAGCCCGATTCTCGGCTGCGACCAAGAGGGCTCCATCCTCTGGAAGGTCGGCACGGGCATCGAGAGTGCTGAACATCTCGCTGTTGATGGAGAGACGCTTTTTGCCCTCGGCAATGAGGCGGGGAGCTGCCGCAGGCTTACCCGGTTGCGGTCCAAAGACGGCGTGTATGACAATTGGGATGGTCGCACGAGCGCCTCAATCCGCATTGAGGAACTCTGGGCCGACAAGCCCGACAAAGCCATCTGGCCTGTTCGCGCCAATGGCATGGATGCCAAGAACGGGAAACTCTTCCTCACGTTCTCCGATCAGGCTTTCTCCATTGGCGACGTTGGGGATTGGAAAGCGTTGGTGGAGAAGCTGACTTCCGCTGATCCGCTTTTCCAAGGTATTTTCTCCAAAATTGATCCGCGCACCACACAGCGGCTCAAAAGTTTCCTCGATGGCAAAACGCCGCAGGAAGATGCATTCCGGACTTGGGCGGGTGGTCCGCGCTTCGACGATCAAGTGCTCAAGCAACTGAACGCGCTGCTGGAATCCACAGACCTGTTGCCGGGATCGGACAAGCTGACGCCGATCGCCCGCATGGAAGCCAATCGTAAAGCGCTTGAAAAGGCGCTGACTCCAGCGCTTCTCTCCCGTAAAACCAATTTCATCGCCATCGCTGATGCCAAGTCGGGCCAGATTCTCAAGACGGTTGATGCCAAATATCCACAGGCCATTCACGCCCTCGATGATGGTCGGGTTGCCTTCCTCGCTGACGGTGCGGCTCTCGTGACGCTCACTCCGCAAACCGGTGAGATCAAAACACTGCTCACCGGCTTGAGCCATGCGACGAATTTTACCTTCGATGCCGATGGCAACTTCTACGTCGCAGTAGCGGGCACGGATCAGCAAATCAAGCGCTTCACGGCCACCGGCAAGCCAGTGGGCGAGATCGGCAAAAAGGGTGGACACGCGCTGGTTGGCAAATGGGAGGCTGATGGGATTTTCTCGCCTGCGGCGCTCGCCGTGGACAACGCCAACAAACGGCTATGGGTTGCGGAAGACGATTTCTATCCCAAGCGCATTAGCGTCTGGGATATTGGCACCGGGAAACTGGTGAAGGATTTCTTTGGCCCCGCCCACTATGGCGCTTCGGGCGGCGCAATCAATCCGTTGGACCCCAATATTATGATCGGTGTTGGCTGCGAATGGAAGCTCGACCCTGCCACGGGACGCTCCTCCCTCACGGGAATTCTGGAACGCTTCACCCACGGGTTTGCCGCTTTCTGCCCTGCTCCGAATGGACGGCTGTATGTGGCGGTAATTACGGATTTTGGAGTGGATCACGGCCCTGCCGGGATGCGGATTTTTGAACGCGTGGGCGAGGGGGATTACCGTCTCCGCTCCGAATGGAAGGTCGATTACGGAACGCAGACGACCATCGTTTGGTCCGACATCAACGGCGATGGCAAGCAGGATGCCAATGAAGTTATCACGTTGCCCTACGCGCTACGGATCGCCGGGAGCGCCAATTGGTCGGCAAACCTCAACCCGTACACGCTGACGGTTTACGGCGGAGTGACTGACGAGCAGGGTGCCAAGTTCGCGGCGAAAACCGCTCTCCGCTCCAATTCAGACGTGAAATTGACCCAGACCGTTTTCCAAAAGGTGTATCAGATCAACTTGAACGGCTTTACCGCTTGCGGCGCGCCGAAATGGGACTTGGAACATCTGCGGGAGTTAAATGGTGTCTGGAGCATGGATTTACGGAATGCGAGCTTTGGTATGTTGCCTTCGAAGGACGACCGCCTTCTGGTCACCGTCGAAGCCAACGACTTCAAGTGCTACGATCTGGCCCATGACAGCAAGCTGCTCTGGTCCTATCCGAACACCTTTTTTAGTGTGCATGGTTCCCATGCAGCGCCTCCACCCGTGCCGGGACTTACGCGTGGTGCGTTCGGTCTGATTGGGACGTTTAAGACTCCCGAAACCGGCACCGTCTGGACAATCAATGGCAACTGCGGTGAGTGGTATCTCCTCAATGAAAAAGGGTATTATCTGGCCCACCTCTTCCAAGGCGACTCCCTCAAAGTGCATTTCCCGGAGACAGCCGTTCCCGGAGTGGACATGACCGAAACACCTTGCGGCGCTGGTGGCGAAGACTTCGGTGGATCGCTGATCCAGGGGCTGGATGGGAAGGTCTATGTCGAGAGCGGTGCGCACTCTTATCGTAATGTTCTTGTTACGGGATTCGAGAAAGTCGCGGCCTTTAGCTGCGGCAAGATCGAGATCAAGCCCGAGGAACTCGCGCTCGCTCGCGCCCAGCAGGAAGCCCAGATGCAGGCTGCCGTCGGCACCAAACAGATCGATGTCAAGCGGCTCACCCCGGTCTTTACGGGCAATATCAACGCAGACTTCAAGGGCGTGATGCAGACCAGCTTCCAAAAGAGCGCCGATTCTGCCGTGCGCGTCGCTGCGGCATGGGACGATCAAGCGCTCTACCTCGCGTGGGATGTGACGGATAATACCCCGTGGGTCAACGGAGCCACGGAAGAGGCCCAAATGTATGTTGGAGGCGACACGGTGGACTTCCAATTCGGCTCGGATACAAAGGCCAGTGCCAAGCGTGGTGATGCCGTGGCGGGTGACTTCCGCCTCTCCATCGGTAACTTCCATGGAAAGCCGACCGCAGTTCTCTACCGGGCGGTCTCCGAGGTCAAGAAACCGAAGTCGTTCACCTCGGGTCTCGTTGCCCGTTATCAAATGGACTATGTCGATGTCGTGCCTGAGGCGAAAATTACGGCTACGGTTCGTCCCGACAAGAAGGGATACATCGTCGAAGCCTCCATTCCCTGGTCGGCTTTGGGATTCACTCCCGTTCCCGGTGTGAAATATCACGGCGACATCGGCGCGACCCATGGCAATGCCAGCGGCGCGCGCACCAGCCTGCGCACGTACCTGAGCAATCAGGAAACCGGCTTGGTGAACGACGTGGTTTATGAATTGAAGATGGTTCCCAAGAATTGGGGTGACTTCGTCTTCGAGAAATAGGCTCTTAACATCGGCTTCTTCCCACTATGAAACTGCCATTTACTTGGATCAGTCTGCTCTTGCTTGCCTTTAGTTGGGCGGGGGCTGCACCACAATCTTCCAGCAAGAACCCCACGGGCGTTCCCGTCGCTTACCAACTCCCCGCAGACGGCTCGCTGCCGCGCACCTACCTGGTGACGCTGGCCATCGTGGACCCAAAAAATCCCGATTGGATCATCAGCACGTTCGTAGCCGGGGCTCCGCGTACGGTCACGGCGGAAAACAAAGGCAAATTCACGGAAACGTGGGATGGCTTGGATGAAAACTTCATGCCGGTGCCTCCCGGAGATTACGCTGTTAAAGGGATCTATACCCCCGCCCGCCAATGGGCGGTGGATGGGGATTGGCATGCGATCACCCCGAAGTTCGTAGGCGGGATTTCCGCGTGGGTTCCAGCAACGGATGCGCCTGACGCGCGCTTACCGTTCGGCGGCGATCCGGTGGGGAGCCCGATGCGCGATGTTGCAGTGGGACCGAACGGCGTGGCGGTGTTCTATTACCAATACCTCGAAAACGGACTGAATGCGCCGATGATTGATTTGAAAAAGCCGGTTGGCTTCGGCCAATTTATCTGCGCGTTCAATTCCGGCGGTGCAGCCGGGGGGCAGAGCGTGGCGACAGACGGTGAGACGGTGTGGGCAGCCAGCTCCGACGGCGGGCCAAAGTTTGTTTATCGTACGGATGGCAAACCCTTCGGCAGCAGCCCGAGCGCGAATCGCCGGGACTGTTATCTGGCCGAGGGCTATGTGACGTCGATGGCTGCCTTGCGCGAACCGGTTTCCGGCAAATCCTTTGTTTACATCGCGCAGGGGGCAAAGTTTGTCGGGACGGTGCAAAAGAAGGGCAACATCACCCGGACGAAATATACCGCGAGCGATACGGATTTTGCGGATATCATCACAGTCCATGACGGTGGAGATGGCAAGGTCCTGGCAACGCTTCCGTTGTCCCGGCCGCAGGGTCTCTCCGTGCAGGGCGGGAAGCTTTATGCCTTGCATGCGGATGGCGCCGAGCTTGCAGTAAGTGCGAGCGCACTCACTGCCGGTGTGCCGGATGGCAAATGGCAGCGGGTGTTCGCGGTGCCTGCCATCATCAAAGCGTTTGACATGAAGGTGGACAGCCACGGACGCTTTTACTTGAGCGATCCGACGGCAAATAAAGTCTATCAACTCGACGCCGCAGGCAAAGTGCTTCGCACTTTTGGAAACATGGCAGTCCAAAAGCCGGGCACCTATGACCGGGAGACGTTGATGGAACCCGAGAAGCTGGCGACGTGGCGTGATACCGAGGGAAAAGATCGCTTGATTATCGTGGAAATGGCGGGGCCAAACCGGCCGAGCGAATGGAGTGCCGACGACGGCAAGCTGCTGCGCGAGTTCACCTCCTATCAAACCAAGGCGAACGATGGCTATGCGGTCGATGAGAAGCACCCCGAGGATTTGTATATTCTCGGCCACCGCAATTGGCTGACGCGGTTCAAAATGGACCTCAGCAAACAAACGTGGGTGGTGGATGCCGTCTGGCCGGACGTCGGCAACGATCCCCAGCTGCCGGGCTTGTCGAAGCCGCGCGTGATTTACGTCAATAACCGCACTTATCTCGCCTGCGAGCGAAGCCATAATGTTTACCGGCTCGACGGAGACCGCTGGGTGCTTTCCGCGGGGCTTGTCGCCGGTGAAAAGGGGAAGATTTCGCTTTGGCATGACGCGAATGGGAATGGGCACGTGGACGACGAGGAACTGACGCCGAGTTCCGTGGAAAAATGCCTGAGCTATCATGGTCAGAATTGGTTGCCCGACCTCTCCTATCTGGCTGTGGTAAATGGCAGCACCGATGTGCAACGTCTCTCACCCAGCGGTTTTGATGAACATGGGAATCCGATCTTCATGGAGTGGAAGAAATTAGTGACCGATCCCGAATTTGCTGCACGAGCGGCGGGAAAAGCCGATGCGCTTCATGGTGGCAATGAAATGGGGGATACTTATGGTTCCTGGGTGCAGGCGACAGAAGCCTCGAATGGCGATCTCTATGTCCAGGCTCGCAGCGGTCCTGGATTTAACGCAAACCAGGGAGCCCAGCATAAAATTTCCCGCTATATTTTAAAACCGAATGGCGAATATGTGGAGAAATGGCGGGTGGGTCGCGCGGCGCTCAACGACATCGCAAAACGTGGCGAAATGTATGGCGGAATGCGCATCCGGCAGCCAATCAATGGGCTGGTAAGTGTGATTGATCAGACCCGGTGCGGTGTGCTGCTCTACACCGATGAAGGGCTTTATGTGGACACGCTTTTCCCGGATTTGAAAACGTCGCCGGACAAACGGGGTTCCATTTACCAACTGCCGGGAGAATTTTTCGCGGGCATCATTTATCCGAACAAGAACAACGGTAAAATCTATATCGGGGTTGGAAAATATACCCCGGTATTTTTTGAAGTGGATGGTTGGTCGGAAAAGGAAAATCCCGTGCATCCTCTGACCACCGTCCAAAAAACGGTGTCGATTAACTTCTCGCAGATTGCCGCTCCGCCGGAAATCGCGCTGAAGTTCCGTGGCGGTGCAGGCAAAACGCAAATTGCCCGGCTTGCGCCTGCACTGGGAGGCGTCGTGCTGGATGGCTCCCTGGCGGGCTGGGAATCGTGCGAACCCGTGCAGTTCGGGAAGGAGCAAACAGTGGAAGCGCGTTGCCTGTATGATCCCGATCACCTCTATGTGCGCTGGCATGCCCGCCTCGGCGGCGCATTCCAAGCCAAACCGCTTCCGCCGCTTGCCCGGTTGTTCACCCACGATCAGCTGTCTGACACGCTCAGCTTCTATATTCAAGGGGATACCAATGCCGCATCCAAACCGGTGCCAGGCGGACGTCCCGGCGATGTCCGATTCACGTTTGGCTTATTCCAAAGCGGCACTTCGCTTCAGCCGGTGGGTGTTGGGTATTACCCCACATGGCCGGGAAAAGGCCAGCCGCAGGTTTACCGAACCATTGTCCGCGAGACTTCATTTGCCCACGTTGGGGCCATTGACGGAGTGCAACTGGGTTATGCGCTCGATCCGGACGGCAAAGGTTTTGTCATCGCGGCAGCGATTCCCCGTGCGGCGATTCCCGCATTAACTCAGCCCTTCGAGGCCGATCTGCGCACTCGCGTGAATTTTGAAGCCACCTTCGGCGGCCACAATAAATTCTGGTGGGCCAATAGCGATGGCACAGCAAGCACCGAAACCTATGACGAGCCGACCGAAGCCGGGCTATATCCCGGTTCCTGGGCTCCCGTGACGTTCCAGGGAATCGGGGACGGGGTTCCGGTTCGCAACTGGCTTGTCTGCGGTCCTTTCGGCGGCCCCGGCGCGGAGAAATTTTCGTGGAGTCCACGCGACAAAAACGAGGTCCAGAAGTTTTTCGAGGCCGCCGTTTATCCTCCGGACAGCGGCAAGATGGATCCGAACGAAGTTTTCCAGGGTCCGATGGTGAAGGGGTATTGGGGCAGTCCTGCTGCTTTGAAATGGAAGCCGGATACCATTGCCGACCTCGACACCCGGCTGCATTTTGGGACGAACGCGCAAGTCTGGTTTGCCACCACGTGGATTCACTCGCCCGCCGCTGCGGAAATCCCCATCGAATTCCAGAGCTTCAGGATGAATTTCACGCGCTGGTTCCTTAACGGTCAGCCGTTCATCCTGGACAAAGGCAAAGAGAAGGTTCCGCCACAGGATGTGACCCAGGTGGTCAAATTGCAGGCGGGTTGGAACCAGATCATGGTTCGCACCTTCTCCGTCGGGTATGGGCCGCGCGCCGGATTGGTCGTCAAAGGCGATCCCGCAGCCATTTGGAAGTTGCGGTTTTCGGGCTCGACACCCAAGCCGTAGGCTGTCGTGAAAAGTCGGATTGCGGAGTATCGAATTGCTTTCGATGCTCCGTTCCGCGTCTTTACGCTTTCCCTTCGCGGAAGGACTGCCAGATGAAGAGCGCCGCCGCGATGAAGATGCATGAGTCCGCCACGTTGAAGGCGGGCCAGGGATGCGCGAACGGAACGTGGAGGTCGAACAACAGAAAATCGGTTACCGAGCCATACAGAATGCGGTCGGTCAGGTTGCCGAGAATCCCGGACAGCAGGAGCGCCCAGCCGAAGCGACTCAGGCGATCCTGGAACTTCCCGCGCCAGGCCAGCACAGCCAGCACGACGACCGCTACGCTGGAGAGCCCGATGAAGAAGGCGTTTGAGTTGCTGAACGCGCTGAACGCTGCCCCGGTGTTGCGCCAGTGGACGAGGTCGAAGAAGCCGGGGATGACCGGGTGGTCCGCCCCATACTCAAAGCGCTGAATCACCGCCCACTTCGTTGCCTGATCCAGCAGGTAGAAGGGGAGCGTGACCGTAGCCAGAAGCCAGGGGAAGGGGAGGGGGAGGGTAGGCATACGGAATTGCTAATGTTCAATTGCTAAATGAAGAGGGCGCTGCCGCGCCGTTGGTGCCCAACGCTTGGAAATAGATATCACGCAAAGACGCGAAGGAAGGGTGACTCCTTTGCAAATTTGCTTTTCCTTCCTGATCAGAATGGGAGCCAGGGGAATGAGGGTTCACACGAAGGCACGAAGGCACGAAGGCACGAAGAAAAGGCAAAGGAAGGGGATGGCCCACCTCGCGTTCTTGTAATTCGCAAATCCCATTCGTCGGCAAAACAGATGCTTTGGCATGAACGCGCCCAAATTCATCGGTAGACGTCTGGCGATGTGGAGGATAAGTTTGGAATATCTCTTCCTCAACCCCTTCGTGCCTTCGTGCCTTCGTGCCTTCGTGTGAAAACAAGGAGCGCGCCGAGGAAACGGAGTTTCCAAGACACTTGCGTTCCCAATCAGGAGATTGGGAACGAGAGGTTTGCCAAGTCATTCTCATGGCAGATGTTTCGATTTCCGACGTTCCAACATGACAACGAGCGGAATCGTAGGAACAGCTAAGGTGCTGAATATCACGGCGAAGACTGCCAATCCCTGCCAGTTGGAGCTAGTCCTTTGACGATTCAATGCGGCACGTGTTTCGGGGCTCGGGTTTTTATGAAACGCAACAATTGCTTCCGCGAGGCGCCAATCATCCGCAATGGCGAACGAAAAAATCCAAAACGATAACAGTAGTTCTACAACGAGAATGATAGTTAGTCGCATTTTCATCGTGTCTTCCTGAAGATCATCTCTTTGCACCTTTGCGTGAGGCTCTTTACCGCTACGCCATGACCTCCGCGCAACGGTCGCACAACTCCGAGTGCGCTGGGTCTGCGCCGACGGTCGGCTTGTGCCGCCAGCAGCGGCTGCACTTTGTGTCGGGCGTGCGGATGAGCATGGCCTTGGTTTCGGTTCCCGCTTCGAGCTTGAGGCTGCTCAGGATGAAGAACTCTTCCAGCTCCGCTTCGCGCCCTTGCAGGCTTTTCAGCAGTCCGGCGTCGGCGATTTGCAGCGTGACCGCCGCTTCGAGTGCGTTGCCGATGAGCTTCTCCTTGCGGGCCGGTTCGACCGCTTGGGCGATCACTCCACGCAAGGCGAGCAGCTTCTCGAAATCGGCTTCCAATGCCGCGTCGGCCAGGGTCGCGTCGGCTTCGGGGAAGGTTTGCAGATGGATCGCGCCCGTCGGGTTGCCCGCAAACTCGAACGCCTCGTCCGCCGTGTAGGCGAGGATCGGCGCGAGTAGTCGCGTGAGGGCATTGAACACCGCGTGCATGACCGTTTGCGTGGCGCGGCGGCGAGGAGAGTCGCTCCCGTCGCAATACATCCGGTCCTTGGTGATGTCCACGTAGAGCGCGCTCAGATCAACCGCGCAGAACTTGTTCAAGGTTTGGAACACGCGGCGGAATTCGTAGGTGTCATACGCTTCGCGGCAGGTGGCGATCACGTTTTGGAGCCGCGACATCACCCAGCGGTCCATGAGCGTCCACTCCGCGCGCGGGGCGGTGTGCTGCGACGGGTCGAACCCGTTCAGGTTCGCCAGCAAAATGCGCAGCGTATTGCGGAAGAGCCGGTAGGCCTCGCCAAGCCGCGTGAACGCTTCCTCGGAGAAAGGCACCTCGTCGGTGAACTGCACGCTGGAAACCCACAGGCGCACGATGTCCGCGCCGTATTTGCCGACGAAATGCCCGGCGTCCATCGGCTTCTGGTAGCTGCTCGACTTGGAAATCTTCTTGCCGTCCTTATCGACGACGAACCCATGCGTGATGACCGTCTTGTAAGGCGCGCACCCGTGCATTCCCACGCTCGTCATGAGCGAGGACTGGAACCAGCCGCGATGCTGGTCGGTCGCTTCGAGATAGACATCCGCTGGGAATCGGAGTTGCGGGCGCTTTTTCAGGACCGCTGTGTGCGAAACGCCGGAGTCGATCCAGACATCGAGCGTGTCGTTGCGGCGGGTCGTTCCCACAGGGAACCCCACGGCGTCGGCCCACCAGGCGTCGTCCTTCTCAAACCAGAGATTCGTGCCGTGCGTTTCCACGAGATTGGCCACTTTGCGGGCGACAGCGGCATCCAGGAGCGGTTCGCCCTCGACGCTGAAAAACACCGGCAGCGGCACGCCCCAGGAACGCTGGCGCGAGATGCACCAGTCGGGCCGCGATTCCACGGTCCCGTAAATGCGGTTGCGGCCCCAGTGTGGCAGCCAGTTCACGGAGTCGATCTCCGCGAGGGCCTGTGCGCGCAGGGCGTCGATGCGGATGAAGAATTGTTCTACCGCGCGGAAAACCACTGGCGTTTTGGAACGCCAGCAATGCGGGTAGGAGTGTGTGTAACTTTGCTCGCCCAGCAGAGCACCGGATGCGCGCAAATATTCCACCACCTCGGCGTTGGCGTCGAAAACGTATTTCCCGGCCCAGACTGGCACGCCGACTTCCTCGGTGAAACGCCCATGTTCATCCACGGGCGAGAGAATGGGCAGTCCGTATTTCACGCCCGCCATGTAGTCGTCCGCACCGTGGCCTGGCGCGATGTGGACTTGTCCCGTGCCGGTCTCCAGCGTGACGAAATCGGCGAGGATGATCGGCGAAACGCGGTCCAGGAACGGATGGCGCGTCTGCATGCCGTCGAGTTCCGTGCCGGTGAAAGCTTGAGCTTCGCCTGCGACGGCTTCCCAGCCCGTCACTTCGCGGAATTGCGGGATGAGCGCCTCAGCCACAACAAGCATTTCGCTCTGACCTGTCTCAACGTGACGGAACGTCTTGGCCACGTATCGGTGGCGCGGGTGAACGGCGATCGCCACGTTGGCCGGGAGCGTCCACGGCGTCGTCGTCCAGATCACCATGCTGGCCTTGCCCGCGAGCGGGCCGGAGGCGATGGCAAATTTGACAAAAATCGCTGGGTCCGTCCGGTCGGCGTATTCCACTTCCGCTTCGGCGAGCGCGGTTTGCGCCCCGGTGCTCCAATAGACCGGCTTCTTACTCTGGTAAACGAGTCCCTTGTCGATGAATGTGGCGAAGGCGCGAAGGATCTCGCACTCGTATTCCGGCGCGAGCGTCAGGTAAGGATTTTCCCATTCCCCGAATACGCCAAGCCGCCGGAACTGGCCGCGCTGGATGTCGATGAACTTGCGGGCGTAAGCCTCGGATTTTTGGCGGATTTCCAGCGGGGAAAGCCCGCGCGATTCCTTTACCACCTTGAACTCGATGGGCAGCCCATGGCAGTCCCAGCCTGGAACGAACGGCGCGCGGTAACCGAGCATGGACTTGGATTTGACGATCAAGTCCTTGAGTACCTTGTTGAGCGCCGTGCCCATGTGGACATCCCCGTTGGCGAACGGCGGGCCGTCGTGGAGCACGAAGAGCGGGGACTCCTTGCGGGCCTCCTGAATCTGGGCATACAGCGCATCCGCCTCCCATTTTGCCAACCGTGCGGGCTCGCGGGTAATCAGGTCGGCCTTCATCGGGAAGTCCGTTTTGGGAAGGTTCAGCGTGTCTTTATAATTCGTGCTCATCGGATCGAAAGGAACGGGGAACTTACCAGCCATGGAATTGTTGCGCAATCCGCAATGCAAAGGGGAAGGTTGCCATTGATTTCCCGACTGCTGCGGCTAAAGTCGTCCCTTATGAAAGCGGTCCATTGGGTGCGGTTCGCATGGGAACTCGAAAAGTTTACCACCGTTCCCGCGTCTCTTCCTCCCTCGTATGCCATTCGTCGCGCCATTGCCGAAGAGCGGGCTACGGTGACGGCGGTGGCTTTGAGCACGTTCACTCTCAATTCGGATTGGAATCCCTCCTTTAAAGAAGTCCGCCCTCTCATTGAGAAGGCGATCCACGACGTGTTTCACGAAAAAAACGATCCGTTTTGCCTCATCGTCACCCATGGTTCGCGGATCATCGGTGCCTCGGGGCTTTCCGCCGAGAGCGAAGTACCAAACCACTTGCTGACGGGACCGTGCCTTTCTCTGGAATACCAAAACCGCGGACTGGCGAGCGCCTTGTTGGCCCACTCGCTTCTGGCATTGAAGGAGGCGGGAGTGACCACGGCGCGTGGTGTTACCAAGCAGGGTTCCTGCGCTGCGCAGTTCATCTACTCGAAATTCGGTTCGATCTGTCTGGTGGAAGGGAAGAAGTAACTGTTCAGAGCATTTTTCCCATCTCCCTCTTGCGAACGGCTTTTCATTCGCTAATCTACGCTCTCATGCGTCGTTACGTCTGGCTTCTCCTTGTCCTGTTCGCCATTTCCATTCCGGCCCGCGCCATTTCCATTGCGGAGGTCCGCAAAAGCCTGGTCCGCATCACCACCACGGCTCAGGAACCGAATTACCGGATTCCCTGGAACCCCGGCTCCGTCGGCGGCGGCACGGGGGCTGGATTCGTTATCGAAGGCAACCGCATCCTGACCAACGCCCACGTGGTCAGCAATGCCCGGTTCATTTCCGTGGAGCGCGAGAACGATCCCAAACACTACATCGCTCAAGTGCAGTTCATTGGCCACGATTGCGACTTGGCTGTGCTCACCGTCTCCGACGCGAAGTTTTTTGTAGGCACGGTGGCGCTCTCCTTCACCAACCAAATCCCGCAGATCGAATCGTCGGTTTCTGTCTATGGCTATCCGATTGGCGGCGACCGGCTTTCCGTAACGACTGGCGTCGTCTCCCGCATCGCGTTTCAGCAATACGCCCACTCGGCGGCGGATTCCCACCTTGCCATCCAGACCAGCGCCGCCATCAACCCCGGCAACAGCGGCGGCCCGGTGCTGCAGGACGGCAAGGTGATCGGCATTGCGTTCCAAGGCTACAACGGGGAGGTCGCGCAGAACGTCGGCTACATGATCCCCGTGCCGGTGATTCAACGCTTTTTGAAGGATATTGAGAGTGGACATTACAACCGCTACATGGACCTCTCCATCACCACGTTTTCCTTGCTTAACCCGGCCCAGCGCAAGGAGCTCGGACTCAAGGACGACAACCTCGGGGTGCTCGTGGGCAGCGTGATCTCCGGCGGCGCGTGCGACGGCGCGCTGAAGGTGGGCGACGTGATTCTCGCTATCGACGGTCATCCGGTGCAGAGCGACGGGTTTGTGGAACTGGAGGGCGAACGCGTGGAAATGCCGGAAATTGTAGAGCGAAAATTCAAGGGGGACAGCGTGCAATTCCAAATCCTTCGGGATAAAGCCCCTCTGGAAGTCACCGCGAAGTTCACACAAGCGTGGCCCTTCCAACTTCAGGCCAGCCAATACGACATCCGCCCCCGCTACCTTCTCTTTGGCGGGCTGTTGTTCCAGCCCGTCTCTCGCGATTTCTTCCAAGCCAACCCGATTGACAACCTGCGCCTCCGGTTTCTGTACGACTCGTTTGTTACGGATGAAATTTTCAAGGATCACCCCGACCTCATTGTCCTGAGCAATGTCCTGCCCGATCCGGTGAACACGTATGTCGCCGGTTTCCGGGGCGGCATCGTGGAGGAAATCAACGGGGCCAAAATCAAGACGCTCGACGACATGGCGGCGGCGTTCGCCAAACCGGCAGAGCAATACGTCATCAAAATGCTGGGCGAAGGCCGGCCTATCGTGATGGAACGCGCCGGAGTCGAAGCCGCGCGGGAGCGGATCAAAACCCGCTACAACGTCCGCCAAGAACAAAACCTGAGCGAATAACACTCTATGTCCCGTAACCTATTTCTTTGCGCGCTGTTGAGCGCTTCGCTGGTCGGATTCACCCCCTCGCTCCTTGCCAAGGAAGCCGGAGAGCCGAAAGGCGAGGCTAAAGCGGCGGCTCCCGTCCCGGCGCTGAAACCGATCTCCGTAGTCCGCGTCAACGTCACCAGCCAGCCCTACGATTTCCTGCGGCCTTGGAGCAAGCGTCCGCCCTTTCAGCGCCGCGCCGTCGGAGCCGTGCTCCCCGGTTCGCGCGTGCTGACGACTGCCGAACAGGTTACCAACGCCACCTACCTCGAACTCGAAAAACCGGACAGCGGCGAGAAATGCCCCGCCACGGTGGAGGTGGTGGATTACGAGTGCAACCTGGCGATCCTCAAAGCGTCGGAGCCGGATTTTCTCAAGCCGTTCAAGCCGCTCGCGCTCGTGGAGCCGAAGGTGGGGGACGATCTTGCCATCTGGCAGCTTGAAAACAATGGCACCGTGCTCAACACCCGTGCGCTGCTGACTACCGCCGAGGTCGGCTCCTATCCCGTAGGGGAGGGTGGCTTTCTGCTTTACCGACTGACTTCCTCGCTCCAGCCGCGCGACAGCGGCTTCACCTCCCCGGTGGTTAAGGGAGACGAACTGGCCGGGATGCTGCTCCGGTTCGATGCCCGCAGCCAGACCGCCGACGTGGTGCCCGCCCCCGTGATCCGGCATTTCCTGAAAGCTGCCGACTCCAAGGACGGCTACGTCGGTTTCCCGCGTGTGGGGATGAGCAGCTCCGCCCTGCGCGACCCGCAATTGCGCCGCTACGCCGGGCTCACCAACGGCACGGGTGGCGTTTATGTCACCGAGGTGCATCCCGGCGGACCCGCTGACAAAGCCGGAATCTGCGTGGGCGACGTGCTCCTCTCTATCGCCAACAACGCCATCGACCGGGATGGCAATTACCTCGACCCGCGCTACGGCAAGGTCTCCTTCTCCCACCTCCTCTCCTGCGAACACTTCGATGGCGAGAAGCTCCCCTTCAAACTGATGCGCCAGGGGAAGGAGATGGATTGCGAAGTTACGCTCGCCCATCCCGATCCCTCGCAGTCGATCATCGAGCCTTACACCCTTGACAAAGCGCCCCGTTATTACGTCGTGGGTGGTGTGGTGTTCCAAGAGCTTTCCCGGCAATTCCTCAAGGAATGGGGGCCGGAATGGACCCGCAAAGCGCCGCAACGTTTCCTCTACTACGACCGCTACCAGGATGAACTCTTCCAGAACGACCCGCGCCAGCGCATCGTGATCCTGAGCAACGTCCTCCCCACGCCCTGCACCGTCGGCTACGAGGAACTCAACTGCCTCGTTGTCACCGAAGTCAACGGCGTGCCGCTAAAGAGCCTCGCCGACCTCGAAGGCGCGCTCGCCAAGCCCATAGAAGGCTTCCACCGCATCAAGCTCCAGGGGCATCCAGGCGAAATCGTCCTCGACGCCAAAGAAGCCGCCGCCATCGAACCTGCCCTGATGCGCAACTACGGGCTGCCTTCGGTGAAGCGGTTGTAATACCAAGAACCCCTTTGACCTCCACCTGAAACCATCTACAAAAGTCAACTTCCTGATGCTTGCCGGTAGCGTCTTTTTGATGCTCGGTGTCTTCGCTAAACCCCTTGGTATTTCATCTGATTTTGACAGCATTCTCTCTTAGATAGCGATTGTTTTCATCTACTTTGGTTATCGCACCAGCCAGAAGGCGAAGGCGGCAGGGCAGATACCATCATTGTCTGACTCAAAGAAGCGAAAGAAATTTGTGCTGATGGTGGCTTCCGGTGCGATGGCGTGCATTGCATTTCCGTTTATAGCTCCTTCGATGGGCGTTTCTCTGCCATTTGGTGAGTTGATTGTCATCAGCGGCGTCTCTTTTTTCATTTCCATGGGAGCTATTTGGTTCGGGATGAAGAGGTCATAATTTCAGTCCGGCAACGACCGCGCCTTTGCGTCAGTTGTTGCCCGATCATTGGTTGATCGATCAGTAGCTAATTGTTGCGAGGAGTGGCGTTATTGCCGTATAAAGAAGGGCGCAGAAACAAATCTTCGTAACCTTTATGAAAGCAGTTCGTTGTTTGTTGTGTGGAAGAGTCGAAATACGCCCATTTTTTCTTATGGCAGCGGCGAGCTTGCTGTTGATGGGTGGAAGGCTCCTGGGTTTTGAGGCGGTGGGAACCATCGAGGGCATCGACGTTGAAAAAGGCGTCCTACAAATCCAGGCAAACGGACAGAGTCACACCGTGACAATCGCCAAGGAAGTCAAGGTGTCGGGAACCGATGGCAAGCTGCTGGCGGATGGCTTGATGTCCAAGGAATTCAAGAAGGGGATTACGGTAACGGTTGCCGTTGACAGGGGAGAGGCTGGGCCTGTCGTTCAGGCGATCCAACTCGGCAGCCGGGGAGCGGTTACGAATACCGGAGACAGCGGCAAGTCCTCGATCGGTCTAAAACCACTCATCGAAATGACAGCGGAGGATCGATACAAAGGGCAAGATGGAGGCCTTTACGGCGGCGGCAGCAATGAGCCGCCGGCTGCGCATCTGGCGGCGGCCAGGAAGGAGACGGAAAGAATAGTCCCCCTCGATGCGGATGGCAAACCGACGAAAGACGGTCAAATCGGCCTGGTTTCCATCAGCATGTCCAATGCGACGCAGGAATACTCGCTTTTCAAGCAAATGGCCGACAACGATCCGCTCAAATCGCCTCGGGTTGCCATCGTGGACTGCGCTCAGGGCGGCGCGGCCATGGCGCAATGGGTGGACCCCAATGCGGGGCCATGGATGGTGGCAGATCAGCGACTGGAGCAGGCTGGGGTCAGCCCAAAACAGGTTCAGATCATCTGGGTTAAACTCGCCAACGTGACTCCGCACGGCGACCTTACCGAGCACGGCGGGAAACTTCAGAAGGACACCCTGGCTGTCCTGCACAATGCCAAAGCGCGCTTCCCCAACCTCCGTATCGCCTACCTCGGCAGTCGCATTTACGGTGGATACGCGAGTACTCCGCTCAATCCCGAGCCATACGCCTACGAGGGGGCATTTGCCGTCCGCTGGCTGATTCAGGATCAGATCAAAGGCAATCCAGATCTCAAATACGACGATGTGCCGGGTGGGGCGAAGGCTCCGCTGTTGCTGTGGGGACCCTATTTTTGGGCCGACGGAATCGTGCCACGTAAGAGTGATGGCTTGGTCTGGGGACGGAAAGACCTGGGCGGGGATGGCACCCACCCCAGTGAGACAGGCCGCCGAAAAGTGGCGGAAATGCTGCTGAAATTCTTCAAGGAAGATGCCCTTGCCTCGAAATGGTTCATGAAGCAGTCAGCCCCGTCAATCCGCTAGATATTTCCTGCCTATCTGATTGACTTCGCTCATAAAGAAAGGCACAATTTCCCCAGTTGAAAGTCCCCCTCCATATTGTCGAAGCGCGTCGGGAACAACTCGCCGCAATGCTGGCCCAGCACGGGTATATGCCCGTGAGCGAGCTTTGCCGCCGCCTGAAGGTCTCCGAGGCGACCGCCCGCCGCGATCTCGCGGCCCTCGTCGACGAGAAAAAAATCAAGCGCACCTATGGTGGGGCGGTCGCGGAATTTGAAAACCGCTACCCGTCCTTCACGGAACGGACGGCCACCTCGCGCCGAGCCAAGGCGCAGATTGCCGCTGCTGCGATTTCTTATCTTTCCCCCGGCTTGACTGTCTTCCTGGACGCCGGGACAACAGTCTATGCCATCGCCGAAGCCTTCCGCACCCGGCCTGTGACGCCGATGACAGTTGTCACCTCCAACATTCCCGTAGGCGAAATGTTGGCGACCATTCCCGGCGTGCAAGTTTTTTTGCTGGCGGGGCAGTTGCTCGCCCGGCAGTCCACGCTTCTCGGCGAAACGGCGGTCAAAAGCCTGCAATTCTGGCGGTTCGATGTGGCGTTTCTCTCTGCCGAGGGGATGGATGCTGAGGGCATCTGGAACTCGCAAACCGCCATCGTCCAGCAGCAGAAAGTGGTCATCCAGCGGAGTGCCCGCGCAATTTTCTGTCTCGACGGTAGCAAACTCAACCGCCAGGCCCCCGACATCCTGCTCCCGTGGAGCGGAGTGGAGGTGCTGTTGACGGAAGTGCCTCTGGCGAAGCTGGTTGAGGTGGGAATTCACGTGACTTCGCAGCAATATTGGCATGCTCCCGGTGGGGCGGCCACCTGCCCGCTCAACCCCGCCCGGAGCGCCGAGGAAGCGGCGGAAGATGCTTTCCCCGTGGAACTTCTGTAAGGCACGGAAATTTTTACCAAATTTCTATTGACGACCCCTGTGGCTCTGATATGACTGATCTCAATCATATAAATCACTCCCTGAATTTTCTGTAATCCTCATGACCTCCGATTCCCCCGTTGCCAGCCGTTCTTCCGTGGAAGCTCTCGTCCGCGAGGCGCTTTATCGGCAGATGGGGAAGCAGACGCCCGCCGGACCGGCTCCCGTTTTGGTGGTGAACAGTTCTGCCCGCCACATGCACATCTCGCCGGAAAATTTGGAGGTGCTTTTCGGCAAAGGGGCGGAACTGACTGTTCACAAAATGCTCTACCAAGAGGGCCAGTTCGCCTCGCAGCAGACGGTCACGATGATTGGGCCACGCAAACGGATCATCCCGAACCTGCGCATCCTCGGTCCGTGCCGCAACCTGACGCAAGTGGAGCTTTCCCTCACCGATTCCATCCAACTCGGCATTGACATCCCGATCCGCGCTTCCGGCAACATCGAAGGCACCCCCGGCTGCTACATCATGGGGCCGAAGGGGATGCTTGAAATGAAAGACGGCGTCATTCGCGCCTGGCGTCATGTCCACATGTCTCCCGACGATGCGAAGCACTACGGCGTCAAGCATATGGACACGATCACGCTTAAAGTGACCGCCAAGCATTGTTCCACCCGCTTTGACGACCTGCTTGTCCGCGTCGATCCCACCTTCAAGCTCGAAGTGCATATCGACACGGACGAAGCCAATGCGTGCGACCTCGATCACGCCACGAAAGTCGAACTGTTCAAATCCTAAACCCCAAGAAATCTCAACATCCAACCCAAACGCAAAATAACATGAGCGAAGCAATCGGACTAATTGAAACTCGCGGCTACGTGGGCCTGGTGGAAGCCAGTGATGCCATGGTCAAAGCAGCGAACGTCGAACTCGTCAAATCCATCCAGATCGGCGGCGGTCTCGTCACCACGGTCGTCCGTGGAGACGTCGGCAGCGTCAAAGCCGCTGTGGACGCTGGAAAACAAGCCGCCACGCGCGTCGGCAATCTCGTGGCCTCCCACGTCATCGCCCGCCCCGCAGCGGAACTCCTGGCATTCTTCACCGCCTAAACCCAACCCAACTTTAACCGAATTACCTATTATGGCAGGACAAGCACTAGGAACCATTGAAACCAAAGGCCTCGTGGCACAGTTTGAAGCAACAGACGCCATGCTCAAGGCAGCCAATGTCGAATTGATCGGCTGGGAAAAAGTCGGCTCAGGCAACGTCAGCGTCTTCGTGCGCGGCGACGTGGCCGCCGTCAAGGCCGCCGTCGAAGCCGGAGCCACTGCGGCGAGCGCGCTCGGCGAAGTCGTCGCAGCCCACATCATCCCACGTCCGCACGACGACCTCTACAAGCTCGGCAAATTCATCGCCGGAAAAATGGCGCCGAACGCCAAGTAGGCCTTACAGCCTTGAGAAATCATAGGACTCATGAGTCCTATGGGACTTATTAGGCCTATCCAACGCTCTTCCCGAGTCCCTACTCCGAATATCCCGTGAAACCGAATCAAATCCTCGTTGCCAACATCGGCAGCACCTCCTTCAAGTTCCGCTTGATCGAGATGCCTGGTGAGCGCGTCCTTGCCAAAGGAGGCATGGAGCGTATCGGCAGCGCGGACTCGACCTTCAAATACCAGCTCGGCAACGAGCCGGAAGTGAAGGGCGCGGCTTCTTTCCCGGATTATTCGGCAGCGATTGCGTTTGTGGAAAAAATCCTCGGCGGGTTTGGGCACCTGGCCGCGGTCGGCTTCAAGCCGGTGATGGCGCGCGGCATCTCGGGCACGCAAGTGCTCGATGAGACGGTGCTGCGCGCCATGGAGGAAATCAACACCCTCCTTCCCGCTCACAATCCTCCCTACATCGCGGCGGTGCGCAGCTTCCACGCCTGCCACCCCGAACTTCCCTGCATCGGCACCTTCGAGACCGCCTTCTACGACGAGGTGCCGCTGGCCAACCGGCGCTACCCGGTGCCGCTCGACTGGGAAGAAAAATATGGCATCCGCCGCTACGGCTTCCACGGCGCGAGTCATCGTTACGTCACCCAGCGCTGCGCGGAACTGCGCGGAACTGCGGAAGGACGGATGATCTCCTGCCACCTCGGCGGCAGTTCCTCCCTCGCGTGCGTCCGCAACGGCGTTGCCATCGACTCCAGTTGGGGCATGACTCCGCAAAGCGGTCTGCCGCAAAACAATCGCGTCGGCGACTTCGATGTCTTCGCGTTGGTCTATCTCGCTCGCGATCTCGGCCTCGGCATCGACGCCGTCGAGAAAGCCCTCACCACCCAGTCCGGCCTCAAGGGCATGTCCGGGCTCCCATCCGGCGACGTGCGCGACCTCATCCTGGCGGCGCAAAGTGGCAATGCAAACGCCCAGACCGCGCTCGACATCTTCGTCGGCAGCATTCGCAAATACATCGGCCAGTTCCTCATGGAAATGAACGGCGCGGACGTCCTGATTTTCACTGCGGGCATCGGCGAAAACGAACCCGCCTTGCGCGAGCAAGTCTGCGCCGACCTCGATTTCTGCGGGCTGGAACTCGACCTGGAAGCCAATCGCAACGTGAAGGCGGTCGAAGCCGTCATCTCCACGCCGCGCTCGAAGATCGAAGTGCAGGTTATCCCCACCAATGAAGAAATCATCATCGCCCGCAACGCCTGGCAAAAACTCTCCCAAACCGCAGCTTAAACAACAACAAGCACCCAAACTTATGGCACAACAAGCAATTGGAATGATCGAAACCCGCGGCCTCACCGCCCTCGTCGAAGCGACGGATGCGATGCTCAAGTCCGCCAACGTAGAACTCGTCGGCCCCATGGTCCAGGTCGGCAACGCCCTCGTGACCGTTTGCGTTACAGGCGATGTCGCCGCCGTCAAAGCCGCTACTGAAGCCGGCAAGATCGCCGGGCAATCCCTCGGAGAAATCGTGAGCGTAAGCGTCATCGCCCGTCCGCACGGCGATCTCGCCGCCATTCTTCCCAAGGCAAAATAATGATCCTCGCCCGCGTAGAAGGCAGCCTCGTCGCGTCGAAGAAAAACGACAAGATGATGGGGAGCAAATTCCTCGTGGTTCGGCCGCTCGTCGTTGACACTCCGTCGGCGCAAGAGTTCCGGCCCGGCACGAGCACGCTCGTCGCCGTGGACACGCTCGGCGCGGGAGAAGGGGAAGTCGTGCTCGTCGTCCAAGGCAGCTCGGCCCGGCTGGCTGCCGACGACAAGAACTCTCCCGTCGATGCCGTTGTGATCGGCATCGTGGACACCGTCGATCTCGGCAAGAACATCCTCTACCGCGCGCACTAGCGCGCTTCCTTTAAACAACAATGGCTACGATAGACGAACATTTGGTTTCCAAAGTGGTGAGCGAAGTGCTCCTCCGTTTGCAGTCCCAGAACGGGGTCGCCTCCAGTGGCGGATTCAGCGGCACCCAGTATGGTGTCTATGAAAAGATGGAGGACGCAATCAACGCGGCGTACCGCTCTTTTGAAAAACTGCGCGACCTCGGGATGCACGGCCGCAGGCTGGCGCTCGCCGAGATCCGCCGCCTCTGCGTCGAGAAAGCCGAGGAATGGGGCAAGATCGAATTCGCCGAGACGAAAATCGGGCGCGAGGACCACAAGATCGGCAAATTGAAGATTTGCGGCGATCTGGTTCCCGGCGTCGAATACCTCGACCGGACTGCCTTCAGCGGGGACAACGGCCTCACCATTATTGACGCCGCGCCATGGGGCGTCATCGGGGCCATCACCCCGTCCACCCACAGCGTGCCGACCCTCACGGGCAACGCGATCAACATGATCGCTGCGGGCAATGCCGTTGTATATAATACCCATCCGAGCGCCGCCAAGTGCGCAGCCATCGCCGTCCGCGCCTATAACGAAGCTATCTTCAAGGCCACAGGCATCTCCGATTTGCTCACCACCGTCATCAAGCCGACGCTGGAAACCTTTGACCTCATGGTCAAGCACCCAAAAGTCGCGTTGCTCTGCGTCACCGGCGGTCCCGCTGTCGTCAAAGCGGCCATGGCCAGCGGCAAACGCGCCGTCTGTGCTGGGCCCGGTAACCCGCCCGTCGTCGTCGATGAAACCGCTGACCTTGACCGCGCGGCTCGCTGCATCATCGAAGGCGCATCCTTTGATAACAACCTCCTGTGCATTGGCGAAAAACAAGTCTTCGTCGTTGCCTCCGTGGCTGACAAATTCATCGAAGCCATGCGCAAGGCGGGTGCAGTGCAGTTGACCCCTGCGCAGATTGAGGCGCTGACCAAAGTGGCTTTTACCGTAACGCCCGGCCAAGGCGGCGGCTGTGCTCACGCCCATGTAACCAAAGACTTCATCGGCAAAGATGCGGCGATCCTCGGCAGGGCTATCGGCCTGGACCTGCCCGCCTCCACGATGCTCCTCTTTGGCGAAACCACCGAGGCTCATCTTTTCGTTCAGGAAGAGCAAATGATGCCCTTCCTGCCCATCGTCCGCGTCCCGAACGTTGATGAAGCCATCGCTGCAGCCATCCGCACTGAGCATGGTTACAAGCACACCGGCATCATGCATTCGCAGAACATTCGCAACCTGACCAAGATGGCTCAGGAGATCGACACCACGCTTTTCATCAAGAACGGCCCGTCGATGACCGGCCTGGGCTTGGGCGGCGAAGGTTTCCTGAGTTTCAGCATCGCCACGCCCACCGGCGAAGGCGTCACGACTCCCATGACCTTCACCCGCTCCCGCCGGTGCGTCATGGTCGAGAACCTGAACATGTTCTAATCCTACCGGATATGCGCACCGCAATCATCCATGGCATCGTCACCTCCACCGTGAAGCATCCAAGCTTCGCGGGGCAGGGGCTATTGATTGCCGTGCCAGAAAGTCCGGATGTGCCGCCACAGATTGTGATCGATCCGTTCGGCTCGGGGCTTGGCGCGCATGTCCTCATCACAAGTGACGGCAGCGAAGCCCGGCAGATGCTCCACGATCCCTCCAGCCCCGCCCGCTGGGCTGTCTGCGGCATCATCGACCCGAAACCTGCCACCCAAACAAAATGAGAATGGGAACCGTCATCGGCCGCGTTACGCTCTCCGTGAAGAACGACAAGTTCTTCGGCGAGCGGCTGCTGCTCACACTCCCGTGGAATCGCGGCACGTTCGAGGGTAAGGAAACCTTCGATCCCTCCATCGTCGTCTTCGACCACCTCGGCGCGGGCGTCGGCCAGCTCATTGCCATCAGCGAAGGCGCGGAAGCCTCCTGTCCCTTTCCCAAACCCACTCCCGTTGACGCCTACTGTGCGGCGCTCATCGACACACATTCTTACACGCAAAATCCATGAAATTATTCGCTCAAAAAGAAGCGCAAGAATTCGCCGTCACCGGTGCCAAAGAATTCCGATTTAACCGCGATATCCGTCTGACGCCGGGCGCGAAAGACATCTTCACCGAAGCTGGCATCAAGCTTGTTTTTGACGAAGGCGCTGTTTCTTCCACGGCTCCCTCCGTCGCTTCGGTGACCGCCGGTTCCACCGCCGACGAGAAACTCTGGAACTCGCCCGAAGCCGCCAAGCTCAAGCAGCAAGTGTGCGACATCGGACGCCGCATCTGGATGCGTGAGTATTGCGACGGCAACGGCGGTAATATCTCCTGCAAACTCGCAACCGACCGCTACATCTGCACGCCCACTGGCGTCAGCAAAGGCTTCATGACCCCCGACATGCTCTGCATGGTGGATGGCAACGGCAAGCAACTCGCCGGAACCTGGAAGCGCACCAGTGAATTCCTCAGCCACGCCGCCATCTACAAGAGCACGCCCGAGGCCGTCTCCGTCTGCCACGCCCACCCGTGCTACGCGGGCGCGTTTGCCATCAAGGGAATGCAGCCCCCGGCCCGTTTGATCCCTGAGTTGGAAGTCTTCGTCGGCACCGTTGCCTACGCTCCTTACATGACTCCTGGCAGCCCCGAAATGGCCGATGAAATCTTCAAGCGCGCCCCCAAACACCAGTCGATCATCATGGGCAACCACGGCGTGATCACCTGGGGCAAATCGGTCGAAGACGCCTACTTCAAAATGGAAATCACGGACTCCTATTGCCGGACGATCATCCATGCGCAATCGCTTCCCGGTGGCGCAGCGATCCCCGCCGAAGGCATGAGCGAATTGCTCAGGCTCAAGCAAGGCATCGGCGGCCTCCCGGACGACCGCTACGGCCTCAAACCGGCTCAGCTTGCCGAAGTCGATCCGTGGGCGGAAGTCTGCGGCCAGCACGGCTGCTCCACCCCCGTCACCCCGTGGAGTCCGCAATCGAATGTCGAAGCGGCTCCTGCAGAACTCGAAGCCCTGGTCCAGAAATTGACCGAAGAAATCGTCAAAAACCTTTCCAAATAAACCCACCATGAAAGTAGCCATCATCGGAGGAGGCGGACGCGTCGGTTCTTGCGCGGCGTTCGCGTTGCAGTGCTCGGGTATCGTCAAGGAAATCATCCTGCTCGACGCCAACCAGGCGACAGCGGAAGGCGAAGCCCTCGATCTGCTTCACGGCGCGGCGTTCTGCGCTGACCAGAACATCTACGCGGGGAATTACACCGACGCCGCCAGCGCGGACATCGTCTGCATCACTGCCGGACTGCGCCGCAAGCCGGACGAATCCCGGCTCGATCTCGTCAACCGGAACGTCTCCCTCTTCAACGGTATCCTGACGAGCCTCAAGGAAGCGGGCTTGAAGCGCGAAGCCATCGTCTTCGTCGTCTCCAACCCCGTGGATATCCTCACCCAGCTCGCCGTCGAGCAGCTTGGGTTGCCCGTCAATCAGGTCATCGGTCTGGGCACCGTGTTGGACACCTCGCGTTTCTGCTCCCTCATCGCCAACTCGCTCAAGCTCGCCCCCTCGCAGGTGCGCGCTATGATTCTCGGTGAACATGGCGATACCATGGTTCCCATCTGGTCCTCCTCCACTGTGGACGGCTTCCCGCTCTTGAAATTCCCCGGCGTTACCCCGCAGTTCGCCACCCAGATATTCGAGCGCACGCAGAAGAGCGGCGCGGAAGTCATCTCCCGCAAAGGTGGAGCCGGATATGCCGTCGGCGTGGCCATCCGCGAAGTCATCGACACCATTGCGCTCGACGGTCGCCGCATCCTCCCGATCTCCAGCCACGTCCAAGGTGCCTACGGCATCCGCGACATCTCCATCAGCGTGCCGACTGTGGTGGGGCGTTCGGGCGTCATCTCGCACGTCGAATTGGAACTCTGGCCCAAGGAACTCCAAGGCTTACAGGCCTCCGCCAAAGCCCTCAAAGAGACCCGCGCGAAGATCCAATAAGACGTTGGGCATAAACGGACGCTTGGATAAGGCCAATCCTACATGTTTTGCTAATACCCTGACTGGGGTGCTTGCACTTTCCTTATCCGTCTTTATGATGAGATTAATGAAGCGCGGTTCCCTGTTTTTCAGCCTTTTTCTCATTTTATGTGTCGCTGCTCCCCACGCAGAGGCACAACAGGTTGTCCATGCCTGCGGAGCGGTATCCGTGGCCCTGCCATTGTCCGATGCAGGGAGTATTTTGAGGTCGGAACAGAATATTGAAATTCTGCTGAGAGCCGGAGGCGGAACCAACTTTGGGCTGGATGCGCTGGGAGACCGGAGTGCTCAAATCGCCTTATGCAGCCGGGAAGTGACTCCTGTGGACAGAGCAGACTACCCAGATATACAATTCACAGAAATCCCTATTGGAGTGCAGCTTGTGGCGCTTGCTGTCTCGCGGGATGTCTGGCAGGGAGGGGTTCATTCTCTCAGCGCCACGCAAGCTCGCGCGATTTACGAAGGTAAAATCAAGAACTGGAAAGAGGTTGGCGGCCCAGATTTCAAGATCACCATCTTTATGAGCGAGCCAGGGCGGGGCCAATGGGAGATGTTTGTGCAATGGCTCTATGGAGAAATCAAAAAAGCACCGGTATGGCATGGCCTGACCGTAAAAGACTTCCAAGAGACGCGTAATATGTTGGAATTCACGATGGGGAGCTTTTCCCTGATTCCAGCTCGTTTCGTAGACAACCGCAATGTCTTTGCCGTGGCGATCCGGGACGATGCCGCCAATCTCTCGCAGCCAACCGTGGAAGAAGTGCTCAAGGAAAAGTATCCCTTGAGTCGCCCATTGCTGTTGGTGACCGATAACAAACCGACTGGAACGGTTAAAGTTATCATCGATTTCATGGTGAGCGAACGGGGACAGGCGCTGGTGAAGCAATATGGCTACGTTACCCTGGCGGAGTTGAAAGCCGCAAAAGCCGCGCAATAATGGCCTGGTATGGGGCATTTCTTTCTGGCTGGGCAGTCGAAAACACTTGCCAAACGTTCAAACTTGACGATACTTAATGCTCTAAAAAATACGAAAAATATGGCAACGACGAACGAACTTCAGGGCATCCAGATGCACGACAAAGACACTGGCAGTGCAGACGTGCAAATCGCCCTTCTCACTCAGCGGATTCAAGAGCTGACCGAACATCTCAAGACCCACGTTAAAGACCACGCCTCACGCCGTGGTCTTCTCATGATGGTGGCCAAGCGCCGCAGCTTGCTCGATTACCTCAAGCGCACCGCAAGCGACCGTTACAAGGGGCTCATCGAGAAACTTAATCTCCGCAAGTAACCTTTTCCAAAGTAACTCCCGGTTCGGGATTTCCGATCCGGGGGTTTCCTTTTGGGGCGGGTGAACATCGCGCGCCCCATTTCCCAAACCCATCCGCGTTGGGCAGGTAGCCCTGGCGGAAATTCCAAAACACGCAGCACCAGGAAGCGTTGCCGGAGGAATGAGAAACCGCGAACTATGAACTACGAAGTAAGAAACAAGCCGGGAGCCGTTACCTACTTCATACTTCATATGTCCTGATTTCTCCATCTCCGGCGATCATTCAGTGGTGCTGCATTTTTCATAAGTATGCATCATACGATCTCCATTGAGGTGGGCCCAGAGCCCATCGTTATCGAAACTGGCAAACTCGCCAAACTCGCCGACGGCGCCGTCACGGTCCGTAGCGGCGAAACTATCATCCTCGTTACCGCCGTCTCCGCCACTTCCCTGAAAGAAGGCCAAGATTGGTTCCCTCTCACTGTTGACTACCGCGAAAAAGCGGCGGCTGTCGGCAAAATCCCTGGGGGTTACTTCAAGCGCGAAGGCCGCCCCTCCGAGAAGGAAATTCTCACCGCTCGCATGACGGACCGCCCTCTGCGCCCGTTGTTCCCCAAAGGCTACCTCTATGACACGCAGATCATTGGCGTGCTCCTGAGCGCCGACGGCGAAAACGATCCCGACATCCTTTTCATCAACGGTGCTTCTGCCGCACTGATGGTTTCCGACATCCCGTTCGCGGGACCGGTTGGTGCTGTTCGCGTAGGCCGCGTTAACGGTGAATTCGTCGTCAACCCGACGCACGCCCAACGCCTCGAAAGTGACTTGGACATCGTCTACGTCGGCAATGAAAACGACGTCGTCATGATCGAAGGCGCTGCCGACGAAGTTCCCGAAGAGGAATTCATCAAGGCGCTCGAATTCGCCCAGCCTTTCGTCAAGCAGATCGTGCTTGCGCAGAGAGAACTCGCCGCCAAAGCTGGCAAGGAAAAGCGCGTGGTACCTCTCATGCTCGTCAAAGACGAGTTGCTCGAAATCGCCTATCAAGTGGCAGGGGATCGCATCGAAGCGGCCCTCTACACATCAGGCAAAGTTGCTCGCATTAAGGCCGTCGATGCCCTCAAGACGGAAGTTAAAGCCGCCATCGTTGCGAAATTCCCGGAAGCCACTGGCTTCGAGATCAGCCAGGCGTTCGATTACCTTCAGGAAAAAGCCGTTCGCATCAGCGCCCTCGACAAGGGAATCCGCGCCGACGGACGCGGCTACCTTGATCTGCGTCCGTTGACGGCTGAAGTTGGCCTGCTCCCGCGCTCGCACGGTTCCTCGCTCTTTTCGCGTGGCGAAACCCAGGCTGTGGCGCTCGCCACGCTGGCTCCCGCCGACGAAGCCCAGATGCTCGACGCCTACACCGGCGGCGAAGCCGAAAAGCGCTTCATGCTACATTACAACTTTCCACCGTTCTCCGTCGGTGAAACCGGACGCACCGGCAGCCCTGGACGCCGCGAAATCGGCCACGGCGCTCTTGCCGAGCGTTCCATCGCACCGGTCATTCCGGCCGAGCGCGACTTCCCCTATGCCATTCGCATCAGCAGCGAGATCATGGAATCCAACGGTTCCTCCTCGATGGCGACGGTTTGCGCGGGTATTCTTGCCCTCATGGACGCGGGTGTTCCGATCAAGAAGCCGGTCGCGGGCATCTCCGTCGGTCTCGTGACGGAATATGACGCCAGCCACAACCTGGTCCGCTACCAAACCATGACGGACATCCTCGGCAGCGAGGATCACTTTGGCGACATGGATTTCAAACTCTGCGGTACCGACCTCGGCGTTACCGGGTTCCAACTCGACCTCAAACTCACCAGCCTCCCTCACAAAATCCTCGCTGAAGCGATTCGCCAAGCCAAGGATGCCCGGACGATCATCCTGGGCGTCATGGCTGCCGCGATTGCCGAGCCGCGCAAGGAATTGAGCGTCTATGCTCCTCGCATCGAAACCGTCAAGATTCCAGTCGATAAAATCGGCCTCCTCATCGGACCTGGTGGCAAAACCATCAAGGGCATCGTGGCCGAGACCGGCGCCGAGATCAACATCGAGGACGATGGCTCCGTGCATATCTACTCCAACAACGGCGAGAGCCTCCAGCGCGCCAAGGACATCATTGCGGGGATGACCAAGGAGATCGAAATCGGCACCACCTACAACGGCACCGTCGTTTCCACCAAGGAATTCGGTGCCTTCGTCGAAGTGATGCCCGGCAAGGAAGGCCTCGTACATATCTCCGAGCTGGCTGACTTCCGCGTGAACAAGACTGAAGACGTCGTCCGCGTGGGCGACGCCATCTGGGTCAAATGCATCGGCATTGATGACAAGGGACGCGTGAAGCTGAGCCGTCGCGCTGCCATGAAAGAGCGCAACGAAGTCGCCGCCGAAGGCGACGCCAAGCCCGAGACTAAGTAAGGTACTCGGCTGAAAAACTCAAAACGCCTCATCCACTTGCTGGATGAGGCGTTTTTTTGTTCTCATGTTTAGGTTTTAGGCTGACGCCAAGGCAGAAAAAAGCGCAGCGGAGATGAACCCCTGCTGCGCTCGAATCTTTTGCACCTCTTACGCTTTTTTGCGGCTATTTCTTTACCGTGGCTAGTCAGCTTTCCCGTCGGCCCGTTCTTCAAGGCGTTTGACTCGCTCTATTAACTTCGGCAGGCGGGCAATTCGAGCAAGCTGCTCTTTTTGCTCCCGGATGGGGGTGGCGGGATAACCCAGCCACATCTCTTTGGCGGGGATGTTCTTGCTCACACCGCTTTTGGCCGCGACGATGGCTTGGTCGCCGATCTCGATGTGGCCGACAACGCCTACCTGGCCTGCCAAGGTCGCGTAGTTGCCGATGTTGCTGCTCCCGGAGATGCCGACCTGAGAGACGATGACGCTGTGCTTGCCGATGACGACGTTGTGGGCAATCTGTACTAGATTGTCGATCTTTGTCCCTTCGCCGATCCACGTCCGGCCAAATCGGGCCCGGTCAATGGTTGTATTGGCGCCGATCTCCACATCGTTGTCGATCTGCACGATGCCGATCTGCGGGATTTTGACATAGCGCCCGTTGGCCATTTCAAAGCCAAAGCCGTCGCTGCCAATGACAGCGCCACTGTGGACGATCACGCGATCCCCCAGCATGCACCGCTCGCGGATGCTGGCGTTGGGGTGAATGTGGCAGCCAGCGCCAATCCGGGTTTCGTGCCCGATGTAAACATTGGCTCCAATCACAGAGCCGTCCCCAACGGAGGTGCCCGCTTCAATCACGGCATGAGCTTGGATGGAGACACCGGAGCCGATCCGGGCGCTATCGGCAATGACAGCGGTGGAATGAATGCCCGGTTTGAAAACGACTGGCGCGGGCGCAAATCGCTCGACGACCTTGGAAAAAGCCAGGGAGGGATTGTCCACCTGGATTTGGATGGCCTCAAGCGGTTCAGTAAAGCCCTTGGGAACCAGCGCGCATGTGGCGCGACTGGCTCTCAGGGCGGGAAGATACTTGGCGTTGCCAAAGAAGGTAATGTCACCTTCCTGGGCGTCGGAAACAGAGGCCGCGCCGGTGATGCGGACGGCCTCGAAGTTTCCGATGACGCGCCCGCCGACCAAGGCGGCAAGCTCTTCAACCGTTGCGTCCACTATTTTTTGTCGGCAGGCTTGGCTGCAGGAGACTCGGAAGCGGCAGCGGTGTCCTTGGGCTTGCTGGCGTTGAGAGTTTTGATGATGTCATCGCTGAAATCAGCGGCATCTTTGGAGTAGAGAACGACTTCCACGCCGTTGGAGCTTAGGCCAGATTTGTCGAGCACGAGGTCGTATTGGTCGCTCTTGACTTTGTCAGAGACCAACTTGCGGATTTCATCGACGATGCCAGCGCGCATGCGGCCAGCTTGGTCCTGGAGATCCTTGAGCTTGCGGGAACGGAGTTCAACGATCTCCTTTTCCTGGCGCTTGGATTCCTCGGCTTTTTCATCGCGTTCCTTGGATTTCTTTTCCTTGGCGTCCTTGCTCAATTCAGGCTTGCCGAGTTCTTCATTGAGCTTGCGGATGGCGTCCAGGTTTTTGTTGAAGACATCCACGAGGTCCTGGAGATCTTTCTGGGCCAGACCCTGGGCTTCGTCGATGCGCTTCTTGGCCAGCTCGGTTTTGTAGTAGCTGGAGAAGATTTTGTTCATGTCCACATAGCCGATTTTGGTGTCGGTGGCCTGGGCAAAGGAGCCTGCGGCAACGACAGCAACGGCGATGAGGGAGGTGAGGAGTAGGTTGTTTTTCATGGGTTTAAATAGAGATGAGTTGTTTCAGACACTCTGGGATGGGGTCTGTTCAAAATTGATAACCAATGTTGAAATTAAAGTGGCCGCTGTGGTTGGTCGAGTCTCCTTTTTGGACCGGAATGCCGTAGTCGAGCCGGATGGGGCCGATGGGCAGGTCGAGGCGGATGCCAATGCCAACGTCCGAGGAGAGCTGATTCGGGTTGAAATCATAGGCGTTGCTGTTGACATAGCCGGCATCATAGAAGAAAGCGCCGCGCACGCGATCCACCACGGGGTAAGTGTATTCCGCCGTGACATGGGCCAGTGAGTCGCCCCCGATCGGGTCGCTATTGACGTCTTTGGGGCCAACGTTGCGGAAGCTGAAGCCGCGCAGGTTGTTGGAGCCGCCCAAGTAGAGACGGTCAAAGATCGGCACATGATTGGTGCTCGACCAGTTGTTCACTGTGGCGGCTTCCCCCGAGAGAGTCAGGATGGTATCCCACGGCAGGGAGAGGTAGTGGGAGGCTTGGAGACTGCCGCCGTAGATGGATTCATTGCCACCGAGCGGACCACCAGCCACGAAGGTAGTGAGTTCTGCGCGCGTTCCCCTGCGCGTAAGGAAGACGCTGTCGCGGGTGTCATAGACGAGCGATGGCCCAATCTGGCTCTTCAAATGCGAGCCCTCATCGTCTTTGATGGTTTGGGAAACGCCGGAGGCGACATTGTAGAGGTTGATTTCTTCCAGGCGATAATCCACGCGCCAGGAAAGATTCTCGTTGATCGCTTTGCGCGTGAAGAGATCGAAACCGTAGTTGCGCTGGTTGTAAACGCTGCTGAGGTAATCCGCGTCGTGGTAGAAGAATTCGCCGCCCACAGCCAGCTTGTAATCGAGGAAATACGGCTCGGTGAGGGAGACGGTGAAGTCCTTGCGTTGGGCGCCGTATTGCACACGGGTGCGGAAGTGCTCGCCACCGCCGGTCAAGTTCGGCCAATTGGTGATGTCGAAGTTGCTCTGGGAGAGTTCCACGAATCCGATGACGCTATCAATGGTGCTGTAGCCCGCGCCGAAGTTGAGGGAGCCGGTGCGTTTTTCCGAAACCACGACGTTCATATCCTTCTTGCCGGGAGTGAGCGTGTCGGAAGGGAACACATCGACGCGTTCAAAATAGTTCAGATTTTGGAGGCGTTGCTTGCTCGCCTCGGCATAGACGCTGTTGTAGAGATCACCTGGCCCCACCGCCAATTCGCGGCGGATGACTTTGTCCTTGGTCCGCGTGTTGCCGCTGATGTTGACGCGCTCGACATAGGATTGCGTGCTTTCGTCGATCCGGTAGGCGAGGTTGATCTGGAGGTTGGCTTCCGGGGTCATGACCGGGACGACCTGAGTGTCAATGTAGCCGTGCGAGCCGTAGATGTCCTGAATGTGCTTCACGTCGGCCCGGACGTCTGCTGGGGAATAGACTTTGCCTGTCTGTTGGTGGATGACAGCGGTGATTTCTTCCACTGTGAAAAGTTTAGCGCCTCCCACGGTGACAGAGCCAACGTGGTATTGCGGTCCCTCGACGATGCGGAAGGTGATGGTAACGCTTTCCTTATTGCCGATGCGCACTACGGTCGGGTCGCCGATTTTCACATCCGCATAGCCGTGATTTTGATAGTAGTCGCGCAGCGCATCCATGTCCGTCGAGATCAACTCCTTATCCACGCGGCCCGTTTTGTCCAGGAAGGAGAAAATGTAGTGTTTACGGCTCTTGACGACCTTGCGCAATTCGCGGGCGGTGAAGACCGTGTTGCCCTCGAAGTTGATGCGCTTGATGAACGTCCGGGGCGCTTCAGTGATGACGTAGGTGACGGTTGATTCGTTGGTGCGGTCGTCCGTTTTGACCTCGGTTTTGACCTCGGTGTCCTTGTAACCTTTTTCCTGATAGGCGGTGAGGATCTTCTGGCGGTCGGCTTCCACGTCGGCTTCGGTCAATTCGTTGCTGGGTTTTGTAGTCAGCTTCTTGCGGAGGGAACCGATGCTGATTTCTTTGGCTCCTTCGATTTTCACTTCCTTCACTTTGGCTTTCGTCTGGACGACGACGATGACCTTGACGGTGCCGTCGGGCTGGGGATCGCCAAAAATACGGACATTAAAAACCTTGGTGGTCTGATAGAGGTTGCGGATGTCTTCCTCCGCGATGCCAATCGAGTAGGGTTTGCCCACTTTTGTGCGCATGTTGTTGAGGATGCGTTCCTTGCTGACTGTGGCGGAACCTGCGAACTGCACGTCAATGCTCTTGACGATCGGGGGAGTGACAGGAGCATTCTGCCCCCAGGCAATCGGCGAAGTGGCGATGCAGGCGATGGCAGCGGCGGCGAGGAAATGTTGGCTGGTTCTCATAAAATTCTGCCGCTCCCTAAAATTCAGTCTAAAATGGGAGCAGAATGACGGCAATGAATGAAGACTCTTGAAGAAAAGGTCAAGACTCCTTTCCTTGGGAAAAGCCTGATAATGAGAAAAATTTATATCTAATATCCTCTAAAGTAATGCATGAGCGATTGATTAGTGAACGGTTGACGCCGATTCTGGAGACGGTGGATGCCCGCCGGGTGGTCATCGGCGCGCCGCTACTGCCCGCCCGGTTTCTCTGGCGTGGAGTGGAATATGCTTTGGATGAAGTGCTTGAAGAATGGAAGGAGACTGGCCCGTGCCATCACGGGAGCGGTGAGCGTTACGTGCGCAAGCATTGGTGGCGCATCCGCACGGCGACCGGCGAGGAGATGAAGATTTATTTCGAGCGACAAGCCCGATCCGCCCGACAAAAAACGCAGCGTTGGTGGCTCTACACGGTGGCGATGCCGGGAGAATAACAGTTGTGGCTAATCGATCAACTCGTAGCGTGTGTTGCGCTCGCAGGGTTCGTAACCGGCTTCGCGGATGAGGTGTCGGATTTCCTCTTTCTGGAGCCGGAAATGCGCCCCGGCGCTGCTGACCACGTTCTCCTCCATCATCACCGAGCCGAAGTCGTTCGCGCCGTATTCCAGCGAGATTTGCCCGATTTTGGGACCTTGCGTGACCCAACTGCACTGGATGTTTTGGAAGTTATCCAAACAGACGCGGGCCAGCGCTAGTGTGCGCAGGTATTCTGCCGCGCCCACGGTTTGCGCCTTGAGGACAGTGTTTTCCGGCTGGAACGTCCAGCAAATGAACGCAGTGAAGCCACCGGAGCGGTCTTGCTGTTCGCGCAACCGCAGAAAGTGTTCGATGCGATCCTCGATCTTCTCCACATGGCCGAACATCATCGTGGCGCTGGAGGTGAGGCCGAGGCTGTGGGCCACGTCCATCACTTCGAGCCATTGATCGGTGCTGCACTTGCGCGGGGCGATCTGCTTGCGCACGCTATCCACCAGGATTTCGCCGCCGCCGCCGGGGATGGAGCCCAACCCGGCTTCCTTGAATTTGGAGATCACCTCGCGCAGGGGCATTTTGAAGACGTTGGCAAAGTGCTGGAATTCGGGCGGACTAAACCCGTGGATGGCAATTTGCGGAAAGCGTTCGCGTATGTGGGCGAGCGTTTCGAGATACCAGTCGATCCCCAGCGAAGGGTGGTGGCCACCTTGCAGCAAGACCTGCGCGCCCCCGATGTCGGCGAGTTCCTGCAACTTCTGGTCCAACGCTTCCCGTGTAATCACATATCCTTCCGCGTCTTTTTCCGTCCGGTAGAATGCGCAGAATTTGCAGTACACATCGCACACGTTGGTGTAGTTGATGTTGCGGTCCACGATGTAGGAGACGATCTCGTTGCCGCGACCGCCGTGGGCTGCGGCTTGGATCTGCTGGCGGCGGGCGTTGGCCAGCGCGCCCAATTCCTCCAGCGGAGCACGGTAAAGTTCCAGAGCGTCGGCTGCGGAGATGCGTTCTCCGGCGAGGATTTTGTCGGCGAGAGATGAGTCCAAGCTCGTGGCAGTCATAGGGTTTAGCGGGTGGTGAGTGCTCGGCAGATTTCGCCAATAAGCGCGGGGCCTCGGTAGATAAAGCCCGTGTAAAGCTGGACCAGCGCGGCTCCGGCATCAAGTTTTTCCAAAGCGGCGTCGGCGTCGAAGATGCCGCCGACGGCGATTACGGGGAGGGAAAGGTGTTTGCAGACATAGCGGACGATCTCCGTGGAGCGCGCGCGCAACGGTTTCCCGCTCAATCCGCCAGTCTGGTCGCGCCCTTCCGGGACGCACGAGTGATCGAGCGTGGTGTTGGTGGCGATCAAGCCCGAGAGTCCGTGCGCGGTGACCAGTTCCAGAATTTCGTCGATCTGCGCCCATTCCAAGTCCGGTGCGATTTTCAAAAGCAGCGGCTTGGGGTTCGGCTTGGCCCGGTTGGCGGCCATGACCGCGCCGAGCAGTTCATCGAGTTCCGCCTTCCCCTGCAAAGTGCGCAGGCCGGGCGTGTTGGGGGAACTGACATTGAGCGCGAAGTAGTCGCCCAAGGCGAAAAGGCGTTCAAAGGAGCGAAGATAATCGCCGGTGGCTTCCTCCAACGGGGTGATTTTCGATTTGCCGAGGTTGATGCCGACGGGGATCGTTGGCCACGGACCTTCGATTTTCTGTCGCTCCAGGCGTTGCGCCACGGCCTCGGCTCCGCTGTTGTTGAATCCCATCCGGTTGATGACCCCGCCCAAGTCGGGCAACCGGAAGATGCGCGGACGCGGATTGCCGGGCTGGGCGAGCGCGGTGATGGTTCCGGCTTCCACAAAGCCGAATCCAAGCGTCTGCCATGCCGTGAGCGCCTCGGCTTCCTTGTCGAACCCGGCAGCGAGTCCCACGGGATTGGGAAATTTCAGGCCGAAGACAGTCCGTTCCAGCTTCGGGTCGTGCGCGGGACGCAACGGAACCTCGGCAAGCACCCGCAACCCCCGCATGGCGAGGTGATGGATCGTCTCCGGGTCGAATTGAAACAGAAGCGGGCGAACGAGGTGGTCGTAGAGCAGCGGCGGAATCATGTCGTGCTCTTATCGAAACACGAATCGGACAGCGAACGAAGAATTTTCCGTAACGGGACGCGAACTGATTTCTACTTAAAGAGCGTAAAAACAGAAGTGACGTCCACTGGGGGCTGTTTGGAAAGGCAAAGGATCGCCATAATCTCGGCATTGGTGGTTACGCCTACCACCGCCAGAGCGGTAATCGTCCATCCCGGAGCGTTGAAGGTGAGCAGGCCCACAAAGCAGGCAAAGAGACAAAGCCCATAAAACTTTGCCAGATAGGAATGGGTAGCGGGCATTGCCCGGAAACGGAGAAGGCTTGTCAAAATACCCGCGGTTTCGGAACCCAGCAGCGCCAGAATGGCAGCCCAATGCGCCGATAAAACCGGCCGGCAGAGCAACCACGTCGAGAGCAGGATGAAGAGGTAATAAATAACATCTGTCAGGCTATCGTAGCGCCGGAGGGCTGGGGTGGAGACCCCGAAGCGTCGGGCCAGAACACCGTCGTAAATATCCGAGAGCGTCGCTGCAAGCAGCAGGGGAGCGAAGATTGCTCGGGGCCAACCGAGCAGCACGACGGCCAGCGCAAAAGGTCCAAGGAGAAGCCTCAACGTGGTCAGCAGGAACGGAATGGAGCGTTTCATTATTACAAGGAAGGAAAAATTGTTTTACATGGAGGCATGGAGAACACGAAGATTATGTGAGATCTTGATCCGTATTACCCCTTGTCATAGCTTGTAATCTCTATTTTATGTGTTCCTCCGCTCGCTTGGTCAAAGGTTTTACGTTCCTTGAACTCCTTGTCTCCCTCGCAATTCTTGCTGTGTTCGGCTTCCTCTTCTTGGAGAGATTTGGGCATGAAAATAATCATTTAGTTCAAGGGGACATTATTCTTTGCATGAACAATGCGAGGCAAATCCACCTTGCTTGCGTGTCCATGGTCGAGGATGGGGCAACCAATAAAAATACTGCGCTCGGCTGGCCTGGTGATCTCAAGGCAGCAGGTCACATCTCCACCCTCGCGGATTATGTGAACTTCTTGGTGCACAATGGTTACTTAAGTGTCAGCGAGTTGCATATTTTCACCAACCTTGGGTACGAAGACCGAGGCAAGCTCAGTTTGGCCAGCAACGGAGTGCTCGTTCCGGCTTTTCGAGAGGAATACAGCGCCCTCAAAGTTTATCTGGTTAAAAAAGGTGACCCCGCTGATACGGTGTTTTTAACGAGCAAAAACTATACATACAACACGCCCCTGAATAATCCAAAAGCCAAGCCTTTTGGGGACAAAGGCTTTGTTGTCTGTAACAAAGGAGGGGACGCCCATGTTTTTAAAAAACAGCAGGCCCAAGACCTCCCAGTAATCGGAAAGCTTCCCGGAGAGGGAAGCGTGGAGAGCGCGGAGAATTGCTTGAACCCGGGCCCACCTGCTCCACCGAAGTAAGGAGATGGTTTTCATTCCTGATTTTCCGCTCCCACCAAGCTCTCGGCGATGATGTCGTCGAGTTGAGCGAGGCTTTCCACTTTGGCGAACTGGTTGCGGAGCGTTTTGGCGCGGGGCATGCCGTGGGTGTAGGCCATCAGGCGCGCGCGCAGGGAATGGAGCGCCGGGCGTTCGGCTCCGCGCGCTTCGATGGCCAGCACACAATGCAGTCGGATGAACACCCATTGGGCTTCGAGCGGCGGCGGGGGCAGGAGTTCGCCGGTGGCGAGGTAGTGCTTTATCTCGTGGAAAATCCACGGGGCGGACATGGCTCCCCTGCCAATCATGAGGCCCGCGACCGCCGTTTCGCGGCGTCGGCGCGCGGCTTCCTGCGCGCTGTGGATGTCGCCGTTGCCGATGACGGGGATACGGACGGAGCGGGCGACCTGGTCGATGACATCCCAGTCGGCTTCCCCCGAATACCCCATGTCCTTGGTGCGGCCATGCACGGCGAGCGCCTGGATGCCTGCCTCTTCGAGAATCCGCGCGGTTTCGAGCGCGTTGACGGCATCCCGGCTCCAACCGATGCGGATCTTCGCGGTGACAGGGCAGGGGGCCGCCGCGTGGACGACCGCGCGGGCGACGCGTTCCAGCACGGGGAGGTCCTTCAATAAGGCCGAGCCGCCGTTGCGGGCCACAACTTTGTTGACCGGGCAGCCGAAGTTGAGGTCGAGGAAATCGGGCTGCACCCAGTCGCGCACCATGCGGGCGGCTTCGCCGAGATGCTCCGGGTCGGCTCCGAAGAGTTGGACACCCAGCGGCCGCTCGCCGGGCGCGAAATCGAGGTATTCCATGGTCCGGGCGTTTTTGCGGAAGATGCCCTCGGCGGAGACGAATTCCGTGACCATGACATCGGCCCCCTGTTCCTTGCAAAGCCCGCGAAAAACCTTGTCCGTCACGCCCGCCATCGGCGCGAGGTAAAGGGGAAAGGCGTTTTGGAACCAGGGGAGCATGGGAAAATAGTCAATAGCTAATAGGCAATAGACAATAGTGGAGGGTGGCTGCTTTTCTCTTTTCTATTAGCTATTGTCTATTCGCTATTTTCTATCCTAGCAGCCCCACCACCTCCCGTTGCACCGCCTCGATCTGGTCGAGGTGAAGCTGGGGATCGGGGATGACGAAGAGTTCGCCGGTTTTGGCGTGGAGGTAGAGGTGCAGACGCCGCCCGCCTTCTTCTTCTTTGACCTCAACGGGCTTGAGGAGGCGCTTGCGTTCCAGCATGAGGGCCAGGATGAATCGAACGTTGGCGTGTTCCTCGCCCGGTTCGCTCATGTAGCGACGCAGGAGCGTTTCGGCGGTTTGCTTACCAAGCGGTTCGACCACGGGCGGTGGAATTTCAAATTTGCTCCGCCAAGTGGAGTAAGGCTGCCGGGTTTGGTCGCGCTGCTGCCAGGCCTCTTCGCAGAGGTCTTCGCGGTGGAAACCTGCCTTGTCCGAGAAGAGGAGCGTGTAGAAGAATTCGCCATCGGCAAAGGTGTGTCCGGTGGCGGTGCAGGCGTTGCTGCGGCCTTTGATTTCCCATTCGTTGGCCATGATTATAATTTGGGTTTGGGACCGAAGAGTTCGGAGAGTTTGGGGAACTCGCGGTTGGACCCCTTCAGGTAGAGGAGGTAAAGACCGACGACGCCGAAGAAGATGATGGGCGTCCAGGCGGCGGTGAACGGGGTGACGCGGTTACCTTTGCCAAAGGCGAGCATGAGGAAGGAGAAGAAAGTCATTCCAGCGAAGAGGAAGATGGCTCCAGCGATACCGGTAAGGACGCCCCGGCGGGAGAAGACGATGGCCAGCGGGCCGGTGAAGAGGACGACGACGAAGCATTGGAAGGGGAGCGCCCAGCGGTATTGGAGGTGGGTGCGGTAGGGAGCCAACTGGCTGGTGGGGAAGTCGGCATTAAAACGCAGGTAGTTGCGTAATTCCGGCACGGAAAGGCCTTGGGGATCGAGGTTGGAACTGGCGATGCGCCAAGGGGTTTCACTCCAGTCGTTGATTTGCAGGGTCTGGAACGATTTGTTGGACTGGATGGAGCCGTCCGGAGCGAATTTCACCAGAATGCCGTTGGAGAGGAGCCAGGTTTTGGTTTCCGGCTTAAAACTGGCCGTGAAGGCGATCCATTTGGAGGTGATGGCACCGGTTGGGTTTTGTTCCAGGATGGTAACGCCGTCGAGAAGGTCGCTATCCAAGGCGCGCGCGCGCATTCTTCGGACATACCAGATGCGGCGGTCGGCACGATTGCAGAAGACCTGTCCATCGAGGAACTTGTATTTGTCCCGTTTTTTGCTGATCCCGTTCTTCAGTTCCTTTTTGATTGATTCGGACTGCGGGGCAAGACTGTAGTTAAGGGCTGCGCAGACGCCGGTGAGGACGAGCCCTGTGCCGATGAGCGGCAGGAGAAGTCGGGTGAGGCTCTGGCCCGCCGTGAGCATGGAGATGATTTCGTTGGAGCGGGACATCCGGCTCAAGCAGAAGAGGAGCGCCAAGAGCAACCCCACGGGGATGCAGATCATCATGAACTGGGGCACTTGGGTGAGGTAATAATAGACCACCCACTTCAGGGAAACGTGCGCGTCAATAAATTCGGAGGTGTTACTTTGGAGGTCAAAAACGAGCCAAATTCCCAGGAACCCGAAGAAGCAAAGCAGGAACGGGGTGAGGAAGCTGCGGAGGAGGTAACGGTCCAGAAGGATCATGCGATGGGATTTACTAGAGCATCCTCGGGGAAATTTCCAATCATTCCGTGCGGAGGGGCTGAAAGGGTTCGCGCAGAGGTCGCAAAGGGCGCAAAGGGGATGAAAGGCGGATTTGTTGCGCCTCCTCAAAAATCTTTGCGCCCCTTTGCGCGAAATTCCATCCTCTTTCCGTATGCTCTTGAAGTGGGGATGAGAGGGAAAAAGTGCTCGCGCAAAGCACGCCAAGGACGCAAAGATCGGCGGGATGAAAGAAAACGAGATTGCCAAGGCGGTGGTGGATGCCGCGTATGCATTGCACAAAGATTTGGGACCGGGCTTGCTTGAATCCGTTTACGAAGTGCTTTTGGCAGATGCTTTGCGACAACTCGGCTATGAAGTGGAACGGCAGCATCCCATTCCTATTTGCTTCCGTGGCAAGCGTTTCGACGAAGGATTCCGGGCAGATTTGATCGTTGAGGGAATCGTGCTTGTCGAACTGAAATCCGTTGAGGCTTTGGGTCGAGTTCACAAAAAGCAAATCCTCACGTATTTGAAGCTCACCGGGTTGAAACTTGGCATACTGATCAACTTCGGTGGCGAACGCCTCAAGGGAAACATTGAGCGTCTCGTCAACGGCCTTGAGGAGTCTCCCTGTTAATCCCCTTTGCGTTCTTTGCGCCCCTTTGCGCGAAACTGAACAAAAGAAAATGACTCGCGCCAAGAACGCCAAGGGCGCAAAGATCAGCGGGATGAAAACTTTCTACTCACGCTTGGTTCTCTTCATGGCAATCTTGCTGGTTTCAGCATGCGCTAAATCTTACAAATCTTACGGAAGAGAGCTTAACTGCCGGGCCCACAGAGCGGAGGTCATTGCAGAGCGGGAGGTGAGGCGTCGCGAAGGCTGGCAACACTCGACGGTGTTTTCCCGTGGCTTTCATGATGGTTATTTAGTGATGGTGCTTGGCAGTGATGACACACTGAAAGGAAAGATGCTGGTCGGTCCGTCTGTTTGCGTGGATGCAGACTCGCAAGGCAAGATTGTGAATTACATTTTCTTTCCTCCCCACAATTGATTCTTATCTTTGCGTCCTTTGCGCCCCTTTGCGCGAAAATTTCCTCCTGCGCTCTTGATGCGGGGGGCCATTGGGGGGCATTTTAACAGTTCTCATGATTGCATTTCGCGAAGACATCGGTGACGAGTTCGTGGAGCGTGTCCGGCAGATTTTTGCGCCGGACGGCCTCCTTGCGGTCGCGCGCAATTTTGAATACCGCCCCGAGCAGCAGCAGATGGCTGTCGCCGTGGCCCGCGCGCTCTCGGAGGAACGGCACCTTGTCGTGGAAGCCGGGACGGGCGTGGGCAAGTCGCTCGCGTATCTGGTCCCCTCGATCCTCTTCGCGCTGGCGAAAAAGAAAAAGGCGGTGATCTCGACCTATACGATCAACCTCCAGGAGCAGTTGGTTTACAAGGACATCCCAATTTTGCAGAAAATCCTTCCGGTGGAGTTTGAGGTGGCGCTCTGGAAAGGACGGCAGAATTACCTTTGCCCGCGCCGTCTGGAGAGGGCGATGCAAAGCCAGGGCGATCTTTTCACTTCGCCGGAACAGGAGGAGTTGAAGCGGATTTGGGAATGGTCCAAGACGACGCAGGATGGCTCGCTGGCGGATTTCGCGGTGGAGCCGGACCCGGCGGTGTGGGCGCAAGTGTGCAGCGAGTCGCATCTTTGCACGGTGAAAGGATGCGGGGGGAAGGAGAGCCGCTGCTTTTACCAGCGGGCGCGCAAACGGCTGCTGGCGGCGGACTTGGTGGTGATGAATCACACGCTCTTCTTCCTCAATGCCGCCTCGGCGGAGGAGGACGATGCGGGGTATATTTTTGCCAACGATTTTGTGATCTTCGACGAGGCGCACACGGTGGAGGGCGTGGCGGCGCGGCAGATCGGGCTCAACATTTCGCAGTTCAGCCTCAAATACGCGCTCCAGCGGCTCTACAACGAGCGGACGAAGAAGGGTCTCTTTACGGCATTGCGCAATCCAGACGGCGTGCGCGAGGTGACCGCGTTGCTGGAACTGGTGGACAAGTTTTTCGATGCCGTGGCGGAAAAAGCGCCGTTTAAAAAAGGGCGCGAGGTGCGCATCCGGCAGCCCGATCTGGTGCCGGACACCATCACCGGGAAGTTGGCGGAGTTGCAGGCATTGATCGTTACGCTGCTCAAAAACGTGGAGGATGAGACCACCAAGGCGGAGCTTCAGGAAATGGGCCGCAAAGTCCGGGACGCGCGGCTTGCGATTGCGACGTTTCTTTCCCAAAGCGCGGAGGATCATGTTTACTGGGTGGAGAAGACCGGCAAGCAGGGGCAGTTTTGCGCGCTCAACGCCGCGCCCGTGGACATCGCGAGCCACTTGCGGGCGATGCTTTTCAAGGAGGGCTCCACCTGCGTAATGACGAGCGCGACGCTTTCCGTGGGGAGCGCGGAGATGCACTATTTCCGCAATCGTGTGGGCGCGGAGGAGGTAACGGCGGAGCAAGTGGGCAGCCCCTTCGATTACGAGCGGCAGATGCGGCTCTACGTGACGCGCAAGATGCCCGATCCGCGCGATGCGGGCTACGAGGAAGCGCTGGCAGCGCAGGTGGAGAAGTTCGTGGAGATGAGCCAGGGCCGGGCGTTCGTGCTCTTCACCTCCTACAAGACCATGCAGTCGATGGCGGAGCGCCTGACCAAGACGTTTGTTAAAAAGGGGTGGAATCTGCTGGTTCAAGGGCAGGGGACGTCGAGGCACCGGCTGGTGGAGGATTTCAAGAAGGATGGGGAGCCGAATGTGCTGTTCGGCACGGACAGTTTTTGGAGCGGCGTGGATGTGCCGGGCGAGGCGCTATCGAATGTAATTATCACGCGGCTGCCGTTCGCGGTGCCCGATCACCCGCTCATCGAGGCCCGCTTGGAGGTGATCCAGGCGCAGGGGGGCGATCCGTTTGCCGAATATTCGCTGCCGGAAGCGATTCTCAAGCTGCGCCAAGGGGTGGGACGGTTGATCCGCACAAAATCGGACAAAGGCATCGTCGTCATCCTCGATCCACGCATTTTGACCAAGGGCTACGGGAGCGCGTTTTTGAAAGCACTGCCGAAGTGTCCGGTGGAGGTGGTGTAGCGGAAAAATCGGTTGCAAGCGAGTCGTTGCACGCCCTATCCTCACCAGATGTTCCAACGTCTCCACGTCAAACTTCTTGCTGAATGTTACCGACTTCGTCGCAGGAAGTCGGCTCGTCAACGGTCATTCCCACTCACTCCGCAGCAGATTTTAAGTGACATCAACCAAGAGGAATTGGAGGCGATCCGTTCGCGGCATGTGATTCCAAATCCCGGGATTCGCATCGAAAAATACCTGGAGATGGACAAGTGGCTCGGCATCAATGTGCGGCGCATTTTCAATCTCGGACTGGATTTTGAACCGAAACGTCGGATTCTCGATCTCGGGTGCGGTGCGGGCTACTTTCTGCATATTTCCAAGCGACTCGGGCACGATGTGCTCGGATTGGATATCCCCGAGCCAGCATGGTATGGCGATATTACGCGGTTGCTAGGTGTGCCGCGGGTGATCCAACGGATCGAACAATGCACGGCACTGCCGGATTTGGGCGACCCCTTCGATTTTGTCACGGGGTTCATGGTTTGCTTTAATGACCACATTGCCGAGACGCCGTGGGGTATCGCGGAATGGCGGTTTTTCCTGGACGATCTTTGGACGCGCCTGCGTCCTGGGGCGGTGGTTTGGTTTGAGCTTAATCCCGGACGCGATGGCACCCATTACACGCCGGAACTCAAGAGCTTTTTTGAGGAGAGGGGAGCGATCGTGGATCGTAATCGGCTGGTATGGGGTATGGCAACGAGGTGTTATCTGGCGCTCAAACGGCTGGCCAGCAAGATGGAGGCGTAAGCGACCCCGGAGAGCGCGCGCGAGGAAGTCGCTTCACCAGCGTTTGTGCGGCAACGGCTTTGCAAAAACTGCGAGGTTGTTACCCACCGGGCGCTCCCGTCCATCGGAGGGGTGGTTGACCACGCGCAGCCTGCCGCTGGACGTGTCGGCCATGACCAGCGTGGCGGAGCCGCCGCCATCCAGCGCGATCGCATCCATTGTGCCGAAATCCTGCAACATGACCTGGGCCACTTCTGCATAGGACATGCCTTTGCTGATCTCGGGCTGCCTGCCATCGGACACAAAGAGGATCAACTTGTTGTCCCGTGTCAGCCCTATCGCCGTTTGAGGATAGGTTATATCGCCTCCCTGACGGGCGGTGATTTTTCCGGCGGTGAGCAACCGCACGTTGCCAGAGAGCGCGTTGTAGAGTTCCACCGGCGGGTCCGTTGCAAAGCCGGTGATGTCCGTGGGTGGCTTGGCAATGAATGTCACCGTGTTGTCGCGGCCGATGTTGATGCCGTAGTTATGATTCTTTTCCGTAGGGTGCCAAGGGAACACATGCCGCCCGTTGGATACGCTGAGGGAAATGGCCTGCCCTAGTTGATCGAAGAAGCCGCCATTGATGCCAATTTGCGCTCCCACGCTCCGAATGAAGTTCCGTGTGGTTTCGCGGCCGGGTTCAGCGCTTTTGTCTCCCGTCACCTCAAAGCGGATGTTCGGGTTGCGCAAGTCGATGATGACAATGTTCATGTCGATTCGCCGGGGAAGGTCCACCACGCGATGCACATACCGCACGCCCTCGAAGGGCTCTGTGACGGTGTCGCCGACAGGACAACGCGGCTCCGGGCGCAGATACCAACCCACCGCAATCAATAAAAACCCAAGGAACCAGAGCCAGAGCAGAAAAGAACTCCGGCTATGGGACGGGGATTTTGGCTGTGTTGCGGACATATTGTTCGTTGATCTTGGAAAACAGAATCAAGCGGAACAATAGCACCTTTCATGGCGGGGGTTGAGAGGATTCTAGAGGATTGAGGAGGGAAATGTGCGTATGCGCTACAACTCCTTCAACAACCGCGCGTGGATGCCATCGAAGCCGCCGTTGCTGAAGACGACGATGATGTCGCCGCTTTGCGTGAGCGGTTTGAGGCGGGCGATGATCTCGTTCACGCCCGGTTCGTAGTAGGCGGGTTTACCGGTGACGGCGATGTCGGCGATGACGCGCTCGGGGTTGAGGCGCTCGGCTTCGGGGATTTGTTCGAGCCGCGCCACTTTGGAAAAGATGACGCCGTCGGCGTGCTCGAACGCGCCGGGGAGTTGGTGCTGGAAGACGGAACGCCGGGTGGTGTTGGAGCGCGGCTCAAAGATGGCCCAAAGGCGAGCGCCGGGGTATTGCTGGCGCAGGCCCGTGAGGGTGGCGGCAATGGCGGTCGGGTGGTGGCCGAAGTCGTCGATGATCTTGATGCCTCGCACTTCGCCACGGATTTCCTGGCGACGCAGAACGCCTTCAAAGCTGGCGACGGCTTGCTGGATGACCGGGAGCGGGACGCCGTAGAAGTGGGCGGCACTGATGGCCATGGCGGCGTTGCGCACGTTGTATTCGCCGACAAGCTGGAGGGTAAACCGGGTGTTGAAGAGCGTGAATTCCGAACCGCCGGGATGGTGGCTGACATTCTGGATTTGGTTGGCGGCGTTGGGCGAGAAGCCGACTTCGACGACGGGCGCCGGACAGGTGCTGGCGACGTCGAGGCAGTTGGGATCGTCGGCGTTGAGGAGCACCATACCATTGCCAGGAACGATGTTGAGCATCCGGCGGAAGCTCAGTTTGATTTCGTCGAGGTTCTTGAAAATATCGGCGTGGTCGAATTCGATGTTATTGACGATGACCAGTTCGGGCAGGTAGTGGACGAATTTGCTCCGTTTGTCGAAGAAAGCAGTGTCGTATTCGTCGCCTTCGAGGACGACGTAATGCGAGTCGCGGAACCGCGCCCCCTGGCCGAGATTTTTAGGAATGCCGCCGATGAGGTAGCTCGGCTCCAACCCTGCGGTTTCCAAAATCCACGTGAGGAGCGAGGTCGTGGTGGTCTTGCCGTGGGTGCCCGTGACGACGAGGTTGTGGCGGCCTCGCAGGAAGAAAAGTTTAAGGGTTTCTGGCAGGGAGAGATAGTAGAGCTTGCGGTTGAGGACGGCTTCGACTTCCGGGTTGCCGCGTCTGATGGCGTTGCCGATGACGATCAACTGCGCGCCGGACGGGAGGTTTTCAGCGCGATAACCCGCAGTGATTTTGACACCTTTTTGCTCCAGAAAAGTGGACATTGGCGGATAGACATTTTCATCGGAGCCGGTGACGGTGAAGCCGCGTTCTTGGAGGGCGGCGGCGACGGAGCCCATGGCGGTGCCGCAGATGCCGAGAAAGTGGATATGTTGAATGCCGTGGTTCATGGAATAGATCATCAAAGCGCAGGTTGAAGCGGATCGGTATGGAACTTTTTACGAGGAGCGGATTTTTTGGAGTGCTTTGAGGACGGCTCCGGCGACAAGCATCATGAGAAATCCCGCGAGCAGGCAGTTGCGCCAGGTGAAGAGGCGAATGGGAGGTGGCATGGAGAATGGGAATGGGAGAGACTGGGCACACGGCTCGCCTTGCGGGTTGAGGGCAGTGATGCGAGCAGTCTCATGGACGCCCGGCGGTATCCCGGTGATGAGCGCTGTGATGCGATCTGGCTTGGCGATATATTGGACTTCGGGGATGGGGATCCAGTGTTGCGCGAGTTTGCCATCCGGGTTGAAGAAGAGGCGGCGGATGGCGATCTGATAGGTGTTGGCATCCGGGACTTGGGGCGGGGACCATGCGAATTCCGCGAGCCCGGCGGAGGTGGTGCGCACGATGACGATGTTTGAGATGGGAGGCAGGTTGCTGAGCTTGCCAATGGCATTGACGATGGCGGTATTGAGAGCCTCTGGATCGACGTCTGGAGTGATTTCAGGATGCGCCGGAGCCATCCCGCCGGGACTGGGCGCAGGGGTGGATACAGTCACAGCAGGGCGGGGCGTCGGAGTGATGGCAATGACCGACGCGGGCGTGGGTGTGGGAACGGGTTCCGGGGCAGGGAGAGCGTCGGCGTGGACGTGGACTTGCCAGGAGACGCCGCCGAAGGAAAGCCGAATGTCGCCGTCGATCCCGGCGGGATCGTCTGTCCCAAGGGACGGGGTGACGGACTGGGTGCTTTGGGGAGGAAGAACGATTTTACCCGGAAGGTGGAGGCGCGGGTTGGCTTCCACTTGCAGGGTCACTGCCGCAGTGGTCCGATTGGTCAGGGTGAAGGAGCCGGAGCGCTCGGCCAGTTCCAGCGTGGCGGGGGCGACGGCGAAGGGGGCGTAGGCGTAGGCGTGTAGAGGGATTTCCATGCCGGAATCCCCCGAAAAATGGAGGTGACCACGGTATTCCCGTTCCGCATTGGGCGCGAGGGTGAGCCACAATTGGGTTTGCTCACCCCGGCGCAGTTTGTAGCTCGACGGCTCCAAGGTCCAAGGGGCGTCGGCGGTGGCGCTCCCTTCCAAGGTGCCGCCGCCTTTGTTGGCGATGGTGATAAGACGTGCATCGGGAAGGCCCGCAGGGATTTCGCCGAATTCCACGGCGGCGGGTGCGGCCAGCTCCGGCAGGTTGTCGGTGATGGTAATCGCTATCTCGGCAGCGGAGGAGGTGCCGTTTTTATTTTGGGCAGCGTAGAGGATGCGGTCTTGCTGGCTCGGCTCGCCGGTCATGGCAGCGGTGTGCTGGTAGGTGAGGATCCAGACTTCCTGCGCGACGGGTTGCAGGCTGACGATTTTGCCCTGCGTCGGCCCTTTGCGGATGAGAAAGCTGGTGGTCTGCTCCTGCCGTCCATAGATGCGCAGGGGGATTTCAACGGTTCCCCCGCCGCTGACTTGCACGGCAACGGGAATGGGCATGAGCACTGTCGGCTGCTCCTTCTTTTTATCGGAACTTTTTTCCTTGGGCAGGGGTGGAATGTTGATGGTGCCGAGGCTGGGCAGCGTGAAAACCAGCAGCAGACACGCGGCAAAAAGAAGAGACAGCCGACTGCCGTGGCGGATGCGGATTGCAAACAAATGGAGTTTTCGATTGATCGTCAAGCTACCTGTCATTAAGAAACAACGACCGTTCGCCTGCAATGAGATTCCCGACCCTTCGCAATTTCCGTGGCTTTTCCGTCGCTCTGGTGGTCGGAGTCGTGCTGGCTTGGTCTGGCGGCTCTGTCTGCAGTGCGTCGCTTTTTGGGCTTTTTGGTGTGAAGAAGGCCAGCGAATCACTGCACAAGCAGGATCCGCCAAAAGTTTCGCCCCGGGTGCTGGACCAGGTGACGCCCGACAACGCTCGGGTGCTGGTTTCTTTGGGGAAACAGCGGGCTTACTTGCTGTTGAATGGTGAGGTCGCGATTGATACGCCGATTTCGTCGGGCAAGGCAGCAGGGATGACGCCCACGGGTAGTTTCCAGGTGCAGGAGAAGGATCCGGACCACCGTTCCAATTTGTATGGGAACTTTGTGGATAGCAGGGGACGGATTGTCCGGGCGGGGGTGAGTGCGCGAATTGATTCTGCGCCGAGTGGCACGCATTTCGATGGCGCGCCGATGTATTGGTTTATGCGGATTGCGGAAGGGGTTGGGATGCATACGGGCATTTTACCAGGCTATTCAGCCTCGCACGGTTGCATCCGGATGCCAGCGGAGATTGCGCCGATGTTTTACCAGAAAGTCAAAGTCGGAACGCCGGTGGAAGTGGTGCATTAGACCGGATGCAAAACGGGTTTCGTCACAAAAATGTGACACGGCTTCTATTTGACGCCGGGTGGACGGGGTGCTATTTTCGCACATCTTCGACCGGAATATTGCACTCCTCAACCGCCAGGTGTTGGTGTTGAACCGGCTGTGGCAAGCCGTCAATGTCACCACCGTTCGTAGGGCCTTCACGCTCCTCTGCCAAGGCCACGCACAGATTGTCTCTACTGACGGCGCGAACAATTACACGACGCACGACTTCGAAAGCTGGCGCGATTTTTCCACCCGCCAGCCGGAGTCGGAGATGGTGAATACGATCTCCTTCAAAATCCGGATTCCGCGGGTGATCGTGCTGCTCTTCTTCGACCGGACCCTCAAAAAAGAGATCAAGTTCACGCGCAATAACCTCTTCGAGCGCGACAAAAACACCTGCCAGTATTGCAATAAGACGTTGGACCGCAAGGAACTCAACCTCGACCACGTGTTGCCGCGTGATCGGGGTGGCAAGACGACATGGGAGAACATCGTCTGTTCCTGCATTCCGTGCAACAGCCGCAAGGCGAACCGCTTGCCTCATGAAGCAGGGATGCGGCTCGTCAAAAAGCCCGAGCGGCCCAAGTGGCGTCCTTTCCTTCAGTTCAAGTTCAGTGGCAATCCGCACGAGGCATGGAAGCACTTCCTGGACGTGGCTTACTGGAATGTGGAACTGGGTGACGAAGGGTAGGTGTCTTTTTTGCAGGCTCTTACACCCCTGACGTCCCGGATTGTGAACGCCGGATGAATGCCAGAATGGAAATCCCGGCGCTTACGATGATAATGGCCAACCAGAGTATGGACCCCAAGCAGGGAATTAGACGCAGCAAGACGATGGCGAGCCCTCCGATCACCACCGGGGAAACGGTGGAGGTGGTCTCCCGCTGAAACCGGGTGCACAACATCCGCCCCGTCCACAGAAACACCACGGTGATGCCGAATCCTTTCATCGCAAGGGCCAGCAGCACCAGAAGTCCGATCATCGGAACTCCGATCAGCAGCAGGCAGAGCACCAGACTGATGCAGACCATGAACCCGAAGACGATCCAGAAAAGAATGCCGATGCCTACCGATTTGAGGGCGTCGTTTCGCAGGTGGCCGAGAGCTTTCTCAAGCGGTGCAGGGATCAAATAGGCCAGCAAAGCCGCTGTTGCGAGCCACAAAGCTCCGGCGGTAAGTTTCAAGGCTAGGATGATGGCATTCCACGCTGCGCAATGATGAGGTTTGCACAGGGAGCTCAGGTTCATGTTGAGGTTGGCGTTCTTGTTCCATGTATTTTTCTTACCAAAACTCGAACTCCAGAATCCGCCAACGGTTGAGGTGCGACCGGAAATCACTGCTCCCGGCGCTTTCACGATGCTTCCTCCCACGACGGAGACGTCTCCAGCGATTTCTCCGGCAACGCGCAAATTACCCCCCACCACGGATACGGGGCCGGATGCTTTGCCAAGAATGGTGGCGTTCCCCCCGACCACCGAGATCGGGCCTTGTGCGGTGCCGAGCAGGAATAAGTCTCCGCGAATGACGCTGGTCGCCCCCTGAATAGTCCCCTTTGCCACCACGGTTTTGTTGAGTCGGCTCAATGTTTGCGCGGTGTCGTCGGGTCCGATGATTTCAGCATCTTTGCTCGCCTCCGCTTCCGCGAGCCATGAAGTCCGCATTTTATCGGGAAGTATTGTGCACGCCGACTTGGATTCATTCTGCGATTTTTTTTCAAAAAACACCGTAGTGGGGATTGTCGCGCCATCTGGCAAAGTCTCCACAGAGACGCTCACGGAGGTGCTCACTCCAGGTGTTGGTGCGGTTTGCGGGGTGCTATTCTGAGCAGGCAGGAGTCCAGGGAAAGCGAGGATTGAGAGAAGCAGCAGGAGACGGGTAGTGGTTTTCATAAGCGGATTTTTCGGTGGTTAAGAATAAGAAAGAGGCTGATTTCGAGCAGGAAAATGGCGCAAATTCCCGCAGTGAACGTCAAAAAGAGCAGGGGGCGGAGTTGCTGCCAGCTCGCTACGGCGAGAGACGGCGCGTAGGCAATCCACACCAGGGCGGTGTTTGCAAAGTGGGGAATATCGCGAGTGAGAAAGGGCAGAACCATGGGGGCCATTTGGCTGAGCGCCGTCCACAATAAGCCGAGGGCACACAGGACAATGACCAGGATGGCGGCTCCAGCCAGCGCGAGGGCAGGCATTTGTTTTCTGCGCCGGATTCGGCCAAGGACTGCTGCTTCAAATGCCAAGTCTGGCGGTTCATGCGTAACCCCTTGCAGATGTTGCCGGAGTGCGTCTTCGGGAAAAAGCGAGGAGTTTTGGGGATTCATGCGTTTTTTTTCCATGGAGTTAAAAGAGTGTGCAGCCGCTGGCGCGCGCGGTGCAGCCGTGTTTTGACGGCTCCCTGATCGATGCCAAGATGCCGGGCAATCTCGGCGACTGGCCAATCGAGTTGGTAGTGAAGAAGAATGGGTTCGCGGAGCGTGATGGGGAGTAAAGCGATGGCCGAATCCAGCGCCTCCCGGCTTTCGCGCGCTTCCATCACCCGGTCGGGCGCGGGTTGTTCGGAAGCGCTTTCGCTGGCTTCCTCATCGGAAATCAGCGGGCTGCGGAAATGCTTTCGGATGTGATCCCGCGCGCCGTTGGCGGCGATGGTGAACAGCCAAGCGTGGAACGGGCGCCGGTCATCGAAGCGTTCAAGCTGGAAATAGGATTTCACAAAAGTTTCCTGGGCGAGGTCTGCGGCGGATTGTTCATCGCCGACGTAACGTTGCAGGAAAGAAATCAGCGGCGCACGGAATTGGCGGACTACCTCGCCAAATCTGCTCCGGATTTCTTCACGGGTCTGAGGAAATGGGGGCGCCGTTGGTTCGTTCATGCCAGTGTGTTATACCTCCAATTACGAGAATGGCGCAAAAAGGTTACAGGAAAAGTTTTTGGAGGAGTGAGGCTTTGCAGATGCTCAGGGCAAACGCATCAAATGCATTTTACCACAAAGGACACAGAGGAAAGACATAAGTTTACCCCTTTCTTCTTCCTTCGTGCGCTTCGTGTCCTCTGTGGTGAATCCTCTTCTTTGGATGCGCGACCCCGGCGCGGAAGCTGCTGGCGAAGGCCACCAAATCTGCCTAATCTGATGGCACATGAACCGTTGGATTTCTCCCGAGTTGTTTGCGGCGTTTGAAGCCGAGAGGACGAGCGCGCACCGCTTGTTCACCTCTCCCGATGTATGGGTGGAGCGACTGGGGCAGGACGTGCTGATTTCCTTCAAGAACGACGCGGTGCGCGACGCTGCGGCGGACGGGGTGCGCGAATGGGCAGCCCGCACGAGGTTCCAGATCGGGCGCGTCTTCTCGCGGTTTTTGCCCCGGCAGAACGCGGAGCGGGTGGCCCCGGTGTTGATGGAGGGAGACGCCGAGGCGTCGCTGCATGCCGTGGTCATGGAACGCGGGGTGCGGTATGGAATCGACTTCGGCGCGGGCTATTCGGCGGGCCTCTTCATCGACCAGCGGGCCAACCGCGCGTTCATTCGGCAGCGAGCGCCGCGTCGTCTGCTCAATACCTTCGCCTACACTTGCTCGTTTTCCGTGGTAGCGGCGCTGGCCGGAGCGCAGACGGTGAGCGTCGATCTTTCCAAAAAATCGCTCGACCGGGGCCGGGAGAATTTCGCGTTGAACGGACTCCCGCTGGAGGGCCACCGCTTTTTGGCCGACGACGTTCTCGATGTGCTACCCCGATTGGAGCGGCGCGGGGAGAAGTTCGACGCGATCATCCTCGATCCGCCTACGTTTTCGCGCGGAAACCGGGGTCGTCGCTGGCAGGTGGAGGAGCAGATTGAGGAGTTGTTGACGGCAGCGCTGGAACTGGCTGAACCGGCGGCGTCGATTCTGATTTCCACCAACTGCACGAAGCTTGACCGCCGGACGCTGGAGCGAATGGCCCGGTTTGCCCTGAAAACGGCGCGGCGCGGCGGAGATTTTCACAGCGAGCCGCCACTGCCCGACTTCCCGGAGGGGGAGGGGGCGCAGACGCTGTGGCTGCATCTGCGGTGATCACGCTGTAAATGCATTTCACCACGAAGGACACGAAGAACACAGAGGTAAAACACAAGTTTTTGCCTTCCTTCGTGCTCTTCGTGTTCTCTGTGGTGAATCCTCTGCTTTCATTCTGCAACGGGTGTGCTAGAAGTCGAACCCATGCAGACCCGCGAAATCGCAGCTCACTTGGCTGAAGCCGCCCGGCATTTTCCTTGGTTGGGGCCGGTGACAACGGAAGGATTGATGGAATTGATCCGTGTCGAACTCGGCCACGAGGAGGCGCTGGACCGCTTCCTGCCCTATGGCGATCACCAAGCCCGCGCGCTTGGCCCGTGCATGATCCTCCACATCGTCAGCGGCAACACGCCGCACGCCGGGGTGCAAAGTTTGATCCGAGGACTGCTGCTCGGAGCGTTCAACTGGTGCAAGATTCCCAGTAGCGGACTGCCCGAAGTGGCGGCGTTCCGCGAACGCCTGCCATTCGAACTGGCACGCCGCATCATCATCGCCGAGGAACTGCGCGGGGACTGGCTCGACCAGGCCGACGCGGTCATCGTGTTCGGACGCGACGAGACCGTGGAGAATTTCCGCAAGCGGGTGCGCGCAGACCAGCGCTTTCTCCCGCACGCGCACCGGCTCAGTTTCGGTGTGGTCTTTGACGACCCGGAGTTTCGCTCGGTGGCGGACGCGGCCAAGTCCGCCTCGCTTTACAACCAGCAAGGCTGCCTCTCGCCGCACCTGTTTTATGTCGATCCAAAGATCGCCCGCGAATACGCGGAGCGGCTGGCCGGAGCGATGGAAGCCTTTGAAAAAGAGAATCCGCGCGGATCGGTGTCGCTGCCGGAGCAGTCGGAGATCGCCGCGTTGCGCAAGGATTTCGCCTTCCGCGCTGCGATGAATTCCGAGCCGGGCGAGAAACCCGCGCTTTGGGAGAGCCCGGATTCGACCTCCTGGACGGTATTATTCGATCCCGAACCGCAGTTCACAGCCTCCTGCTTGAACCGGGTGATCTATGTCAAACCGATGCCAGCCGACGGCCTGCCCGCCGCCGTAAGCCGGGTTTACAAACACCTGAGCACCGTGGGGATTTTCCCCGCAACGCCCGAAAACGCCGAGAAACTGGTGCTGACAGGCGCCTCGCGCATCTGCCCCATCGGCGAGATGCAGTTTCCACCGTTGACCTGGCACCACGACGCCCAGCCCGTCCTCGCGCCGCTGGTGAACTGGGTGGATTTTGAGGGGGAGTGATACGTTGGTTTTGGCTTGCCCGGCGCTTTTTGATCGGGCAGCTTTGAGAAGGTATGAGTGACTCTTCCCCACGTCTCGAAACATCGATTAGGGAGCGTCTTTCGCCGATGCTACGCGCAGAGGGATTTATCGGTTCAGGCCGCACATTCCGACGCATCACTGATGATTTCATTCACGTTTTCAATGTGCAGGGATCACGTTACGGTGGGCAGTTTGCAATCAATTTGGCAGTCCAACCTTTGTCTATTCCTAATGTTCTAGGTGAGGTTCCGGACGTGAAGAAAATTACTCAAGAGCTTTGCGAGTTCCGGCGCAGGCTTTCAGAGTCAGGCAGCGATCAATGGTGGGTGCATGACAACACAAAAGAAAGCATGGACGCTGCTGTAAAATTGTCGGCGCATGTGTTTAAAATGGTTGGACGCCCATTATTTGCGCAGTTCGAGGGGCCTGAGTCGCCCTTACTAACAACGAGTGCTGAGAGCTTCATCAACGGACAATTTAACTTTGCTGGCTTTGGATCGACGCAAACGCGCATGGCTTTGGCTTTAGCGCGTCTCAGGTTGGTCAGGAATCAACCAGATGAAGCGAGAGCATTTGCCCGGTTTGGCCTTGAAAACATAGGCTATGGATTAGCTTTGAGGCAAGAGTTCGAGCGCATCTGTGGTTAAGTTCAATATGTAATTTTTCTCCATGTCCCTAACCATCCACGAACTCCCTCCCGAAGACCGTCCCCGCGAGAAGCTGGCTTTGCGCGGGGCGGATGCCTTGAGCGATTGCGAGCTGATTGCTATTCTGCTGCGCACCGGCGTGCAGGGGGCGAACGCGATTGAGGTCGCCCGGCAGTTGCTGGCGCGCTACGGGTCGCTCGTCGGGTTGGCGCGGTGCTCGGTGAAGGAACTGGCGGGGATCAAAGGGGTCGGTCCGGCCAAGGCGGTGCAGCTCGCGGCGGCGTTCGGGCTCGGCGCGCGGCTGGCGCGGGAGACGGCGAGCCGGGTCAAGATTGACCAGCCCGATCTCGTCTATGAATTGCTCGGCCCGGAGATGCGGGCGTTGAGCAAGGAATCGTTGCGCGTAGTGTTGCTCGATACCCGCTATCAGTTGATGCGCGTAGAGGAGATTTCGCTCGGGTCGCTGGACCAGAGCATCGCCCACCCGCGCGAGATTTTCCGTCCGGCGCTGATCTACTCCGCGTTCGCGGTCATCGTGGCGCACAATCACCCCTCGGGCGATCCCACGCCAAGCGAGGCCGACCGCCGTCTGACGCGGCGCTTAAAGGAAGCAGCCGAACTGCTGCAAATCACGCTGCTCGATCACGTTATCATCGGCGCGCCCGGTTGTGGTGGCAGGCCGGGCTACGTGAGTTTCAAGGAACTGGGGCTGCTCTAATCCACAAACCGCTGGGCAATGGGCATGCGGCGGCCCATGCCGAAGGCGCGGCTGGTGACTTTGATGCCGGGGGCGGCTTGCTCGCGCTTGTATTCGTTGAGATCGACTTTACGGGCGATCCAGCGGACGGTTTTTTCATCGAATCCTTGGGCGATGATGTCCCGCGCGGTGAGGTTTTCCTCGACGTAGAGCGCCAGGATGCGGTCCAGTAGATCGTAGGGCGGAAGCGTATCCTGATCTTTTTGGTCGGGTTTGAGTTCGGCGCTGGGGGGCTTCTCGATGCTGGAGAGGGGGATCAGTTCGCGCTCGCGGTTGATGTGGCGGGCCAGCGCATAGACTTGCGTTTTGGGGACATCGCTCAGGATGGCGAGGCCGCCCGCCATGTCGCCGTAGAGGGTGCAGTAGCCGACGGCGAGTTCGCTTTTGTTGCCGGTGCTCAGGAGCAGATGGCCGTGTTTGTTGGAGAGGGCCATGAGGACCATGCAGCGCAGGCGCGGCTGCATGTTTTCCTCCGTGGTGTCTTCGGCGAGCCCGGTGAATTCCGGGGCCAGCAGGTTGCGGAAGGTATCGAAGGGGCTTTGGATGGAGATGACGGGGCAGCGGATACCGAGGTTGCGGGCCAGGGCGAGGGCATCGTCGATGCTTCCTTGGGAGGAAAACTGCGTGGGCATGGCGACGCCCAGCACGTTCTCCGCGCCGATGGCGTGGACGGCGATGGCGGCGGTGACGGCGGAGTCGATGCCGCCACTGAGGCCCAAGACTACGCTCTTGAAGCCGCATTTGCGCAGGTAGTCGCGCAGGCCCAGGGAGAGCGCCTCGAAGAGTTCCTGCGGCTCGCTCATGGAGCGGCAGCCGGGGAGGATGGGGGAGGCGGTGTCCACGATCTGGAGCGATTCCTCAAACGCGGGGAGCTGGGCGAGCAGGCCGCCACCCGCTGCGATGGCCAGGGAGTTGCCGTCGAAGACGAGCTGGTCGTTGCCGCCGGTAGCGTTGCAGTAAAAGATAGGGACGTTGTGGTAAGCGGCCAGGCTGGAGAGCATTTCGCAGCGGCGCCGGGGTTTACCGACGCAGAAGGGGGAGGCGCTGATGTTGACGATGCATTCCGCGCCCGCTTGGACGAGGGGGCTGAAGGGGTTGAAGTCGTAGAGCCGCCGGGGAAGGTATTGCTCGGTCCAGATGTCTTCGCAGATGGTGATGCCGATGCGGCGTCCGTTGATTACGACCGGGGCTACGGTTTCCGCCGGTTGGAAGTAGCGGTCTTCATCGAAGACGTCGTAGGTAGGCAGGAGGGATTTGAAGACGCGCTGGATGGGCTGGCCGCGTTGGAGGACGGCGGCGGCGTTGCGGAAGGGGCGGCCGGGGCCGGGGTGGTAATCGACGTAGCCGGTGATGAGGGGGACGTCGCCGACTTCGGCGTGCAGGGTTTGGAGGGCCTGGAGGTTGAGGGGGACGAACTGGGATTTGAAAACGAGGTCCTGGGGCGGGTAGCCGGTGACGGAGAGTTCGGGGGTAAGGATCAGTTCGGCTCCCTGTGCTGCGAGTTTGCGATAGGCGTTGAGAATTTTCTCAAGATTGCCGTTGAGATCGCCGACGGTGGGGTTGATTTGGGCAAATCCGATCTTCATTCTGTGGAAAACAGGTTTTTTAGAGTTCTTTAAAACGATGAGGCTGGGAAGGCTTGGAGGTGGGGACTTTGTAGCCGCCTGCGCCAGCCAGCACGACCCGGATCAGTTTTTGGAGGAAGGTGTGTTGCATGGCTGGTCAAGAGCATAGCGAAGGCTGCACGAAAGTCATTACCAGAAACCCCATTGCCGGGTGGTCATGATGTAGAAGCCCAGAAGGAGGTTGGTGACGGCGTGGGCCAGGACGCAGGCGCTCAGGCTGCGGGTGTGGATGGCGATCCAGTTGAAAAGCGCGCCGCAGGCCAGGGCGGGCACAAAATCCGGTCCCCAATGGGCAAGCCCGAACATCAGTGTGACGCCTCCAAAGGAGGTCCAAGAGAATGAACCGAAGGGAACGGCTTCGAAATCCTCACGGATGAGATAGCGAAGCAGGAATCCGCGCCAGAAGATTTCTTCCAAGAGAGGGACGACCACCACGAGCCGCAAAAACCGGAGTCCAACGGTTGTCCAGTAAAGAAGGGGAGCTGAAGAGAAGATGGTAGGGTTGAATCCATCATCGCGCCGGAGAAATTCCAGGAGTTTCTGGGGGAGAATCCCCAGGAGTTCATGAGGGAGAATCCTCATGAGTTCCTGGGGAAGAATCCAAAGCCCCAGAACCAAAATGGCAATGGCCAGAGTCAATGCGACCTTTTTGGGGAGTTGCAGTTTGTAATGTCGCCAATAGGCAATCAGCAGTCCGCCGCAGACGAGCGTTTGTAGCGGAAAGACCCAGTATTTCGGATTTGAGAGGAAAAATTCCGGGCGTTTCAGGCCGGTGACAAGGTCCACTAGTCCGAGAAACAGCATGAAAACGATGAACGGAGCGCAGTAGGCGGTTAGGGAGCGGTTTTTCACGGGTGGTTTGGTTCGGGGTGCGCTTATTCCATTTCAGAACGGCGGCGATCCGGCTAGTGAAAAATGGGGACGGCTGTTTTTGCATGGTCAGCCATCAAGTCTGGAGCTCGCAATTGGTTTCTTCCTTGTCTTGACCATTTGCAGAGTTCGCCTAAGTTTTCCCCTCGCACCCTGTGGCGCAATTGAGCGGTACGGGTTTGCGGGTATTTATCATGGCTCAGTTTGACTCACAAAATCCCAAGGATCGTCCGCCTCGCCAGAATAACGGAGGGAACAATCCCGATCCGAATTTCAACTGGCGCGGCATTTTGCTGATTGTGGCTGCCATCGCCATTGTGGGTGTGGCGATCATGGGCCGCACGCCTTACGGTGCTCCGGAGACGATTCCGTGGGACAAGTTCGAGGCGTTGATGGAGGCCAAGCAGATCAAGAAAGCGCCGCCGCTGGAGATCGTGGTGGAGGACGGGCGGGCGACGCAGTGGTTGATCGGGGAGTATGCCGACCCCAATGCGCACAAGGGCTATCCGCAATTTCGGGTGGAGATTTTTGACAAGCTGCAGCCGAATCTAACGCAGGACATCAAGGATGCCGGATATAATTTTACGGTGAAATCGGGAACGAGTTTCCTGAGTTCGCCGGTGATGGCGTTTTTGCCGGTGGTGCTGATCATGGTGCTGATTTATGTCTTTTTCCGCCAACAGATCCGCATGGCGGGCAAGGGGGCGATGAGTTTCGGCAAGAGCAAGGCCCGGATGCTTTCGCGCGAGAAGAATCGCATTACCTTCAAGGAAGTGGCCGGGGTGGAGGAGGCCAAGGATGAGGTGGAGGAGTTGGTGGAATTTTTGCGAGACCCGAAGCGTTTCCAAAAGCTGGGCGGACGCATTCCCAAGGGGGTGCTGTTGGTCGGCCCTCCGGGGACGGGCAAGACGCTGCTGGCGCGGGCGATCGCAGGCGAGGCAGACGTGCCATTTTTCTCGATCAGCGGATCGGATTTTGTGGAGATGTTCGTGGGGGTGGGGGCGAGCCGGGTGCGCGATATGTTCGAGCAGGGCAAGAAGAACGCCCCGTGCATTATTTTCATTGATGAGATTGACGCCGTGGGGCGGCATCGCGGCCACGGGCTGGGCGGCGGTCACGACGAACGCGAGCAGACGCTCAATGCGCTGCTGGTGGAGATGGACGGGTTCGACACTCAGGAGGGAGTGATCATTATCGCGGCGACCAATCGTCCTGACGTGCTGGATCCGGCATTGCTGCGTCCAGGGCGCTTTGATCGGCAGATCACGGTGAATCTGCCCGACGTGAAGGGACGGGAACAAATTTTGAAGGTACATGCCAAACGGGTGAAAATCGCCGAGGGGGTGGACCTGGCAGTGATCGCGCGTGGCACGCCGGGATATTCCGGGGCGGAGCTTGCCAATGTCATCAACGAGGCGGCGCTTATGGCGGCGCGGCGCGGGTATAAGGCGATCTCTATCAAGGAACTCGAAGAGGCGCGGGATAAAGTACGCTGGGGTCGTGAGCGCCGCAGCATGGCGATGAGCGACAAGGAAAAAGAAAATACCGCCTACCATGAAGCGGGCCACGCCTTGCTTTGTGTGTTGCTGAAGAACACCGATCCGCTACATAAGGTGACTATTATTCCGCGCGGGCCGACGCTGGGTTTGATGATGTCCCTGCCTGAGGGCGACCAATACACAAATCGCAAAAACGAATTACTGGACAGCCTGATTATGACAATGGGCGGGCGCGTGGCCGAGGAACTCGTCTTTGGCGATGTGACCAACGGCGCGAGCGGGGACATTCGCATGGCGACAAATACAGCGCGGAGGATGGTTTGCGAGTGGGGGATGAGTAAAAATCTCGGGATGGTGGAATACGGTGCGCATGAACAGCACGTCTTCCTGGGGCGGGATATTGGGAAGGACCGTGACTATTCAGAAGCCACAGCCCAAGAGATTGACAAAGAGGTGCGCTCTCTCTGTGACAACGCCTATTATCGCGCGAAAGAGATACTCACGGAGCATCGATCCACGCTGGAGACCATCGCCAAAGCGTTGCTGGAATACGAGACGCTCGACGGGGTCCAAGTGCATGAGATTATTGAATTTGGTTCCATGAAAAATCCGCCTCCTCCTCCGGGGGTTGAGAATAAACCAAATACTGAGCCGCCCCCGCATCCCCAAGAAGGGGCAACAGTAGCTCCCGAGATTCCCGATGCTGAGCCCGGAATGACCGAAGCGCCTCAGTCTTAATCATCACGCACAATCCAGCTTTCACGTCGCTGTTTAGGCAAAATACCGCACCCTGCTGAGTTCTTGATTTTTTCCATGCGTGTTGTTTCAGGTATTGCCGGGGGAATCCCGCTTGTGGCTCCCAAGACCGATTTACGTCCAACAATGGATCGGGTGAAGGGAGCCATTTTTGATAGTCTCGGCGAGGCGATGGTGGGGGCACGATTTCTGGATTTGTTCGCAGGGAGTGGAGCTTTGGGGATCGAGGCATTGAGCCGTGGGGCGGCTTCGGCAACGCTGGTGGAGAAGGAACCGCGCGCGGTGGAATCAATTTATTCGAACCTGACCAAAACCCGACTCCAAGGGGCGGTGGTGCATCCTCTGGATATTTTTTCGTTTCTTCACAAGGTGGCTGTTCCCGGCGGATATGACTTCATTCTGGCCGATCCGCCCTATGCCAAGGCGAAGGGGGAGCGGGATTTCGGCGTGGAGCTATTGAGCGATCCTGCGCTATCGCGCGCCCTGGCTCCGGGAGGGTTGTTTATTTTGGAAAAGCTCCCTGGTGCGCCGCTGCCAACGGGAAAGGGTTGGGAGTTGATCCGCGAACGCCGTTACGGTGCGACGGAGGTGGCTTATTTGCGTCTTTGCCTCGTTGAGTGAGATTCTTTTTTGCCTTTGCCGGGGTTCCCTGTTTGTATTACGAGAATGGAGATTTTCCGTGCATTGCCTGCTGCCTCCCGCCTGCCTTTGCGGGTATATCGCTTCCTGTTCCCGATTGCTTTCGTCTTGATGCTGCCGGGGTTTCTGGGGCGGATGTTCCGGCGCGGCAATTACCGACACAAGTTTGGGCAGCGACTGGGATTTTATTCGCCGGAGGACCGTCAGCGACTGGAGCCGGGCGGCTGGATATGGATCCATTCGGTGAGCGTGGGGGAGATGATGATGGGGATCAAGCTGGCGCGGATGTTGCAGGCGGCTCAACCAGAGGCGAGGGTATTGATTTCGACGACGACTTCGACGGGATACGCTGTAGCGCGGGAGCAGATCGCCAAGGTGGGGGGCGGGTTGGAGTTGGTTTATTATCCACTGGATTTGACTTCGATTGTGCGGCGGACGCTGGATTTGATCTGGCCCGAGCAGGTGGTGATGGTGGATAAGGAGCTTTGGCCAAATATGGTGGCAGAGTGTTTTCGCCGTTCGATCCCGGTTTCGATTGTGAATGCGCGGCTGAGCCCGAAGTCGGAGCGTGGATTTTACAAATGGCGGCGTTGGGTGGGGCCGTTTTTTGGGATGGTGGAGCGGGTGTGTGTGCAGGAACCTGATGATGTGGCGCGTTGGGAGGCGCTGGGGGTTCGCCGGGAGGCATTGCATTGCACGGGGAGCTTGAAATACGATTTTGAGGCGAGTGGGGAGTCGCCACGCGCACTGGAGTTCCGGGGGTTGCTGGCGCAGATTGGTGTGGGTGCGGAGACGCCGGTTTTGCTGGGTGGCAGCACGTTTCCCGGCGAGGAAGCGGCGCTCGGGCGCGTGGCGCTGAAGCTGCGCGAGCGGTGGCCGGAGTTGTTTTTGATCGTTGTGCCCCGGCATGTGGAGCGGACGCCGGAGGTGGAGGCGGATTTGCGCGGGCTCGGGTTGAACCCGGCATTACGGACAAAGTTGGCGGAACTGTCATCGGAGAGTCCGCATCCGGATGCGTTGATTGTGAATACGACCGGGGAATTGCGCGATTGGTATGCTGCGGCTTCGGTCTGTTTTATCGGCAAGAGTTTACTGGCAGTGGGTGGGCAGAATCCGGCGGAGCCAGTGTTGGCTGGTCGCCCGGCAGTGTTCGGGCCGCACATGGAGAATTTCCAGGCGCTGGTGCGCCAGTTTTTGGCGGCGGACGGGGCGGTGCAGGCGCCGGATGAGGCGGCGTTGGGCCGGGAGGTGGAGGCGCTGCTGGCAGATCCCGCGCGGGGTGAGGCGCTGGTGGCGCGGGCGCGGGCGGTTTTGCAGGTGCATCTGGGGGCCACCCGAAGGACGGTGGAATTGCTGCTGGGCCGCTAAGCGTCCTTCAAAAATTCCAAGGATGGCAGAGCGGATGTTCTCTCCGGTCTCGAAAGGTATGGATCGTCAGGGTGCGCCTGCGAATTTATTCCAATGGTTTTTCCGGTGACGGTTGTACTGGAGGTTGTTGTGTCGGTTCCTCGACGGGGATGGATGCAGTGGGCTCCTCCACAACAGGTTCTACAGTTACAGGCTCCACTGTAGCGGGCGATTTAGCGACTGGGGTTGGAGTCGGTTGTTCTTTCTCCGTGTCTCCTTCTCCCCGCGTCTCTGCGTCTTCCTTAGCCGATTCTTTGGGTGCGAGGGGAAGTTCAAAGGTGCCATCGTGGAATTCGATGATGTGGCCGGAGCTGACCAGCCAGTGGAGGTCGGAGGCGAGCGCTTCTTTGAGTTTCTGGAAGTCGGGCTCGGCTTCGCGGGGTTTGAGGAGGTGGTTGAAGAAATCCGCCCGGGTGCAGCGGGGGGAGGTCTCGATGATGTTGAGGATGCTGGCGATGTTGTCGGAAATGCTCCGGGTTTCGGAGCCGAACCGGACGGGCCGCACGATGGAGACGTAGAGGATGCGTTTGCGGTGTTTCCAGATGTGGAGGCCGGCGTCTTGGAAGTGGGAGCGGAGTTGGTTGACGGTCTGGGCCGGGAAGGTGCGTTCTTTTTCCCAAGCGTTGCGAATGCCGTCGCGGATTTGCCGGTCGTTGACGTTGCGGCTGGCGACGCCGCTCATTTCCAGGGATTTGCCGGTACGCAGGCAAGTCGCGAGGTAGTGGTCCCGGAAGTAGGCTTCGACGTCCTGGAAGGATTTGAATTCGAGCGGTTCGGCTTCCTGCGTGGTGCGCCAGAGGTTGACGCTGCTGACTTGTTTTTTCCACTCTTCGATGACGGCGGGGTCGCTGACGACTTCGATTTGCCGGAGGAATTCGTTGAAGTCCATGCGGCGGCTAAAGCGGGATTCGAAGAGGCGTCGCAGAGCGGGTTGGTAGCCGTGGTGGCTTGTGGGTCCGAGGAGGACGCCGCTCAGGCGGCAGCGCGCCACGTTGATGTAGTTGCCTTTGGGGGCTTCGATTTGCTGGGTTTCCTCGATGAAATATTTGGATTTGTTTTCGCGGAAGGCTTCGCGCTCGGCGGCTTGGCGGTTAGTGGTGACGGGGCCGTCTTCGCTGACTTGGTAGAGCGGGTGGGCGGGGGCGTTGGACGTGACGCGGACGCGATGGCGCTCGGGTTTGTTGAGGAACATCCGGCCCAGCCCGTAGAGGGGGTAGGCTCGATGGCTCGACTTGATTTGCTTGGAGAGGGCGGCGATGCCGTTGGGCTCCGGCAGGAATTCAATGTGGAGGGGGATCAGGATTTCTTCGGGCCGGGGGGCGGGGGGACGTTGGTCATCGGGACGGCGTTCGCCGGGGCGCGGACCTCTGGAGCCTTGAGGGCCTGAACCTGCGAAGTCGCGGCGTGGGCCGCGGTTGTCACGGCTCTCGCCGGGCCGCGGGGGACGATTGCCGCCCTGCCCTTGTGGCCGCGGGCTGCGATTGGGCCTGCGCTCGCCACGATCTCCACGGTCGCCGGAGCGCCGGTCGAAATCACGGCGGGGTGACTCTCCCGCGTAGTCCGCATAAGGGTTTTTGTCGGCGGGCTCTTTGAGCCAGTCGGGTAAAAATTTCAGGTCGAGATCAAGGGGCGAGTCGCTCATGGATAGGTGTGCGGAGGAGTTGAAAAAAGGGAGAGTAGAGCAAGCTTGCGCCGGGCTCAATAGCGATTCGTTGTCAGGAAGTGTAAAATCTTTGTTGCCAAAGACGCGCCGGATCATTACTGGTGTGCGCACAAAAGATTTCAACCTCAACCAGGAAACCCAATATGTCAGAGAAAAGCATCGAAGAAAAAGTAAGAGACATCATCGTCGAGCAACTTGGCGTGAACCCCGAACAGGTGACCATTAGTGCTTCGTTTATCGAAGATCTGGGCGCCGATTCGCTTGACACCGTGGAACTCGTGATGGCGTTTGAAGAAGAATTTTCGGTCGAAGTCCCAGATGAGGACGCCGAGAAGCTTCAAACCGTGGGCGATGTCGTCAAGTACATCGAAGAGAAGGGAAAATAATTCGTTCTCCCCAATCGAACTAAAATCCAACTCCAACCCGCAGAAAAATCTGCGATTCCAAAAAAACCGCGATACCGTCGCGGTTTTTTTGTGCCTGCGAGTCCCTCCGGCGTTTTGCTCAGGCGCTAAAAAGATTGCTTGAAGGGCTCAGGTCTGGTTGAGTTTGGCGTTGGATCGCATATCTTACGGGCAACTATCCATGATTAAACTTTCTTCGACCGCTCGTCCGGCTCTCCGTCTCCCTCATGCGCTTCGCAGAGGGATGGGGTGCATTTTTTCGATGGCACTGGCTGGCTTTGCTGCGTCCGCTTGTCTGGCGCAGGGCGAGCCGCCCCGTAATATTGATGTCGGTTCGCTTCCCGCCACGGTGGTGGATGAGGTGGTGATCCCGGTACCCACGGAGGTTTTTGGGGTGCTGGATAAGCTTGGCTCGCCCAACTGGCACGAGGTGATGCGTTCGCCGAAGACGGAAAAACTGGGGAAACGTCCGCAGGTGGCGCTGTTGCTGGGGACGACGATTGCCGAGGGATTTATTGCGGTGGAGGCACAGGAGGGCGAGGAGGTAAAAAAAATCGGACGCCAGGTGTTGACGCTTTCCAAGGCGATCGGGGTGCAAAAGTCGGTGATTAGCCGCACGAACAGCATTATCGAAGCCGCTGACAAGAAGGACTGGAATGGGATCCGGTTGGAATTGGACGGCGCATCGAAGGATGTGAAGCAGGCAATGATCGAACTGGATGACGAGCAGTTTGCCCAGCTTGTGAGCTTGGGAGGCTGGCTGCGCGGCACGGAGGCGCTGACGCAGGTGGTGATGAAAAATTACAGCAAGGACGGGGCAGAGTTGCTCCATCAGCCTGCAATCTTGGATTTTTTCCAACGCAAACTCGACGGATTGAACCCGCGCTTAAAGGAGAGCCCGCTGGTGAAGAAGATTGCCAAGCGGCTTCCGGAATTGCGCACGCTCATCGAGCCTGCGGGCGGCGTATCTCCACAGAAGGTGGAAAAGATTCACTCCATTACCGCAGAATTGGTGAACGCCATCTCTTCCCAGGAATAACCCGTGAAAACGATTGTTACATTCGCACTCGCTTGTCTTCTCCTCCTTTGCAGGGCGCAGGCCACCGTGGACGATGCTTTGTCTTTTGCGCTGCAGGCGGCGCACCCTTACGTGAAGGAGGGGTTTACGGTCCGTGAGGATTATTGGGGTGGCGATCTGCCGGTCAAGCAGCCGAAGCCGATTATACAGCAACTTTTCAAGGGCAACGAATATTGGTTTTGGCTGGGTACCGATGTGGCGTCAGCGAAAGTTTCAGTGCATGTCTATGATGCCGATGGGCATCTGGCTGAGGTGGAATACTGGCGGAACAAGCCGCATATGGCGGCGGCACGGGTGGTTCCAAAGGTCAGTGGCTCGTATTATTTGATTGTGGAAATTGAGAAGTCGCCCTTGGAACGGACGCATTGGGCGCTGGCTTACGGGTTCCGGTAAAGGAAGCCATGAGGCGATTTTTGCCGATCACGGCTTGATTGCCGGATTTCTCCTCCCTACCATCACGCCCCGTGTCTATCCCTCGCTTTCTTGTGGTCGCCTTGTTTTTGTTGGCGGCTTTGCTCCCGATGCCTCCGCAGGCTTCGGCGGTAACGGACGAGGAGAAGCGGAAGGCGTTTTTGAAAACGGATCGCGGAGATTCCAGCGGGGAGACGGATTCGTCGGATAAAGCATCCGGGAAGAAAGCGACGGACAAGGAGAAAAGCGGGGAGGAGTCTTCGTCCAAGTCCGTAAAATCCGGCAAAAAAAAGCAGAAGAATTCCAAGGCCAAGCCGAAGCCTGCTGTCAAAAAAAAGCGTCCACGACCAGAACCAGAAGAAACGCCCCACCGAACGGAGCCCGAAAAGCAGCCGACGCCTGCTCCCATAGCTACACCTGCGCCGGTTCCCTCAACGGGGGGTATGGTGCAGGTGGAGAAGTCTGGTTTGGTGGAGGAGGAGCCTGCGCCGGAAGCGGAGCCACGAAACTGGTGGTGGCCGTTCGGGCATGCGGTGCGGTATAAGTATCTGACGCACTCGGTGCGCATGGCGATTGATGACGTGCATGTCGCCAGCCATCGGTGGCGCTATATCGTGGTGCATAATTCCGGGACTCGGCAGGGGAATGCGAAGGCGTTTGACTATTACCACCGGCATGTGCGCAAGATGCCCAACGGGCTGGCGTATCATTTCGTGATTGGCAACGGGACTTCTTCCGGCAATGGGGCGATTGAGATTGGTTCGCGCTGGATAAATCAGATCAACGGCGGGCATGTGCACTCGGATTATCTCAACAGTATTGCGCTCGGAATCTGTCTGGTGGGCGATTACAACCATGAAAAGCCGACTCGGCAGCAACTCGAAGCTTTGGACGAGTTAATCGGGTATTTGCGCAAACGGGTTGGCAAGACTGACCACAAGCTGGCCATTGTGAAACCGCACCGTGATATTAATCCGCCGCAGTGGCCGACGGATTGTCCCGGCGACCGGTTTCCCTACGACTGGCTGGAAAAGCATTTCGGGGAGTAAGACCGTAGGCTGAGGGTTCCGCATGAAAACGCAACTCAAAGTGGGTATCACCGGAGCGTCCGGGTTTGTGGGCCGGGCGGTGGTGGAGGCGTTGCGTCGGGCGGGGCATTCTTGCGTTGGATTTTCCCGGACGCCGGAGCGCGGGGTGAAGGGGTGTATCGAGACACGCGGGTTTTTGCCGAGGCAGCCGCTTTCTGTCATGGGGCTCGATGCGGTGGTGCATTTGGCGGGGGAATCGATCTTCGGATTTCCCACGGGGAAAAAGTTGCAGGCGATCTTGGAGAGCCGTCGCGAGGGGACGCGGGTGGTGGTGGATTCGATTTTGGCAGCGCAGGCTGCAGGAGCGAAGGGGCCGGAGGTGTTGCTGAGCGTTTCAGCGGTTGGTTACTACGGAGAGACGGGGGAGGAGAGCGCGGACGAGAATTCGCCTGCGGGGAGCGGCTTTTTGGCGGAGGTGGCGAAGGTTTGGGAGGTGGAGGCCCACCGCGCGGAGACGGGAGGGGTGCGGGTGGCGATTTTGCGACTCGGGGTGGTTTTGAGGGAGGACGGGGGGATGATGAAGGCGCTGCGCCCGATGTTCCGGCTGGGCCTTGGGGCGACGTTGGGGGGAGGGCGGCAATGGGTTTCCTGGGTGGATGTGCGCGATGTGGCGCGGCTGGCGGTGTTTGCGGTGGAGAATCCGCAGGCGTGCGGGGTGTTCAATGCAACGTCGCCCGTGCCTTTGCGGAACAGTGATTTCACGTGGGCGCTGGCCCGCCGATTTCATCGCCGCGCGGGGTTGAATGTTCCGGCGTGGCTGATCCGGTGTGTTTTCGGCAAGCTTTCGGGGGCGTTTCTGGACAGCCAGCGGGTGTTGCCGCGCCGGGCGGAGGCGCTCGGCTTCGAGTTTGAGCACCGGGGGGTGTGGGAGCAACCGGAGATGAAGTCCGGACAAAAGTTGGATTGACGGTGGACCGAAAACCCAGCTAGGTTTAGCGCTTCTAATTTAACCAACACCTTAATTATCTCTTCTATGGCAAAGTTTGGCATCAATGGCTTCGGGCGCATCGGTCGTAACGTGCTGCGCGCTATGACCCCCGCTCAGGCAGAAAATGTTGTGGCGATCAACGATCTCACCGACACAAAAACGCTGGCACAGCTCCTCAAGTGGGACTCCGTGCATGGCAAGTTCGACGGCTCGATCAGCTACGACGAGCAATACATCATCGTTCGCGGTCACAAGATCAAGATTCTCAAGGAACGCGATCCGGCGAAGCTCCCTTGGGGTGAACTCGGCGTGGACGTGGTCCTCGAATCCACCGGTTTCTTCACTTCCCGCGATAAGGCAGCTCTCCACATCCAGGGCGGCGCCAAGCGCGTGCTCATCAGCGCTCCGGCCAAAGGCCCGGATGCCACGATCGTGATGGGCGTCAATGACATCATCTACGACGAGTCCAAGCACTTCATCGTCTCCAACGCGAGCTGCACGACGAACTGCCTGGCCCCGATGGTCAAGGTTCTCAACGACACTTTCGGCTTGGAAGCGGGCTTCATGAGCACGATCCACAGCTACACGAACGACCAGCGCATCCTTGATCTTCCGCATGAAGACCTCCGCCGCGCCCGTTCCGCAGCCATCAACATCGTGCCTTCGAGCACCGGTGCTGCAAAGGCGATCGGCGAAGTGCTTCCTGAACTCAACGGCAAGCTCCAGGGCGGCGCATTCCGCGTTCCGACTCCAGACGGCTCCGTGACCGACTTCACTGCGATTCTCAGCAAACCGGCCACCGTCGAAGCCATCAACGCCGCGATGAAAGCCGCAGCGGAAGGCGCGATGAAAGGTGTGCTCGAATACAGCGACGAACCTCTCGTCCTCCAGGATATCGTGGGCAACCCGCACTCTTGCATCTTCGACAGCGGCCTGACCATGGTCAACGGCGGCAAGTTCGTGAAGATCGTGGGCTGGTATGACAACGAATGGGGCTATTCCAACCGTTGCGTCCAGATGCTCGAAATGCTGGGTAAGTAAAACCTTCAACCAACGGCAACGCCGATTGCCGGAGAGCGCGGGGCGACTCGCTTTCTTGAAAAACTCTCCCGGCCGGGGTTCGGTGACCCCGGCCGGATTTTAATTCCAACCTCGTTCCCAAATTGAATTTGGGAATGTCACAATTTTTATTTTATGGCCAAGCTTTCCGTTCGCGACATTGATGTTCAGGGCAAACGCGTGCTCGTCCGCGTCGATTTTAACGTTCCCACTGAAGAGGTTGACGGTGCCCAGCGCATCACCGACGACACCCGCATCGTCGAAAGTCTTCCCACCATTGCGGCTTTGCGCGAAAAGGGTGCGAAGGTGATTCTGATGGCTCACTTCGGGCGTCCGAAGGGGAAGCCGAACCCGAAATACTCGCTGGCTATCGTGGCCGAGCGGCTTTCCAAGCTCATCAATGCTCCGGTGGCGTTCGCGACGGACACCGTCGGAGAATCCGCCAAGGCCGTGGTTGCGAAGCTCCAGCCGGGTGATGTCGCGCTGCTCGAAAACGTCCGCTACACGGACGCCGAGGAAGCGAACGATCCCGAATTCGCCAAACAGCTCGCCGCTCTTGGCGACGTGTATGTGAACGACGCCTTCGGTGCCGCCCACCGAGCCCACGCCTCCACGTCGGGGGTCGCAGCATTCCTGCCCCAAGCGGCCATGGGTCTCTTGATGGAAAAGGAACTCAAGTATCTCGTGGACGAACTCGCCACCCCTGCCCGCCCATTTGTGGTGATTCTCGGCGGCTCAAAGGTTTCCTCGAAGATTACGGTCATCAAGTCGCTGCTGGAAAAGGCGGACACGATTCTTATCGGTGGCGCGATGGCATACACGTTCTATCTCGCCCTCGGCTATACGGTGGGCAAGAGCCTCGTGGAGGCCGATAAGGTGGACCTCGCCAAGGAGATTCTCGCCGACGCCAAAACGAAGGGCGTGAAGTTCCTTCTGCCGGTGGATTCCATCGAGACTCAGGAGTTCAAAGCGGGGGAGGCAACGCAGATTTCTGCGCTCAATTCCGTCAGTGACGGATGGGCAGGCGTCGATATCGGGCCGGAAACGATCAAACTTTACAAAGCGGAGATTGCGAGTGCGGGCACGGTGCTTTGGAACGGTCCCGTGGGCATATTCGAGATTCCCGAGTTCGCCGATGGCACCAAGGCAGTCGGTGAAGCGATAGCCAATTCCAATGCCAAGTCCATCGTGGGCGGGGGCGACTCCGTGACAGCGGTCAAGCAGTTCGGCTTGGCCGACAAGATGACGTTCATCTCCACCGGCGGCGGAGCGAGCCTCGAATTGCTGGAAGGCCGCGAGCTTCCCGGTGTGGCGGCGTTGACCAACAAGTAGTTTTCCCCATTAAATCCCATGCGTAAAAAGATCATTGCAGCCAACTGGAAAATGAACATGACGGTCGGCGAAGCCGGCGCGTTTCTCGACACCTTCCTGCTCGAAATGGGCGACGAAGGTGGCGTGGATGTCGTCATTGTTCCTCCGTTCACCGCGCTGGCCAAAGTGGGCGAGCGCCTGAGCAATTCGTCGAGCGTGAAGCTTGGCGCACAGAATATGTCGTCCGAAAAGGGCGGCGCGTTCACGGGCGAAATCAGCGCGGCGATGTTGCGCGATTTGTATGTCCGCTACGTTGTGCTGGGCCACAGCGAGCGCCGCACGTTGTTCGGAGAAACCGACGCGATTGTGAACAAGAAGGTTCGTGCCGCGCACGAGGCTTCCCTCAAGCCGATCCTATGCGTGGGCGAGACGCTCGCCGAACGCGATGCGGACCGGGTTGAGGAAGTGCTGGAGACGCAGCTTCGCGGCAGTCTCGCCGGAATGAGTGCCAAGGAAATCGTGGAGACGGTAATCGCTTATGAGCCCGTATGGGCCATCGGCACTGGCCGCGTCGCCACGCCCGAACAGGCGCAGGCGGCTCATGCGTTCATCCGCAAGACGATTGCGTTGATTGCCGATCAGGCTGTGGCCGACAAGGTCCGCATCCAATACGGCGGCAGCGTGAAGCCGGACAACGCCGCGACGCTTTTGAGCCAGCCGGATATTGACGGCGCGCTTGTGGGCGGCGCAAGCCTTGACCCGCGCGCGTTTGTGGAGATCGTGAAGGCGGGTGTGGTTGAGTAAACCATCCAGTCGCACTTTCACCGCACCTTTACCTGCCATTTATACCTAACTATCAGCGCACTTAATAATACTTAGGGATGTAATGTAAAACACTTTACCACTCATGGTTGAAGTTCAGCATCACGGTTTTTCCTTTGAAAAATGGGTCAGAAACACCTTATTTCAAGGATACTGCGGCAATTATATGCAGAAGTGGGATATTCCCCCCCGAAATAAATCAACACGAGAGTATCCCGAAGCCCTTCCGAAATGTTTCTGTGTCCGTAAAGTCGACCAAGTATGGTTCGCCCATCGGACTTGGCGACATTTTGAGGCAACGAAAGATTTCCGAGCCATTTTTGATGATCGTTGGCTTTTGGAGGCAGCGAACCTATGCAGAGAAATGGGTTGAGGACATTGGCGTGGCTTTCTTCAATCCAAATCAATGGAATGAACTATGGGGCAATCTGACATTGCAAAGCATTCAAGAGATTGACTCTCAGATTAAAGACCTTGGAATACCTTACTCGGATGCCAGGCTGTTGGCTCGGAACTGGAAGCGACTGGCCACCAAGGATTCCTGTAGCAAAATCGTAGTGAACCCCAAGATCGACTCCAAAACACAACGTAGAATCCAATGTTCCCTTCCCTTTCGAGTGTTTTGGGAAGCGGTTGGACGCCAAGCCACAATCAGCGACTCGACAAATCTATTCGACTTCCTATTCAATAACCCGATTATTTCTTCTCCACGAACATTCAATCCAGATTAAATTCCGGAATCGACAATATCTCCTGCAAGCGTTTTTCAGCAATAGCCGCATATTTTTGGTTTTTTTCGATGCCGATCCAGCGTCTACCCAGTTCTTCTGCTGATGCGGCTGTTGTTCCACTTCCGAGAAATGGGTCCAGCACCCAATCTCCTTTTCGGCTACTCGAAGCGATAAGTTGATTTATCAGCGCGATTGGTTTTTGTGACGGGTGTCCTATTTTTTCCTTGGAAGATCCTTTGAGCGACGGTACTCGCAATATATTGGTCGCATATTTCCCTTTTCGCAGATGCTTTTCACGGGCCTCCTTGTCTTTGTAGCGTTTGTCCCGGAGATACGATTGTATTTTCTCTTCGTCATACGCAAGACGAACCGCATCTTTGTCAAAATACGGTTTGGAATTCGCAGAATGCCGCAAAACAAGAATCATTTCATATTGAGGTGTAAATGAATCATACCTTTCATTGTATCCAACAGCTCGATCCCAAACAATCATGTCATGGAACTGCATTTGCTTTGCCAACAACGAGCAAGTGTGAAGCCATACGTGTTCTCGCTTCCCTAACTGACCAAAAATATAGAGAAGACCATCCTGGCGCAAAACGCGCTTGCATTGTCGAACCCATTCAATCGTCCATTCCAAATAGGCATCAGGTGATTGCCAAGTATTATCCCAATCCTCTTCGAGCAGAACTTGAAAGTATGGAGGGTCTGCAATAATTATTTGAAATTGATTCGCTTCAAGCGTCGGGAGCACGTTCAACGCATCGCCAGCATGAATTTCTCCGTTGCCGACCTTGATGATTTGAGAAGAATTCGCTCGATACACGGCATGATCTTCCATAATTATTGCGCTTGCGCAACCTTTTCCTGCAGGCCGTCCAATAGTTTTTCGACCATGTTGCGCAAACCATTCAAGATCAATCTGTTGAATCAAATAATCTCTACCCCGCTTTTCCGCAGAGATACGACCATCCGTAATTAATTTCCGAACACGCGCTCGACTTACGCCAAGGAAGAGGGCCGCAGCCTCGGTGGTTAAAACGTTTTTCATGCGGAATATTTTACGCAAAGATTCCCAAACGCAACCATAAATGCCCTAATGTATAAGAGGCCGAGGCGCACCGTCTGGTTAAACTACTCGACAATCCCCGCAATCTCCAACTCCGCCAAGGATTCCAGCAGGCAATCGTGGCGGGTGTGATGACGGAATAATCGTCCCGGACACGCTAGTTTCTTTGAGCCGCGCCTTTCGTGAGAAGGGCGCGGCTTTTTCATGCCGTATTCCCTCATTCTTCTGGCTTCCTTATGGCCCGGATTTCTCGTAAATTGCCTCCTTATGCAAACGATTGTGATCGGTCACAAGAACCCGGATATGGATTCGATCTGCGCGGCAATTGGCTACGCGGAGTTGAAGCGGTTGACGGGGCACACCGGGGTCATCGCGGCCCGGGCTGGGAATACGAATGAGCGGATCGACTACGTGCTGCAAAAGTTTGGCCTGGAAGCGCCGATGCTGGTGACCGATGTTTCGCCTCGCGTGGGGGATGTGATGGAGGATGAGGTGATTACGATCACAGCGGATTCGTCGATTTATGAGGCGATCCAGTTGATCGAGCGCAAGCAGATGCGCGGGGTGCCGGTGATTGACGGGCAGTTCCGCTGCCTGGGGCTGCTTTCGGCGTTCAAGGTGCTGCAATACCTGGTGCCATCGCGCGAGGAGACATCCAGCGCGCGTGTGGTAACGGCTTCGCTGGAGGAGATTTTTCATACGTTTGGGGGACGGATGATTCAGGGGGAACCGGCCCTGGGAGAACGCGATTACGTGCTGCTGGTGGGAGCGATGGGGTTGGAGTCGTTCCTCAACCGGCTGCACCGATACGAGGGACAGCGTGTGGTGTTAATCGTGGGGGATCGGGAGGAGATTCAACTGGCGGCGATCCGGGACAGCGTGGTGGCGGTGGTGGTGACAGGGGATAGGCCGTTGAGCGCAGAAGTGCGCGAGGCGGCAGAGAAATGCGGGGTGACGCTGGCGACTTCCCCCTACGACACGGCGACGACGGTATTGCTGGCGCGCGGCGCGGTGAAGGTAGGGCACAAGCTGGATAGTGAGTTTCTGAGTTTTGCGCCGGATACGTTGCTCGCAAGCGCACGGGAGGCGGCGGCGTCGAATGCACAGTTTCTTTTTCCGGTAATCAAGGAGGGGCGGTTGGTGGGGATTCTTTCCAAGAGCGATTTTTTGAAGACGGTGCCGCGGCAGTTGATCTTGGTGGATCACAATGAGCTTTCGCAGGCGGTGGCGGGTGCGGAGGAGATGCCGATTGTGGAGGTGCTGGATCATCACCGGCTGAGCGGGTTTTCGACCGATTCGCCGATTCTGTTCTGGAATAATCCGGTGGGTTCGACTTCGAGCATTGTCGCGCTCTGTTTCGAGCAGTTGGGGGTGCCGATCCCGAAGCCGATTGCGGGGCTTTTGATGGCGGGTCTTATATCGGATACGCTGAATCTGACTTCGCCGACGGCAACGCCGTTGGATGTGCGCTTGATGGCGCGGTTGGCGGAGATCGCGGAAACAGCGCCTGCAAAGCTGGCGGAAGAGATTTTTTCCGTGGGATCGCCGCTGTTGACGATGAGCGCACAGCAGGCGATTTCCGCTGACTGCAAGGCTTACGAGGAGGAGGGGGAGAGGTTTTCCGTGGCGCAGATCGAGGAGCTGAGTTTCTCGCATTTCCACGAGAAAGAGGCGGCGTTGACAGAGGAACTCGAAGCCTATTGCCGTGCGGGGCGTTACCTGTTCGCGGCACTGTTGGTAACGGATATTATTTCGCAGACTTCGATGCTGTTGCTCTGTGGCTCGGAGGCGTATTTGAGCCGGATTGATTATCCGCGCCAGGGAACGCATTGCTGGGTGCTCGACGGGGTGGTTTCCCGCAAGAAGCAGCTATTGCCGTATCTGTTGGATCGGCTGCATGGGATGGAGAAGAAGTAGTGTGGAACTCTTTCACGTTCTGAAAAATGAACATTTTCAGCTTTCTTCGCGCTTTGTTGATCGTTTGTTTGGTAGGCGGATTCACAAGCTGCAGCCTTTTCAGCCCAACATATCAATCACTTACAACGCATAAATATCCGCCTAAGCCTAAAGACTATCCTATCCCGCTTTTCAGCCCGGAACCGAGAGAGAAGTTCCAAGTCATTGGTCGTTTAATCTTACGAGGCACGGATTATTCTGACGACAACACCGCGAAATCTACCAATAAAGATGATTTGATCCGCGATATTCAGAACAAAGCACGTCGGGTAGGAGCGGATGCTGTGGTGATGATTAAAAGCGATTGGCATGTCGTGCAAGACACTCATTACTATCCGGGCTCATGGAGCGATTTCAGCCCTCCCTCTCCTCCTTCCGCCCCACCTAAAAATGCCACGAAATCCGAAATGGCCGACTATCGACGATCCGCCGGTCAATGTAGTCCGCGTGAGTATACTCCTGCATACACTCGCACGAAGGCGAAAACGACTTACACTTTTGAGGCTCAAATGATCGTCTACAAATGAGGAGTTTGAATCTTTGGGAACCATGAAAGCGCATTGCGAATCGTTCGAGGTGGCGACCCGCGGCAAGGGGACGTATGAGATTACAGAGGAGGTGGAGGCGATTGTGCGCGCAAGCGGGGTGCGGACGGGGATGGTGACGGTGTTGATACAGCATACCAGCGCGAGTTTGGTGATTTTTGAAAATGCGGACCCCTCCGCACGCGCGGACTTGGAGGCTTATTTCGAGCGGTTGGTGCCGGAGGAGAAGGATTATTTTGTCCACACAGCGGAAGGGGCGGATGATTCGACTTCTCACATTCGGATGGTATTGACGCGAACGAGCGAGACGATCCCGGTGGCGCACGGGCGGATGCAGCTCGGAACGTGGCAGGGGATTTTTGTGTTTGAACACCGGCGCGCGCCGCATCGAAGGAGGCTTGCGGTGAGCGTGGTGGGGGTTTAATCAATACGGAGACTTTGCTATATGGCTGATCATTCTGAATTTGTGGATATTGGCGTGGCCCGCGTGGATGTGGGGCGGCGGGATCGTTGCGGTTTCCCGGAGGTGATTTTCGGGCCGGGCAAGACGCCGGAGGATGTGGTTTCCATTGCGCGCATGATCGTGGATCATCATGGGGTGTTGCTGGTGACGCGCGTGAGCGAGGCGCAGGCTGCGGCGATGCGCGAGGCGTTTCCCGAGGCGCAGGTTCACGAACGCGCACATACTGTGACAGTGGAGCGGGTGGCGCTGCCGAAGATGGACGGGGCTGTGGCGGTGGTTTGCGCGGGCACGTCGGATTTGCCGGTGGCGGAGGAGGCGGCGGTGACGCTGGAGATTTTCGGAAACCGGGTAGCGCGGTTTTTTGATGTGGGGGTGGCTGGGATTCACCGGTTGCTGGCGGTGCGGGACCAAATCGAGGCGTGCAATGCGGTGGTGGTGGTGGCGGGGATGGAAGGGGCGTTGCCGAGCGCGATAGCGGGGTTGGTGAGCAAGCCGGTGGTGGCTGTGCCGACGAGCGTGGGCTACGGCGCGAGCTTCGGCGGATTGGCGGCGTTGCTGGGGATGCTCAATAGCTGCGGAAGCGGGGTGACGGTGGTGAATATTGACAACGGGTTTGGTGCCGCATATGCGGCAGCGACGATCAATCGGCAGTTGCACGCGGCGAGGAACGGGAAGTAAGCGGAATTTTGACGCAGCAGGCTCTGCGCCTTCTTGCGGTATCTCGACTTGGCTCTTCTAAGTGCCTGCATGAGTACCGTTCATATTTGTCTGAATGACATTTTGGGTGTGGCGGTGGCTGGGTGCGAAGTGATTTTTTATCCTGGGGATACGCCGTTTTCCAATGGCTCCGTGTTAGCGGTTTCCGGGGTGCGTTCGATTCGGCTCGATGCCGAGGGAAACGGGAGTGTGACGCTTCTTGCGGGGCGTTATTCCGTGCTGTTTTCGGGAATCACTGGCAACACAGACACGCTGCTGATCGAAGTTCCAACCGACGAGGAGAGTTATGATCTGCCGACGTTAATTTGTGGCGGCAATTGGGTTTTGCCGATGCAGGATTTTCTCCAGAAATCGAAAAACCTAGGCGATGTGGCTGATCCGGCGTTGGCGTTCGCGGCAATCAAACAGGCGGCGACGGAGAGCGAGACTGGGGTTGTTCCGCTGGCGAAGTTGCTCACCGCGGCCAATGCTACCGCGCGGCTGGCGTTGACGGCGGCGCAGGTCAACCGATTCGATGAGGTGGAACAGCTCGATACGCGAGTGGTTTATCAAGTGCTCGACACTACGTTGTTGGCGCATGAGACCGGATGGCTGCAAATCGGCACGCGCGCGACAACCGAAGGGAGTGGTGGTGGAAGCAGTTCGCTTTTGACGGATTTGGTAGGGTATTGGAAGCTCAATGAAACGAGCGGCGTCCGTGCGGATTCCACCAGCAATGGCAACGATCTTTCGGACAACAATGGGGTCGGGTGCGTCGCAGGGAAGATTGGCAATGCCACACAGTTCGACGGCACCAACTACCTTAACACCGCTGATTTGAGCGGCGTGATGGACGGCCAGTCGTTCACCGTTGCTTTTTGGGCGAAGTTTGATCCATCGGCTCAAAGTGGAACGCCCGGTTTGGTCAATAGTTGGATCGGCGGGGGCACCTACAATTTACGATTTGTCCCCAATGGAAACACCCTCAATCTTTATCTGGGTGGGAGCGGGGAAATTTCAGCAGCGGCACCCACGGACGGAGCCTGGCATCACTACGTTGTTCGGCGGGATCATGCTTCCGGCAATAATGATTTTTGGATTGATGGAGTGCTGGAGACGAGTGGAAACAGCGGGAGCATTGGCTCATGGACGCGTGGCATTCGCATTGGCAGAGCTGACGATGCGCTCGTGGGCGCGATAGACGAAACAGGGCTTTGGTTGGAAACGCGCTCTCACGGCGGATGAAATCGCCGCTCTCTACAACACTGGCACCGGTAAAACTTATCCCTTCACAGCATGAACACTTTGACTATTTCCCAAATCAGCGCGGCGGTGGATGCCGCTTTTCAAGCGGCTCTGGCACAGACGGCGCCTGTTACGAAATTCGTGCCTCAAGCGATTGGCGATAACGCCACGCTTCGCACGGATGTTTACACGGGGCCGAAAGGCTCCGGGTTCGTGGTTTCGGCAAAGGTGGACCTGAAATTTCGCACGCTCGTTATTGCCCAACAGCGCGGGCCGGAGACGTGGCGGGAATGCCCCGCGCCGGAATTGGCGCAGCTTGTGGCGGAATGCCAGCAGGCTCGCGCGAAGCGTTATGAGGCGGAGGCGTCGGTCTATGATCTGGCTGATGCCGAGACGAAGTTGGCTTCGCCTGATCCCGCCATTCAGGCGGAAGGGGCGGCGCAGAAGACTGCTGCGCTCACCAAGCGGCTTCAAATCAAGGTGGAACTTCCCAAACCCCAATAACCAATGAGCGTGGAGGAAACTGAAAAGGTGAGTGTGTTGACGGAACGGATCGACAATCTGATCGAACGGATTGATCGGTTCGAGGAATTCGCGGAGTCGCGCTTTGTGATGCGGGCGGAGTTTTCGCCGGTGCAGAAGCTCGTGTATGGCGGCGTGGGAATTGCGTTGAGCCTGGTGTTGGTGGCCGTGCTTGGGGTGGTCATTTTGCACCGATGAAACGGCTCGTGTTATTGGCTTGGGTGTTGTGCGGGTGCGCAAGCGGCCCGCAGGCGGGAAACAGCGGAACGCCCGTTGGTGACGCAACTCGAAACGGCGGTGGAGGCGACTAGGACGGAGTTGGATTCGGCTCAGGCGCAGTGGAAGGCGGTGGACGGGGCGTTGGCGGATTCCGCCGGGCGAATGGAGGCGCTGCAAGGGGCTTTTCGCGCGATGAGCGGGGAGTTGGCGAACGCGCAGGAGGAGGAAAACCGGCTCAAAGCGAGCCGCGATTTCTGGCGGGCGAGCGCTTGGAAGCTGGTTTTGCTGGCTCTGGCGCTGGGGGTGTGGACGTTGCGCAAGCCGCTGTGGGCGTTGTGCGGAGGGTTCGTGGGATGAACCATTGGAAATCGAAGAAATGGACAGCAGCGGTGTTTGGAACGGGTTGCGTGCTCTTTGTGTTCGTGGTGACGGTGGGGGCGACGCTGTTCGCCGGGCCGGAGAAGGCGGCGCATCTGGCCGGGGTGGCAAACATGGCGACGGTGGCGCTCTCGGCGTTGATTACAAGCTTGGTGGCGGGGCAGAGCTGCGTGGATTGGCGGCACGGTTCGACCACGCGCTATGAGGAGGAGGAGAAGATTGAGCGCGTGTATGCGCCCAAGCATTATGATGACCCAACGGTTTCTTGAGTTCATCCCGTTCATCTTCCGGTGGGAGGGCGGGTATGAGAACGACCCGGACGATCCTGGCGGGGAGACGCACTTCGGCATCGACAAGCGCAGCCATCCCGATGTGGACATCAAGCATCTGACCAAGGAAGGCGCGACGGAGATTTACTGGCGCGAGTATTGGGTGAAATATGGCTGTGAGTGGCAAGCGGAGCCGTTGGGCGAGATGTTCTTCAATGCATGCGTGAATTGTGGCGCGAGCCGGGCGCGCGCGATTCTCGCGGCGACGCCCGCTCCCCACACGGCGGCGGCGTTTCTGGAGGAGCAGGCGGCGTTTTACCGGCGCTTGGTAACAGCGCGTCCGGGGCTCCAGAAATTTCTCAAAGGCTGGCTGAATCGGACAGAGGATTTGAGGCGGTTTGTGAACGCTACTGCGGTTTGACGGCCTTTGTATCCACCATAAAGCGAGTTTCGGTTGATCGGCGCGCGGATGCGTGGGTAGGGAGAGATGGCGCTCCGTGTCGTCCACGCTTGCCCCGTTTGAACGTTTCGTCTAATTCAAAGTTAGAAGATACTATAATCTAACCATGAACGAAGGCATATCAATCCACAGATTTCCTTACGATGACCCCGCTTGGCATGTGCAACTCCATGCATTTAACGGCGGCATAGCGACGACCATTGACTTCTACACCCAGCGGGAGGATTTGGAATCATTTGCATCCGCTCTTGGCTCGTTCTCCGGTTGTATTCACGATGACGTTTCCTTCGAGATTGGTAGTGACCGTGGACGATGGGCATATCACATTCATTTGCGAGCTTACGCCTTCGATTCCGTTGGCCATTCTGCGCTTGAGGTGCTTACTGACAATCGGACACAGCCACCGGGCTATGCCCGAGTTCATTTCTCCATTCGTTGTGAGGTTGCATCACTTAACCGGCTCGGCAAGGAACTCGGTGAATGGCTCAAACATTCTGAAGAAGAACCCTTCCTATGGGACACTCGTAATCCCTAACGACTCAAGCTTAATAATTATACTGGTAATCTTTCATGCAACAGCTCTGCTTTTACTATTTCTCAGGCACGGGGAATGCCCGGCGGGTGGCGTTGTAGATGGCTGACTAGGATTACCCTTTCCTTGCGATGTGGGAAGTGCGCAGCAAAGTCCCGAAATTTTAGACAGGATTAACAAGATTGACAGGATTACACCCGAAGCCTGCGAGAGTTGGTGAGTATTCGTGAGTCTCAATCCTGTAAATCATGTCAACCTTGTTAATCCTGTTAATCCTGTTAATCCTGTCTAAATCGCCAAGTTTGCTATGGGCATGAAATCTCGTGATGGGCAGACGCAGTTTTTTCTGCCAGAGTAGGTTTTTCTCATGCTTGCTTATTACATCGACCATTTCAGTCCGTTCATCGTGGAGTTTGGACACGGCATCGGCCTCCGCTGGTATGGGACGGCTTATGTCCTGGCGTTCCTGCTCGGCTACCAGATGCTGCGCTGGTTTTCCCGGCACGGGTTTGCTGAGTTGCCGGAGGAGAAGGTGGGCGACTTTATCGCCGCGACGGCGCTCTGGGGCGTGCTGCTGGGCGGACGGCTCGGCTACGCGCTGTTTTACGATTTCGGCGCAATGCTCCATGAGCCGTTGCGCTTTTTCCGCGTTTGGGAAGGGGGAATGGCCAGCCACGGCGGCATCCTCGGCATCGTGATTTTCACGTATTGGTATGCGCGACGGCATAAGGTGTCGTGGATGGGGCTGGGGGACAATCTGGTCGTGGCCGCGCCACTGGGCATCTTCTTTGGCCGCTGTGCGAATTTCATCAATGGCGAACTTTATGGGAGGATCGCCCATGTTTGGTGGGCCATGCAGTTTCCAAGAGAGATTCTAGAGTATTTTGAGCCAACGACAGGGTACTCTGAATGGTATTCTGAGTTTGTGCGGAGGAATATATGGCAAGGAATTCCATACTTTTGGTCTCCACAAGGAAGGACGTTGGCTGAGCGTGCTGTAACTGAGTGCATGCCGATATTTAACACCCCCGATGCCATCGTGGACGCGGCCCAAACGAGTGCGCCGGTGCGGGCGGCGCTGGCGGAGATTCTGAATCCGCGCTATCCCTCGCAACTGATCGAGGCGGGGCTGGAAGGGTTGCTTCTCTTTGCGGTATTGTGGCTGATCCGCACCCGGACGCGCGTGGCCGAGGGAGTGACCACGGGGGCGTTTTTTGTGCTCTATGCGCTGGTGCGCATTATTGGGGAGCAGTTCCGCGAGCCGGACATGGGCATCCCGTTCACGCTGGGGCTTACGCGGGGCCAGTTCCTCTCGCTGTTTATGATCCTTTTCGGCGCGTGGCTGATCTGGAACGCCATGCGGCGCAACAAGCCCGCGCCGCGTCCTACCGGTCCGAGTGGCGTATGAAGCCGAAGCGTTTAAATCCCCTGGCAATTGCCCGGGCTGCCGCACTGGCGGACGTGCGTGCCGTTTATGAGGAACTCGCCCGGCGACCCGTAGAGCGCGATTGCACGCTGCGGGCCGAATGTTGCCGGTTCAAGCTGACCGGGGCAACACCCTATTTGACCAAGGGCGAGGCGTTGGTGGCCGCGCGCGCGGTGCGGACTGCCGGACACAAGCGACTCTCGGAGCGGAAGGACGGTGCCTGTCCGTTGCTGCATCCCACCACCGGGCGATGCATCATTTACGAGGATCGCCCATTCGGCTGCCGCACGCATTTCTGCGCCGCAGCCGGTGGACAATACGCCCGCGCAGAGGTGATTGACCTGATCCACCGTCTGGAAAAAGCGGATGCCATCTTGGGGGGCGACGGCTCCCGGATGTTGCCCGGCGCGGTAGCCGATGCAATGGAGGGGATGAGATAGCCGGAAACGGCTTGATTCTCAGGGTTGCGATTTTCCGCCGCTTGGCGCATGGTAATGAAATGCAAATGACGATTTTGAAGTCCAAAATCCACCGGGCCGCCGTGACAGGGGCTAGTCTGCACTACGAGGGGAGCATGACGATTGCGGAGGATTTGGCGGAAAAAGTGGGACTGCTGCCTTATGAACGCATCCTGGTGAGCAACATGGCCAACGGGGAACGCTTTGAGACATACGTGATCTACGGGAAGCGCGGCAGCGGGGTGATCGAACTCAATGGAGCCACCGCGCATCTGGGCAAAATCGGCGACCGCATGACGATCATGAACTTCGGCCAATACACGCGCGAGGAAGCCTCTGTCCACAAGCCCCGCATTGTCCGCCTTAACGAACGCAACGAGATCGTCTCCTACCAAGGTCCGGACATCTCGGAGTAGCTTTTTCGATTTTTCAACCTACCCTACCTGCCGTGGACACCTCTCTTTTTTTCAAACCGTTTTCGTTGGGGCTGGAACTCGGGCTTTTCCTCATGGCGCTGGCGCTCTGGCGGGTGATCCGGCTCAAGATGGAACTAGGCCGCTTCAAAGCGCATTTGAGTGACCGGCTGGAACTGGAATCCAGTTCCGCCCGGAAAACCAAGCAGGAGTTGGCGGACTTGCGGCGCGAGAACGAGCAACTGCGCATGCGCGTGGCGGGGTTCAACGCCATGCCCGAGGGGCGGCTCCAGCAGGATTTGGAAGTTTTTGCCCGTGCGGAGAAACGGATGATGGTGAACGTTCCCGGTTTTGCTCCCGCTTGGGAGAACGCCAAGGCGACCGCGCAGGCGGAACTGGCCGACGAAGACGCCGGGCGCAGCCTCCCCAAGCGCGTGTTTACCCGGTTGTTCGGCTCGGGCGGCCCGACGAAAGAAGCCCTTCCCTCGCCGCCCACCGATACCTAAATGAGGGATGGCAAAATGGGGAGGAAAAAGGGATGGATTGTCAGCCGACATTGCACACCAAGCGGCTTATTTTGCGGCCGTTTGCGTTGACGGACGCGCCGGAATTGCAGCGGCTTGCAGGCGCGCCGGAAATCGCCGCTACCACGTTAAGTATCCCTTATCCGTATCCGAATGGTTTGGCTGAAATGTGGATTAAAGGGCATCCCGCTATGTTTGAAACGGGAAATGGGGTTGCTTTCGCTATTACACGGCAACGGGATACGACGCTTGTTGGCTGTGTGGGGTTGCAGTGCGATGTCGCGAATCGGAATGCGGAACTTGGCTATTGGATCGGCGTGCCGTATTGGAACCGGGGTTACGCCACCGAGGCAGCCCGTATAGTCGTGGCGTTTGGGTTTGCGTATTTCGGTCTGCACCGGATTAAGGCTAGCTATTTCGGGTCCAACCCGGCATCGGGCCGGGTGATGGAGAAGATCGGGATGCGCTATGAAGGGCGGCGGCGCGAGCAGCTTTTCAAGGAGGGCCGCGGTTTTGAAGACGCGGTGGAATACGGCATCCTGAGCACGGATTTTACGCGGCAGGGGATGCGAAACTCTGCGAATTCCTAGCTCTCCTTGCCCACGGAGAAGGCTTTGGCGAGGAATTTGCCTACTCCGTAATATTCCTTACTGCCGGTTGCGAAGAGGATGGGCTTGAGCTTGCGGATGTCCACGTTGCCTTCCGGGTCGAGCACGCTGGCGTCGATCTTCACGTCGAGCACCTCGCCGACAAACTGCGTGTGCAGGCCGAGTTCGGCGGTGTGGACCAGCTTGCATTCCAGGATGAGGGGGAACTCGGCGACATAGGGGGCGTCCACGAGGTCGCTTCGGACGGCGGTGAGGCCGGAGGCGGCGAATTTGTCGGTGTCCCGTCCCGAGGCAAGGCCGAAGAAGTCCGCCTGCCGGACTTGCTCCTCGGAAGGGAGGCTCAGGGTGAACGCTTTGCGGTCCACGATATTCTGGTAGCTGTAGGTCGCCTTGCGTAGCGAGATGTTCATGCACGGAGGCTGCGAGCAGCAAATGCCGCCCCAAGAGGCGGTCATCACGTTCGGTTTGCCGTTGGCGTCATACGTCCCCACTGCGAGGACTGGTGTGGGGTAAAGTAGCGTTTTGGGGCCAAAAGAAGTTTTCATAGCGATGGGGGCTATTCTGGATTTCTTTTCATGGGATTGGCAAGTTCCCTGTGGACCGAATCCCCGGTTCGGGGGCATAATGATTTTTCCTCTATTCAATGTCTGATTATTCCCCCGAGTTCAGCGCCGACGACCGCCAGGATATTGCTTTGATGCAATGCGTGCGGCAGGGGGACATGAAGGCATTCGAGCAATTGGTGGAGAAGCATCAGGCGAAGGTCATCGGGACGGTTGCGAAGATGCTTGGGGATGTCGGAGACGCGGAAGATATTGCGCAACAGGTGTTTGTGCGCATCTGGAATTCCTCTGTTCGCTACGAGCCGAGCGCCCGGTTTACCACCTGGCTCTTCACCATTACGCGTAATCTCGCTTTCAACGAACTGCGGCGGCGCAAGCGGCGGCCCTCGACGAGCCAGGATTGCGAGATGGATGAGGGCATATTCCAAGTTCCAGACAGCCAAACCAAGCTCCCTTCGCATTATCTGGTGGAGGAGGAGACGGCGGCGGCGATCCAGAAGGCGATTGACGCGCTGCCGCCCATGCAGCGGATGGCGGTGATTCTGCGCCGCTATCAGGATGTCTCGTATGAAGAGATTGGCAAGATTCTCGAACTGAGTGTGCCTGCCGTCAAAAGCGTGCTTTTCCGCGCCCGGACGGAGTTGCGGGAGCGTCTGAAGGATTACTTGGAGGGGGAATAGCCTAAAACAGGTCATCTTCCACGACGCTGGTCTGCGCGCGGGAGGCCAGCAGACGGGCTTGGGCTACCACGGCTTCAGGGCTTGCTTCGAAGCGGTAACCGTGGCAGTTCGGGCAGGTGGTGACGCGGGTGGCTACGATGGATTCACAGCCCTCGCACACCTTGTATTCAGTGGGCTTGGCAATGATTTTTTCCGCTTTGCGAGCGCGTTCTTGAAGAGGGTCGTCCTGCATCAATCCTAAGTTCCTTGCGATCCCGGAGAAATGCAAGATTGGATATGGGATTCCGGCCTTTGCCGAAACCTCCCGCCGCTTTACTTCTTGATGAAGTGCAGCTCGCGCATGGCCTCGCGCGCGTAAAAGCTCTGTCCAAAGCGGGCGGCGACATCCTGATAAACACGTCGGGCATCGTCCTTCTTGTCTTTGAGGAGATAAATCCGGGCCTGCGACATCATCGCAATGGGGGTGGTGTAGGCGTCGGGATATTTGGAAATGGCGCTGTTATTGGCTTCCAGGGCTTCGTCCAGTTTGCCTTGCAGTTCATACGTCGCTGCCAGACTGGTCCAACCGCCTGCTGCCAGAGGATGAGCCGGGTATTTTTCCACGAAAGTGCGGAGCACGGTGATGGCTTCGTCGTATTTTTTCTCCTCGCGCAATTTGCTGGCCAGACGCAGAGCGGCGTTCCCCGCGATGGGCGTGCCGGGATATTTTTTGATGACGGTTTGAAAATCGGCAGCGGTTTCCGCGTTCTGATAGAGATTCTGCGAGCCACTGGTGCGCAGGTAATCCTGGAGTTGGTAAACGGCGAAAATCACCAAGGCGGCGGCGATGATGCCGGCATAGGTCAAGATTTTGGTCTTATACATATACCAAATCTCGATGGGACTCAGGTGAACGGCTTCGGCGGGAGTGGTCGGCATAAATTTAGGAAAGGGGGATAACTTTTCAGAGGCGGAGCAAAAACTCAAGCGGTTTGCGCGGGGAAACGAGTCTATTTGCGGCGAGGGACGATTTCGAACTCCTGTTTGTGCTTGATGATGCTGCCCGCCGGGGCGACGCCGCGCCATTGGCTGCTAGGGTAAAGGACGGTGTCGCGTCCGATTACGGAGCCGGGGCTCAGGACGCTGTTGCAGCCGATTTCGGCCCTGTCGCCTACAATTGCGCCAAACTTGCGCAGGCCGGTGGGGATGAGGCCTTCGAGCCCGGCGACGGTGATTTCACTGTGGTCGAGCTTGACGTTGGAGAGGATCACACCCGCGCCGAGGTGGGCGCGCACGCCGAGGATCGAGTCTCCCACGTAATTGAAGTGAGGCACTTGTGCTTCGTCAAAAAGGATGGAGTTCTTGAATTCGCACGAGTTGCCGAGCACGCAACTGTTGCCGACGATGACGTTTTCCCGGATGTAAGCGCCGCTGCGGATTTCGCAGTTTTCGCCGATCCACGCCGGGCCTTTGATCATGGCTCCCTGCTCGATGACGGTTCCCTGGCCGATGAAGACGGCGCCGCTGATGAACGGCTTGCCGATGACCCGCCCGTGGATGGCTGGCTTGAGCCGGAATTGCAGATAGGTGGAAATTTGCCGGAGCGCGTCCCAGACGTTGGCGGCGTTTTCAAACAGCGCACGGTGATCCGTACGGCTCAGGTCGAGGAAATCGGCGGGGGAAAAGGAGGAGGGCATGGGGTTACTTCGGGGTAAGTTTCTGGCCGTCTTTGGAGTCCTTGACGATCCATCCGGCGGCGTCGATTTGCGCGCGAATCTCGTCGCTGAGCGCCCAGTTCTTCGCAGCACGAGCGGCGGCGCGGGCTTCTACGAGGTCGAGCACTGCTTGCGGCACCGCGGCTTCGTCGCGTTGCAATTGGAGGACGGCGTTGACGCGCCCCCACCAGTCGAGGAGCGCGCGGGCGTCGGCGGGGGTGATCTCGTTGGCGTCGAGGGCGCGGTTGCTTTCGCGGATCACATCGAATAGAGCGCCGAGCGCGCCGGAGATGTTCAGGTCGTCATCGAGAGCTTCCTCAAAGCGGGTGTGCGAGGCGAGGGGGTGTGTGGAGGCGGAGGTTGCGCTCGCAGCTTTTTCGCCCAGCCGGGTCACCCATTCGTCAATGCGCGCCAGCGCGCTGCGGGCGGCGGCGAGGCTCTCGAAGGTGAAATTGAGCGGCAGCCGGTAGTTGACACTCAGGAGGACGTAACGAAGTTCGCGGCCGGTCCAGCCTTTGTCCAGCAGATCGCGCAGGGTATAGAAATTCCCGGCGGATTTGGACATTTTCTGCCCCTCCACCATCAGGTGGGCGCAGTGGAGCCAGGTGCGCACGAACCGATGCCCGGTGCAGCATTCGGATTGCGCGATCTCGGCTTCGTGGTGCGGGAAAATGTTGTCCACGCCGCCGCAATGGATGTCGATCTCCGGCCCGAGCAGCGCGGTGGCCATGGCGCTGCACTCGATGTGCCAGCCGGGGCGGCCTTTGCCCCACGGGCTTTCCCAGACGACATCACCATCGGCTTCGTCCCAGGCTTTCCAGAGGGCGAAATCGCCGATGCTCTCCTTCTCATACTCGTCGTTGCTGATGCGTCCGCTGGGGCGCAATTCTTCGAGGTTGAGGTGGGCGAGCTTGCCGTAGTCGGGAAATTTGTTGAGCCGGAAATAGAGCGATTTGTCCTCAGCCTGATAGGCGTAGCCGTGTTCGACCAAGTGGGCGATCATCTCGATCATCCGGGCGATATAGACGGGATCGGTGGCGGAGGGGAACGTCGTGGCTGGTTTGACGCGCAAGGTTTTGAGATCCTCGAAGAAGGCGTCCTTGAATTTTTGCGTGAACTCCTGCAACGGCAGGCCCGCCGCGTGGCAGCCGCGGATGGTCTTGTCGTCCACGTCGGTGAGGTTCATCACGCGATTCACCTCGTAGCCGCGCGCTTCGAGATGGCGCTGGAGGAGGTCTTCAAAAAGGTAGGCGCGGAAGTTGCCGATATGGGCGTAGTTATAGACCGTCGGCCCACAGGTGTACAGCTTGACGATTTTTCCGGCGGGGTCGAGGGGCCGGAATTCTTCGAGAGCGCGCGAGTAGGTGTTGAGAAAGCGGATCGCCATGGCAGGCGGGCAGAGTAACGGATTTTGCGGGACAGGAAAGCAGGAATTCCTGAGCGGGAAAGTCAGACCATCAGGGAATCAGGAACTCAGGAAAAATTCAGCAGCCAGGAGAAAAAACGCCCTCCCGTTTCCAGGAGGGCGTTTGAAAGCTCGCGGCTGCTTATTTGTAAAGAGGGCCGAAGGCCGTGCAGGCGCGGAAGTCGGCTCCCTCCAGGTCTGCGGTGCCGAAGGCTGCCCAAGTGCTGGGACGGAAGACGCGCTCGGCGGGGACGTTGTGCATGTAAACAGGGATGCGCAGCATGGATGCCAGGGTGATCAAGTCCGCGCCAATATGGCCGTAGCTGATGGAGCCGTGGTTGGCGCCCCAGTTATTCATGACGCTATACACATCGCGGAACGCGCCTTCGCCGGTAAGGATCGGGGCGAACCAGGTGGTCGGCCAGGTCGGGTTGGTGCGTTCGTCGAGGATGGTGTGAACCTTTTCCGGAAGATCAACGGAGTAACCTTCCGCGATTTGCAGGACCGGGCCGATGCCTTTCACCAGATTGATGCGGCACATGGTGACGGGCATGCCGCCTTTGCTGAGGAAACGGCTGGACCAGCCGCCGCCACAAAAATACTCCGTCATGGACGGGTGCCAGGTGGTGGCGTCGAGGCAGGCTTGGGCTTCGGCTTTGCTGATTTCCCAGAACGGCTTCATGGCCGGTTTGCCGTCGCGCGATTGCTGGCCGGTTCCATCGAGGGTGGCCGCGCCGGAGTTGATGAGGTGGATGATGCCGTTGGAGGCAGCGCCTTTGAGTTGATAACCGGTGACGCGTTTCACCGAGTCCGGGCTCCAGAAGGTGCGCACATCGGCGAAAATTTGGGCGGTGTTGGTGAGGAGGTAGCCCAGAAGCATCGACGCGCCGTTGAGACTGTCATTTTCCGTGGCGACGATGAACGGGGCGCGGATGCCGCTCCAGTCGAAGGAGCTGTTGAGGATTGCTTCAAGGAAGTCGCCGTTGGGTTGATAATCCGTCCACTGGCGCTGGCCTTGGAAGCCGGAAGCGATGGCGTTGTGACCGTGCGCCTCTTCGCCAAAGCCCATTTCGGCGAGCTTGGGATTGCCCACCATCATATCGCGCGCAATAAGCGCCATCTTGACGGAGGTCTCCCATTCGCCATCGAGGTGTTCCCGCGAACGGACGCCGCTGGCGCTGTTGTAATCCTTGCCTTCCTTGCAGTTGGCTTTCACCCAGGCAAGCGCGCGCTTGTATTCCTGCTTGTCGTAAATTCCCTGCTCCATGCGGCGCAGAAACTCGGTCATATCCTTGGTTTCCACCCGCATGCCCAGGTATTCCTCGAAAAACGGCTGATCAACAATGGAACCAGCAATGCCCATGGAGACACCACCGAAAGCGAGATACGATTTCCCCTTCATTGTGGCGACGGCCAGCCCGGCGCGCACAAACTGGAGGATTTTTGCTACCACATCCGCGGGAACGGTTTTATCCGTGCTGTCTTGAACGTCGTGCCCGTAGATGCTGAACGCTGGGAGCCCTTTTTGGGAATGCCCCGCCAAAACAGCGGCGAGATAGACTGCGCCGGGGCGCTCGGTGCCATTGAAACCCCAGACGGCTTTAGGAATGGAGGCGTTCATGTCCATTGTTTCCGAGCCGTAGCACCAACAGGGCGTAACAGTGAGCGAGAGCCCGATGTTTTCCTTGGCGAATTTCTCCGCGCAGGCGTTGGCTTCGGCCACACCGCCGATGCAGGTGTCGGCGATGACACATTCCACCCGCTTGCCATTGGGATAACGCAGGCTGGAGGAAATCAGTTTGGCGGCTGCCTTTGCCATGTCCATTGTCTGCTTTTCGAGCGATTCACGGACGCCATGGAGACGGCCATCAATGGCCGGGCGGATGCCGACTTTGGGGAAGGTATTGGTAAGAGGGAACGGTTTGCTCATAGTGATGGCATCCTGCGCCCAGAACACAGCCTTCGGCAATGGCTTGGATTGACCAACGGATGTCAATTATTGACTTGTAAAATCACTCGTTCGCCTCCACGCTTTGCAGAAGAAAATGCCATCAGGAACTCAGGAACTCAGGAGAAAGACAGAGCCGAGCTACTTCAGCACGCAGGTTTCTGACGCGCATCGGTTCTATCTGGAACTGAATCCCGGTGCGCGCCACCAGATTACTGTGACCAGCGGCGGATGGGAACGCTGCCGCCCGGATTATGAGGTTCACCGGAGCGGGTTCTCTTCGCCGATCATCGAATTTGTCGCACGCGGGGCGGGAACGCTGCTGTTGGACGAGAAGCCTTACGAACTGCGGCCCGGCACGATCTTCGTCTATGGGCAGGGGACGCCTCATCGCATCCGAACCAGCCCGGACCCGGCACTGGAGAAATATTTTGTGGCGTTCGAGGGGGGAGGGGAACTGCTGCGGGAATGTCAGATTTTGCCCGGCACCGTCCTGCAAGCGATGCACCCGGATCAAATCCGGCAAATCTTCGACGACCTGATCGCCCACGGCCTGAGCGATCACGCCAACCGGACGCGGATGTGCCAGTTCGCGTTGCAATACCTCGTCATGAAAATCGCGGACGACGCCGCGCCGCCGGGGCCTGCGAACACGGCTGCGGTGGCTACCTACCAGCGGTGCCGCCAGTTCATCGAGGAGAACTACCTGCGCGTTCACACGCTGGGCGAAGTGGCCACCGGTTGCCATGTGGACAGCGCCTACCTGTGCCGCCTCTTCAAGCGGTTCCGGCGGCAATCGCCGTTCCGGTATTTGCAAAACCTCAAGATGAACCGCGCCGTGGAACTGATCCGCAACGGCAACCGCTCCGTGAAGCAGGCCGCGCAGGAGCTGGGGTTTGGCGATCCGTATAACTTTTCGCGGGCATTCAAGCGGATCTTCGGCATCGCGCCGCAACATATGCTCGAACGGGAGAAAAATTAGCGCGATTGGCAATCTGCCCCATCCCTGCTACACAAGATCCATGTTGCTGCACTTTACCAAGATGAACGGCGCGGGAAACGACTTCGTGGTCGTGGACAACCGCCGGGGGGAACTCGCGCTGAGCCGCGAAACGATTGCGAGCCTTTGCGACCGCCATCGCGGGGTGGGTGCGGACGGATTGCTGGCGGTCGAGCCCGCCCAAAACGGCGCGGATTTCCGCATGCGCTACTACAATGCCGACGGCGGCGAAGCCGAGATGTGCGGCAACGGCGCACGGTGCTTTGCCCGCTATGCCGGACGGCTCGCGGGGCTCTCGGAGCGCATCAGCTTTGAGACCATCGCCGGAACGATCCGGGCCGAATTTGTCGGCACTCATGTCCGGCTTTACATGAGCGAACCCCAAGGGTTGCGGCTTCGGGAAAACGTCGAACTGGCGAATACGACGCTCACCGTCCACTCCGTCAACACCGGCGTGCCCCATGCCGTGGTGGTGGTGGAGGATTTGGAGGCCGTTCCGGTGAAGGAATACGGCGCGGGCATTCGCTTCCACGAACATTTCGCCCCGCGCGGCACCAACGCGAATTTCATCGCCCCCGTGGACGCCCGGACCATCGCCATCCGCACCTACGAGCGCGGCGTGGAGGACGAGACGCTCGCGTGCGGCACCGGCGTCGTCGCCAGCGCGCTGATTTTCCACGAACTGACCGGCGCTCCGAGTCCCATCGGCGTCCAAGTGCGCGGCGGGGACACGCTGAGCGTTGGATTCACCGGCGCGCGCGGCGCTTACCAGGATGTCACGCTCACCGGCCCGGCGGATTTTGTGTTTGATGGGGAGGTCGCGATTTGAACCGCAAGCAACCCCCGTTTCCCATGAGTAAGGCGGCGCAAAAGAGAACATGGCAACTGCTGGCGTCCATCTGCGGCATAATCTTCAGCTTGCACCTCTGCCGTGCTGCATATGTCGATATGCAACAACACGTTGTGAGATCTTGGCATCGTTATCAGCCGGTAATGCCTGAACAGAATATGGCAGTGGCTATAACATTCCTAACACTCGCCTGCTTCTGCTTATGGGATAGCGTAAAAAAACAAAATCCATGACCTGTCCTTCCCACACACAACAAAAGCGTGCCATTCCCGCGAAACCTGTCTAAAAACTCCGCATCATGTTTGAAGGAGCCCATACGGCGTTGGTTACGCCTTTCCGCAACAACCGCCTCGATGAAGCCGCGTTTACGCAGTTGATCGAGGACCAGATCGCGAACGGGATCACCGGGATCGTGCCTGTTGGCACCACCGGCGAATCCCCCACGCTCGACCATGCCGAGCACCACCGCGTCATTGAGCTGGCGGTGAAGGTCGCCGCCGGACGTTGCCTGGTGATCGCCGGGACCGGGTCCAACTCCACCGACGAGGCAATCTCCCTGACTGTCGAAGCCGAGAAGGCTGGGGCCAACGCCGCGCTGCTCGTCGCTCCCTATTACAACAAGCCTTCTCAGGAGGGGCTATTCCGTCATTTCCAGGCCATCGCCGCCGCCACCAAGCTCCCGCTGGTGCTTTACAGCATCCCCGGTCGCTCCGGCATCGAGATCGGCGTGGAAACCGTTCGCCGCCTTGCCGCCGCGTGCCCGAACATCGTCGCCATCAAGGAAGCGGGCGGCAGCGTGGACCGCGTGAGCGCGCTCCGGCAGGCCGTTCCGGCAACGTTTGAAATCCTTTCCGGTGACGACGCTCTGACGCTACCCTTCATCGCGGCGGGCGCGGTCGGCGTCATCAGCGTTGCCTCGAACCTTATTCCGCGCGAAGTCGCCGACCTCGTGAAAGCCGCCCTTGCCGGGACGCCCACCCAGGCGCTCGCCCTGCACGAACGCTGGTATCCGCTCTTCCGCGATCTGTTTGTCGAAACCAACCCGGTGCCGGTCAAGACGGCGCTGGCCCTGCAAGGGCGCATCGCGCTGGAAGTCCGCCTGCCGCTTTGCGAAATGAGCGAGGCCAACACGCAGAAGCTTCGGGCGACCCTCGCCAGTTTAAAACTCGTATAGGTCCCATAGGACTTATACGACCCATAGGACCCATAAAAGAGGCAGAATATGAATCCACTCCGTCTTCTCATCAACGGCTCCAAAGGGCGCATGGGCCAGGCCATCCTTGCCACCGCCAAGGACGATCCCGCTGTTACCGTCGCGGCGTGCATCGACCAAGGTGACGATTTCCAGGCTGCCCTGCCCGGCTGTGATGCCGTCATCGACTTCAGCCACCCGAACCTCACCGAAGGCATCGCCAAGGCGTGCGCTGCGGCGGGCAAGTTGCTCGTCATCGGCACCACCGGCCATAGCGACGCGCAGGTTGCCGCCATCCGCGAAGCTGCGAAAACGGTTCCCGTCGTCTTCGCCCCGAACTTTAGTGTCGGCGTGAACACCCTCTTCTGGCTCACCCGCAAAGCCGCGGAAATCCTTGGGCCGGACTTCGACCTCGAAGTTGTCGAAATGCACCACCGCTTCAAAAAAGACGCGCCCAGCGGCACGGCCAAGCGGCTTGCCGAGATCCTGGCTGACGTCCGCGACCTTGAATACAACAAGGATGTGCGGCACGGACGCGAGGGGATTGTCGGCGAACGTACTCGCACGGAGATCGGCATGCACGCTGTGCGTGGCGGCGACGTGGTGGGCGACCACACCGTTATTTACGCTAACATCGGCGAGCGCGTGGAGTTGACCCACAAAGCCTCCAGCCGCGACACCTTCGCACATGGCTCCGTGCGCGCCGCCAAATGGGCCGCGACGCAGCCCGCCGGGCTCTACGACATGCAGGACGTGCTCGGGTTGAAGTAAGCCTCGGAGAAACTCGCCATGCGCTGCGGCATAGCACTGGGGTCCAATGTCGGCGATCGCCTGGCCCATTTGCAAACGGGGCAAGCCGCTTTGGCAAAGCTCCACACCGATCCTGCCGCACCGCTCATCTCGCCCATTTACGAAACCGAGCCGGTGGATTGCGAACCCGGAACCGCGCTGTATTTGAACGCCGTGATGGAGATCGAATATGACGGCGAGCCACTGGAACTCTTCCGGGCGCTCCAGCAAATCGAACGCGCCGAAGGTCGCCCCGCCGAGCACGGGCGCAACGCTCCGCGCACGCTCGACCTCGATCTCCTCTACGCCGGAGACATCACCCTCGATAGCGCCGAACTCATCCTCCCCCATCCCCGGATCGCCCAGCGGCGCTTCGTTCTTCAACCGCTCGCCGACCTCCGGCCCGGGCTGATTTTACCGGGAACCCAAAAAACTGTTGCAGAACTGCTGGCTTGCCTGCCACCTGAGCCGGGCGTTAACCTGTTTGGCACGTATGGAGGATGAACTATACCGGCGCGACTCGCGACACTGGGCCAGCTATTTCAAATGGGCCGCGGTCATTTACTTTACGTCGTTTGCCGTCATTTTTACGGACGGGTGGATACTGAAAACACACTGGTGTCTCCATCACCTGCCTAGCTGGGTTGCCAAAGTATTTGAAATCCTTTATTACTCAATTTTTCGACTTTTGATCACACCTGTTTCATAGGAATGCGTCTATGAATGATTTCTGCTGGCTCTGACTTCCCATGAACACCCGCCTCGAACCCCTTCTCACTGCCAAATCGCGCGGCCAAAAAATTGCCATGCTGACGGCCTACGACTACCCGACTGCCCGGCTGCTCGACGAAGCCGGGGTGGACGCGCTCCTCGTTGGTGATTCGCTTGGCATGGTGGTCCTCGGTTACCCGGATACCACGTTCGTCACCATGGAGGAGATGCTTCACCACACGCGCGCCGTCGTCCGGGGTGCCCAGCGCGCTCCCGTCATCGCCGATCTCCCCATTCACACCTACGACACCCCAGAGCAAGCGCTCGCCAACGCCCGCCTGCTTATGGACGCCGGAGCCGACGCCGTGAAGCTCGAAGGCGGTGTAAGCCACGCCGCACAAATTGCTGCCATCACTGGCGCGGGCATCCCGCTCGTTGCCCACATCGGCATGTTGCCCCAGAGCGTCCGTGAGGAAGGCGGCTACAGGATCAAAGGGAAAACCCCGGAGGCCGCTCAGTTGCTACTGGAAGACGCGCTGGCTGTCGAAGCTGCGGGTGCCTTCGCTGTCGTTGTTGAACTCGTCAAGCACGATGCCATGCTTCCCATTTCAAAAGCGTTGCACATTCCCACCATCGGCATTGGGTCTGGAGCGGATTGCGATGGGCAGGTGCTCGTCATCCACGATCTCGCGGGACTCTTCCCGTGGTTCACCCCGAAATTCGCCAAGCCGCTGGCCACCGCCGGGGCTGCCATTCGCCAAGCTGCCGCGGAATACACCGAACGCGTCCACCGCGGAGAGGTTTAGGGTTACGGCCTGACCACTGCCAGCACGGACGGGGCTTCGGCGAAGAGTTGGCGGGCCACGGTGCGCGTGTCTTCCAGGGTCACCGCTTCCACGCGGGCGCGCAGTCGGGTGTATTCGTTGAATCCGAGCCCGTAGAGTTCGTCCAGCGCGCAAGCGTGAGCCAGGGCGTCGTTGCTTTGCTTGCGCAGGGATTCCTGGCCGAGCAGCTTGGCTTTGGCGCGTGCCAGTTCCTCGGGCGTGAGTCCGTCGGTGGCGAGGGCGCGGATTTCATCCAGAAACTCGGTTTTGACCGCTTCGACTTTGGCCGGATCGGTGCCGAGATAAAAAACAAACGGCCCGGGGACGAGCCCCGTGACCTGGCTCGCACCGATAAAATAGGCGAGGCCGAGCTTCTCCCGGATACGGATGAAAAACCGGGAGCCGAGGTCGCTGCACGCTTCTTCGATTAATTCCAAGGCGGTGCGTTGCGGGCTGAAGAGATCGAGGCCGCGGAATCCGGCCATGACGATGGCTTGCTCCTTGGGCTTGTACTCCTCCACGCTTTGAGAGGCGACGAGCGGGGCGGGTTGCGTCGGGGTCTCCAAAGCGGACTGTCCGGTCGGGAGCGCTGCAAAAGTTTTTTCAACGAGCGCGAGAACTTCCTCCGCTTTCACCGCGCCGAAGACGGCGAGGACGCCGTTGCGGCCTACCGCAAATTGCTGGTGGAAGGCGGCAAGTTGTTCGCGGTCAAGCGCGGCGACCGTTTCGGGCGAGCCCGTGGAGCGGAGTCCATACGGGTGCCCGGCGTAAAGCGTGCGGCGCATGAGGTTGCGGGCAAGCGAGGTTGGCTCTTCGTCCTCAGCCTTGATCCCTGCAAGCTGCGCCTCTTTTTCACGGGCGACCGCTTTCTCCGGGAAGGTGGGGTGGAGCAGTACGTCGGCGAGGAGTTCCAGCCCGACGGCAAGGTCCGGCTGCATGACTTTCACGGAGACACCGAAGGAGTTGTTCCCGGCTTCCGCGCCGATGCCGCCACCGAGCGATTCGATGGTTTCGGCGATCTCCTCCGCCGTGCGGGTTTGCGTCCCCTTGAGGAGCGCCCGCGAATGGAGGCGGCTGATGCCGTTGTTCGCCGGGGTTTCGGCGAGCAGCCCGCCTTTGAAGCAGGCGACGGCGGAGACGAGCGGCAGCCTCGGGTCTTCGCGGACGAGCAACCGCAGGCCGTTGGCGAGTTCAAATTTACGGATCGCCCCGGCACCCTGCGCCGCTGCTGCCTTCGCCGCTTCGGGAAGCGAGTCGGGCGGGTTGAGCGAGGTGATCGTGAGGTTGCGGTCGGTGAAATACGTGCGGGCGACGCGCGAAATGTCTTCCGGCGTGACGTGCTGGAGCGCGGCCAGATAGTCGCGGGTGAAGTGGACGTTGCGTGTGAGCAGCCAGTTGGAGCCGAGGTCCGATGCTCTGCCGCGCGTGGTAGCGAGGTTGTTGATCTGCCCGGAGAGTGCCTGTTTGAGCGCCTTGGCGAGTTCCTCCGGCGTGACACCGTCCGCCTTGACCGCATCGATAAGGGAGAAGATTTCCCGGAGCGTCGCGTCGCGTTGTTCCGGGTCGAGGAGCGCTTCCACGCCGAAGAGCCCCGGCTGGCCCGGCGTGTAGCACCAAGCGCCGATGCCGTGGACAAGAGCCAGTTCCTCCCGCACGCGACGGTACAGGCGACTGGAGCATCCATCGCCCAGGATCTGCGCCAGCACATCGAGCGCAGGCACGTCCGGGTGCGTCACCTCGGGGATGTGCCAGGCGATTTCCATGCGGGTCAACTCGGTAGCGGGGAACTCGATGTGTTCCTCCCGGCGTCCCAGTTGCTGCGGTTCCTGCGGAATATAGACCGGCGGCAATGGCTGACGCGGGCAGTTCTCGAACGCAGCGGCGAGCTGGTCGTGGACGGCCTGGGCATCGACATCCCCCGTCACTACAAAGAAAATATTGTTCGGGACGTAACGGGTCTTGTAATACGCCATCACATCGTCACGCGTGAGGCGGTTATAGACGTCCAGATGCCCGATGACGGGGTGCCGATAGGGATGCTGGCGGAAGGCGGTGGCGAAGAGCGTGTGCGAACTCACCCGGTCCGGATCGTCCTTGCCCATGGCGAACTCGCGCCGGATCACCTCCTGCTCCTTCCCGTATTCTTCGTGCGGCAGGATGGAGTGCATCATCGCGTCGGACAGGAGATCAATCGCGGTGGCGGCGCCTTGGCTGGGCGTGTCGATCCAATAAACCGTCCGGTCGAACGAGGTGTAGGCGTTGATGGTGCCACCCGCGTTTTGGACGGCTTGGGCGATCTCACTCGGGCCGCGCGTGGCGGTTCCCTTGAAAAGCATGTGCTCCAGAATGTGCGAGAGCCCCGCGCCGAGCCATTTGTCTTCGTGAATGGAACCGGTTTCACACCACGCCTGGACGCTGGCGACCGGGGCAGAGTGGTCCTCCTCCACCAGAATGACCAGGCCGTTGGGCAGCGTCCATTGCCGGACGGCGGAGGTGGGGAACTCGATCACAGGCAGGGGATCAGGATTGTTGGACGGGTTCGCTGGGCTGGGCCTGCGGATTGGGGAGGCGTTCGGGCTGGAACGGTTTCACGAAGGCTTCGTGAAAATCGTAGCCGTTGTGGAAGTCGTGAATCGTATCGTTCTCGGTCTTGCCGAAGATGCCTGCACGGATCAGGTTGAAGACCATCTCGCCGAAATCCTCGCACCGCGTGATACCCCAGGTCTCAAAGACGACGGGCACCATCGGTCCGTATTCCTTGAGGGCGAACGCGCGCGCGCCGTCCAGGAGTTCCTGACCGGTCACATGGCGGGAGAGGTCAGTCTTCTGCTTTTTGCGGGATTTCATGGTGAAATCCAGAGCGTCCTGCAAAAAGAGATAGGCCTCCCTGTCGTAACGCGGGTCAACCGCGACAACGCGTTCAAGCGCCTCTGTAAAACCTGTTTTCTGCATAAATATTGGAACTTGCCGATCCAGCGTGGTGCTGCGCCGATTTTTCCTGCCGGTAGTGGCGAACTATTACCCCGACAAAAATCGAGAGCAACACCGCACCTACCAAGCATTTTTCACGTGCCGTCAACTGGATCATGACAAGATAGAACCAGTGTAGAGGCGAAGTGGGAACCCGTCAACGCATTGCGAAGCGCGGTAGTGATTCGGGTTTGCCTTGCAACGCTTTGGCTCTCTATACTTTGTCGTGTTTTTCAAAAAACTCAGTCCGCGTCCCGTGACTCGATCCTCCGTGCATTCCGCTCCCGCTGCCGCGTTTTCCTCGCTTGGCATCATCGCCGGCAACGGAATCTATCCGTTCGCTCTGGCGAAGGCGGCGCGTGCTGCCGGGGTCCGGCGCATTGTCGTGGCGGCGTTCGAGAATGAGACCGACCCGGAACTGGCCACGCTTGTGGACGAGGTGGAATGGATGCGCGTGGGGCAGCTCGGGCGGCTGGTGAAAGCCTTTTCCTCACGCAAGGTGGAGCAAGTAATCATGGCCGGGCAGATCGCTCCGGGAAACCTCTTCGATCTGCGACCCGATCTGAAGGCGTTTTTCGTGCTGGCAAAACTCCGGGAGCGCAACGCGGAGTCTATCTTCGGCGCCATCGGTGACGAACTCGCCAAAGAGGGTGTCCACTTGCTGCCCGCCACCACGTTTATGGAGGAGCACCTCGCGGGAGCCGGGGTGTTTGCCGGGCCTCGGATTTCGCGGCGTGAGCAGGAGGACGTAGCCTACGGGTTTGGCATCGCCAAAGAGGTGAGCCGACTCGACATCGGCCAGACCGTGGTGGTCAAGAACGGCACCGTGCTCGCCGTGGAAGGCTTTGACGGCACCAACGCCACCATCCGGCGCGGCGGTCAGCTCGGCAAGGGGGATTCCGTAGTAGTGAAGGTTTCCAAGCCGAACCAAGATTTCCGGTTCGACGTGCCGGTGATCGGCCCCGCCACGCTCGAAGCCGCCGCCGAGGCACAAATCCGCGTTATCGCCGTGGAAGCCGGGCGTACGCTGGTCATGGAACGCGAACGCCTCGATGCAATGGCCGCTCAACTCAAAATCTCCCTCTATGGGATGGAAGCATGATTTTTCCTTTTCCTGCTTTCCTGGCTTCCTAATTCAATCTTTTTTAATTTATGCAAAAATTCAGAGTCGGTGTTGTTGGCACAGGGTCTATTGGCAAAAACCACGCGCGGGTGATGTCGGAACTCCCGGACGTGGAATTCGCTGCGATTTATGATGCCGATCCGGCTACGGCGGCGGAGATCGGTGGACGGCTCGGCGTGCGCGCCGTCAGTTCGCTCGAGGAGTTCGCCACGCTCGTGGACGCCGCCACCATCGCCACGCCCACGCCCACGCATTTCCCGGTCGCCAAGTTTCTCATGGAGCACGGCAAACATTGTCTGGTGGAAAAACCGATCACGGAAAACACGCGGGACGCCAAGGAGCTTGCCGAGCTGGCGCAGCGTTCCGGGCTCGTGCTGCAAGTCGGCCACATCGAGCGCTTCAACCCCGTGTTGAGCGCCCTGGAGGCGCGGCTCACCTGCCCGCAGTTCATCGAAGCGCACCGGCTTTCGCCTTACCCGAACCGGAGCATTGAGATCGGCGTCGTGCTCGATTTGATGATCCACGACCTCGAAATCGTGCTCCATCTAGTCCGCTCGCCCGTGAAGTATGTGGACGCCGTGGGCATCCCAGTCCTGAGCCGGGGCGAGGACATCGCCAACGCCCGCATCCGGTTTGAAAATGGCTGCGTCGCCAACCTCACTGCCAGCCGGATCAGCCCGGAGAAGATGCGCAAAATCCGCGTGTTCCAAAAAGACGCCTACCTCTCGCTCGACTACCAAAATCAGACCGGGGAAATCCACCGACTCGAAGGCGGGCGGATTTTGCGGGAGAACGTCGAGATCGAAAAAGACGAGCCGCTCAAACGCGAAATTGCCTCCTTTGTGGAATGCGCGCGCGCCGGGGCGAAACCCAAAGTGAGCGGAGCCCAAGGCGCAGCGGCGCTGGAACTGGCGATCCAGATCACCAAGCAGATCGAGGAGGCAAGTTCTGGTAAATAATCATCAAAACCTGCGGATTCTCTCCATGAAACTCTACCTCATTGCGGGCGAAGCGAGCGGCGATTCCCGTGCGGCGGAAGTGATGCGTAGCCTCTCCGCGCTGGCGGCGGCGCGTGGCGAGGCGGTGGAGTTCCATGGCGCGGGCGGCCCGGAGATGCGCGCGCTGGCGCCGCGGATAGAGGATTGGAGTGGAGAGGCCGTTGTGGGCCTGTGGGACGTGCTCAAGAAATATTCCTACTTTCGCCAGAAACTCGCCGCCATGCTCCGGGAGATATGCGAACTCCGGACCGATGCCGTGATCCTCGTCGATTACCCCGGTTTCAATCTTCGCCTGGCCCGGGCACTAAAACGGCGCAACCCCTCGCAGCGCATCATCCATTACATCAGCCCGCAAGTTTGGGCGTGGCATCGCGAGCGCATCCCAGAGATGGCGCGTACGCTCGATTTGATGCTCTGCATTTTCCCGTTCGAGAAAGCACTCTACGAGCAATCCGGCCTGAAGACTGTTTTCGTGGGTCATCCGCTGCTTGATGCGCTGGCCGCAAAAAAGGGGGTCGTGCCGCGCGAGGAAACGCTCGTGGGGTTGTTCCCCGGCAGCCGCAAAAAAGAAATTTCGCGCATCTTCCCCATCATGCTCAAGGCTGCGGCGGAGATGCTCAAAGCGCGGCCTGAGCTTCGGTTTGAGGCGGCGGCTGCCAGCGAGTCGCTGGCGCAAACCATGCGAGCGATGGCCGCCGGTTCGCGGGTTGCCGTGCGGCTGGGCGGCTCTCACGAGTTGATGAACCGTGCGGCGGTAGGGATGGTCGCCTCTGGAACGGCTACTTTGGAAGCGACGATTTTTGAACTCCCCTTTGTGCTAATCTACAGCGTTGCACCGTTCACCTGGGTGATTGGTAAATGGCTGGTGCGCGTGCCGTTCCTAGGCATTTCGAATATTCTGGCCAGGCGGGAAATTGTTCGTGAGTTTCTCCAAAACGATGCCCAGCCCCTGCCGATTGCCGATGAGTTGCTGAGCCTGCTCAACAACCCGGAAAAACGGGAGGCGCAGCGGGACGAGTTCCGCGCAGTAATCGCCGGGTTGGGCGCGGGCGGAGCGAGCCAGCGGGCGGCTGAGGCGATCCTGGCGGAGATACCGCCCGTCAAGTAATCTTGGACTTAATAAACTTTTTGGCACGGCATGCGTAGATCGGCTTATTTAAAGGGCTGGGGCTTGATTTTTTATCGAAAGTCCTGTTTCTTACGCCGTGCTCAAAATCGGTTCCCACGAAAATACCTTTAAAAATACCCTTCTCGAAGTATCCGTTTCAAAAAAAGTATTGCGGTTGCTTCCCAAGATCGTCTTTTTGGGTGCCGTCATGGGAATCGCCGCAGGCACCGGTTTTTTGGCCGGACAGCACTGGAAACCTCAGATCAATTCCAAAAATCCAGAGCAATTAGTCCAACTGCCCGACCATGCCACCCCCCTGAAACCGGGACCTTGGGGAAACCTGGAGAGCCTTCCCATTTGCATCGAACCGCCGGAGGAATATCTTTCCATCCAAAATTACGAAAATGCCGACCGGCGCTGGCGGTTTCCGGGAATGCTCCCTGATCAAGTGAGCGCCGTCTTCACGGGGGACGATTTGACCGCCGAGCAGCAGGCGCAATTGCTGGACCGTTCCAAATGGAGGCAGGACAATGGGGAGATCATCGTCGCCCCGTCCAATGAACTGGTGCTCTCCCTCTCGCAACACGCCCGGAAGCGGATTTACGGCGTGCTTTCCGGGACCCTCCAGAATCTGGTGCGCAGCCTGAGGTGTTCTTTCCCCGCCGACCGTTTCGACGCCATTTTTGCCGAAAGTGGGCTTTCATCCGAAACGATTGCCTTAGTGAAAAAACTTTCCTTTCCGCACGGGCGACTCGTTCTCTTTTGCGACATTCCTCTGGCGTTGGATATGTTGAGCGACTACGAGGAAAAAGTCCGCCTCGTCAAAACCATGACGCGCAGGGAGACATTGCTCCTGAAACTCCACATCATGCCGGACTCCGACATCAATGCGCTTGCGGCCTACTGGTCCAAAGCCTCTTGGGGCAAGGATGTGAAACCGATGCTCGAATCCCTCGGCAAAGTCCCCGGTGGCGCCCGGTTGGGCTTGGTCCATCTCCTGCCGCGAATCCCAGCTGACAGCCTCTACACTTATCCGTTCCCTTCGACGAAGCCGGAGGATTTACACAAAGACTGCCACTGGGCGGCGTTTAACTTTTTCAGGGACACCCCGGATAACCGTTTTACGGCCCCCGCCGTGGTCGAGCAGACGATCCAGAATGACTACTATCCCGTGATTTCCGATCCGCGCTACGGCGATATTGTGATGCTCGCCACGGAGAAGGGGGCCATCATCCATTCCTCGGTTTATATCGCCGACAACATTGTTTATACCAAGAACAGTGGCGAATACATCAATCCCTTCCTGTTGATGACGATCCCCGATATGATTGACACCTTCGAGGCATTCATCCCGGAGAACGAACACCTCAAGGTGCTGGTTTACCGCAGTAAGTATTATTGAGAGGCGAGGGAGGTGGATAGTGCGCTACGACAACATCGCCTTGCCTAACCGGCCTGTGTGGGATTAGGTTCCCTGCATGTTATCCCGCCGTCCCCGCCGTCTCCGGGTCACTCCCGCTCTCCGCAGCTTGGTGCGCGAAACGCACGTTGCGGTTTCGGATTTGATCTACCCGCTTTTCGTCAGCGAACGGATCACCGCGCGTGTTCCCGTGGCGTCCATGCCGGGCGTCTTCCAACTCACCGTGGAAGAAGCCGCAGCGGAAGCCCTGGCTGCCTGGAACGAGGGCATCCAGAGCGTCCTGCTCTTCGGCATCCCCGTGGAAAAAGACGATCAAGCCCAACAGGCGTATGCTGAAGAAGGCATCGTGCAGCGGGCCGTGCGCGCCATCAAAAAAGCCGTGCCGCAGATGATCGTCATCACGGACGTCTGCCTTTGCGAATACATGAGCCATGGCCATTGCGGCATCGCGCGGATCGAAGGCGACCATGTGCATGTGCTCAACGACGAGTCCTTGGAATTGCTGGCCCGCGCCGCCGTTTCGCACGCCGCCGCCGGTGCCGACATCGTGGCTCCCAGCGACATGATGGACGGGCGCGTGGCTGCCATCCGCGACGCGCTCGACGATGCCGGTTACGAGAACACCGCCATTCTGAGCTACGCCGCGAAGTTCGCCTCCGCGTTCTACGGGCCGTTCCGCGACGCCGCCGACAGCGCTCCGCAGGCGGGTGACCGCCGCAGTTACCAGATGGACCCGGCGAACGCGCTCGAAGCGTTGCGCGAAGTGGCGCTCGACATCGAGGAATCCGCCGACATGGTGATGGTCAAGCCGGGGCTGGCCTACCTGGACATTCTCTGGCGGGTGAAGGAGCGGTTTGAGTTACCGACGGCGGTTTATCACGTCAGCGGCGAGTATGCGATGGTCAAGGCCGCAGCCGCCAACGGCTGGCTGGACGAGCGGGCGGTGATGCTGGAAACGATGCTCGCCTTCAAGCGCGCCGGAGCCGATCTCATCGTCACCTACGCCGCGCGGGACGTGGCGAAGTGGCTACGCGCTTGATTCTAAAGCCTTCTTCGCTACGATGCATAACATGCCGTGGATTCGTTGGATTGTTCTCGTGGGTCTCTTGTTGGGAGTCGGCTTCGTATGGGCGGAAGAGGCTGCGCCAGAGTGGAAATTCCGCACTGTTACCGGGCAAGTGTTGGACCCCGAGGGGAAAACGGCTCCAGGCGTCGCGGTTTTCCTCGTTGGGCTCGAACGGGATGCTATTTCGCTTTCTGACGAAAAAGAAGAGAAGTGTAAAAGGGTGACCGATGCAAAGGGGCGATTCACCATGCGTTTTGGGGATTTCCGCTCCTACGATTACGAACAGGCCACGAAGCAATGGGCTCCCGGCTGGGGCAGTTTTTATTTTGTGGCCGAGTGCAAAGGGATCGCTGGGGGTGTCAGCCCGTATTTGCAGAACGAGGGGGGCGATTACCAAACGCTCTCTTCTTTGCCGTGCGGCGAATACGACGAATGGCGCACGGGAGAGTTTGCGCCGGTCGATCTTTCCAAGCAACCGGCCCGGATGGTGATTCGGCTCAAACGCGGGATCACGGTTTTTGGGAAAGTAACGGATGCGGAGGGAAATCCACTGGAGGGTCAAGGTGTGCGCATTGAACATGATCTGTATGCTGGGAGTCATACAGGGCATGGAGGAGAAATCCTGTTTTCTAGCGGGGTAACAGACAGGAAGGGGCGCTACCAGATAGAGCATGTCTACCCCAACCGTTTTTATCTCGATCTGGAGCCGAGCACTCCCTTGTTTTGGTTCAAAACGCGGCTGCGCAACGGTCCGTGGGTGGAGAGCTGTGTGGACGAAGTGCAGCCGGGCAAGGAGGAGAAGGAAGTGCAGGTCGATTTGATCGCGGTGAAAGAGGCTCCCTACCGCTATTCTGGAAAAGTGACGGATGTGGAAGGACGAGGCATCTCTGGCGCGAAGGTGACGCTCAGTATTTCGTTGCATTGGCCGGTGCGGACCCATGAGGACACGCATACCACCCAGGCAGTGGAAACAGGGAAGGATGGCACTTATGCCTTTTGCGTGGCGTCGCCCTATGTCCTGTGGTTTAGCGTAGAAGTTCCGGGGTTTGCCCGTGTGGTCCGTATGGCCGATGAGAAGAGGTCTTCTCCCACGTATGCACCGCTTACGCCCGGCACCTACGATTTTCAGGTGACGAAAAAGGAATAGTCCAGAGGTGTTTCCTACATTTCGTTACGCCGACGCCATTCGCTTCGGTAGTCGCCCATCAGTTCGATGATTCCGTCGCGCACTTGGAATAGCCGGGCGTGGAGTTGGCGACGGCGGCGGGAACTGAGCTGTGCGGATTCTCCAAAAGCCAGACTCGCGTCAATGGCGTTGGTGATGGCTTTGAGCGCCCTCTTGAGGTAGGCGATGGTCATGCCGATCTCCTCCGCGTCGTCGTCGCTCAAAGCGGCGGCCAGTTTGGCACTGGCCACGGCGCTGTTGGTGGTGAGCTTGACGGCGGCGGGATGGTTCTGCACCTCGCCGAGTTCGTCGAAAATCTGGTCGATCCAGACCGTCAGCGCGAAGCTGGCCTGGTAGAGCGGGTGCAGCTCGAAGCTCTCTGGGAAGTTGCCCTCTTCCCCCTCCTCTTCGGCTTCTTCCTCGTCGAAATCGTCGTCACCGGAGTCGGCCTCGAAGGAGATTTCGCTCCAATCGAAGTCCTCCGTCTCGACGGGATTCGGCCAGCCCATTTCACGGGCGATGATCTGGTCTCGCTCGGGATGGTCAATGTATTTTTCCAACAACTCCATATACCGCTCGGTTTTGCGGTCTTGTTGTTGGAGAAAACGCTCCCAGTCGTATTCATCCCACACTTTTTCGGGCTCGTTTTGTTCGGCCATACTAAATTAGTTAGGACGGTTTTCCACTTTGCGCAAAGTTTTTGTTTGGTTCTTTGAAAACTCTTTATCGTTTCCAGAGAAATACATCGCTGTTGACTTGAGGGCGGGTTCCATCGTTCATCTGAGATGTGCAATTTTATCCCCTCATTTTTCAGGTCTTTGTATTCATTTTAGGGGCGGTGGTCGGCTCGTTTCTCAACGTGGTGATCTACCGACTGCCCCTCGGGTTGAGCGTCAACGAACCCCGGCGATCCTTTTGCCCCCATTGCAAGACGCAGATCCCGTGGTATGAGAACCTCCCGCTGCTCTCCTGGCTGCTGCTGCGAGGGAAGTGCGCCCGGTGCGGCGCGCGGATCGCCTTCCGCTATTTCGCGGTGGAACTGCTGACGGCGGTGCTGTTTTTGTGGTTTTGGAATCAGGGCACGGAGACAAATCACTTGAGCCTCGTGCTGCCGTTTTGGGTGCTGGCGAGCTTGCTCGTGGCCTCCTCGTTCATCGACTTGGATCATTTTATCATCCCGGACGAATTGACCTTGGGGGGTATGGTGGCGGGACTGGTTTTCAGTTTGGCGTTACCGGAGTTGATGGGGCAGACGTCGCATGGGATGGGGCTGCTCTGGTCGGCGGTGGGAGCGGCGAGCGGCTATTTGCTGCTCTGGGGTGTGGTGGAAGCTGGAAAGCTGCTTTTCGGGAAGAAAAAGCACACTTTTGATCCCCCTGTGGAGTTCTGTTGGACAAGGCAGGGCGAGGAGGCGGAGTTTGTGGTGGGCGAAGACAAAATGATCTGGAGCGAGATTTTTTCCCGCGAAAGCGATCAACTACTCATGGATGCTGACGAGATACAGGTGGACGGTCAGCCAGTTGTTTTCCCGGATTCAAAGTCCACGCCGCTGCGGTTCTTCTATAACCAGCTGATTTTGCCCAGTTCGGAATCTCGCGAAGTCTTGCTGGATACCCTGGAGACGATCTCCGGCAAAGTTCGTTCCATCGTAGTCCCGCGCGAGGCGATGGGTTTTGGCGATGTGAAGTTCATCGCCTGCATCGGGGCATTCTTGGGGTGGAAAGCGGTGCTATTCACCATCGCTGCGGGCTCGGCCATCGGCGCAGTGGTGGGCGTGGCATTGATTTTGGCCGGGCGGCGCGACGCTTCCGGGCGCATCCCGTTCGGGCCGTATCTGGCCTTGGGCGCTTTGCTTTGGATGATGGCGGGCCCGGCGATCCTGGCGTGGTATGATGGATTTTTAACTCCAGTTTCCTGAATTCTTCCTTCTATTGAATGAAAACAAAAAAGGGATTCCGGCGAACCAGAATCCCTTTTGAGAGTTTTTTTGGAAACCGCTGGAACCTTACAGCACGATGGCCTTGGCAGAGAGGATGTTTTCCACGGCCAGTAGCGCGTCGATGACTTTCTGTTCGGGCAGCGTGTCGAGGTTGAGCACGGTGAGGGCTTCGCCTCCGGCCTGATTGCGGCTCAGGGACATGCCTGCGATGTTAATCTTGTGTTGGGCGAGGATCGTACCGAAGTGGCCGACGATCCCTGGGCGGTCATGATTCTCCAAGAGGAGAACGACGCCTGAGGGCTTCACTTCGACATAGCGACCATTGATTTGGACGATGCGCGCTGTGTGACCAAAGATGGTGCCTGCCACGGAGACGGTTTCGCCGTTGTTGCTGGCGGAGACTTCGATCAGTTCGCTGAAATCGCTCTTGGCGCTCAGGCGTGTTTCGGTCGTTTGAAGGCCGAGAGAGGCGGCGAAGGCGGGGGCGTTGACGATGTTGACCTCGATGCCGCCCGCGGCTTTAAGGAAGCCGGTGAGGATGGAACGGCTGACGGGCGTGGTGTTCACGTCGGCCATGTCGCCGCTGTAGGCGATGGTCAGTTTCTCGGTCCGCTTGGGTCCGATCTGCGAGAGGAAGCGGCCCAGCTTGTCGCCGAGGTCAATCAGCCCACCGATGGAAGCCAGTGTCTTGGCGTCGATGCTCGGCATGTTGACGGCATTGCGAATTTCGCCTTCGAGCAGCGCGGCGCGGATGGATTGCGCGACTTCGATGCCGACGTTTTCCTGGGCTTCCGTGGTGGAAGCGCCCAAGTGCGGCGTGAGGACGACGTTGGGGAGGTCGCGCAGCGGGAATTCGGCGGGTGGCGGCTCGACTTCATAGACGTCAATGGCGGCTCCGGCGACGTGCCCGCTCTTGAGGGCTTCGTAGAGGGCGGCGGTTTCGATCAGGTCGCCCCGGGCGGCGTTGATGATGCGCACGCCTTTTTTCATCTTGGCGATTTTCTCCGCGTTGAGCATGTGATGCGTCTCCGGCGTGGAGGGCATGTGCAGCGTGATGAAATCGGCGCGGGGAAGGATGTCATCGAGCGTTTCGACGAGTTCCACTTGCAGCGCCGTGGCGCGGGTTGCGGAGAGATACGGATCGTAGGCGAGGACGGTTACGCCGAAAGCCAGCGCGCGCTTGGCCACTTCCGTGCCGATGCGGCCCATGCCGATGATGGCGAGCGTCTTGCCGTTCAATTCGGTGCCCTCGAATTTTTTGCGGTCCCATTTGCCGGCCTTCATGGTGGCATCGGCTTGCGGGATGTTGCGGGCCAGGGAGAGCAGGAGAGAGAAAGCGAGTTCCGCTGTGGAAATCGTGTTTCCTCCGGGGGTGTTCATGACGATGATGCCGTGCTTGGTGGCGGCTTCGACATCGACGTTGTCCACGCCGACACCCGCGCGGCCAATGGCGCGCAGCTTGGTCGCGGCGGCGAGAAGCTTCGCCGTGGCCTTCGTCTGACTGCGGACGACGAGACCGGAGAATTCGCCAATGATCTCAAGAAGCTGCTCTTCTTTAAGACCGGTCTTGACGGTGACTTCGAGGGCTCCGCCAGCGGCCAGTTCGGCTACACCGCGTTCGGAAATGGGATCGGCAACGAGAACTTTTGGGGCTTCCATAAGAAACATTTAGCATGATCGGAGACAAGCCGCGCGACAAGACTGAATTGTGGATTTTGGGTTTCTGAACCGGAAATTCGCCGTGGAAGGGAAATGCGCCTGCTAAAAGCGGTTGTTTGCTTGAAAAACTTTTTTGGATGGGAAAAACTCAAAAAAATGGCGAATTTGGTCTTTTGAGGCGTTCGATTCTTGACAATCGGACGCTTCTCGGACAACGAACCCGGAGGCGTTCGCGCGCACGTCTTTTTTATGTTCCGAAATCTTTTAGGTAAAATCCACCCCACCGTCTTTTTGAAGGCGGCAAAAGCGTCTTCGAATGCGGTTTCCGAAGAGGAAAAACGCTTGGTGGATTTATGTAAATGTACACCGGAGCAAGCACTGCAAATACTTGAGGTGCCGGAAAACGGCCTCAGCGAAGAAGCGGTCGAGGCGGCGCGCGAAAAGTTTGGCCCCAATCTCCTCAGCCACAAAATCGAGCGCGGGTTGATCATTGACCTGCTCATCCGCTGCAAAAACCCGCTGGTCATTCAGTTGATGGTCATTTGCGCAGTCTCTATTGCCACGGGCGACGTTCCCTCTGCGGTTGTCGTTGGGGTGATGATTTGCCTGAGCGTCGTTCTCGCCCATGTGCAGGAGAGCCGCTCCAGCAAAGCTGTCGAGAAGCTCCAGGAGATGGTGCAGACCGATTGCCACGTCGTCCGCAACGGGGTGGAGAGCGAGATACACATCGACGAGGTGGTGCCAGGCGATATCGTCGTGCTCAACGCTGGGGCGATCATCCCGGCGGATTTGCGGCTCATCAGCGCAAAGGATTTCTTTGTCAGCCAGTCGTCGCTTACGGGTGAGTCCATGCCGGTCGAGAAAAGCGCGGAAGCGGCAGACGTTACCGGACGGGGCTTGATTGAACTTCAGAACGCCTGTTTCCAAGGAAGCAACGTGTTGAGCGGCACAGCGCGCGGCATCGTCGTCAACACCGGCAGCAAGACGCACTTCGGCACCATCGCTGAGCAGCTTGCCGGGCAGCGGGTGCAGACCAGCTTTGATCGCGGTATCGCCGGGTTCACCTGGCTCATGATCCGCTTTATGGTCGTGATGGTCAGCGTGGTGTTCCTCATCGTCGGCATCACCAAACACAACTGGCTTGAGGCGCTGACTTTTGGGCTTTCGGTGGCGGTGGGGCTGACGCCGGAGATGTTGCCCATGATCGTCACGGTCAACCTGGCCAAAGGGGCGCTGGCGATGTCGCGCAAGAAGGTCATCGTCAAGCGGCTCAACGCCATCCAGAACTTCGGCGCGATTGGCATTCTCTGCACTGACAAGACTGGCACCCTCACGCAGGATCGCGTGATTCTCGAAAAGGCTGTGGACGTCACCAACCGCGACAGCGAGGACGTTCTGCGCTACGCCTACATGAACAGCTACTACCAGACCGGGTTGCGCAACCTGCTGGACCGCTCTGTTCTCTCGCACTCCGACCTCGACGTGGAGCGCGGCTGCAAGAAGGTTGATGAAATTCCCTTCGACTTCCAGCGTAAGCGCATGTCCGTGGTGGTCGATTACGAAGGCGACCATGTGCTCATCTGTAAAGGAGCGGTGGAGGACATTTACAAGTGTTGCGCACACTACCAAGTGGATGATGAGGTGCACCTGATGATCGACCTCATCAAGAACGATCTTCTGGAGGAATACGAGGAACTGAGCCGCGATGGCTATCGCGTTCTAGGGATCGCCTACCGCGAATTCCCACAGACCAAGACGGTTTTCTCCGTGGCCGACGAGAGCGACTTGATCCTGCTCGGCTACATCGCCTTTCTCGATCCGCCCAAGGGCTCTGCAGCCAAGGCCATCGCGCATCTCAAGGAAGTGGGCGTCGCCACGAAGATTCTCACTGGCGACAATGCCCTGGTAACGCGCAAGATTTGCAAAGATGTTGATCTCGACTGCGGAGAGATCGTCACTGGCGATCGGTTGATCGGCTTGAGCGATGAGGCGTTGGGGGATCTGGCGGAAAAAACCAGCGTCTTCGCCCGGCTCTCGCCGTCACAGAAAGAGAGCATCATTATCGCTCTGCAAAAACGCGGCCATGTGGTCGGCTACATGGGGGACGGCATCAACGACGCGCCGAGCATGCGCGTGGCGGACGTGGGCATTTCCGTGGATACGGCGGTGGATGTCGCCAAGGAGTCCGCCGACATTATCCTGCTGGAAAAGAGCCTGCTGGTGCTCGAAGACGGCATTATCGAAGGGCGCAAGGTCTTTGGGAATATCATTAAATACATCCGCATGGGGGCGAGTTCCAACTTCGGGAACATGTTCAGCGTCTTGGGGGCGAGTTATCTGTTCCCCTTCCTGCCGATGATGCCCATTCAGATTCTCACCAACAACCTGCTCTATGACGGCTCGCAAATCGGCATCCCCAGCGATCATGTGGATGACGAATACATGCTCACGCCGCGCAAATGGCACATCGAGAACATCCGGCGCTTCATGATGTGGATTGGGCCGATCAGCTCCATCTTCGATTATGCGACCTTTGCGCTCATGTATTTCTTCTTTAAGTGCAACGACGCGGGACTTGCTGTCCCTGCGGAACTCGCTTCCCGCTTTGTCGGGGTTCTCAAGCCGGACGAAACATATGCTGCGTCGCTCTTTCACACAGGCTGGTTTGTGGAGTCGCTCTTAACGCAAACCCTCATTGTGCATATTATCCGCACGCGGCGCATCCCGTTTTTCCAAAGCATTGCGAGCCCGTTCCTGATCGTGACCACCATCTTGGCGATCACAGTCGGCGCCGTGCTGCCATATTCGCCGCTGGCGGGCTACTTGGGCTTTGTGCCGCTGCCCGGCATTTACTGGGCGTGGATTACGGGCTTTATGCTCTGCTACGCAGTTTTAACCCACTACGTCAAAGTCTGGTTCCACAAGAAATACGGAATTGATTAAGAGCTAAACCATGAAAACGCTTCTCGACGCACTCCAGGAAGGCCGGTTGATCGAACTGCCGGATAATCACAAAAACCGGGCACTCGAATACCTTGCCGCCTTGATCGAGGCGATTCCCGACATCGGCATGGAAGAGGGGATCACGGAAAACGTGTTGGCCCGGGAAAATGCCCACAACACTGGCATCGGGCTGGGTTGGGCTTGTCCGCACGCCCGCACCCGCCACGACGGCGAGGTGGTCTGCGCTGTGGGCTGGAGCCCTCAGGGGATTGAATACGGCGCTCCCGACAACGCACCGGTACATCTCATGGTGATGTATTTTGTGCCGGAGACGCAGAAGAACACGTACCTCAAAGAGATTTCCTCGCTCGCCAAGGCTATCCAGACGCAGCCCGCGTTGCAGGATCTCAAATCGCTCACTGATCTGGGCGAAGTCCGCCACGCTCTGCTCGACGCCATCAGCATCGCTTTGGAATCGACCGCGCCGGAAGCCAAGGCCCGGATGATCCAGCTCGAAGCCAAGCACGCCGAAGTGCAGGGGATCGTCGAAGACCTTCCTGCGGAAGTTGCCAGCAGCCTCACTGCGCTGACCGTCGTGGTGATCTCGGGAGCCCGCCCGATTGTCCTCAGTCAGGACGCCGAACTCGTCACGGCGCTCGAATCCCTGGACCAACTCCCGTCCAACCTTGCCCAGCATGGACGGGCCGAGCACCTCGACTACCACGTGCTCGCGCGTTCGCATTCCACCTATCAGCCCGACCGTCTCGTTTATGACTGCCTGGCGTTCAAGACGAAAAAGACGCCCGTAACGCAATCTTGACAGAGACGGGGTCTGGTCGTGAGAGTTACAGGATCATGGTCTGCCGTCTCACCAAAGAATTTTTCTTCGAATCCGCCCACACGCTGCCCAAAGTGGCGGAGAGGCATCCGTGCAAACGTATGCACGGGCACAGCTACCGCGTGGAGATCGCGGTGGAAGGGGAAGTGGACCCGGAAATGGGCTGGCTCTACGACCACAGCCAGATCAGCGAGGCGATGAACCCGATTGTGGATGAACTCGACCACCGCTATTTGAACGACCTGCCCGGCTTGGAAAATCCGACGGTGGAAAATCTTTGCGCCTGGATTTGGAAACGACTGGAGCCGCTGTGCCCTGGGCTTTGCGAGATCGTAATCCAGGAAACCCCGCGGGCTCGCTGCACGTATCAGGGAAAATAGGCCGCATGGGTCTTATAGGACCTATAAGACTTATTCTGGAAATCCGCCGCGCTAGGTGCTTTAGTAAAAGGCGATGGACTCCCATTTGCCGCAAATCGTCAAAGAACTGCTCGACTCCTACCGTCAAGTCGGCGGGATCAACAACATCGACGGCTCCAACCTGCCCTCGAAGCGCACTATCGCGGCCTTGTGCGCCGATCTCCTCCAACTCCTCTTCCCGGGGTTCCTCGACGAAAAAGTGGTCCATTCCGGGGAACTGCGCAAGTCCACGCAAAGCCGCATCGAATCCTTTGCCAAGCGATTGCAGGCGGAAGTCTGCAAGAGCCTGCGCTTGGGGCGGCCCGACTGCGACGAAAGCGAGGCCGAGCGCCTTGTCGTCCGGATGCTGGAAAGCCTCCCGGCCATTCGCGAACTGCTTTTGAGCGACGTGGAAGCCGCCTTTGAGGGTGATCCGGCATCCGTCAGCTTCGACGAGATCATCCTTGCCTATCCGTGCCTGGAAGCCATCGCCATCCAGCGGGTTGCCCACACGCTCTATCGGCAAAAAGTGCCGCTCATTCCGCGCATGATGACGGAATGGGCTCATTCACGCACCGGCATCGACATCCATCCCGGCGCGCACATCGGCACGCATTTTTTTATCGACCACGGCACCGGTGTCGTCATTGGCGAGACGTGCGTCATCGGTTCCCACGTCAAGCTCTACCACGGTGTCACCCTTGGCGCGAAGAGCTTCCAGAAGGACGAGGAGGGACGGATACTCAAAGGCGGCAAGCGCCATCCCAACGTCGAAAATAATGTCACGATTTACCCGAACAGTACGGTACTGGGAGGCGAAACGGTCATTGGGGAGAACTCGACCATCGGCGGCAATGTTTTCTTGCAGCACAGTGTCCCTGCAAATTCGCTCGTGTATTACGAGGAAACGCAGCTCAACATCGTCCCCAAAAAAGCGCGTGAAGCCATCGCGGTTCCCGGTGCAACCACGGTGGTTTCCGGTAAACCTGGCATTCCGGAAGGCGGGTTAACCCAATGGTTAGACTGGTCCATTTAGTCCGAAGTATGATGGGAGGAATGGCAACCCCCATTTTCGCCCGGCAGGCGGATCCGTGCCGGGGACATCTACCCGGAGAGGTTGGATTCAAAAAAGAGGGGTTAAGCCGACTGCCTCAGGGGGACTTTACCGAAGAGGCGCTGGAAACCCTGGCCCGGCAGCTTCTGGAGGCGCTCGGGTGTCCAGAGCTGGCCCGGCAGGTGCGCGTTCGCTGGAACCGGCGGTTGCGGACCACCGCCGGTCTTGCCAATTACCATTCTTGTAGCGTCTCGCTCAATCCCCGGTTGACGATCTTTGGCATGGAGGAGGTGGATCGGACGTTGCGGCATGAACTGGCCCATTTACTCGCTCGGCACCGCATTGGTCGGCGGCGCATTCAGCCGCATGGAGTCGAATGGCGTCAGGCGTGTGCGGATTTGGGACTGGATGACGAAAAGCGTTGCCACGAACTGCCATGGCCGCGCCGTCACGTGGCGCGAAAGGTTCTCTACCGTTGCCGCCATTGCCGGGGGGAAGTCCGGCGAGTGCGCCTCTTCCGGCGGGCCGTGGCGTGTCTGAAGTGCTGCCGCGAGTTCAACCGGGGCCGCTACGATGAGCGTTACCGGTTTGAGTTGGTGGCAAAGGAAGGGTAGGGGAGAACCGCAGATCAAACACAGGTGGATCGCGACCTCCGGGCGCGATGAACTGCGCCCACCATGGGTATCAGTCCTTCTCCATCATCTTGACCGGGATGAGGAACTCCAACTGTGCGCTGCCAGGGGTGAGCGATTCCAGTTGCAGCCCGGTCAGCGTCGCTTTGCGCAACCGCAGCGCGCCGTGGTTGCCCGCGCCCAGCAGTGTGCCCGCCAGCGCGCTCAGGTCCGGTTCGTGCCCCACCAGCATGACGCAATCCAGCCGTTGACAGGCGCGCAATTCTTCCAGCGCCGCAGAGGGGATCATCCCGGCGGCGAGAAACGCGCTGAGCACCCGCTCGCTTTTGAGTTCGTTGCCCACGATCCGCGCCGTCTCCTCAGTCCGCAAAAACGGACTGGTCAGGATCAGGTCGGGTTGCAGTCCGTTTTCCTTGCAGAAGTGGGCTACGCGCTTGGCTTGCTGGCGGCCTTTTTCGCTCAATGCGCGCACGTCATCGGTGGCAGCCGACGGCTCCGCGTCGGCGTGGCGGAGAAGCAGCAATTGCATGGCGCGCAAAAGGTTGACAGTTAAGACATCACCATGCCGCCGTCCACCGCGAGGGTCTGCCCGGTGATAAACTTGGCCTCGGCGCTGGCGAGGAAAGCCACGGCGTCCGCAATGTCCTCTGGGGCGCCGAAACGGCCCAGCGGAATCTGACCGAGCACAGCGGTCTTGATCGCCTCGGGCAGCACGTCGGTCATGTCGGTCTTGATGAAGCCCGGCGCGACGGAGTTGACGGTAATGCCGCGCCCGGCGAGTTCGCGGGCGAGGGTTTTGCTCAGACCGATGAGACCCGCCTTGCTGGCGGCGTAGTTGGCCTGGCCCGCGTTGCCCATCAGTCCAGCCACGCTGGCGATGTTGACGATCCGCCCGCTGCGCTGCTTGATCATGGGGCGCATGACGGCCTGGATGAAATTGAACGCGCCTTTGAGGTTGGTGTCGATCACGGCGTCCCAATCCTCTTCGCTCATGCGCATGGCGAGGCCGTCGCGCGTGATGCCCGCGTTGTTGACGAGAATGTCCACCTTGCCGAAATCGGCAAAAATCTGGGCGCTGGTTGCTTCCACGGCTTTTTTGTCAGCCACGTCCACGGCATAAGCGCGCGCCATGCCGGGATAGGAGGCGTTGATGGCTTCGGCCACCTTGGCGGAGTTGGATTCCGAGCGGCTCACGCAGGCGACCTTGGCTCCTTCAGAGGCGAGGCGTTTGGCGATGGATTCCCCGATGCCGCGTCCGGCGCCGGTCACAATAGCGATCTGATTTTCAAAACGGTTCATGGAAGTGGGTTTGGAAGAGGCGAGGCTAACAACCCGCTCGATGCCCCGCAATGCAAAAGGGGAGGGGAGCCGGGGCGATTACGGGGTGACCTCCACCCCATAAAAACTGAGCATGGGGAGTTGGCTGTCGGGATCGACGGGAAGATAGTCGGCAGGATTGACTTGGGAGGCTCCATGCACCTTCGCTCCAGAGGCGAGAGGCCGCGCGGTGGTGAGCAGAATGCAGTTGTGAGTCGTTGTCCGCCATTCCGTGACCGGGTTGGCTCCCTCCGCGTCTTCTACCGTAAAAGGCGTGTAACGCGGGCTGACCTGTGCGCGGCCCAACCAAGCATCTCCTTCAAAGAGGTAGAGCTTTCCGGTGACGTTCTGGAAGGTGATCTCGATTTGGTTCGCCGCCACCTTCCGAGCTTGGTCGATCTCCGGGGCGAAGCACGGGAGCTTGCCACCGTGAAAAAGCCGCACGGCCTGACGCGCCAGCCGTTCGCCAATCGCCAGATTGGACGCGGCATTGTTATGCACAAAATCCGAGAGCCGCCCGTCATTAGCCGGGGTGACATAGACGTTCGGGATTTGCCGGGCTGCCTGGCGTTGCGCCTCGCGCAGTATCCCCCACGCGCGATCCTGTTCTGACGTGGGCGTTCCGGTAATGTGGCGGTTGACTTGGACGGTAAAAAACGGGAGGTCGGATTGCCCGAGGTCCCGCCGCAAGGTCTCCACGAACCGGGTGAACCGCTCCAGATAGGAGTCGCACAGCGCGGGGCAGGCGTCGGCGCATCCCTGATACCAAAGCACGCCTCGAACGCCCCCGGTTCCCTGGGCTTTTGCCATGGCGAGCAGATTGCGATACAGCACGCCGTCTTCCTCCGGGTTCCATGCGGAAAGAGAGGAACCGCCCAACGCTCCGGCCACGAGGCCGATGGGATACCCCGCGGCTTTTTTCACACGCTTGCCGAAAAAGAGGAAAGGGGAGTGCCCGGAATTAAGCGGATCCAGGTTGGCGGTGAAGATCGAGCCGGTGCCATCGTTGAACGGATGGGCGGCCAGCGTCCATTGGCCGTTGGCGCGGAAGAGATGCACGCCGAGTTCCAGCGGATCGGTGGCGGTGTCCTTGGCATATCCGCTGGCGTTGCTTTGCCCGGCGATGAGATAGACGTCGCCCACGCCGATGTGGTGGCGCATGTCCCCGCGCCCGCCCCATGCGAAATCGTCTTCCAGTTCGGCGCTCTTCAGCATGGTTTCCACCCGGTAAAGCCCGCCCGCAGGAACTTCCGGGAGCGTTCCACGAAAAGTCCCATCCGGGGTGGTTTCCAGTTTCGTCCAAGGAAGCACGGGGAACCCCGTCTCCTCATCCACAATGCGCGCCAGCACCGCCGGTTCGCACACTTCTGACGACCACGTCCATTCCCCTTCCAGAAACAGATCCGCCTTGCCGCCGTGTTGTTGCACGATCTGCCAGTCAGACAGCCCGCTTTTGATGGTGACGCCCAAGTTGCTCATGACTTATCTCCACAACATCTCCGGCAGAAATGCAACGCGGGAATTGTTTTTGCGAGTTCAGGTAAACAGATTTTCCATCAAAAACCTTTCATTTTGGGACAAGATCATTCATTCCCGTTCCTTTCCCTTTCTTGTTATGAGCCAACTCCCCGAATTTCTCGTTACGCCCCACAATCATTTTGATCCGACCTGGCGACGTTGTTTCGACCGGCCCGCCGATTACAACGGCGTCCGGGTTCGCAGCTATGCGGAAATCGAGGACTTGGTGCTTACCCGCTCCTTGGAAATGTCCGACAAAGGCTACACCCAAAGCGAGGGGCAGGTGGCTGTTTGGCGCAAATACCTCGAACGGCATCCCGAGGCGCTTGCCAAAATCCGCGAGGAAATCCGCGCAGGCCGCCTTTGCCTGACCATGGCGGGGGAAACCGTGCAGGACTCCGTCCTTCCCACTGCCGAAGGCTTGGTGCGCAATTTTCTCGTGGCGATGCCCGACTACCGGCAGTGGTGCGGAGAAGATCACGAGGGGCTTAAAATCGGATGGGTGGAAGACACCTTCGGCTCCGGGCCGAACTATCCGCAAATTTTGAAAGGCGTCGGCGTGGAGACCGTTTGGGGGACACGCTATCGCACATGTCCCGAGGAAGTGTTTATCGGCATCGACGGCACCAAGATCACCTGCATGGATCACGTTTCCCACGCGGGTATTTTCGCATTCCTCAAGTATCCCCCCTGCCCCAAGTGCAAGGGCTATGGGTGCGCAGAATGTAACCAGACGGGCATGAATCTAATCCCCGCCATAGGCAAAGAACTCGTCACGGAGAAGCTGGATGCCTTGATCCAGAAATACCTCGCCCCGTCCGAGGCCGATAGCAAAAAGGCTGGAACAACCAACGCGGATCGGCAAGACAGCTTTGTCCAAGATCAAGCAGGTCTTTCCCGTTCCAGTCAGGAGGCTCCCAAGCCATTCATCATCGGGGGCGAGGAAGTGATCGTGGACCCGGATGTCGTGGACGCCGTGAATGCGCTTGCGGAAAAATACCGGGGCCGCGCTATCGTCCGTTTTGCGACCAGTACGGACGTCTATCTGCGCGAAAGAGACCGCCTCAACCGCGTGCTACACGATCACACCTCCGATGAGCCGCACGATCTCAACCCGGCCATGCCCGGCTGCTACGTCACCCGCATCAAGACGAAACAGCGAACCCGCGAAGTCGCCTACCTGCTCACCACCGTCGAGTCTCAACTGGCAAACGCTGCTTGGGAAGCGAATAGCCCGGCTGCCCAGCCTGCCGATCTCAATCTCGCGTGGCAACGGGTCGCCTTCTGCCAGTTCCACGACTCCATCACCGGCACGCTCATCGACTCCGGTTACACGGAAATCCTGGATATGCTCGATGAAGCCGAAGCCATCGCGAACCGTTATCTCGCTCCTCGAAAAACGGCTCCTCAGCCCAGCTTCCAGGCGCTCCCTGTGCCGTCCCAGCCGCAGGAAGTCACTTGGGGGCCATTCCAAATCCGGTTCGATTTGAAGGGCATCACCCAAATCCTGACCGATGGGCGCAACCTTTTTGCACCCTTTGTCCCGGTGGAAACCCTTGATGTCCTGCGGATCGGCGAGTTGGCTCTTGAATCCGATTACGGTGATCCGTGGGGCCAGCGCATTGGGCCTCTGGGTGATATTAACCGAGGCTACACGCGGCGCGGTCTGGGAGAATGGCACGACCGGGTGGAAGTCTCCGAGCGGGCCATCCGCTGGCACGGCGTCTATCAGGGCGGTCACAAAAAGGTGAAGCAACTTGCCTGGACCACCCGCGTGGAATTGTCCGAGGACGGCCAGCGGCTCAATTTCGTCACGGAAGTCGATTGGGATACCGAAAGCAAGCGCCTGCGGGTGCTCTTCCCCGTCGCCAGCGAGGAACCGACCTCCACGTATGAAGTTCCCTTCGGCTTCATCGACCGGAAATACGACCAATCCAAGCTTGATTACTCCCAGTGGAAAGCCGACCAACGCGAATTCGCCATTCAGAATTGGGTTCACAAAAAGATCGAGGCGAACGCCGGAGTCGCCCTCCTGGTCAAAGGGCTTCCGTGCGTCCGTTGGGCTCCGCGCATGCTCGATCTCTCGCTGGTCCGTTCGCCCGAGTGGGAGTTTTCCATCGTGGAACCGGCTCACTATGAATTCTGGGACATCGACGGTCACCGCGACACGGGCCACCACTATTTTGAATACAGCCTCTGGCCTCACGCGCAAGAAGTGACGACTACCCAGTTGACCCGCGAAGGCTTACGTTACAATCAGCCCGAGTTTCAGGCGCCGCCGTTCAAGATCGAGGGAGAGGTCGCCGTCACAGCTTGGAAGCCTGCGGAAAACGGCGAAGGCTGGATTGTGCGACTACAAGAAACCTTGGGAAAGGGGACGGACATCGGCATCGAGTTTGACCAACCCGCGCAAATCACCCCTTGCGATTTGTTGGAGCGCCCTCAAGCACAAACTGTCGCCTCGTCGCTTCGTTGGCGGGGGAGCCTGCACCGCCACGGCATCCTCACGCTCCGAATCCAGAGGGAATAAACGCCCGCCCGGTGGGAAACAATCGCCGGGAGCGCCGGGAACGATTTACCGGTCATCATGCTCCCTCGGCCATGATACACAAAAAAAGAACCCCAGCCTTTCGACCGGGGTTAAATTGTGAGCATGAATCCGAGTGGTATGATCACTTCCAGACTGGGATTCTGCTCGATGGACGCAGGCGAACCCGCATCACAAGTAATAGATTACACGCACAAAAAGGTTTGTAAACCATAATTTTCGCCTCTCCCGGTCCCCGGTCATGAGATCGCCTTTTGTAGGGCATTTTAAGCAGGATCGGGTTTGAGGCAGTGGGTTACCTCACCGACAGCCTGAAATTAGCTTTCTCCCCAGTGCTCGTAATCCCGGCATTCTTGCCTTCTGCCTTGATCTTGCTGGTGACATTGGCCGTTGAGCAACCGAGCTTGGCAGCCACAGACCGGTAGTTGTAGGCACCGGCTTTAATGGCTTCAACGATCTGTTCAATCGTAATGCTGATACGAGCCTTTCTGGATTTACTGGCTTGCTCAGGTGGAGTGTTGCCAGTGGCTTGTGCAAGCTCTCGTTCCAGAGCAGCGACAGTGGCCCTGGCATCAGCCAGTTTTACCTTCAACTCCAAAATGGCTTGATGGCGCAGGTTGACGATTTGACGTTGGATTTCTTCGATTTGTTCTTGGGCGGTAGCCATGAGGAGATATTACCTGAAGGCATTGAGAGAGGGAATTGGAAATTCGAATACTGAGGAGACCACGAGCAAGAACTCAACCCGGTGTTGAAAAGGTGATGGGTGAGTCCACTTGAATATCGGTCCTTTACCGTTTGGCAGGACTTCTGCGCCGGAGCATATTGCCAACAACAACCATCCCCAGCATGGCAACAACAACGGAAGTTGACGGCTCAGGTGCGGCGCCAGTCACCAGTTCCACCTGCACATCGTCAAAGGTAAAAGCCCACGTGTTCCCATTGGAAAAAATTCCCACCGTGTCAAATTGAGTTGTTGTGTCCCCCGCGAACTGTTGGACGATTTGATTGGTCCCGATGCTGCTCGTCACCATCATGCCTGCAGCGGTGCGTGTGATTTGTATGCTCGCCTCATAAATTTCTCCGGGCGTAGCAGCGCCACGCTGGATATGCGTTTGGCCCTCGGTATAATCTGCGAGGCTCCCGAGCCTGGGCATTGGGATGGAGCCGCCATCGTCCCGTTAGCCAAAGATGACTTCGCAAGTTGAGCTCACCCGTGTAGGTTGAACAGAGGATGAACACCAACCGTCTCGCGCAGGAAAAGTCGCCCTATCTCCTCCAACACCAGCACAATCCTGTCGATTGGTATCCTTGGGGTGGCGAGGCGTTTGAAAAAGCACGCCGTGAAGACAAGCCAATCTTTCTTTCGGTGGGGTATTCCACCTGCCATTGGTGCCATGTGATGGAGCGTGAATCGTTCGAAAACGAGGAAATCGCCGCGCTCTTGAACGGAAACTTTGTCTCGATCAAAGTGGACCGGGAAGAGCGCCCTGATGTGGACCAGGTCTTCATGGCCTTCGTCCAATCCACAACAGGGCGCGGGGGGTGGCCCATGAGCGTTTTTCTGACCCCTGCACTCGTCCCATTCCTAGGCGGGACCTATTTTCCTCCGACAGACCGGCCGGGATACCCGCCCGGTTTTCCCACATTGCTGGAACAGATCGCGCAGGCGTGGAAGCGCGACCGCGCCAACATCAGCGCCTCTGGAGACCAGGCAGTGACCAAATTGCGCGAATACTTCGCCCCGATAGACCAGAAAGCGATGTCGCCCGATCCGAGCTGCATGGAGGTCGCTTTCGGACAAATTTCGCAAAGCTACGATCCCGAGATGGGTGGATTCTCTGACTCCCCAAAGTTCCCACAAGCTGCCCCTCTCAACTTCCTGTTCTGCTATCAAGCGCGTCATCCGCAATCAGCCGAGGGAACTCGCGCAAGGGAGATTGCGCTTCTCACCCTCGACAAAATGGCCATCGGCGGAATCCATGACCATTTGGGCGGAGGCTTCCACCGTTATTCCGTGGACCGGTCCTGGCATGTCCCTCATTTCGAGAAAATGCTCTACGATCAGGCGCAGCTAGCCGTCACCTATCTTCACGCATTCCAAATCACAAAGAAGCCTCAGTATGCAGAGGTTGCCCGCGACATCTTGGATTACGTCCGGCGCGATCTAGCCGATCCAAACGGGGGATTCTATTCCGCAGAGGATGCCGATAGCCCTATTCCGGGAAATCAGGAGAAGCAGGCTGAAGGGGTATTTTATGTTTGGGAGCAATCGGAGATCGAAGCGGCTCTGCAACCTGCCGATGCGGAACTCTTCTGCCGTTTCTATGGCGTGCAATCGAGCGGAAATGCCCCGGAAGGAGCCGATCCTCACGAAGAATTCATCGAAAAAAACATCCTTATCCAACGCTATTCCGTCGAGGAGATGGCCGAACACTACGGGCAAACAGTTGAGGATGTTTCCCGCTCGCTCGCGCAGAGCCGCCGCATCCTCTTCGAAAAGCGCTTAAAACGACCCCGACCTTATCGCGACGACAAGATCATTACGGCGTGGAATGGGCTTGCGATCTCGGCATTTGCACTCGCTGCCCAAGTGCTGGATGACCCAATCTATCTTCAATGCGCCGAAAATGCTGCGGCATTCCTGAAGGCACATTTGTGGAAAGATGGGAGATTGGGACGCAGTTATCGGAATGGCCCAAGTGACATCGCCGGGTTCGCTGCCGATTATGCGTTCCTTATCCAGGGCCTGCTTGATCTCTACGAAGCCGGTGGGGTCGTCAAGTGGTTGCAGTGGGCTTTCGAACTCCAACAAACGCAGGACAACCTATTCTATGATGCAGAGCACGGCGGCTATTGGTTGGCGGAGGGCGGCGATCCTTCGCTTCTTCTGCGGATCAAGGAAGACTCCGATGGAGCGGAGCCCTCGCCCAATTCGGTTGCTGCGTTGAACGCTCTTCGCCTCGGACACATTCTGAATGACGTAGCTCTTCGCGAACGTGCCGAAGCGACCCTTCGCGCATTTTCCGATCAGTTGCAGCGCGCTCCCATCGCCCTGCCGCAGATGCTCGTCGCTCTTGACTACTCGCTGTCTGAACCGATGCAGATTGTCTTCGCGGGAGAATTCGCCCAAACCCGATCCCTGCAAAAGGAACTCCACCGCCACTTTATTCCCCAAAAATTCATTCTGTTTGCCGACGGCGGCATCGGCCAGACGTGGCTAGCTCAACACATTCCACCCCTTCCGAGCACCATCGAAAAAAATGGATATGGCACCGCCTATCTGTGCGAAAAATTCCTCTGTCGGCCTCCTGTCACGACTGCCGAAGAATTGAGATTCACGCTAAACCCGCCGGATTGACGAACCTCGAGGTGACGCCCAAGGTTATTGGAGTCAGAGCGAATCCTACATTAGCATGCGCCATAGGTCTTTCAATATTACGCATGTTGGAGTCAAAATACAGTGAAGGCCGGGTGATGTGTTAGTCTGGAGGCTATCCCTAAGTCTCAAAGTTTCACAGGCATCCCATAGCGTGTGAGAAGAATTGTCGAGAAACGGTTTGGGAAAGCCGGTTCGCCCTGCCATCTCACGGGGATGAACAAAATCCACATTTAAATCATTCTTACTTACACGCTATGGGATGGCTGTGAAAATTCATGCGAGCGGAAAGCTAAAAGGAGGACAGGAAAAAACGGTGCATCTGCTTTTTAGGATTGCATAGGTGAATTCAAACCTCATCTTAGGAAGCGGAAGTTAAACCCAACCCCCGAAAGAAGTTTTGCCATGAAGAAGTCACTGACCATTCTGGCCGTCCTGGCCCTGACCGGCACTGCCATCGCGAGTGCCGAGGAAACCACACCCGCCCCGAAACCGGATCGTCCGCCCCGTGGTCCCGACAATGGAGCGCGCATGCAAACGGATGGATTGTTCCCGCCCGGCTTGGTCGATCAACTGGCTCTAACCGACGAACAGAAAACCAAGTTGGCCGAATTGGACAAGCAAGTTGCCCAAGCCCGTGCCGACTGGATGGCGTTGCATCAGAAATTCATTGAACAGTTTATGGGCATGCTTACTGACGAGCAGAAGGAGAAATTGGCGAAGATGCACCAAGATCAACGAGGAGGGGGAGGCAGCCCACGTATGCAACCAGCAGGATTGCTCCCGCCCGGCTTGGTTGATCAACTGGCTCTAACCGACGAACAGAAAACCAAGCTGGCCGAATTGGATAAGCAATGCGCCCAAGGTAGCGCGGACTGGATGGCGACCAACAAACTCGCCATGGACCAACTCCGCAAAGATATGGAAGAAGCCCGTGCGGCTCAAGACCAGGCGAAGATCGAGAGTCTGCAGCCCCAATTTCGAGAGTTGAACAAGGGGATGATGAGTCTGCGCCAAAAGTTGATGGAGCAGTTCATGGGGATGTTGACCGACGAGCAGAAGCAGAAATTGGACAAGATCCGCCAGGAGCAGCGCGGTGGGAGAAACTGAGGGAAGATAATAGACTGAATATCGCGCTGCGATCGGGGAGCGATCCTTCAGAATCTCGCTGAAGCAGGTTGTTTTGGTGGCATCATAATGGCACTGGTAAAACAGCCGCATCGAGGATTCTCGGGTTGATAAAGTCGCAAGGCTCTCATCTTCAAGAGCTTAAATATGGAGTCAACGACGGGACTCGAACCCGTGACTTGCTGATTACGAAACAACACGTTCTCCCTCTGAAAAACCGTTTTCGAAAATTTTCGAGATCAAAAACAAGGGTCAATAGGGGTCAATAGGGGACAAGCGTGCCCTTTTTAATTACAGAACTTTTACAGTACTGGATTTTCGCGAAAACGTTCCCCGTGAAAGCGATTTCAACCCAAAAACATAAGGTGAGGGGCAAGCGGGGTAAATTGTGCACATTTGCCGATATTACTCTCCCAGCAGAAACTTGGCTGCCGTCACCAGTTCTTCCCGTGCGCGCTGCTGGTTTTTAACAGCTCCGCGAAGGAATTCTGCGGCGCGGATTGGAGCGGCGGCGTCAATGTTGCTGAAATCCCGCCTCAGTGCTTCCACCGCCGTCGCAAACCCGGAGTTTCCGAGGCCGTTCTTCTGCTGTAAAGGGCGGTCGAAAAGTGCGGCGGGTGGCGTTGAGTGACGCGGCGGTCGAAAAGTGCGGCACCTTCAATCTAAAGATGGAGGATGTTCACAGATATGGACCAATGGGCC
>Ga0316226_1000064_pt1 | contig 173608 bp, 114 predicted proteins | sample TBH18017metaG_FD_206009 | JGI IMG/M metagenome (GOLD analysis project Ga0316226, IMG submission 206009) | Freshwater microbial communities from Trout Bog Lake, Wisconsin, USA - TBH18017 | ecosystem: Environmental > Aquatic > Freshwater > Lake > Hypolimnion/Profundal zone | place: USA...
CGTCACTGGTTAATGATTCCCCTTACGGCGAAGGATGGGTTTGCATCATTGAACCAAGCAACTGGATCAGGGAGATCGGGTTCCTTTCTATGGCCGATAAGTACGGTACATGGCTGAAGTCTGAATTTGCAAGGCTAAAAGATTTTCTTGCCTCTGCACTTCAGCCTAACTCACTTGTGCTGTCGCATATCGTCATGCAGGACGGGGGCTCAGTGAATGACCATGTTCTTGCAGATCTCGGTCCCGAAGTATGGGAAGACTTCCAGACCAGGTTCATGAATACTTCCATATAGGAAGTCCTGCCGGGTAACACGAGCCCCGGAAGAAGTTTACAAACTTTGCAACATATAATCTGACCCGGTAAAAGGGATATTTACCTGGCACGCAAAAAAACCGGTTTCAAATTACCGGTTTTTTTGTACTTTAGTACTCCTGCTATCCAAAGCTACTGCCATTAACCAAAATTGATCCTTAAATGAATTTCTTAAGCAAAAAAGGGAATAAAACCATCACGTCAAAAAGTATCTTTAAACGATATGTGAAGATCCGTTCTTCGATTTACAGCAGGGTTGTCTTCATCATCATGGTTGCTTCAGTACTGCTCTTTGTTTCGTTCAGCATCATTTTTCGTTCGGTCAACGAGGAATACCTTAATACTGTGATCCGCCAGAACGGGAATAACATTGGCTCGATCGTTGAAGGTTCCCTGTATCATTCCATGCTTGAGAACGATAAAAGCACCCTTCAGAATACCCTTGACGTTATCAATACCATGCCGGGAATTGATGAAGTGAATATGTACGACAACGAGGACAACCTTGTTTACACCTCTATTCCTTCCGACACCAGTCGTCACCACAGCAACCCCAATTGCCTCAGCTGTCATGATGATCTCAAACAGATCTTTCCCGGCAAAGGAAAGCATTACAAGATCATCAATGCCCGCAGCGACTGTAAAATGAATCATACGGATAACAGCAGCCGACACCTTCTGATCAAACTGCCAATTCTGAATGAAAAATCATGCTATGAAAGCTCCTGTCACGCCCACACGGCAAAGGAAGAGATCCTTGGGTCCCTTATAATCAAGATACCCCTCTCCGACCTTGATTCCGCCGTGCAGAAATCGTCTACCGAGTTTTTCCTCCTTGCCATCTTTACCACTTTCTGCCTGGTGGGGTTCCTTATTTTTTTCACCAGGCGAAGGATTAAAAAACCATTGAATGAACTGGTCAGGGCAAGCACTTCCGTTGCCAATGGGGATACCAGCACAAGGCTGGAGATTAAACCGGACCAGCTCGACGATATGAATGCGGTTTCAAGGGCGTTCAATAATATGCTCGACAACCTGCAGGCGGCAACCAACGAACTTGAAAACTGGTCGCAGCAACTGGAATACAAGGTCCAGAAAAAATCAGAGGAACTGAGTGCCGCCCAAAACGAACTCATCCATATCGAACGCCTTGCTTCACTGGGGAAACTCTCATCCTCGGTAGCCCATGAAATAAATAACCCCTTATCGGGTATTCTCATTTATGCCAAGCTGATTCATAAACAACTCAGCAATCCCGAAGTATCTGAGAGCAAAAGGGAAACCATGCTTAAACACCTGAAACTGATTGAAAATGAAGCAAAGCGCTGTGGGGATATAGTCAAAGGCCTCCTTGACTTCTCTAAAAAAGACCAGGAAGATTTCGAGCCGAAACATCTGCATGAGATACTCCGGGAGACTTACGAACTTATGACCCACCCGATTAAAATTGCAAATATTCATTTTTACCTGGATCTTACAGCCACCTCAGATCTCATATACTGCAGCCCAAACCAGATAAAGCAGGCATGCGTTGCCATGCTGGTCAATTCAACCGAAGCTGTCCATGAGAACGGTGAGATCATCATCCGGAGCATAAACACCAATGAAGATACCGTCAGGTTTGAAATAGTAGACAATGGCATAGGGATCTCTGCGGATGACATCCCCCATATTTTCGAACCTTTCTTCTCGACCAAGCAAAATGCCAGCGGTATCGGACTTGGGCTCTCGATTGTCCATGGAATCATACAGAATCATAACGGCAAGATCCAGGTCAGGTCAGAACCCGGGCATGGCACAACATTTACAATTTCTTTACCTTTGATCAGTAACTCAGGAAACTAACATATGGCCAGGAAAATCTCAATATTGGTTGTTGATGATGAAGAATCTGTCAGGGATTCGTTGAACAACTGGTTCACCGAGGACGGCTACCGGGTTGAATGCGCTGAAAATGCGAAAAAAGCATTGTCACTGCTTGAAACCGAAAATTTCGACATCATCCTTGCTGATATCAAGATGCCCGGGATGGACGGGCTTGAAATGCTGAGGCGAATCAAAGCTCTTAAAAAAGATGCCATCGTCATCGTCATGACCGCCTTCGCCTCGGTGAATACTGCTGTGGTAGCTTTAAAAGACGGGGCATATGATTATGTCACAAAGCCTTTTGACCCGGATGACCTTTCCCACCTTATCAGGAACGCTTCAAAGCAGATCGAACTGTCGCAGGAAAATGAGAACCTGAAAACCAGCGTGGTAATGCTTGAGAATGTGGATGACCTTATCGGGAACAGCGAACCCATGAAGCAGGTGCTGAAACAAATCGAAAGCATGTCACAGACAAACTCATCGGTTATCATTTTCGGTGAGAGCGGAACAGGCAAAGAGCTTATTGCAAGAGCAATACATTCCAATTCACTCAGGAAATTCTATCCGATTGTAAGTGTACCCTGCGGCGCTCTTACCGACAGCCTGCTTGAAAGCGAACTCTTCGGGCATGAGAAAGGAGCATTTACCGGGGCTATGTTTAACCGTAAAGGCAGGTTCGAGATGGCCGACAGCGGAACTATCTTTCTCGATGAAATCGCAACCATCTCTGCAAAGATGCAGGTGGAACTTTTACGGGTGCTTGAGACTAAGACCTTTGTCAGGGTTGGAGGGAATAAGGAGATAGCTTCCGATTTCAGGGTCATCTGCGCAACCAATAAAGACCTTAAAAGCATGGTGGAACAGGGGACTTTCAGGGAGGACCTGTATTACCGTTTGAATGTGGTGACTATCAACGTTCCGCCTCTTCGTGAGAGAACAGGGGACATTCCTTTGCTTGTGGATTATTTCATTAAAAAATACTGCACCACCATGAACAGACCCCTTCTGACCATAGATGATGCGGCACTGCAGCGGATGATGGAATATCCATTCCCCGGGAATATCCGTGAGCTTGAGAATATGATAGAGAGGGCGATCGTTGTCGGGAACGGGAAAAAGATTGCACTCAAAGACCTGCCTTTCGGCAAGGATACCATCGATAATTCTATAGAAAGCCTGGATGACTTTGAAAAGGAGTTCATCCGCAAGATCCTTCTGAAATACAGCTGGAACATTACCCGTACGGCAAAAGCACTGAAGGTGGACCGGGTTACCCTGTACAACAAGATCAGGAAATATGAGCTCAAACCCGGTGAATAAAACATCTGCATGAGAGCGAGAAGGGATTACCCGGCAGGCGTTCCTTTAAACTGAACCTTCCCCAATGAATCAACAAAACATTACATTGATCTCATTCGGGTATTTTGGCAGGCAATTTCTTGACAATATTGTTTCAGCCGTTGCCCTTGAGTACAGGTGTAATGTAGTGGTTAAGGAATCGCGCATGGACCTGAGCGATTTTTTTGACCCCTCAAGGAGACAATATAACGGGAATAAATTATTGCAGACCATAAACAGCATGGCCACACCAGGATCCCTGAAAACCCTGGGCCTGTTCAGCGTTGACATCTTCATACCCATTATGACGTTTATCTTCGGGCAGGCACTATTGAACGGTCATGCCGGGATTGCCTCCCTCTTCCGTTTAAGCAATGAACGCTATGGCATTGAACCCGACGACAATCTTCTGCTCGAAAGATTCACCAAAGAAGTGATCCACGAGCTGGGCCATACCTTTGGATTGATCCACTGCATTACACCCGACTGTGTAATGCGTTCCAGCACTTATGTTGAAGATATCGACCAGAAAGATCAGCATCTTTGTCAGAACTGCCGGCGTAAGCTGGAAGCGGCTATTGCAGCCCAATGAAAATCATGGTGGGAAACCTGTTCAGCCCCGGTAATAATTTATAAGATCATTCGTGGATGAATCATGTTGCAGGAGCCTGCCCTTGTCCTGAAGCTCAGGGATGATTTTCATAGCAAGCACTTTCCCGAGTTCAACCCCCATCTGGTCGAAGGGATTGATCCCCCAGACCACGGCCTGGGTGTATACCGCATGTTCATACATGGCGACCAGCTTGCCCAGGTTCGCCGGTGTTAGTTTTTCCATGAAGAACACCGACGACGGCCGGTTCCCCTCAAACACCTTATGCGGCACGAGGTTTCCCTGCACACCTTCGTTTTTTACTTCTTCGACGGATTTCCCAAAGGCGAGGGCCTCGCCCTGTGCGATCATATTTGCGATGAGATAGTCCTGGTGAAACGGAAGCGGGTTCAGTGAATTCCTGAAGCCTATGAAATCACATGGAATGATGGAGGTTCCCTGGTGTATAAGCTGGTAAAACGAATGCTGTCCGTTGGTTCCCGGTTCTCCCCAGTAAACTGCCCCGGTATTGTAATCTACCCGGCTGCCGTCAAGCGTGACATGTTTTCCGTTGCTTTCCATGGTAAGCTGCTGCAGGTAAGCCGGGAATCGTTTGAGGTAGTTCTCATAAGGCAGGACGGCCTGCGAGCTGAACCCGAAAAAATCAATATACCAGATCCCCAGGAGGCCCATGATCACAGGGATGTTCTTTTCGAGCGGCTCAGTGCGGAAATGCTCGTCCACCTGGTGAAAGCCATCCAGCAGCAAATAAAAATTATCAGGCCCTATAGCAAGCATGGTCGATAATCCGATAGCCGAATCCATGGAGTACCTTCCTCCCACCCAGTCCCAGAAGCCAAACATATTGGCGGTGTCGATACCAAAGGCTGCTACTTCCTTTTCGTTGGTGGAGACAGCAACAAAGTGTCTTGCAACAGCCTTCTCATCTGCCAGCTTGTCAAGCAGCCATTTCCTTGCCGTGCGGGCATTGGTCATGGTTTCAAGGGTAGTAAAAGTTTTGGATGAAACAATGAAAAGGGTTTCTCCGGGATCGAGTTCCTGAACCGCTTCCGAGAAATCATTCCCGTCAATGTTTGAGACAAAACGGAAAGTAAGATCCCTGCTGGAGTAAAATTTCAGGGCTTCGTAAGCCATGACCGGGCCGAGGTCTGATCCCCCGATCCCGATATTGACTATATTCCTTATCTGTTTCCCTGTAAATCCTTTCCATTCCCTACTGCGGATGCTGTTTGAAAAGCGGCTCATCTTCTCAAGGACTGCATGTACCTCAGGAACCACATTATGGCCGTCAAGCATGATGGTTGATCCTTTCGGGGCCCTTAATGCAGTATGCAGCACGGCCCGGTTCTCGGTGATGTTGATCTTTTCGCCCGAGAACATGGCCTTGATCCTTTCGCCCAGCTCTCTTTCCCGGGCAAGGGCGAAAAGCAAAGCCATGGTTCCGGAAGTGACCCTGTGTTTTGAATAATCAAAATAAATCCCAACGTCCTGCAATCGGAAACGTTCAGCCCTGGAAGGATCTTCGCTGAACAGGGTCCTGAGGGAAATGTCTTTAACAGCCCGGAAGTGGTTTTCAAGCGACTTCCAGGCGGGTGATTCAGTTAAACGGTTTTTCATCCTGTATGGGCAGTTTTATTTCGCCAGAGTACTCAGGGCAGTCTGCCATGCGGGGCGTGCTGTAGCCCAGTTGCCTTTAAAAGCTGAACTGTTGATGTTCGACTCAAGCGTACTCGTCACACCGGCAACGCTTTTTAAGGTATTTGCCGTTTTGGCATCCTTAATCCATTTGTCTTTTACTTTGGCCCATCCTGCATCCATCGCTGAAGGCAGTATTCCGCTCTGTAATGACTGCAATGCCGAAGAAGCGCCGGAAGCATCCTTGATATTATTTACCTTGTTGACGAATGCACTTTTATTCTTTTTAAAAGAATCGGTTAGGGATTTATCGGAAATGTTGTTGGTAAGCTGCCCGATCAGGCTTCCGATATTGGCCTGGCTGGTTGCTTTATCAACTTCAGTTTTAGTACTCTGTTCTGCTTTTTTTACATCATTGGATGTTGGAAGCTTAAGGTCCTGTGCATGCATGGTAAATGCAAAAAAGACCAGGCAGATTAACAATGCGGATGTTCTCATAAAGTTCAGGTTTTAAGGTTAAACATTGTTTGATATCGTAAAGATAATAAGAAACGACCAAAAGTCAAGTGTTCAGGCCTCTGCTTAGATATAATCCCCAAATCATCAGTAAATTCGAAAATGTGAACTAATTTTGAATCTTTGTCACCATTAATACTTAAACATATGAACTCAGCATCGAGACTTTCCCTGTTTTCCCTCCTGTTTTGCCTTTTCTGCCTTACAGCCAGGGGGCAAGACCAATTCACTCCCTATGATGATCTCCCCGGAATCGTCAGGAGCTATAAACCGTCATACAGTGATGATTTCCCAGCCTGGGCCGGGATGCTGTATAAATCGCCTGTGAATTACAACGACATCAACCGTGAGTTCAGCACCTGGATGGCAGCTCACCCGGGGGAAGAAAGCGCCATTATAAGGTATTTCCAGATATGGAGCAGGGCCGTTGAATCCTATGCCCTTTCCGACGGAACGATTGTTCTGCCCGATATGGAAAAGTACAACCGTGAGCTGCATGAAACCCAGGTAAAGGCAATCCAGGGGACAAAAAGCTCTCAGACCTCAAATTCCGACTGGACTTTTTTAGGGCCAAAGGAGACTTACTGGCTCAATGAATCAGGATCGCCTTCGGCTCCGGGTTCATGTCCCTGGCAGGCCAACGTTTACTCATTTGATGTTGCCGCTTCCGACAATAATATTATATATTGCGGCACCGAAACAGGTTTTATAAACAAGACCACCGACCAGGGAATGAACTGGTCTTTACTGTCACCCGGGTATTATTTTGGAGGATCTGTAACAGCCATTGCAGTCCATCCTTCCAATCCAAATGAAGTGTATGCTGCAGCAGGCAACCAGGTGCACAAGACTACCGACGGAGGTGCGACATGGACTCCCCTTCTGTCTTCGGGCAGTCTTTTTTATGCCGACCGCCTCAGGATTGACGCCACAGACCCCCAGAAAATACTGGCTGCTTCAGGCAGCGGCCTTTTTATCAGCACCAACGGCGGATCAAGCTGGACCCAGAAATGGACTGCCCCGGTTTATGATGTTGAGATAAAGACAAACGACAATTCCATGATTTTCGCCCTGACCAAATCGGGCGGAAATTTTTCGATCATCACTTCCCAGGATGGAGGATTTTCATTCCAGGCCCAGTCTTCGTTCCCTTCATCCTATGCTGAATCAAGCGGGGGACTTCTTGCAGTGTCTCAGGCAAACCCGAATTCCCTCCTCGCCGTTTTACTTAGTTCCGGCAATACACCCTACCTGTTTAAAGGAACGCTTAGCGGAAGCACCTGGAACTGGTCCCTCCTGGCGACCGGCAATACCGGGAGCTTCCCCATGGACAATGGCCAGGGCTATTTCGACCTGGTGCTCGATAATTCCCCGGTCGATGCCAACATCATACTGGTAGGTACAACAACCCTTTACAAATCGGTGAACGGGGGCAGCACTTTTACTGCTGTTGGCGGATATGCAGGCAACTTCAGTATTCATCCCGATATACAGGATATAAAAATGCTGCCGAATGGCAATACCTGGGTTTCGACAGACGGGGGCATGAATTACACCACTGATAATTTTACTGCCCAGACAAATTATTTTGTAAGGGTGAATGGACTGGCAGGCTCCGATATGTGGGGGTTTGACCAGGGCTGGAATGAAGATATTGTAGTAGGTGGAAGGTACCATAACGGGAATACCGCCCTGGCCGATTTTTATCAGCCCAAAGCACTGCGGATGGGGGGCGCGGAATCTCCTACAGGCTGGATTCTGCAAGGCAAAAGCCGGTATGTTGCGTTCAATGACCTGGGGAATGGCTGGATCCTTCCTTCAACTGCCGAAGGCAAGCCCGACGGCCGGTTTATCTTCAGCAAGTATCCCAATATGGACGAATATGGTGGGAGGAGGGGTAACATGGTCTTTCATCCCAACTACTATGGGACGGTTTACCTGGGTGAAGGCACGGGCTTCTGGAAAAGCATCGATATGGGTGTGACCTGGGACTTAGTACACAATTTTATCGACGAGGTAAGGTATTTGCAGATCAGTTATAGCAACCCCGGTGTTTTCTACGCAGATATAGTGAACCGGGGCTTGTATAAAAGTACTGACGGAGGGGTCAGCTGGGTTTCAAAACCTTCCCTTACTTCACCTCCCAACGGAACTTCAAACTGGAAGGGAAAACTCTTTTTTGCTGTCTCCCCGTATAATGAAAACGTGGTCTATGCCTGCCTGCAGAACGGAACCTGGTCGGCCGATCTCGGCAAGGTATTCAGGTCAACCGACGGAGGGGATACCTGGACTGACTGGACAGGAAGCGTCGTTGAATACCTGAAGTGTATCAACATTCAACCAACCGCATCCGGGCAGGACCTGGTGTATCTCTATACCCAGGCAAAAAACGGACATCAAGCTAAAGTGTTTTCCAGGAAAGAAGGGATGAGCGACTGGGAATCATACGACAATAATTATCCCGCGGGAATGGACGTAAACCTTGCATTGCCGTTCTTCAGGGACGCCAAACTGCGTTCGGCTGGCAACTGCGGGGTATGGACATCTCCCATGCAGGAAACTGATTTCAAACCCATCGTCAATCCCTGGGTTGAAAAAGCTCATTACGACTGCATGACGGATACCCTGTATTTTGATGATCATTCCATACTGGATCATACCGGGGCCGCCTGGCACTGGAGCATAAACCCGGCACCGGCATGGATCGAGAACCCCGATATCAGGAACCCAAAGGTTGTCCTTGGCAACCCCGGAAGCTACGATGTAAGCCTTACTGTCACTCAAAACGGCCAGGCTTACGCCCGCTCAATACCGGGGATGGTAACGGCAACAACCTGCCCTTCAATTTACGATTGCAACAATCCCGATGTCCTTCCTAAATCCATATGGTCGCTGCTTTATGTCGACAGCGAAGAAGTGAACGACCCGGGCTATGCCGTCATGAGCTTCGACGATGACCCTTCCACCATCTGGCATACCGCCTGGAGTACTGGTGATGTTCCTTATCCCCATGAAATACAGATAGGTCTTGGGCAGGAGTACTGGATCAGTAAGTTCACCTATCTTACAAGGCAGGACGGTGAAAACGGCCGTATCAAGGATTATGAACTCTATATCGGCGATGATACGCTTAACTGGGGGACGCCTGTAAAAACAGGGCAGTTCGTGAATACCAGCGCACCCCAGACCGTGGTCCTCGATTCTGCAAAAGCAGGAAGGTTTTTCCGTTTCAGGGCCCTCTCGGAAGTAAACGGGAATCCCTGGGCATCGGCCGCTGAATTCAGCATGGTGGGCTGTGTTGACTACCCGGCAGGCACTGAAAAAATACCTGCAGCGAACAACCTTACAGCCTTCCCCGTTCCCACCGATGGCTGGGTTAATCTAAGCCTCCCCGCGGGGGAGGGTTTTAATTACAGGCTGGTATCTTCGGCGGGACAGGTAGTTGAACAGGGGACCATCGAACATCCCGCAGCAACATACTCTCTGAGTCTTGCGAAAAGGCAGGCCGGGGTTTATTATTTCATGCTGACGGATAAATCAGGAGTAACTTACAGGATCAAAGTATTAAAGGAAGACTGATTATTTCAGGCCCGGTGGCCTGATAGCTCCTCTTCCGAATCCAGGGCATCCACCAGTTCGGACATCAGGGTCAGTACCCTTTTTGATTTTGCTTTGCCCAGGTGTTTTTCGACCTGTTTCTTCAGCAATTCGTTGGTTTCCCATATTTGAATGAGCGTCTCCGCTCCTTTGTCGGTGAGGGTGATAATATTGCAACGGCTGTCATTCTCATTCACCTGGATGACGATCAACCCGAGCTCCAGCATTTCTTTTACCAGCTTGCTCATGGCCTGCTTCGAGACTTTTGCCCGTTTTGCCATCCCGCTGTTTGAAACACCCTCAAGGCCGATGGTGGCCAGGAGATGAATATGGCTTGGCCCAAAGGAATGCAGCCCGACTTTTGGCCAACGGCTTTCACCCCATACGGTCAGGTGCCGGTATAACAAATAGATCAGGCGGCCAACGCTTTCTTCCTTCGCGGGTCTTTTTTTAAGAAGTTTTTTTCGGACTGGTTTTGAGAGCATAAGAAATCTTTATAAAATAATAGTCAACTTCATTGTCTATTATTCGTCAACTTAGTTTACTTTTGCAAAAATATAAAAAACCATTTACATGGACACTGATTCCGGAAAAGAAAGAAAAATGGGGAAAAAAATACTGCCCAGGATCATAATCAGCACGGTTATCATTATTGGCTTGATATATCTCAGCAAGGAAGTCTGGTATGCCATTCATCATGAAGAAACCGACAATGCCCAGGTTGAGATGAGGCTGGTTCCAATCCTTTCAAGGGTTTCAGGATATGTGGATAAGATTTATGTGGATGACTATGTGAGCGTGGAAAAGGGGCAGCTGCTTATGGTGGTTGATTCCACGGAACTCAGGCTGCAGCTCCAGGAGATGCAGGCTGATTTCAGCCAGTCATTATCGGATATCGAAAACGCAAAAGCATCACTTACCAATGCCGATGCCTCCCTTTCCTCGGCAAAGTCCAACCTTGAAGTCAGCAGGATAAGACAGTCCAAAGCAGCCAATGACCTGAACCGTGACAAAAAACTGTTTGAAGGGAATGCCATCACCAAAAGGCAGTTCGACGACAGCCAGTCAATTTTCGATGTGACGACCAAACAGCTTGAAACAAGCCAGCTGGATGTCAGGGTTGCCGAAACAAGGCTGGAAGTCCTGCGATCACTCGTGGGCAAAGCCCAGGCCCAGGCTGATGTTAAAAAGGCCCGCATCGACCAGCAGAAACTGAAACTTTCCTATTGCAGTATTTATGCAATAGCCGACGGCAAGCTTGGAAAAAGAAATGTCGACCAGGGGCAATTCATCCAGTCAGGCACCCCGTTGTTTACCATCGTGAACACCGAAAGCCGTTGGGTGGTGGCAAATTTCAAAGAGAACCAGGTTAAAAACCTCTACCAGGGACAGGTTGTTGCCATTAAAATTGACGGTTATCCCAACCTGGATGTCCAGGGAAAGATTATTTCGCTCTCCGATGCAACGGGAGCCAGGTTTTCACTTCTTCCCCCGGATAATGCCACAGGAAATTTTGTGAAAGTGACCCAGCGCATACCGATCCGCATCGAGATCATTGATGCAGGAAAATATAAAGACATTCTCCGTGCCGGCATGAGCGTGGTAGTTTCAGCCCATATCTGATTCAGTTTATGTCGACCCTGGGCAGAGCAGCAAAGATCATTATCGCCATTACGACGATCTCGGCAGCCATTATGGAGCTGATCGACACTTCGATTGTGAATGTCGCTCTCAACCAGATGGCCGGTAACCTCGGCGCTTCCATCGAGGATATCGCCTGGGTGATTACATCCTATGCCATCGCTAATGTGATCATCATCCCAATGACCGGTTTTTTGGCTGCCTTTTTCGGGCGCCGCAGGTATTATCTGGCTTCCATCGTCATCTTTACCATTGCATCCATTTTCTGCGGAATGTCGGTCTCGCTCTGGCAGATCGTTTTATGGAGGTTCTTACAGGGGCTTGGGGGAGGCGGTCTTCTTTCAACTTCACAATCCATCCTCTTTGAAACCTTCCCCGGTAAACAAAGGGGACTGGCAGCTGCCCTGTTCGGCATGGGTGTTGTTCTGGGCCCCACACTGGGTCCCACGGTTGGCGGCATGATCATCGACAGTTACTCCTGGCCCCTCATATTTTACATCAACGTTCCCTTTGGTATTATTGCAAGCATCCTTACATACCGGTTTATCCCAAGGGGATTCGACATCCACATAAAACCAAAAATAGACTGGAGCGGGATCTTCCTTCTGACCATAGGAATCGGGTCCCTGCAGTATGTCCTTGAACGGGGAGAGCACGAAGACTGGTACGACTCCAAATTGATCATCTGGTTCACCGTAACAGCGGTGGTCGGGCTTGTGACCTTTATCTGGTGGGAACTTAAGCAGAAAGAACCCGTTGTAAACCTGCGTATTCTGAAGGACCGCAACCTTGCACTTACAACTTTGCTGACCTTCATCGTGGGGTTTATTTTATTCACTTCGGTGTTTATCTTCCCCCTGATGCTGCAAAGGGTGCTTGGATATACTGCTTATGAGACCGGTCTGACCCTGCTTCCGGCATCCATCCTTTCACTCTTTTTCATGCCCTTCATAGGCAGGGCTCTTTCGGCTGGCACCCCTCCCAAAATTTTTGTCGGTATAGGGTTTATTACTCTTATGGGCTTTGGCATCCTGATGTCGAGGGCTGATATGAATGTGTCATCGGGATTTTTTGCCCTGCCTCTGATGATCAGGGGTGCCGGGCTGGCCTGCCTGTTTGTCCCTTTGAATGCTATGGCTGTCGCCGGATTACAGCCCCGGGATATCCCGCAGGGGGTCGCTCTGAACAATATGATGCGGCAGATGGGAGGGTCTTTTGGCATTGCCATAATTAACAATTACGTCGCACACCGTGTCGCAGTTCACCGCATGGACCTGATCAGCAATATTTACAGCGGAGGGCAGATGTTCACCGAACGATATAACCAGGTTTACCAGGGGCTGCAGGCGAAACTGCCGCTGGCAGCCAACCTGCAGCAACAGACCTACCAGGTGATTGAACTTTCGGTGATGAAACAGACCTATATGCTGAGCTATCTTGATGCCTTCCTTTATGCAACCCTGTTTATTTTAATTGCTTTCCCACTGATCTTCATCACTAAAAACAGGAAGATATTCGGAGGACCGATTGCAGCGGCAAGTGAAGCGCATTAGAATATCGAATATCGAACATTGAATGTTGAATGTCGAACTGAATTATTGTTAGGCGAGGCCGAAATGAGCATACAAATGAAATTAAAAATAGGTGAGAATAACGAAGAATTAAGAATGTTGATAAACTCAATAGTATGAGAGCGTTTTTTTATATAATCGCATTTTGCCTTTTTGTGCAGACTATGAAGGCCCAGGAGATCCCGGTACCGGCTGCATTGAAGCACTTTGTAGACCAGTCGTTCCAGAAATATCCCAGGGTGGCCGAGATGACCGACATGGTGCGCATAAGTGAGGTCAGGGTAAGCCTCGGCAAAGCAGGATACCTGCCAATTGCCGGGGTCAATTTATCCTATAATCGTCTTTATCCCACCCCGGCCATAGAGATCCCCATGGGCTCAACGGTTCAGTCCTTCAGAGTGGCGCCGGCTGATAATTATAACGCCTCTGTAAGTATTGCCCAGCCTATTCTCGACCTTAGGACCCCGGCGGCAGTGAATAAGGCAAAAAGTGATCTTGAAACGTCAAAGGACAATCTTGACGGCTTCAAGATCCAACTGGCATACCAGGTGGCCCAGATCTATTACTCCATCATTTTTCTCAATAAGAGCCTCACCGTTCAGAAAGAACAGATCAGCCTACTTGAGTCAACCCTGCAGCAGATCAATGTGAAAGTGAATTTCGGAGATGCCCTGAAATACGACCTGGTATCAACCCAGGTAAAATATACAAATGCCGAAAATTTTTATACCGACCTGCAAACCCAGCTGGGTAAGCAATATAACCTCCTGGGCATGCTCACCGGGATCAGCGGCAACGGGTATCTCAATGATACCGTGGTGAACCAGTCGACCTTCAGGGTGGCAACCGACTCCGTCCTCGCTATTGCCATACAAAATAACCCGGAGATAAAGATAGCATTTGACAAGATCAAATCGGCCGGCTGGGATATCGTTTCAGCAAACCGCCTGCGGATGCCCCTGGTCAATTTCCAGGCGGGACTCGGATATAAGAATGGCTTCATGCCCGACATTGATCCCATGACGTTCAACTATTCCGTGGGAGTAGGTCTTACCGTTCCTATTATTTCAGCAGCCCGCCCCGCCCTTCAGAAAAAACTGGCCACCATCAATCTCAATGCATCAAAACTGGCCCTGGAATCCCAGAAAGTCAGCCTGAATAAAGACATTCTTAACTCTTTCGAGGATATCCGCAAAAACATAAGAAAACTGGAAAGCGCCGACACCCTCATCAGTTCCGCCCAGATTGCCATGGACCTTGCAACTGATCGTTACAAATACGGGGTTATAACCAACCTGGATCTCCTCACGTCCATCACGAATTACAAGGATGCCCAGCTGAGCCGCCTGCAGTTCGAATACAACCTGCTTTTGTCAAGGATGGAACTATGCAGGCTGGCCGGGATCAAATGGTGGTGATAAAAAAAGGCGCCCCGGCAAACCGGGGCACCCTTTCAAACAGGATTTTTCAAATTAAATAATTCAGGATCAACCCCACTTCTGCATTGCTGCACCCATTGCAGGGCCGCCCTTTGCAAGATCCTCAGGCGTCATTACGGGGAGGAAATCCACATCAGCTCCCAGCCATAAGAAAAACGGCTCGGCAATGCCTGGAATTTCCGACGCATCATTGATATTTACAATAATATAGGCTCCCCTGTGGCCGCAAATGGTTGTAAAATATGCTGATTCAGCTTTTATCTCTGCAAGCAGCTCATGCATCTTATGTCCGAACTGCGGATCGCGGATAGCCTTGTCCCCTTTTTCCTGGGACATTTTCATCTTCATGATATATTTCATATTGATTCTTTTTTCTTGGTTAAACGTTACTTTTTATTCCTGATAACAATAATTTATTAAATATCATGCAAATATAATTTGTATTTAGTCTAAATTAGCATTTTGAATTATATATTTAAAAATCTTTGTATTATCTTTATCTCAATTCTAAAAACAAAAAACATGCTATATTATTTAAAGCTCTATCTGGCCACCCTGGCTGTATTTTTTGCTACCGATATGGTTTGGCTGGCGTTTGTTGCCCGTTCATTTTATAAAAAATACCTGGGATACCTGATGGCGCCAACGGTTAACTGGGCAGCGGCAATAATTTTCTACCTGCTGTTTATAGTCGGGATACTTGTGTTTGTTGTTCTTCCAGGCATGAAGGAGAATTCCCTGCCAAATACAATATTCAGGGCAGTATTGTTTGGCCTGATAACCTATGCGACCTACGATCTTACAAACCTCGCAACAGTCAGCAACTGGCCTCTTCTTGTTACTCTCGTTGACCTGGCTTGGGGAATGGTCCTTTCTACTATTGTGAGTGTTGCATCTTACTTTATCGCCAGGTGGCTTTAATCCTGATTATAACCTGATCCGATGCTTTTATAAAACCCCTGCATACCTGTCGGTTTTCAATCATTATTATTTTGCATCTTTAACTTCCACCACCTCGTACATATTCTTCCCATCCTGAACAATCGGCTGGTAATAAGTTTCTCCAACCTGTACATAAGTGACTTCTCCGATTTTTACCTCCTTCCCTCCTTCCGGGAGGTTCACGACAACAGACCCGGCTGTTGGAGGAACAACAGTATACCCCTGGGGTGACTTCTCATAATATGTACCGCCGTAATAATAGTTGTTGGTGGTTTCATTGATAACCACCGTCTGGGAACCCGGTGGCAAAGTGGTAATGGTTGCTCCTACCGGGGCAGGTACAACAGTGTACCCGCTGCCAGAGGCGACATAATAAACACCCTGGTCGTAATGATACTGCTGGCTGGCAACGGTTACAATAATTGCAGTGGCGGCCATGGTGGCAATGACAAAACCAACCGGATGCCATACAGGACCCCAGCGGTAAGGAGTATAGGGATGATAGGCATAAGGATGGTAACAATAATATGCATGCCCTCCGTAAGCATAGGGAGGTCTTGAATATGGCCTTGGATTAGCCACTACAACAGTGTTTTTATTGACATTGACGTTCACATTCTTGCTGTTGTCGATATTTACATTTTTCTTGCTGTTGTCGACATTCAAAGTATTCCCGCTGACATTGGTTTTATTCCCGGTTGAAACGTTATTTTTATTCCCGCCCGAAACGTTGGTTTTATCGCCGGTTGAAACATTGGATTTGTCGCCTGTTGAAACACGGCTTTTATCCCCGTTCTGAGTTTTGGTATTGTCAACCGCTTTCGTGTTTGACGGTCCTTGTTTTGTATTACCCTGGGCGGGTTTTGCGACAGGCTGACGGGTCTGGCCCGCACCAGCTCCCCGGCCCGCACCTTCTACCTGACCTTCCCTTTGTGCAACCAAGGACAGCGGCATAAGAACCGCCAGGAAACCAATGCACAGACCCGTACATAAATGACTTAAAATGAATCTCGTTTTCATGATACCTATATTTAAAAAAGAATTAATTCGAATGTTTTGTCATGAATCGTACTTTCTGAAATACCTGCATCTGGTCAATTTCTTCCTTATTCGGCTGGGCCCATGTAAATGAACCGGCGAATAATACTGAAATAATTATTAAATACTTCTTCCTTTTTAATTACTTTTATTGGTGAATATACTATCAAACAAAAATATAATTATTTTACGAATATCAGGCTTTTCAATCCCTGTTAAAATTTTATTATTTAATTAAGTGATTGAATGAGTTATGTTTAGGAATTGAGTATTCACCAGTACCTTAAGATCTGTTCCGTATGATGCACCAGGTAAAAATTATACTCTCGGTGATTTTTCTGATACTCTGTTCTGCAATGCAAATGCAGTCCCAGGTGGCGTCGGGAACAGTCAAACCTCCGTCTAAGACCGTGAATAAACCGGGCTACCTCGCTAACCCTTCCACCTGGATCAACGAAAGTTACACCCAGCTCAATGAACTATATCTTTATCATGAAGACCTGGACCTTGATTCGGGCGCCCTCTTTGACCAGTTCAGGGAACATGAAGTCATTATTGATCTCCTGAAGAATACGTTTTACGATGATCAATCTTCACTGAATATCCGTTCGGTCTACAACATGAAAATGAGGGTTGCATCAATACTTGATGATATATCGAGGTGGCAGCGTCGGATACATAAAGTGAACGAAATGCTGGTCAAAAAGACCAACGATATAGAACAGATAAAACATGAAATATCTGATTTCAGGGAACAATCCGACAGTATCTTCTTCAACAATTACCAGGATGCTGTAAGCAGCCTGCTTAAACGCCAGCAAATAGCGGAGAACCAGATACTGGCTGCACTCAGAACGAATACGGCTATTGAAAATAAAATTGTGGAAACACATTCCCGCATCTACCTTTTCTACTCCGATATTTCGAAACTATTGCAGAAGGAAGAATCTACATTATTCAGCAGGGAACTGCCGCCCCTCTGGCAGTCCTCCCCCAAAGCTTATCCGCTGGGGCTTAACGATGTGATCATTGACAGCTTTCAGCAGACCCTCGAATCCATTAAGTATTACGGTAAAATGTCGATATGGAGGATCATCATTTTCAGAGTCCTGCTGTTCCTGCTATGCCTTATCCCTATCAAGCTTTTCAACGATGAACTGAGGAAGAAGAAAATTCTTAAAGATGTAAAGCTGATATTTCTTGAAAAATTCCCCAAAACAGCTTCCCTGATCATGGGGCTGGCGCTTTCACCTTTCCTGTTTGTTCACCCTCCCCATGCTTTCCTTGAATTTATTTTTATAGGCATCACGTTTTCGGTAACCATGCTGACGTTACAAAAGTATTCGGACCTCAGCAAGACTTATATTTTCATCCTCATCGGGGGTTTCCTGGTATTGTTCCTGATCAATTTCTTCGTTACCCCTACTTTTATCGGCCGGTTTATCTATGTTCTGTCCATCCTGCTTCTGGTCCCCCTTTACCTAACCAACCGGGACCTTGAAAAATTCAAGGTTGATAAAGAAAAGGCTGTGCGGCTGCTGCTCTTTTTCCTCGGGCTCCACCTGGTTGCGGGCTGGGTCCTGGTTATATGGGGCAATTACACCCTCGGACGATCAGTTATTCTGGCGGCTTACAGCACGACGATCATCAGCATGGTGCTCAGGGTGGCAATCTATACTTTACTGGATTATCTTGAGATCATTGCCTATTTCTTCAATAAGAATGTTAAAACAGTAAGGATAAACGCCAGGCTTGCTTATGAAAAAACCCAGCCCCTGCTGATTTTCTTTTCATACATTTTTATCATTATCGCTTACCTGTATAACATGAACCTGTTTGACCTAGTGAAGTCCGGGATAAGGAATTTCCTTACCGCAACAAGGACAATCGGGACCACGGAATTTACTTATCTCAGCGTTGTTTCCTTTTTTGCTTCTGTTTATTTCGCCTTCATACTTGCATCCCTTCTGCGGTCTACTTTCGAGCCAAGGCATGATCATAACCTTGAAAAAAGAAGCAGGCTTGGGAGCTACCTCCTGCTTTTCAGGCTGCTGATACTTTGCGCAGGCTTTACTGTAGGCCTTCTGGCATCAGGACTGCCGCTGAACAATTTCGCTATATTTCTCGGTGCATTGGGTGTCGGGATCGGTTTCGGCCTGCAGAACCTCGTGAGCAACCTTGTTTCAGGACTGATCATTGTTTTTGAACGCCCGTTTGTAGTTGGAGATTACCTTGATTTCGGCAACGGGAAATGCAAGGTCAAGGAGGTGAACCTCAGGGCCACCATGGTTGCGACCGATTACGGAGCCGACATACTGATCCCAAACAACACCTTGTTATCGCAGAGCCTTCAGAACTGGACGATCACCAATAAGCAGAGGGTGATCGAAATGAAGATACAGACGATTCACGACAGCAATGCATACACGGTGATCGGCATTATTGAAAAGTGCCTGAAAGATCAGACAAGCATTATCCCTGAAAAAACTGAAGTTTTATTCTCAGAGATCAATGACTTTGGCCTGGTTTTCACTGTTAAGGTTATGGTCCATAATATTGCCTTTGAGAATATTATAAAAAGCCAGCTGCTTTCAATCATACACACTGAATTCGTGAAAAACGGCATCCACTTTCCCGAACGAAAACATCTCACGATTTAAGGGTGTATTCAGGATATTTCATACTTTTATCACATGAAAAGTCCCCAGAAAGTGACCCGGAAGCCTTCAATCAGTGGTTTATCCCAGCAAAAAAAGAAGTCTCCCTGGTTCCATAATCCCCTATGGTGGCTTATCCTTGTAACGTGCCTGCTGTATGGCCGAACGATGAACCTTGGTTTCACACGGCTCGACGATTCCATTTTCATTATCGAAAACGAACAATATAACAAAGGGTTTGACCACCTGGTCACATCCTTCCACCGCGGCCTGTTTAACCCCACCGAAGATGTATACTACCGTCCCATTTTCCTGGTCGACTTCATCATTGAATCCAAGATATTCGGAACAAACCCGGCAGGATACCATTTTACAAACCTGCTTTTTCACCTGCTGTCAGTGGTCCTGCTGTATACATTCCTGCGCAGGCTCAGCCTTACTGAAATTAATGCTTTCCTTATCTCGATGATCTTTGCTGTTCATCCGGTCCTCAGCCAGGCCGTTGCCTGGATTCCCGGGCGGAACGATATGCTTCTGATGATCTTCTTTATATCAGGTATGATTGTCACCATCGATTATTGTAAAAATCCCGGCCCCTGGCTTTACATTAACCAGGCCTGTCTTTTTGTCCTTGCCCTGTTTACCAAAGAGACGGCGGTGATCATTCCCCTTATTATTGCAGGGGTCCTTCTATTCTGTTTCAGGGTTTCATGGAAGAAAATCCTGCCGGTCGCTGCAAGTTGGTTTGTTGCAATCCTGGTTTGGTTCCTGGTACGTTCATCAGCTACTTTGGCAAACAGGGATGATCTTTATTCCGACATGTTCCGCTCTGCCTCCGGACGTCTTCCCGCTATTATACAGTATCTCGGGAAAATCTTTTTTCCGGTGAACCTCACTGTTTTTCCTGTAATTAATGAGATAACCATGGTCTGGGGCTTTATCGCTTTGGTATTGCTCATTACCCTCATTGTTGTTTCAAAAAGTTATAAAAACCCTCTGACCTGGATCGGGTTGTTCTGGTTCATGGTTTTCCTGTTGCCTGTACTGATCGTTCCAAAGTCGCTTAATGACCAGGTTTTCGAGCACAGACTTTACATTCCCCTTGTGGGGATAATGCTGATGCTGTGCCCGACACTTCTCTTCTCCGGGGCCTGGCCCGAAAACCGTCGATTTCTCGCCTTCGGTGTGATCGGTTTTATCTTTGCCCTGATAAGTTTTATCCGTGTGGACTACTATAAGGATCCCCTGACTTTCTGGACGAAAGCTGTGGAGGGTTCACCGCATTCCTGCTACGCTAGGATGATGCTTGGGACCAAAGTTGACAGCCCGGCTGAACGGGAAAAGCTTTTCCTGGAGGCATGGAAACTGGATCCCAACCAGAAAAGCCTTAATTATTACCTGGGAAAAGTGATGGCGGAAAAAAAGTCATTTGATTCGGCAGCTTTTTTCCTGAAAAGGGAAATCGGGAATACAAAGATTCCCGATGTTTATTTTCTTCTCGCCCAGCTTGCGTATATGAAAAAGCAGTTTGATACCACCTCGGTTTACCTTGAGAAAGTCATCCAGCTGGATCCGCTTCATCCCCAGGCCAATCCAAACCTGGTTCTTGTATATGTCCAGTTGAATCAGAAAGAAAAAGCGAAAGACCTGCTCGAAAGGATGCGACAAAAAGGAATGCAAATTCCTTCAACCCTTGAATCGATGGTTGTAAAAACAAAATAAAGCAGGAGATGAACTCTTTTAAATTCCAAAATCCTTTATAATATACTTATATGGATATTAAAAAAAATATTTACATTTGCTAACTTTTTGACCTATACCTCAATACCAAACCATTATAAAAATTTTTTATCGTTTCAACTTTTATACCTTTCCGTTTGACAGAATTGTTATAATAAGTCTAAATTAATTTGCAGATGATCTTTTCATTTTTCAACCTATACCCATTCCGTTTGACATGACTGTTATAATTAGTCTTAATTAATATATATATATAACAAGATAGAATTAATTTCTTTAAAATTAGGCATATACACCTATAAAATAATGAATATGAATACTCATTTACCCTATCAACAAGGACAAAGAATAAGGGCAATTTTGAAGCTCAGGTCAATAATCCTCCTGGGGTTTATTATTTTAACAATTTTATCCAATCCTGCATTAGCGCAAAACTGTTCGGTAAACGCCGGTGTTCCTCAAACTATCTGCGCCAACCAGTCATTGTATCTTCATGGGAATTATACTGATCCTTTACAGTCCGGAGCCCAGGTTGTCTGGTCCCAGGTTGGAGGTCCTGCAGCTACAATTGTCAGCCCTACAAATCTCAACACACAGGTCACCAACCTGATTGCCGGGAGTGTTTACACTTTCAGGATCACCACGACCTGCGCCGACGGTGTGCTGACTTTCCAGGATGTTACTGAAACAATACTGCCAATAACCATTGCCAATGCCGGACCTGATGCTACATACTGCCCGGGGCATACTGCTACTTTAACCGCAAATGCACCCGGTGCCGGTGAATCCGGGGCCTGGACAGGAAGCGGTTTTGGCATCAGTGTCGACGATCTAACCAGTCCGACTTCACTCCTGACTATCACCGGAAATACCTCTGGCACAGCAACTCTTCGCTGGACAATAACAAATCCAACAACCGGATGTACTTCTTACGATGATGTTAATATTACAAACCTGGGAGGTGTATCAGTAACCGCCGGGCCGGACGTGACCCTGGGCAATTGCTATTCCACGACCCAGTCAACCAACCTGAGTGGTTCTTATGCAGGGTCCGGCAATGGACAGATAGGGACATGGACCGTTGTAAGTGGCCCAAATGTTCCCACAATTGCCAGCTCACATGCCAATAACTCATCGGTATCAGGCCTCATTCAGGGAACCTATTTATTTCGCTGGACTGTGACCGGCCCTTGTGCCTCCGGAACTGCTACCATGCAGGTAACTGTACCTGCACCTACTTCGAGTGTTACAGGAGCCAGCATTACCGGGGGAAACCAGGTTTTTTGCGATCCTACTATAACTTCAACCGTATTGACTGGTTCTGTTCCCCAGTACATCAATGAAACCGTAACCTGGTCTCAGACCGGTGGTCCGACTTTACCCGCTGGAAGCATTGTAAGCCCAAACAGCCCAGTTACGGTAGTAAATAATCTGGTCAGCCCTAATTCATATACTTTTACCTATAGAATTTCCAACTCTTTAACCGGATGTTCAAGTTCTGCATCGGTTTCAGTTTCCTATGATCCGAATACACCGACTCTTGTAATAAATACTACTGATCCACTGATCCTGCCATGTCAGGTAAGTACTGCAAGTATATATTTTACAGCAGGAGGATCAGGAACAACCCAGTGGCAGATCCTGAGCGGGGCAACCAATGCTACCTATACCAGTTTTCCTACCGCCTGGGTCAATGTGAGTTCTTCCCCCCTTGTTATCAATGGCCTTACCAGTTCAGGCACTTTCCTGGTGCAAATGAGGCGTGTTACTACCACGGGCGGTGGTTGCTCAACTCCGCTAAGGCAGATTTCGGTAGTCACTTCGTTTGATGCAGTGAAGTCAAATGCAGGAACAGACCAGTCCCTGCCATGTGGTCACAATTATACTGACCTTATTGGAAATGATCCAACTCCGGGCCAGGGAACCTGGTCACAGGTAGCCGGCCCCACTGCGGTCTTCCTGTCAGATCCCCATGCTCCCAGGTTAAGCATTTCCAGCCTTAATACTGACGCAGTATATATATTCCGCTGGGTGATTTCAAACGGCCCGATTTGTCCCACATCTCAAAGCGATGTCAAGGTTATTGTTGCTGCTTCAACGCCGCTTCCACATAATCCTGGCCCGAACCAATCCGATAAATGTTACAATACTCCTGTATATTTGGCGGCCACACCTGCCGATCCTTATGAAACCGGAACCTGGACAGTGAGTCCAAGTTCCGGGGTGGTCTTTTCTGATGTTCACTCAGCAACCGCGGTTGTTACGGGTTTACAACCCTATACTACCTATACTTTTACTTGGACTATGTCTAATGGTTGCGGATCAGCCGCCTCCAGCATGACCGTCGACGTGATAGGCACCCAGGGGCCAATGGCTTCAAATGCAGGTCCCGATCAATGCCACACTTCAGGAACAGCCAGCATTACTATGGCAGGAAATAATCCTTCACCCTGGACCGGGGAATGGAGCCTCATCTCCGGAGCAACTAATGCAACATTCACCAATAAAAACCTGTATAACACCACTGTCACAGGCATGACAGACGGGGACTATGTGTTTCAGTGGGCTATTACAAGCGGCATCGGTTGCGATCCTACTAAGGACCAGGTAGAAATTACGATCGGGCCATCGATCCAGAGTTTTAATGCAGGGGCCGATCAGCAGATCTGCGGGAATACTGCAACCCTGACCACTTCACTGGGCGCAGAACCCTCACCGGGTACCGGGCATTGGTCCCAGGTTTCAGGGAATGCAGGTGTTACGATTGCTAGTCCGAATACCTACACAACTTCAGTTACTGGTTTCGTTTCAGGAACCTACGTTTTCCGTTATACGATCACCAACGGGGCATGCAGCGCTTATGACGATGTAACTATTTATATTTCTTATCCTCCTCCGTCTGCAGCAGACGGTGGGCCTGATAAAAGTGTTTGCGGGGGTACATCCGTGACAATGGCTGGAGTTGCGCCAACATCAGGTACCGGTCTTTGGTCGGAAATTTCAGGCCCGAATACTGCCAATATAGTGACCCCTTCCTCACCCACTTCAACGATTAACGGGCTGATAACAGGCACTTACATGTTCAGGTGGACTGTCTCCGGAGGAATCTATTGCACACCCACCACAGCAAACGTTCAGGTTACCGTAACTCTGAATGCCGATGCCGGTCCTGACCAGAACTATTGTGAAGCTATAACTTCGGTCAATCTTGTTGGTACTTTGGCTAGTTCAGGATATTGGTCGGAAATATCCGGTGCAACCACTGTAACTTTCACTCCGACTTCAGGAAATACTGCAATTGCTTCAGGGCTGATACCGGGTTCTTACGTCTTTCAATATGCGATCACAGCAACCGGCTGCTCCTCGACCGATCAGATGAATGTGACGCTATACCCACCTCCGTCAACTGCTGACGCCGGTCCTGACCAGTCAATCTGTAATGCTTCCTCTTTCACGATGGCTGCCACACCTCCTGTTTTCGGAACAGGAACCTGGACCATTCTTTACCAGGACAACCCGGGGGGATCCTTTGATTTCCCTCATGCCTATAATGCTGTTTTCTCCACTGCTCCGATAGGTGTTTCGATATTCCAGTGGACCGTTGCAAACGGAAGTTGTTCCAATGCCGACCAGGTGCGCATCACTAATTATGCTCCTCCGTCAGCGGCGGCCCCCGGGCCAAACCAGATCGTGAATTGCGCAACCACGGCCACCATGGCTGCAACTAACCCTGCAGTCGGCACGGGACTCTGGACATTTGTTTCCGCAACGGGTGGCGCTCCGACTCCGACGATTTCCAACCCGCTCCTTTACAATACCGGTATCACAGGTTTAGGACCCCAGACAGACGGAAATCCTGCCACATACACTTTCAGGTGGACTGTGTCAAACGGATTAATCTGCACACCCAATACGAAAACCATGACCATCATGGTTTACCAGCTTCCTTCTTCCGCCTATGCAGGGCCTGACCAAACTTTCTGCAACCTGACTTCCGCGGTAATGGCGGCGACGCAAGTTACATTACCAACTATCGGGTACTGGTCACAAATCTCTGGCGCCACCAATGCATCGTTTTCAGATATCAATGCAGCCACATCCACCGTTTATAACCTGGTTCCTGGTAATAATTATGTTTTCAGGTGGACCACCTCAATCGGCCCCTGTTCATCCTATGACGATGTTAGCATAAACGATAACGCCACGCCGACTGTTGCAGATGCAAGTGGAACAACAACATCTTACTGTACCCTTGTTCCCATGGTTTTAGTCGGGAATCCTCCTGTAATCGGCACCGGGATATGGACCCAGACATCAGGGCCCGCAGTGATAATCCTCTCTCCTAATTCACCCACAACTTCAGCAGTCGGAGGCACCTCGGGAAATTCATACGGTTTCCAATGGACGATCAGTAACGGAGCATGTGGAAGCTCTTCCAGTGGTGTGACAGTGACCATGAACATTATGCCTCCCCAGGCACAGGCCGGGCCTGACCAGGATGTTTGTAACCCGGCAACGTCAACGACCCTTGCTGCATCCGCGCTTTTATCTGCTTCTTACATTTTAACCAATCCATTATGCTCGGGAAGCTCGGGTAGTATCAGTGTTTCAGGAGTAGGCGGATACGCACCATATACTTACAAGCTTGATGGAGGATCCGCTGTTACTTCCGGACTTTTTACAAATTTAAGCGTTGGGAACCATTCGGTCCTGGTGACCGACCAGGGCAGCTGTACATACCTTGTGCAATTCAAGATTACCGTACCTACAGCCTTATCAATATCCAAATCAAGTCAGACTGATGTTGCCTGCCACAGTTCCGCTACCGGCAGCGTTCTTATGGCTGCCTCAGGCGGTACACCTGCCTATACATTCAGTGTTCAGTCCCAACCTTCTGGAGGAAGCGCCTCGGTTAGCGGTAATGTAATTTCAGGGATGAAAGCAGGTGCCTACACGATCAGGGTAACTGATGCCAATTCGTGTCATGCTGATCTCGGCCTTACAATTACCGAACCTTCATCGGCACTGACAGTAAGCGGTACGGTTACTGATCCTTCATGTTACGGAGGAAGCAACGGCAGTATTGCCACTAATGTTTCAGGTGGTACTTCCTCTTTTTCATACGAATGGAATAATGGTTCTATCGCCGCCGATCCATCAGAACTATCAGCCGGTTCCTATACCGTTACAGTAACTGATGCCAATGGCTGCACTTCTTCAATTACCAAAACAGTTTTAAATCCTGCTGTTGTAACACTTACACCTTATCCTACCGGAACCACCTGCGGTCTTTCAACAGGTTCTGTTATCCTGATAAGCAGTGATGCCAGCAGTGTAACTTTAAACGGCACGACACTGCCGTCTGGTTCCATTTTCAACGGCCTGATCCCAGGGCACTACAAAGCATACACCAATGGAACCTGCCTTGTATCAACTTTTTTCAGTATCGATAACACCAGCCCCTCTCCTGATGATTTGAGCGCATCAGCATCCGTGACTAATCCATTATGTTCCGGGGGTACCGGTTCTGTGACGATCTCGCCTTCCGGAGGATCATATCCCTTCACTTACATGCTTGACGGATCAACTTCGGGCACAGGTTATTTTAACGGACTATCAGCAGGTGACCATAATGTGCTGGTTACTGATGCCCACGGTTGTTCCTATAAAGTTTATTTTACAATAACCGTTCCTTCCTCCCTATCAATTTCATTGTCGTCCCAAACCAATGTTCATTGCTATGGCGATGCAACCGGAAGAATACTGCTTGCTGCTTCAGGCGGAACTCCCGGGTATACATTCCATATCCAGTCACAGCCTCCAGGAGGGGCTGCTACCGTTAGCGGAAACGTGATCTTAGGAATGATAGCCGGTCCTTATACCATAAGGGTTACCGATGCCAATGGCTGTTATACTGACCTGTCTAATGTGACCATTACACAACCTTTAGCAGCGCTTTCCGTCAGCGGGTCCGGGACCAGTCCAACTTGTTATGGTGGAAGCGATGGAAGCATCAGTATAAATGTTTCAGGAGGCACTTCGCCATTTACCTATGCGTGGAGCAATGGTTCGACCATTGCCAATCCGTCGGGTCTGGTCGCAGGCAGTTATACCGTGAACATTACGGATGCTAACAGATGCACGACATCGGGGATTTATCCTGTTACAAATCCTCTTCCGGTAACCATTACAGCAAGTTCAATGCAACCCGCTGTTTGTCTTGCCTCCGTAGGTTCAGTGGTGCTGACCAGCAGCGATTTGAGCAACATAACTTTTAACAGCGAGACCAAAGCATCAGGTTCAACTTTCAGTGGTTTGGGAGGTGGTACTTATATCGCCACTTCAGGCGGAACATGCCCGGTTTCAACAAATATCAACCTGGTAAACTTCACCAACAGCCTGTGGACCGTTCTCTCCAAACCTACCGGTGCTGCAGATCCCACATTTACTCCCAATCCTGCCAGTCCGACCGCTGTTATTTCAGGTCTTGCAGTGGGTGTATATACTTTGCAATGGTCTAATTTCAATGGGGCCAGCTGTGCGACATATGACCAGATGACTATAACGGTTCACACTGCAACAACGACAGCCGATGCAGGCCCTGACCAGACTCTTTGCAATGCGGCTTCATTCCAGATGGCAGGAAATGCAGTTGCAAGCGGGGAAACAGGGACCTGGGTCAGAATCAGCGGGCCGAACAATCCTGTTATCACTGACAACCACTCTCCCACAACAACTGTTACCGGAGTGATCCCCGGGACTTATGTTTTCAGGTGGCTGATAACCAGCGGGACCTGCCCTTCCAAGTTTGACCTTGTCACGATCACCAACCGCGCCTCGATTGTCCTTACCGGGCCTACCAGTGCAACCATTTGTATAGGCGGCCAGCAAACTTTGAGCGTTTCAGCTTCAGGAGGAAGTGGTTCGTATATTTACCAATGGCAGGTTTATAATACATCAACCCCGGGATGGGAAAATATCAGCGGCGAGACCAATGCAACATATACCACACCCGCAGCGACATCTTCCGGGTCAACAAATTACCACGTCATTGTATCTGACCAGGTTGCTGCAGCCAACGGAGGCTGTTCCACAACTTCTCCCACGGCAACATTGACTGTCGTTGATGATCCCACAATTACCGGTCAGCCTTCAGACCCTGCTCCCATTTGCCAGGGAGGAACAACAGGAACTATTACTGTCACTGCAAGTGGCGGCACACCTTCTCTCATTTATCAATGGAAGTATGAAGTTTCTGCCGGGGTCTGGGCCAATGTGGCTGATGGGACTCCAACGGGTGCAGTTTATACTGGCGGAACCAGTGCCGGGATGTCAATAGCCGGGATAAGTGTGGCCGGCACGTATCATTATCAGTGTGTTGTTTCGGCTTCAGGAAACGGATGTACGGATGTTGCAACAAATACCGTTAATGTTATTGTAGCTTCGGATCCAGCTATATCCTCCGATCCTTTCGGTTCCACAATTTGCAAGGGTGACAATCACCTTATGAGTGTCACAGCCTCCGGAGGTACGCCCGGACTGACCTATCAATGGCAATCCAACACAACAAGCTGCCTCTCAACATTCATCCCGATTTCAGGTGCAACCAATGATACATATACAGCTACTAATGTTCAGCAAACTACTTACTACAATGTTGTTGTCTCTGCTACCGGCAGTGGCTGTGCAACTGTAACTTCTAATTGCGCAACTGTCTATATCCCAACGATCATTACAAATCCAACAGGTGCGACAATCTGTAACGGTGGGACCCATACCATGTCTGTTGCGGGTTCAACAGGAGGGGGGATTGCTTTTTCCTACCAATGGCAATCTTCAACAACTTCAGGCAGTGGTTACAGCGATATCACAGGGGCTACAAATGCCAGTTATACAACAGATCCTCTTCCAACCGGAAACTATTATTACCAGGTTCTTGTAACACCAACAACTCCCTCATGTACTGTCCTTCCTTCAAGTGAAGCTCATGTAATTGTTGTTGCCGACCCATATATTAATACTCAGCCAGCCGGGGGAACAATTTGCAACGGGGGAACCCATGCCATGTCGGTTGATGCAGGAGGAGGAACGCCTTCACTAACCTATCAATGGTATAGTTCCACCACCGGACCTTCATATGACTGGCAACCTATTTCAGGAGCAACCACTTCTTCTTACACCACACCCCCATTAACATCCACCACTTATTATGAAGTGACCATATCTGCGTCGGGAGTTGATTGCAACTCAATAACGTCTAACGTGGCAACTATTATTGTAAACAACCTTGACCCGGGAGTAATTGCCGCTGACCAGACCATCTGCAGCGGTCAGACTCCTTCAGGACTGACCAGCACTACTGATGCCTCCAGCAGCAGCGGCGGCACCATCACATACCAGTGGCAAAGCAGTCCAAGTGGCGTCCTTTACGGAGATATTTCAGGTGCTACTCTTAGCACTTATTCACCAGGCTCCCTTACAGAGGATGAATTTTACAGGCGCACCGCCATCTCCACTCTCAACGGCGTACCCTGTACTTCAAATTCAAACGTCCTGCATATATGGGTCAACAACCTTACACCAGGGGTGATCGCTGCCGACCAGACCATCTGCGATGGCGCCAACGCCTCAGCCTTTACCGTTACTACACCCGCTAACGGGGATGGTTCGTTAACCTACCAGTGGCAGGATAGTTCGAACGGAACGATCTTTACAGATATCAGCGGGGCAACCAATGCAACATACCAGGCCCTCGCATTGACCGCCGACACCTGGTTCCAAAGGATTGCCACATCGACTCTTTACTCGGTGCCTTGCCAGGCAACCTCGAATATCCTGAAAGTCACCGTCAACCATCTGACTTCGGGTTCTATTGCAGGAGATCAGGTCATCTGCAGCGGATCAACCCCGGCAGCCTTTACCAGCCCTTATCCACAGCCAACGGGAGATGGAGCCCTAACTTACCAGTGGTATTCTTCAACTTCAAGTCCTTCATATAGCTGGATTTCAATTTCCGGAGCAACCAACCTAATATACGCACCCTCTTCACTTTCCAACGACCAGTGGTATTACCGGTTGACAACTTCAACTCTCAACGGAATCTCCTGTACATCAGGATCCAATGTTATAAGGGTACAGGTCAATAACGTATCAGCAGGCTCAATCGCCGCAAATCAGACTATCTGCAACGGAGGCGATCCTGCTGCATTCACAAATTCATCCTCGCCGACCGGTGACGGAAATTTGACTTATCAGTGGGAAAAAAGCACGACCAGTTCAACTACAGGCTTTTCAACAATTCCAGGTGCGACCAACCTCACCTATGATGCACCTGGTCCATTGACGGTCAATACCTGGTACCAGAGGGTCACAACTTCCACTATCGGTGCATCTGTTTGCACCTCGACCACCAGTGCACTCAAGGTTACCGTCGCGGCCGATCCAAATATTACAACGCAACCTGCAGGAGCCACGATATGTAACGGAGGGACGCATGCAATGTCGGTTATCGCAGGCGGAGGAACGCCTTCACTCACATACCAGTGGTATAGTTCTTCAAGCAATTCACCTTACAACTGGATTTCCATTTCAGGAGCAACTGCGTCTTCTTTCACCACACCCCCGTTATCCTCAACGACTTACTATGAGGTTACTGTGTCGGCATCAGGTTTAGGTTGTGACCCAACCACCTCTGATGTAGCTACAGTTACAGTCAATAACCTCAGCCCGGGAGTGATTGCCGCCGACCAGACCATATGCAGCGGCCAGACACCTTCAGAATTGACCAGCACAACCGATGCCTCCAGCAGCAGCGGGGGCACGATTACTTACCAGTGGCAGCAAGGCACTGATGGCATCAGTTTCGGAGATATTTCAGGAGCTACGCTTAATACTTATTCACCCGGCTCTCTTACACAGGATGAATATTACAGGCGCACCGCCATATCTACGCTCAACAGCGTGCCTTGTACATCAAATTCAAACGTCCTGCATGTATGGGTCAACAACCTTACACCGGGAGTGATCGCCGCTGACCAGACCATTTGCGAAGGGTCAAATGCCATTGCTTTTACTTTTACTACTCCCTCCACCGGAGACGGATCTTTGACTTACCAGTGGCAGGATAGTTCTAATGGTACGACCTTTGCAGATATCAACGGGGCAACCAACACGACTTACCAGGCCCTCGCCCTTTCAGCCGACACCTGGTTCCAAAGGATAACTATATCAACTCTGCACTCCTTGCCATGCCAGGCAATATCAAATGTGCTCAAGGTAACAGTAAATAACCTGACACCCGGTTCGATTGCAGGGAACCAGGTTATCTGCAGCGGATCGACCCCGGCAGCATTCACCAGTCCTGATCCACAACCAACAGGAGACGGAGCCCTGACTTATCAATGGTATTATTCCGATTCAAATTCACCCTACAGCTGGTCTTCGATCTCAGGAGCAACTTTATTGACTTATTCGCCTCCATTAGCATTAACAAACGACCGCTGGTATTACCGCCTTACAACTTCTACCCTTAGCGGGGTTCCCTGTACATCCGCATCCAATATTTTATGGGTACAGGTAAATAATGTCACATCCGGCTCGATCGCCGCAAGCCAGACCATATGCAATGGAGGGGATCCCGCAGCATTTACCAGTCCTGATCCACAACCGACCGGTGACGGGACACTGACCTACCATTGGGAATCCAGCACCACCGGCTCAGGTTCCGGATTTTTACCCATTTCCGGTGCAACCAACCTCACCTATGATGAACCCGGACCTCTCACTGTTAATACATGGTACCACCGGGTTACAACTTCCACCATCGGTGCATCTGTTTGCACCTCTACAACCAGCGCTGTCGAGGTTACTGTTAACCATGCATCTGGAGGTTCCATTGCTGCAAACCAGACTATTTGCAGTGGAGGAACTCCAAACCTGTTTACAAGCGTTTCTCCCGCAACAGGAGATGGCATTATAACTTATCAATGGCAATCAAGTAGCGACGGTTCAATATATAATGATATCCCGGGGGCAACCAATAATACATACCAATCAGCTTCGCTTACGGCAGATAAATGGTTCCAGAGAATAGGCAAATCGACTTTGAGCGGAGTAACATGTACCTCTTTAAGTAATGCCGTGCATGTGACCGTGGTATCTCCTCCCACTATTACAGTAGATCCGGTAGGTTCCACGCTCTGCAGTGGTAGTACATGGTCAATGTCGGTTACAGCCACAGGCGGGACACCTTCCCTAAACTATCAATGGCAATCCAATACAACAGCTTGCTCAGGTCCATGGACGAATATAGAAGGCGCAACAAACCTTTCTTATACAACTCCCGTACTCACGCAAACAACATATTACCAGGTTCTGGTTTCTGCTTCAGGACTGGGATGTAATACTGCAACTTCAGCCTGTGCTATAGTTCATATTCCTCATATTACTACTCAGCCTGCAATATCAACATCAATCTGCGAAGGAGGAAATGTTACCTTAAACACAGCTGCAAGTGCAGATGGCGGAACTGCCACTTTCACTTATCAATGGCAGGTATCATTGATGGATTGCAGCTTTGGATATTTCACTATTCCTGGTGCAACAAGTTCAACTTATATATCACCTGCCCTCAATGCAGGAGTCAGATACTATCAATGTGTGATAACATCGTCAACCCCCTCTTGCACTCTGACAACTAATTGTGCCACGGTGAATATACTTGCTGATCCCACAATTACTGCACAACCTTCGGGAGGCAACATTTGCCGTAACAGCGCTTACACCATGAGCGTTGCTGCCTCAGGCGGAACTGGAACCCTGTCCTACCAGTGGCAGTCCAACACCAATGGATGCGGTTCGACATTTACTGCGATCTCAGGCGCCACAAGCAGCAGCTATACCACAGGAGCATTGACAGCTACGACATATTATAATGTGGTGATCACACAAAGTGGTGCAGGATGTAACCAGCTTACTTCCAATTGTGTCACAGTAACTGTTATTCAACCTGCCACTGCGAATGCAGGCGGCAATGCAAGCATTTGTTCAGGCAATTCATATCCTTTATCCTCTGCTACAGCTTCTAATTATTCAAGCCTTTACTGGTCAACAACTGGTACTGGAACTTTCAATAACTACAATACCCTGAATCCTGTTTATTCTCCGAGTTCTGCAGATATTTCTGCCGGATCAGTTACACTTACACTTCATGCTGTAGGAAACTCTCCCTGCACCGAAGTAACATCTTCCCTGATCCTATCTATTACCTCGGGTATCTCCATTTCGGCTCAGCCCGTGGGGGCCATTGTCTGCACCGGTGGTTCAAACACCCTCATTGTCGCTGCTTCCAGCGGTACGGCGGGAACCCTGTCGTACCAGTGGCAAAGCAATACCACCGATTGCAACAGTGTGTTCTCGAACATCAACGGAGCTACCACAGCTTCCTATTCAACCGGTGTTCTGACCCAGACCAACTATTACCGGGTCCTTATCAGTGAAAACGTGGAAAGCGGCTGCGGTTCCGTCATTTCAGACTGTGCTACTATCACCGTTATACCTGACCCGGTCATTATATCCCAGCCTTCGAATGCCACCATCTGCAGCGGTTCCTCAACCAGCTTGAGCGTTACCGCCAGCGGTGGAACCGGTTCGCTCACTTACCGGTGGCAGTCCAGCATTACCGGCTGCAGCGGGTTCTCTGATATCTCAGGAGCGACCAATAGCTCATGCCCAACCGGGGCACTTACTCAAACGACCTATTACCAGGTCATCGTGAGCCAAAGCGGTGCAGGTTGCGGACCGGTTACATCCAACTGTGCAACCGTCACCGTCAATGCCTCACCCGTAGTCAATGCAGGCCCGGATGCTTCCATCTGTTCAGGTAACACTTTCCCAATCGTAGGTGCTACCGCAACCTCGGGAACCTATTCTTCCCTGTTGTGGACTACCTTGGGCGATGGACATTTCAACAATGCCTCCGATCTGCATCCCATCTACACCCCGGGTGCAGCCGATATAACAACTGGTCATGTTACCCTGACCCTAACCGGGAACGGCAACTCACCTTGCAGTGCAGCTTCTGATCCCATGATCCTGACGATCACCTCGGGTATCTCCATTTCGGCTCAGCCCGTGGGGGCCATTGTCTGCACCGGTGGTTCAAACACCCTCATTGTCGCTGCTTCCAGCGGTACGGCGGGAACCCTGTCGTACCAGTGGCAAAGCAATACCACCGATTGCAACAGTGTGTTCTCGAACATCAACGGAGCTACCACAGCTTCCTATTCAACCGGTGTTCTGACCCAGACCAACTATTACCGGGTCCTTATCAGTGAAAACGTGGAAAGCGGCTGCGGTTCCGTCATTTCAGACTGTGCTACTATCACCGTTATACCTGACCCGGTCATTATATCCCAGCCTTCGAATGCCACCATCTGCAGCGGTTCCTCAACCAGCTTGAGCGTTACCGCCAGCGGTGGAACCGGTTCGCTCACTTACCGGTGGCAGTCCAGCATTACCGGCTGCAGCGGGTTCTCTGATATCTCAGGAGCGACCAATAGCTCATGCCCAACCGGGGCACTTACTCAAACGACCTATTACCAGGTCATCGTGAGCCAAAGCGGTGCAGGTTGCGGACCGGTTACATCCAACTGTGCAACCGTCACCGTCAATGCCTCACCCGTAGTCAATGCAGGCCCGGATGCTTCCATCTGTTCAGGTAACACTTTCCCAATCGTAGGTGCTACCGCAACCTCGGGAACCTATTCTTCCCTGTTGTGGACTACATCCGGGGATGGGTATTTCAATAACAATACCACCCTGCATCCTGTTTACACTCCCGGAGTTGCTGATATCGCAGCGCATACAGTTACCCTTACATTAACCGGGAATGGCAACACTCCCTGCAGCCCGGTTTCAGATGCAATGGTTCTCTCAATCACAACTTCATTGAGTATCACCACCCAGCCTGTTAGTTCGATCATCTGTACCGGTGGTACCTATACTTTGAATGTAACACCCACAGGCGGGCCCGGCAGCTTCACCTATCAATGGCAGTCTAACACTGAGGATTGCAACTTTACATTTACCAACATCGATGGTGCAACCAATTCCGCTTATACAACACCGGCCCTGACCCATACTACTTATTACAAGGTCGTTATTAGCCCCTTAAGCGGTACCTGCAGCCCGGTGACCTCGGATTGTGCAACCGTTACAGTTCTTGAAGATCCCATCATTTACACCCAGCCTTCGAGCGGAACTGTCTGCAATGGAGGAACATTCGGCATGTATGTTGTTGCCAGCGGCGGCACAGGTACGTTGTCATATCAATGGCAAAGCAATACTACCAACTGTTCATCGGCATTCGCTGATATCAGCGGAGCGACTAACAGCGGGTATACCACCGTCCCCCTCTCCCAGACGACTTATTACAGGGTTGTAGTGAGCCAGACGGGAAGCGGTTGCGGACCGGTTACTTCCAATTGTGCAACCGTTACGGTGAATGCACCGCCAACGGCCAATGCCGGTGCGAATGCCACCATCTGTGCGGGCACATCATACCCATTGTCATCCGCAACAGCTTCGAATTATGCAAGTGTGTACTGGTCGACTTCAGGTACAGGGACATTCAACAATTACTATACACTTAACCCCGTCTATACTCCGAGCGCTGCCGATATCACTGCTGTTCATGTTACCCTGACGCTGCATGCGGAAGGGAATCTGCCATGCGGGGAAGTTACAGCTTCAATGATCCTGACATTACAGAAACCTCCTGTTGCATATGCAGGTCCTGACGCCACGATCTGCGAACCGAGCAGCTATTGCCTGTGCTCTGCAACAGCCAAGAATTACACCTGTATCAATTGGGAGGCAATGATAACTCCTGGGGTCCCCGGTACGGGAACTTTCAGTGATATTCATGCAATCAACCCGGTCTATACCCCAAGTGCAGCAGACATTGCTGCAGGAAATGTATACCTGATCCTCCACCTTTGCGCCACTGCTCCATGTACTGATGTGACCGACACCATGAAACTTTGCATCAGCCGCATCCCACAGGCCTATGCCGGTGCCGATGCCATGATCTGCGAGGGATTCACTTACCCGATCACTGATGCCACCGCCAGTCATTATACTGCGCTGAGCTGGACCACCTCAGGTACTGGTACGTTCAACAATACCGGGATTATAAATCCGATTTACACTCCAAGCAATGCAGATATCGTTGCAGGATTCGTAACCCTGACACTTAACCTGACTGCACAATCACCCTGCCCGAATGCAAGCGATGCAATGATCCTTACCATTCACAGAAATCCCACGGCAACGGCTTATGTCGTCTCTAATGTAAGCTGCCATGGGCTGAGTGACGGAGTGGTCAGCGTATCGGCGACGGGAGGCACAACTCCTTACACCTACCTCTGGAGTACGACTGCCACCACCCAAACGGTGAGCGGTCTGTCTGTCGGCACCTATTCGGTGACAGTCACCGACAATTTCGGATGCAGGAATTACAGCCAGACAACCCTGGGCCAGCCACCATTACTGACCGTTTCAGGTACCGTTGTGCAGAATGTGCGCTGCAATGGAGGAAATGAAGGTCTGATCACAATTACTGCAGGCGGGGGTACAACACCATACTCATACCACTGGAGCAACAGTGCCACTTCACAGAATATTTCGGGACTTACAGCCGGAACATATTCGGTAACTGTGACCGACGCCCATACCTGCACGGCGACAGGAAACTGGACAATCACAGAGCCAGCCCTGCTGACAGTTGCGGGCAATGTCACCCATAATGTTCTTTGCAAAGGAGGTAGTGAAGGAGCAATTTCCATCACAGCGGGAGGAGGGACAACATCCTATTCCTACCTGTGGAGTAATAATGCCACAACTGCCGCCATATCCGGGCTTACTGCCGGCACCTATACAGTGACGGTGACAGATGCACATACGTGTACCGTAACAGGCGACTGGACCATAACGGAACCAGCGATCCTGACAGTTACAGGGACAGTTACGCATGAGGTCCTTTGCAAGGGAGGCAGTGACGGATCAATAGTCATCACGGCTTCAGGTGGAACCACTTCTTACAGCTATGCATGGAGCAACAACGCCACAACTCAAAATATCTCCGGACTGACTGCAGGGACCTACATTGTTACTGTTACGGATGCTCATTCCTGCACCACTTCGGGTTCCTGGACTGTAACAGAACCGACAGCGCTTTCAATTAGCGGAACAGTCACCAATGCTACCTGCTACACCTATAGCAATGGTGCAATCAATGTTACTTACGGAGGGGGCGTAACTCCTTACTCCTACCTGTGGAGTAATGCGTCAACAACCGGAAGTATAAGTAATTTGAGTGCAGGCACCTATTCGGTTACGGTTACCGACGCCCATTCATGTACTTTGTCTGATAGCTGGAGTGTCACACAACCGCCACCCTGGTCTGTAGTTATCAGCGGATGCAGTACCCCTTGCTGCGGAACAGGCAACAGCTACGCTTATTCTGCAACCCTTGCCGGGTCATACACAAATCCTGTTTCTTACCTGTGGACTGTCGTTGGTGGAACAATAACCAGCGGCCAGAATACTCCGAACATCTCGGTGACATGGTCGTGTTGCGGACAAGGAACGGTCAATCTCCACGTTACTGAGTCAGGAACATACAACTGTTCCCTGAACGCTTCCAACCAGGTTGCAGTTTACGCACAACCTGACCCGGTCATTGCGGGGCCTGCGTCAGTACCTGCGGATACGACAAATGTTCATTATTCGACTGCATACTATGCAGGCCATTCTTATAACTGGACTGTCACAGGAGGTTCGATTGCAAGCGGGCAGGGTACCAGCAGCATCACCGTGAACTGGGGTTCATACCCTACCTGCGGATGCGGATCGGTATCTGTTTGTGAAACGAACACTACCACCGGCTGTGTAGGCTGCACTACGATGAATATCACAATTATTCCCGGGAACCAGCATAACCTTGATGGGTATGTATATTACAAGAACGGTTATAACACGGGGCTTAACGGTGTTATTGTCAATCTGAGGAACCTGTCTACAGGTATCATCATTGCAACAGACACCACAGGTCCGGATATGCATCCCTCTCATGACCCGGGTTACTTCTCCTTCTCAAGCGTGCCTGCGGGCTCATACCAGCTTGACGCATCATTCAATGGAACCTGGGGCGGCAATAACGCAACGGATGCATTGATTGTGCAGTTGTATGTTGCCGGATCTTATACCCTGACAGGTCTGAACAAGGCTGTTGGTGACGTAAATGCAAGTGGAACCTGGACTGGCTTGGACGCCCTGTATATCAAACTCCGTACTGTTGGTGCGATCGATTCTTACCCGGCTGGCAACTGGATGTTTGACAACCCGACAGTAAGCGTTACCCCTTCACCTGTATCCCAAAACATCTTTGGCCTTTGCGTAGGTGATGTCAATGGTTCATACATCCCGACCGGCTTGAAGGACGCTTCCTTCCTGTCGGTAGTAAACGACGGTGTTCAGACAATACCAGTTAACCAACAGTTCACTTACAACATCAAGAGTAACCAGGTCGCAGACCTTGGTGCCATGACCTTGTTCATGAATTATGATCAGAGCCGCTTTGAAATTGAAAGAGTTAATGTTCCTTCCGATGAGATGAAGTACAGGATCGCAGGCGGCAGGATCGCCATCGCATGGTCAGGTACCAAGCCTATTTCCGTCAGGGATACCGAAACCGTTATTTCATTACACATGAAAACCATGGGTGCAATTAAAGAGCCTGCTCAGATTTTCGAAATTATGCCGGGAAGTGAATTTGCCGATCCGTTCGGAAACAGGTTTGATAACTTCGAACTGAAGATGGCAAGTGTTGTTACACCTGGTAATCCTAAGGAATTCATATTGTTTAATTACCCGAATCCCTTCAACAACAACACGACCATTCTTTATACTCTTCCTGAAAACTGCAAGGTTAAACTTGTATTGACTAACTTGCTGGGCAATACGCTTGCGACCCTTGTTGATAATCTTCAGGTGGATGCCGGCACCCATACCATAAATGTAAACCCGCTTGAATACCATCTTTCGGCAGGTGTTTATCTTTACAGGATCGAAGCAGTCGGTTCATCTGAAACATTTATTAAAACAAATAAACTGATTTTCGAAAATTAATACCGGTGCTTAAGAACGAGGCCGCCCCAAAAAGGCGGCCTCGTTCTTTTTATGTTAGTGAGGAAAACAGTTACAATCGGACGAATTTTACTAAATAATTTTATATTTGTTGATGAAAATGGAATAAAAAGAAATAGTGGAAATTCATATGATTGATTTCAATAAAAAATCTGTCAGCTATGAAACTGCCTTGCGAATGTCAGAGTCCGCTATGGCCAAAGCTCAGGAACTCGATACTGCCATAGCTGTTTGCATTGTTGACGAAAGCGGGGTATTAAAACATTTTGCACGGATGGACAATGCACCCCTTATAGCGGTCGATGCATCCAGGAAGAAAGCTGTTACGGCAGTTGGTTTCGGCCTTTCTACCGGCAAGCCCTGGTTTGAATTTATCAAAGACGACCCAATCCTTAGGGAAGGTGTACATGATTTTACCGATTTTATGTTGATGGGGGGAGGGATTCCAATTGTTGTTGACAAACAAATTATCGGGGCAATAGGGATCAGCGGCGGGCATTATGAAAATGACCATTTATGCGCACAGGCAGCTTTGAGTTGTCTTTAATAGAAAGCAATGTTGAAAGTAAAAGATCACCTTGGCCTTCTTGACAGGCTTAACCAGTTTGCCTCATTGTATTCGAGCATCGAAACTTTACAGGAACTTGCTGTTAAGGTGGAAGAGGTCCTTGACGACATCATGGAAATTGAACGTTCAGGGCTTTATCTTTACGATTTCCAGGAGCATCGTCTAAAATTGCTTATTGCAAAAGGCTTTAATGAGGAGGAGTTGAAAGAAGCCGATCGTACAGCAATGGACAGGCATCCAGGTTATGTTTTTCGAACCAAATCGATCCTTAATATCCCCGACACTGAAAATGACCCTGAACAAAGATCTGTATCCTCTCCCAGGAGCTTTATTGTACGTTCAAGGCTTTTTGTCCCTGTAATGAATGGTGATCAGGCGGTTGGTGCATTCGGGATTGTCAGCTCAAGGAAAAACAACTTCAACGATGAAACAGTTGCAGTCTTATCTTTCATCTGCAATATCAGCGGTGGAATCTACGGTAACATCCTTACCCAGGCAGAACTAAGGATGACTTCCCTGATTGCTAGGGAAACAGACAATGCCGTCATCATTACCGGCAAGGATGGTCTTACCCAGTGGGTAAACCGTAGTTTTGAACGTATCACCGGTTATACTTCCGGGGAAATAAAAGGAGTCAGACCAGGCAAATTACTGCAGGGTGAAAAGACCGATCGGGAGATCGTAAGCATGATCGCTGCTGCCATAGCTAATAAGGAACCTATTGAGGCCGACCTTTTAAATTATCATAAGGACGGGCTGCCATACTGGGTAAGACTTCAGATACAACCGGTTTTTAATGCTAAAGGGGAACTCACAAATTTTATCTCCATTCAGCACGATATCACAAATCAAAAAAAAGTGCAGGATGAAATGGCCTCGGTTTCAACCCGTCTTTCAACCCTTATTAAAAACCTGCAATACGGAATCCTGATGGAAGACCAGGACCGGAACATTGCTCTGATCAATAAAAGATTCTGTGATATGTTCGGGATTCCGGTAGAACCTGAACTTCTTCTAGGTTCGGATTGTTCTGACTCGGCCAGGCAATCGAGACACATGTTTAAAAATCCTGAAAAGTTCCTTGAGCGGATTGAATTGATACTGACGGATAAAAAAACTGTGACTGATGAAGAGCTTGAACTGGCCGACGGCAGGATCTTCGAAAGGGATTACATCCCTATTTTCCTTGACGAAAGGTTTCTCGGGAATTTATGGCAATACCAGGACATCACATCCCGGAAAAAAATTGAGACTGATTTGCGCAAGGCCATTAAAGATGCTGAGTCTGCTAATGCGGCAAAAAGCCTTTTTCTTGCAAAAATGAGTCATGAGATTCGAACCCCCTTAAACGCTGTCATCGGTTTGTCAAAGCTCATGCGCGATACTCCCCTGGACCTGGAACAGAGAAAGCTCAATGACAACCTGATTATCGCCAGCGATAACCTGTTAGAGATCATCAACGAGATCCTTGATTTTTCGAAGATAGAGGCTGGGAAAATTGAATTGGAAAATGTGCCTTTCAGTATTCATGATGTCATGAAACGGGTTTACAGCTTCCAGGAATTTGCCGCCGAAGAAAAAATGATTACCCTTACAACCATTATAGGTGATCAGGTTCCGTCTGCAATTCTTGGTGATCCTTTACGGCTTCAGCAGGTTCTCACAAACCTTGTCAGTAATGCAATAAAATTTACAAAAAACGGGCTGGTGGAAGTATCCTGTAAACTGGTTTCAGCTTCAGGCATGACCGCTGGATTATTATTTGCCGTTACTGATACAGGCATTGGTATAAGCAAAGAGAACCTCGGTCACGTGTTTGAACGGTTCAGGCAGGAAGATGACAGCGTAACCCGCCTCTATGGCGGAACAGGGCTTGGTCTTGCAATCAGCAGACAATTGGTAAATCTGATGGGAGGCGAGCTCAGGGTCCAAAGCGAGAAAGGAAAAGGAAGCTGCTTCTTTTTCACACTCCAATTCAGGATTACCGATGCAAAGGTTCTTCAAAAAACCAGGAAGGTTATCATATTTGAACCACATATACTGGATGATAAAAAGATCCTTGTTGCTGAAGACAATGAATTCAATCAGTTCATTGTTAAATCAATTCTTGAAAAATGGGGCGCCTCAGTTGATCTTGCTGAAAACGGCCAGGTGGCAGTATCACAGCTCTGGCTGCTCGATTATGACCTGATTTTAATGGATCTGCAGATGCCCCTGATGGATGGACTTACCGCCACCAGGATGATTCGCGAAGAACTGCAAAAAAACACTCCTATAATTGCACTTACAGCGAATGTGACCAAGGAAGCGATTAAAAGGACTTCCGAAGCCGGGATGAATGAATATATCTCGAAACCCTTCGATGAAGAAGATCTTTATCTCAAAGTGATGAAAGCTGTGGGGAAAGAACCCAGGTATGAAACTGAAGTTTCTGCGTCTGATGAACTGACCCTGCCAAAAGTTGTGAGGGAAGAATTATACTATGATCTCGCCCACCTGTCAAGGACTTTCGGGGGAGATTATGAGCAGGTCCACAATACGCTGGTCAGGTTTAATGAATTTATCCCGGGCTACTATAATGCTTTATTATCTGCATTTGAGCTCAGGGATTATGCTGAGATCAATAAGGCATTGCATAAAATACAGTCAAGTCTTAATACCATTGCAAACAAAAACATAAAGGAAATCGTCAGGAAGATCCATGATTGTTGTGAAGAGCAATCAGATCCGGATCTTCTGGAGAATCTTTTTGCTGAGCTTAATGAATTTTTTCCTGTTCTGCTTTCCCAGGTAAAAAAACTTATCCAAGAAGCCCCAGGCGGTATGACCACAGGCCAATAATTTCCCTTAATGCCCGGGAACTATTCTCCAGCGCTTCTGCATCCGGTAAAAACCTGTAGAATGAAAATGGCGAACTTACAACTTCGAAATCGGTAGGGGCGGGGATAACTTTCAGTCCAGTTCTGAAGAAAAGCCAATATGCCCGCTGCATATGCAAAGCTGATGTTACCAGTAAAATTGATTTTCCATTAAACGGTTTCAGCATTTCAACTACATCCCTTACATTTTCAACAGTATTTCTGCTGCTGGCGCTTATTCTGATTGCTGCTGCCGGTATGCCAAGGTTTATCAGGAATAGCTTCATTCCAAGGGCGGAAATACCTGTCCTTAAAATGGGATCGGCCCCTCCGCTCAGGAGAATTACTTTTGACCTTTGCGCTTGAAACAACTGAGATGCAAACAATTCGCGATCCGAAGCTCGGTTAAGGTCGATTGGTGGAAGATTTGGCCCTGCATAACCTCTAACACCACCTCCTAAAACTACAATGGCGTCGGCTTTAGGATATGACTCTGCGGGATGGTACCTGAATTTGGATTCCAGACTCCCCCTGACAAAATCACTCCAGGCGGGAGTGCTCCATAACCATAACCATAAAACGGAAAAAACAAATAAGAAAAAAAACGGCTTGTTCTTACCAAAGTAAAGGAAAATGACAGAAAGGAGAAAGCAGATAATTGCCACTCCTAACGGCATGATAAATTGACTTACTGACTTGTAAAAAAGAAAAAATATATCATTCATAGAGGACCTGCCTGATTAATTTTCCCGTATCTGTGCCTTGAGTTGTTCAGTTAACACCTTAAAATAGACAAGGAATTGTTTAATCTCGTTATGGAGTTCTTCTGTAAGTTTCCCTTCTTTACTGGTATCGTTGATTTTCTTTATCAGGTTACGCATAATATCATTTGACACAAGACCAACTGAAGATTTTATTCTATGTGAAGTTCTCTGAATGGCATCTGCGTCACGATTTAACGAAGCCTTCTCCAGGTCCCTGGTGTATTCCGGAGTAACTTCCAGGAACTTCTGCAGCATTTTTTTCAGCATCCCCGGATCATTGCCAACCATCTTCACGAGGCCTGAAACATCGCATAAAACGGGAGGTTCAACCTCTGTTTCCGGTACGTGCTTCCCTCCCTTTACCGCATTTAAAACAGAGATGATCTTATCGTATAATTCATCCTCTTCAAATGGTTTTGAAACATACCCTTGCATCCCCGCCTTTTCACATTTTTCAACAATTCCCAGCACTACATTGGCTGTAAGCGCCAGTATAGGTGTTTGCAGTTTAAGTTCGTTTCTGATAATCGTGGCAGCAGTGATTCCGTCCATTACAGGCATCTGGATATCCATCAGTATTAAGTCAAACGACTTGGTCCTGAGTTTATCCAGGGCCTGCTGACCGTCTTCACTGACATCGGTTATAGCTGACCATTTTTCAAGCAAGGCCTGGGCAACAAATTGATTGAATTTATTATCCTCAACAAGCAACACATTGATGCCGCTCAAAGCATTCTTGATCTCAGTGGTATGTTTATGCTCAATACCGGCCTTTGGTTGCAATCCCTTTTCAAAATCAAGAGTAAAATAGAACTTACTCCCGGAATTTTTAATACTGTCTACATATAACACACCCCCCATATGTTCCACTAGTTGCTTGCTGATTGCAAGGCCAAGTCCTGTCCCACCATAGGTCCGTGTGATACTTTCATCTTCCTGCTGGAAACTGTCAAAGATTTTTTTCTGATTGTCCGGGCTTATACCTATGCCTGTATCCTCGACCAGGAACAAGATACTTTGCCTGTCATCTCCGTTGCCGGTCAGTTCACTTCTTAATTCCACAAATCCCTTTTGCGTGAACTTTATTGCATTGCTTACAAGGTTCATCAGGATCTGCTGCAAGTGCACGGGGTCGCCATTTAAAAACTCAGAGATCGAATTATCGTTGATACAATTGAATTTAATACCCTTTTCCTCAGCCCTGTATTCATTTGCATCATAAACTTTGCGTAAAAGTTCATTCAGGCTGAAATTATTCTTTTCAATGTTAATCTGCCCTGATTCTATTTTTGAAAAATCAAGGATGTCATTGACAATATTGAGAAGTGTTTCCGATGAAGTCTTCATATGGTGCAGGAGCTTCATCTGGGGATCAGTAACATTCGATTCAGTCAGAAGCCTTTCCATCCCTATAATAGCATTCAGGGGAGTTCGTATTTCGTGGCTCATATTGGCAAGAAACCTCGATTTGGCAATATTGGCTGATTGAGCCTCCTCCGTTGCTTTCTTCAATTCCAGGTCGGCAGCAATCCGGCTTGTAATATCATGTGCAATTCCCGTGGTCCCGAGGAGATTTCCTTCAGGGTCAATGATAGGGGCACGGTATATTTCCAGCCAGATCTTCTTTCCATTTAATTCAAATTGTTCTTCAATTATTTTCAATTCCCTGGTTTGCATGACTTCATTGTCAAACTGGGTGAACCTGGAGGCTATCTCCGGAGCCCAGATATCAAGCGCCTTCTTGTTCAGCAGGTATTCCTTGCTGCTGAAATTGAAATAATCAATAAAAGTCTGGTTCACCAGTAGATACCTTCCGTCAATATCTTTCAGCCACATCTGATAAGGGACGTTGTTGAAAATTGCCTGCAGGTAAGCTTCCTGTGTTTTCAGGGCCTGTTCGGTATTTTTCCTGTCGAATAAATTGCATAAAAGATCGGCCAGCAGATGTAAAAACTGGATTTCTTCATGACTCCATTCCTTGGTTGTTTTTACCGAATCAAAACCAACAAACCCAAGACAATTTCCTTCAAGCAGCATCGGAACTGTAATCAGGGTTTTTATGCTCTGGGGTTCAAGAATCTGTCTTAAAGTATCCGTTCCCTCCAGCTGGCTTACGTCAGGGACAACCATCATCTCACCCCTTAAGTGAGTCTGAACCCATTCCTGGTATAAACCGAGGGGGATGGACTGGAGATTCGCTTTTTCCGGACTTACCCCTTCGGCGCACCATTCATGCGTGTTCGACATCTTTTGGGAAACGAAATCGTAGAGAAAGATATAGACCCTGTCGATCGAATTCTGCAAGCCGATAAGCGACAGCAGTTCGTCAATCGCCCGGTCACTGTTATCAATTGGAATATTTATAAATTCAGTGGCAAGGTGAGCGATCAGTTTCTGCTGGTCAAGAAGCCTTGCAAGTTTCTTCTCCGTGGATTTTCTCTCAGAGATATCGCGGATACTTCCTTCTATGAATTCTGGCTTCCTGTCGGGTCCATAGATCAAATGACTTGTAATTGACACCGGAATACGGGTACCATCTTTTTTAACAAGTACATTCTCGTAATCATTCAGGGCGCCTTTTTTTAAAAGCAAGTCGACCATCCTGTTACGGCTCTCTATATCCTCATAAACAACATCCACCTTTTTACCGATAAGCTCTTCGGGAAGATATCCTGACAGTTCGTAAACAGAAGGTGATAATATGAGAATATTGCCATCCGCATCCGTACGATAATAAAGATCGAGAAAGGAATTGAAAATGGCCTGGTACTTTTCTGCTATTTCCCTTATTTCCCTTTCCGCATTTTTCCGGTTCGTGATATTGTGACTGATCCCGATTATACCCAGAACCCTGTCGTTACTGTCGAAATAAGGGATTTTATTCCCTTCCAGCCAGATCTTTAAACCCGTCCTGGTAATAACCATGCCTTCCTCATGGATCATTGGAGTTCTTGATTGGATGACATGAAGGTCTTCAATTCTGGTTTTTTCTGCAACATCAGGCGGGTAAAAATCGGAATCCGGCTTTCCAAGTACTTCCTCAACAGACCCTGCATTCAGAAGATCGGCCTCCGCTTTGTTCAGGAATATTTTCCTGCCTTCAATATCTTTTACATAAACAGGCTCAGGGATGTTATCCAGTATTTTTTTTAACAGTTCCCTCTCCTGCTTTATGGCTTCTTCAACTTGCCTGATACGGAGAAATTCAGAAATTGTATTCAAACTCCTGCCCAGTATCCTGACTACGGTAAGCAAATTCTCGGGCAGACCTTCTGCAAACCTGATCTTACGGGTCAGGATAAGAAAACAATTTTCAGGTAAAGAGTAAAGGTAATGGAGAAGTCCGGCCTCCAGCATCCGATACCCGTTATCAGGCATAGGAACGAACAATTCCCTGAGATCATTTACAGTAAACCCCGGCGGGAGCAGTTCATCTGCAACCTGAATATTTTCGGGCCATACAACATTAAAGTCCTGCCCGGAAATCTGTATTACAGAAACTTGCGCACATTCCAGTTTTTCATTGAAAAGCGGCATGGCACAATTCAAAAAATGACTCAGATCACAGTAATGATTGTCAGCATCTGCACAAGCAGCTGAAGCAAGATCCAGAAGGATTTCATATAAATACATGTCCATAATGCCTGATTTCATTTTTTTTCATTACCTTTATCAGGATGGAATTAAACCAAGAGTCTGGTGCATCAAAAGTAAGTAATATCAATTAACCTTATAATCTTATTTACATCATGTTTATACTTTTAGTGGAGGATGATCAGTTTTATGCCACCATGCTTCTCGAATTGCTTCATAAGCAGGGGTATGACAATGTGAAACATTTTGATAACGGGCTCGAATGCCTTCTCCAGATCTATGAAGATATGGTACCCGATATGGTTATTATGGATCACCAGCTTGGTCTTGTCAACGGGGTCGAGATACTTCAAAAGATCAGGGCATATAAGCCCGATTTAGAGGTTATATTCATGTCGGGGCAGAAAGATGTAAAAATCGCGGTTCAGTCAATAAAACAGGGCGCCAAAGAATACATTATAAAGGATGAACATTCATTTGATAAGCTGTTGATTGTATTAAAAGAAATCGAAAATGCCCTTCATACAAAAGCTGAGAACAAGCCGGTAAAGAAATTAATTTCCAACGTAAAAAAATTTCTCACCGATAATGAATGAGTAAAATGCAAACAGTATATTTCTTCCGTAAAGCCAATGCCCCATGGCACCATAGTATAGAGGAACTGTTTGAGACGATTATTTCCGCTCTCCCCGCGAGTGTTACGCCATTCCGGTATATAATGAAGGAGAACAGCACCGGGCTTTGGAAAAGAGTGTTTAATACTATTGATGCCGCCCGTCACCAGGGAGAAGTAAACCATATCACAGGGGATGTGCATTATATTGCCATCCTGATGAAAAAACAAAAGACCATCCTGACAATTCATGACCTGAGGATACTTTCATCAGGAGGAAGGCTACGCATTGCTGTCATTAAATTTTTCTGGTTCACGCTGCCAGCCAGGCGGGTCCGTTATATAACAGTGATTTCCGAATTTATTAAAAAAGAGCTCGTTGCCGCAACCGGAATAGATGCGTCAAAAATCCTGGTTGTGCACGACTGCATCTCGACCGATATAAAGCCAGCTCCCAGGGAATTCAAAGCCTCCAGGCCGGTCATCCTTCAGATCGGCACAACACCGAATAAAAACCTCGGCAGGGTGTCAGAAGCTCTCAGGGGGCTTGAAGTTACACTTGTTATCATTGGAAAACTGAATGAAGAGCATTCTGCTATGCTGGATAAACATGAGATCACCTATGAAAACTATTATAACCTCACTTATGAAGAAGTGCTGGACAAATACCGGAATGCAGATATAGTATTGTTCGCCTCACTTTACGAGGGATTCGGCCTGCCGATTCTGGAGGCCAATGCAATCGGAAGGCCTGTAATCACAGGCAACAACACTTCCCTGCCCGAAGTTGCAGGCGATGCAGCTCTTATTATTGACGCTGAAAACACTGCAGAGATCAGGAAAGCGGTTATAAGGCTGATGTCCGACGAGCCATTGCGAATGAAATTAATCAACAATGGATTTGAAAATATTAAAAGGTTCCATCCCCGGAAAATCGGTAACGAATTTGCCGGTATATACGAGCAAATAGTAACAACATGATATGAAAAAAGTAATCTCGTTTACTGATTATTATTGGCCGGGATATAAAGCAGGCGGAACGATACGTGCTTTTATGAACCAGGTGGATTATCTGAAGGACAACTTTGAGTTTTATATTGTAACCCGGGATACGGATTATACCGAAACAACACCATACCCCGGTTTGCAAACTGACCGATGGAACAGCATTGCTCCAAACGTGAATGTATGGTATATGTCATCGGGAAATCAAAAAATCAAAACCTTCACATCGTTCTTTAAAGAAAGAGGCTATGATGTTGTGTATATACACCTGTTATTCGGGTTTTGGTATTCGATTCTGCCCCTGATCCTTTCAAAGATCAATAAATGTAAAAAAATTGTTATTGCTTCTCATGGGAATTGTGGTTCGGGAGCTTTGGCTGTTAAATCAACAAGGAAAAAAATATTTCTCCGGTTCGCAAAGCTTATACGACTTTATAAAGGAACTGTATTTCATTCTGTTACCAACCATGAGACTGACGATATAAGATTACATATCGGAAAAAATACAATCATTTTTCAGGCACGTGAATTGCCCCGCAAAGTTTCAGAACCTCCTGTGCGTAATAAGAAGACCGCCGGTAAACTAACAATGGTTACTGTAGCCAGGATTTCGGAGGAAAAAAACCAGCTGTATGCTTTGGAAATTCTGAGTAAGTTTAAACAGTTTGAAATTTATTATGACCTGATAGGACCGGTATATAATGAAGCATATTGGAATAAATGCACAACCCTGATCGGCACAATGCCCGGCAACGTGCATGTTAACTACCGGGGGAGCATCAGCAGTGAAAAAATAATGGATGAACTTCAAACCTATGATATCATGCTGTTGCCTACCACGGGTGAGAACTTCGGACATACGATTTTGGAGAGCTTTATGGCGGGATGTCCCGTTATTATCAGTGACCGCACTCCCTGGAGAAATCTTGAAGGTGAAGGTATCGGCAAAGATATTCCACTTGAAGACCCCGGCAGTTTCAGGGAAGCAATTGCATATTTTGCTTCAATGGATGCCGGGAGTTTTGAAAGCTGTTCAGCCAACGCATTTAAATTTGCACAGGCATATATTGCCAATCCTGAAATGCTCGCCGAAAACATCAACCTTTTTAACCTCTGATCATGCAAACAGATATCGCCAGTTACGATAATAGCTCATACAAGCCTGGTGGGAGCCCTCTCAAACGACTGGCCTGGTATTATATAAATGTCTTTTTTTTCAAATCAGCAGTGATTCCTTCAAGCGGGTTAAAATGCGCACTCCTCAGGCTGTTTGGGGCCAGGGTTGGCAAAGGAGTGAATATTAAGCCATCGGTAAATATCAAATACCCATGGAGGCTCACTATCGGGGATTTTTCCTGGATAGGGGAAAACGCATGGATCGACAATCTCGATGAGGTGGTCATCGGATCCAACTGCTGCATTTCACAGGGTGCAATGTTGTTATGCGGCAACCATAATTACAGGAAGAGTACTTTTGATCTGATTACTGGTAGAATAATTCTTGAAGACGGTGTTTGGATAGGAGCACACAGCATTGTATGTCCAGGAATCAGTTGCAAATCCCATGCAGTCCTTTCCGTGAATTCGGTGGCTACGCGCAACCTTGAGCCATGGTCTGTTTACCAGGGGAACCCGGCAGTGAAAGTAAAAGACCGTACTTTTGAATTGATCGCAGAGACGAAACAACAGTGATAAAGTCAGTTTCAATTATTAAAAAGAAGGATGGCATGAAAATTTCAATTATAACGATAACCTACAACAGTGAAAAGACCCTTCGTGATACCATGGAATCGGTGCTCAACCAGTCTTATAAAGATATCGAATATATACTTGTAGACGGTAAATCCAAAGACACAACCTGCGATATAATCCGTTCATATGGTGACCGTGTGTCGAAATTTGTTTCCGAAAAAGACGGGGGTCTTTATGATGCACTGAACAAGGGTATCAGAATGGCTACGGGGGATGTAGTTGGTTTCCTGCATTCCGACGACATATTTGCTTCAAATGAAACCCTGAAACTGATTGCTGAAGCCTTTATCAAATTCAATGTTGATTCTGTTTATGGGGATCTTGTTTATGTTGACCAGGAGGATACTAATAAGATAATCCGGTTCTGGAGATCCCACAGGTTTTCGAGGGCCCGTATGCTCACCGGCTGGATGCCGCCCCACCCGACATTTTACGCCAAAAGGGAGGTTTATGAAAATTATGGCGGATTTAACATCACTTTCCGTATAGCTGCAGATTACGAATCCATGCTCCGGTTCCTTGTAAGGTTCAGGGCAAGCACTTTTTATATACCTTTAGTCCTTATTCGCATGAGGGTGGGAGGTGAAAGTAACAAAAGCATTAAAAATGTGATGCGAAAAAGTCTTGAAGATATCCGTGCAATGCATATGAACGGCTTGATTTCTTTTGCTGCACTTTTTAATAAAAATGCATCAAAATTCAAACAATTTATGCCGCCTGAATGGGTGAACCGTCAGATTTAACAATATATAATCCCAGCCTATGGCCAGATTAGATTTACTGAAGGATCTCATTAGTGATAAAGTCTCCGATGATCTGCTTTTATCAGGTGCAGCTCTGGGAGTGAGTTTCATCATTTGCCTCATGCTGATTCCTGTAATAATCAGGTTATCGGTCAAATTCAACCTGGTTGATAAACCCAACGAGCGTAAAGTACATAAGGTTCCTGTAAGCCGGTTGGGTGGTCTGGGCATTATACTGGGGATATCATCCTCCATCCCTTTATGGTTTATCGGTGGAAATGTCAACTTCCTTCTTCATCTGATCGCCGGAATGATCATACTTATTGTAATAGGTGTTACTGACGATCTGCGCGAATTAACTCCCAGGGTCAAATTTGCAGGACAAATCATTGCAGCATTATTGCTTGCTCATGCCGGCCTGCGTATCGATGACATGTTTGGTATTTTGGGTGTGGGTCATCTCCCCCATATTGTTCAATATATCCTGACCGTTTTTATCGTAGCCGGCATCATCAACGCGTTCAACCTGATCGACGGTATTGATGGGCTGGCAGGCGGGCTTGCCCTGATCAATATGACAGGTTTCTTTTTCCTGTTTATCTTATCGGGAGAACTTAGCCTGGCGTTGATTTCCGCTTCCACTGCCGGCGCTTTACTTGCTTTTTTAAAATATAATTATCATCCTGCAAAAATTTTCATGGGTGATACCGGCTCGATGATACTGGGTTATTTGCTGTCGTGCGCAGGTATTCTTTCACTCGTAATGAGCCGCAACGTAAATTCATACTTTAATTACAGTGAAACCGCAATTATCGTGTTCAGTATTTTTCTTCTCCCAGTCTACGACACTCTGAGGGTTTTCATCGGACGGGTCATCAATAAAAAATCTCCTTTCAGCCCCGATAAGACCCATATTCATCACCTTCTGATGCAAACCGGGTTCAACCATCCGAAATCAGCAAAAATTCTTTATTCCGCCAACATTGTAATTATATTGACAGGATTCCTGCTGCGCTCTGAAAAGCTCTCTCTTGTTGTGCCATTGCTATTGCTGGAGGTGTTCCTGTTCTCGGATTTCCTGACCCTGTACAAACTTATCAGGGCATTGTTCCGGGGCCGGAATCTTAAAAATAAAACCCTCAGGATGAAGGTTGATAACAGGCTTCTTATGGATAACCTTGAAGAACAAGATGGAAACAAATAAACCCTTAACGATCTTCATTGTTGAAGACAATGAGATGTTTGCAGAATCCTTACGTGTTTCACTTGAAATGCAGGGGTATTCGGTTCATACTTTCCGCTCAGGAGAACATATGATCTCCTTCTGGGAAGATGATCCCGATATCATTCTTCTTGATTATTTCATCGAAAGTGATCATGGGGTTGCAATGAACGGTGATAAAATCCTGCGGTTTATTCGCCGGATAAACAAAAGCCTGCCGATTATTATGCTTACATCCAATACCGATATCGGTCAGGCAACAGCTTTGCTTAAAGAGGGTGCAATTGACTTTATTGTCAAGGACGAAGATCTTTTAACAAACCTACAGAAAACCCTGAACCAGGTCCTGGAATCCACGAAATTGCGACAGGAAATGGCCAGAAACAAACAAAATATTAAAAAATACAAGCGGCACTTTCTGATTATCGTTCTTATAATTGCACTTGCTGTAATGACCCTTTTATGGCTGTTCTCGTAGCACAAATCCCGGCAACCGATCCGGTGTAATTAAGGCAAAATGGCAATTCGTAGTGTATTCGGTTCCCGTGACGGCCGTGAGAAAAAAACTCTTGCCAATAAAGATTATTACAAGTCACTTATTGACAGCAAAAAAGAACCAACCTTCCTGGCAGATACCGACGGTGACCTGTTTATTCTTAATAAAAAAGCCCAGCAACTCACCGGATTTAACGAGGAGGAAATAAAGGAATTTCATATCAGGGATATCTTTATAAGTCTGAAAAATACCGTCAATCCATTCGACACCAGGCAGTTTTCAGAATTTACCACCCAACTTTACCTTTTAGATGCTCGGAGGTACTTGCTTCCAGTCATGGTTGATTTCAAGGAAATTGAAGGGCAGAAATTTCTTTGCACTGTTAAAGAAATCGACGAAAAGGAAACACCCGCAGTCTCAAAAGAGATTGCGGGTTATTTTAATGAGGAACTCCCCATCCCTCTCCAGCCTCTGCCTGCCAATGAAATGCCATTACGCATGCCTGCTGACTTTGAGCACAGGGTAAGGAATCTTCTTAACAGCATTCTTGGTTTTGGCTCCATCCTGGCCAGGGAACCGGCAATAGCGGATGATAAAAAATTGTCGGGCAATCTTGAGTCTATTATAATCAGCGGGAACCAGCTTAAAACAATTTTAAACCAGTTGAGCATTGGTGAATCCGATTCCTACGAAGTCATAAAAACTACGATTTTACTTGAGCCTCTGATACAAAAAGCTGCCATTATCCTTGATACCGTTGCAAGGCGGAATAATCTGAAAATAATTGTAAAGCAAGCTACCGATGCAATGGTGATTTCTGATGAGTTTCTTCTGCTTGAACTCCTGAAATTCCTTTTCGAAAAAGCTTTGTTGTATACACGAAATGATGAAGTAACGGTGGAAGTAACCAGGTCCACAGACGGTAAAGTGACAATGGCTATAGATAACCTGGGGCAGGATATTCCTCAGGGCATCATCAATTTTATTAAGAGGGAAAACAACAGGGAAACCTACGACCTTGGAAATCCCATCATCTCTAGCAACCAGGAGATCAAAGCCATGCTGCATATTCTCAACCGCATCGATGCAAAAATTTCCTTTACAACCAGCGGTTCCATGAGTGAAATTGCCATCCTTACTCTCCCTGCAGCTGTTGAAGAATCAAATACCGATGATCTTTCTTTACTCGAAGTAGCCATCCGCGGCAGAGCATTAAATATACTGATCGTTGAAGATGAGAAACTAACCGCCAAGATTCTTATGATCTACCTCAGGGACATCTCAGATGTTTCCCTTGCCTATTCGGGGAACGAGGCCTTAAACATTGTCGAAAACTTTTACAATAAAGGTAAAATTTTCAATGCCGTGATCATGGATGTCGGATTACCAAAACCCTGGGACGGTATATTGCTGAAAAAAGAGATTGAGAAACGCTGGCCTGAATATCAGAATATTCCATTTCTGGCACAAACTGCCTTTACCGCAAAAAGTTATACAGACCGGATCTCCGACAGTAAATTCCTGGGGCATCTGTTGAAGCCGATCAACCGAAGTGATGTACTACGTTTTCTTGACAGGTATTGCAAATAGTTCTCCTTGTATAAAAGATGTGATCCTCCATGACAGGTATTCTCATTTCAATTTCATTATATTTGTTACGACTAAAGCCGGAGGGTGATTTATGATGTTGTCTTTCTCCTTAAAATGCCTCAATAAACACCTGACGCAAATCATCAGCCTTATTACTCTTTGCGCACTGTATTCATGCATCCCTCAAAAACAACTGCTGCTGATGCAGTATGACAAACTGATCGATAGTACCTATGCCACAACATTTGCAGGCAAGCAATTTGAAGATACTATATACAGGATACAGCCAAATGATTATCTGTATATCAGCATTACGTCCGTTGAAAAACCCCTTACCGAATTCGTTGCTCCTGTTGCCGGGATAAACTATCTTAACAGCGAAAATCAGGCACTTGTCGGTTACCATGTATATGAAGACGGAACCATTTATTTCCCATACCTGGGAATAATAAAACTGGGCGGTCTTACACTGAGGGAAGCCCGCGACACAATAAAGTTTCATGCGGGTCCGATAGTTTCACGATGCCGGGTTGAGGTCACCCTGATCAATAACACCATTTATATGTTGGGGGAGTTCGTTAAGCAGGGAACCTTCAATATGACAAGGAACAAACTCTCAATTTATGAGGCAATTGCACTGGCTGACGGATTGACTGATTACGCGAAAAGGGGAAAGATCAAAGTTCTTCGAAATGAGCATGGTGCAAAAAAGATGTACGTTGTGGATCTCAGAAGTGGCGACCTGATAGGGAAAAACATGTTTTACGTGTATCCCAACGACATTATTTATGCTGAACCCATGAAAGCAAAATCCTTCGGGGTTACACCAACATTCTCTTTAACACTACTGATGTCCCTGGCATCTTTGGCGGTTTTGGTTCTGACATTAACAAAATTATAGATTGTGGGTAAAGCCAGTACAGGTCTGACAGGTGGAATAGATTTCAAAAGAGTGTTGAATAAATACTCTAAAAACTGGTATTTATTCGTCATTGCATCTATCCTGGCCTGTGTGTTTGCCATGTATAAGAACCGTTATACGATCACTATATACAGTCTGTCCACCTCGGTTTTAATCGAAGATAAAAGCAATAAATCGGTCCTTGAACAACGTGGTTCCATTTCGGCTGACCCTTTATTCCTTAACTCAAAACTAATCGATAACCAGATAGCAATACTTAAATCATTTTCCCAGATCTATAAAATCATCCAAAATCTTGATTTCCAGGTGAGTTATTATGCAAAAGGAAATTATATCTGGGAGGAGGTATACAAGAGGACCCCCTTCATTGTGAGGTTTGATACTGCTCACCGTCAGGCCAGGCAGCTCAGGTTTGACCTGAAATTTGTGGGCCCGGATAAATTTCAGATCTGGTCTGATACCCTCGCAGTTTTGAAGGTGCCGAAAACTTTTAGTTTTGGCGAGCAAATCACCAGGGGACAATTTTCTTTTTCAGTTAATCTGAAAGAAGGAATAAATGCCGGGGATTACTATGGCCAGGTTTATGGGTTCGTGATCAATGATCAGCATTTGCTTACAAGCCTGTACCGTGATAAAACAATCATTGAACCTGAAAAGGAAGCTTCCGTCATCGATATTTCATCTTCAGGTCCCAATAAAGAGAAGGAAAAGGATTATCTGAACGAGTTGACCAGGGTGTTCCTGACCACCAATCTTGAAAAGAAAAACAAAATACTGACAAACACAATTGAATTTATTAACAGTCAGTTGAGGCAGATAGGGGTTGACCTTGATTCGGCTTCCCGCCAGCTTGAAGAATTCCGCAAAACGAATAAATTCATGCAGCTCTCAGCAAAAGCTGCAATGCTTCTGAGCGAGATGAACGAAGATTCCAAAAGCAAGGCCAACTTAATGGCTGACCTCAGGTATTATGAATATTTGCTTAATTATCTTCAGACCCGAAGCTCGTTTGAGGATGTTGTAATGCCCTCCACTGTAGGGCTCAGCCTGCCCCTTTTCTCTGACCTTGTACTGAAATTATCCACGGTCACCCTGGAAAAAGACAATCTTATTTCAAATTCCTCCCGTAAGAACCCTTACATACAAACGCTGGAAGAAGAGATCATCAATATGAAGACTGCGCTCATCGAAAATATGCACAGTATAATCCAGACCACTAACAATAAAATCAAGGATGCTGACAAACAGCTCCAGGACAGGGAAGATGAGTTTGCACAACTCCCCGGGATTGAGCGTGAATACCTTGAAATTGAGAGGAAATATAATGTTTACAATACTCTATATGATTTTTTGTTACAAAGAAAATCAGAAGTGGAGATCCAGAGAGCTGCCAACACACCTGATCATGAAATCATTGATTATGCCGGCGATACAGGCATTGCCAGAGTATCGGCTAAACCACAAACTGCATATATCAATGCTCTGATCTGGGCACTTCTTCTTCCTGCTGTATTTCTTTTCATATTAGTGCTGTTCAACAACCGTATCATGTCGAAGGATGACATTGAAGCGATCACTACCGTGCCCGTGATCGGAACACTCATCCGAAATACTGATAAACGTACAGGTAAGATTCTTCTGCACGCCAATTCCGTGTTTACTGAGATTTTGAGGATCATCAAGATCAAACTTAACCTAGACCCTTCAAAAGGAGAGCAGGTGATTTCTGTTACATCTTCATTTATTGGAGAAGGCAAGACATTTCTGGCGATCAACCTGGCTTCTATATATGCGCTTGCCGGGAAACGCACTCTTTTACTTGGTTTCGACCTTCAACGTCCAAAAATTGCTGATTCTTTCAGCCTGGCAAGTAATGAAGGCATCACCAATTATCTCATCAATGATATTCCCGTTGACCAGGTCATCCAAAAAACCTTTACAAAGAATCTTGACATCCTGCTTTCGGGACCAATACCACCTAATCCGGATGAACTGATCGAATCGGATAAAACCAGGATGCTTTTTAACGAATTGAGGAACCGTTATGAATTCATCATCATGGATACACCTTCCATCGGGTTCGTGGGGGATGCATTTCTTCTCAATCGCTTTGCTGATGTGACTCTCTTTGTTGTAAGGTTTAATTATTCCACGAAAAAGCAATTCATGCATGCTATCTCGGAGTCTGCTGAGAACAAAATGAAACGGTTAAACATCGTTTTCACTGATCTGAAGCAGAAAACTAATCTCCATGACGTCAATTTTAATTCGGCATACCCTGAAAGAAAACAATCACTGTTCCGGCTTTTAGGCGGCATGCGTCAGACTGTCATTGAACTTATCCGGAAATTTTAAAATAATTGTATTAATCTTTTATAAATTTTTCGATATGAGTAAAGTTGCACTAATAACTGGGGTAACAGGGCAGGATGGGGCATACCTGTCGGAATATCTGCTAAAACTTGGATATACTGTTCATGGTATTAAGCGAAGGGCATCGAGTTTTAACACCGACCGTATTGATCATCTTTACCAGGATCCGTTTACAAGCAATAAAAACTTTTTCCTGCATTACGGGGACATGACAGATTCCACCAACCTCATCAGGATAGTTCAGGAAACACAGCCCGACGAAATTTATAATATCGCAGCTATGTCGCATGTCCAGGTAAGCTTCGAAACTTCTGAATATACAGCCAATGCCGATGCAATAGGAACCCTCAGGCTCCTTGAAGCCATCAGGCTGCTGAATCTCACCCATAAAACCAAATTTTACCAGGCCTCTACCAGCGAATTATATGGATTGGTCCAGGAAGTGCCTCAGACCGAAAAAACTCCTTTTTATCCGAGATCACCCTACGCTGTTGCAAAACTTTACGGCTACTGGATTGTCGTGAATTTCCGTGAAGCGTATAACATGTTTGCCTGTAACGGCATATTATTCAACCATGAGTCGCCGATCAGGGGTGAAACCTTTGTGACACGAAAAATAACCAGGGCGGTGGCAAAAATAGCATTAGGGATGCAGGATACCCTTCACCTTGGGAACCTGTCGGCTAAACGTGACTGGGGCCATGCCAAGGATTATGTTAAGGCAATGTACCTTATCTTACAGCAGGAAGTTCCTGAGGATTTTGTCATTGCAACCGGCGTTACCACCGAAGTCCGTGATTTTGTGAGGATGGCATTCAGGGAGTTAGGCATAGTGGTCGACTTTGAAGGTGAAGGTGTTAATGAGACCGGGGTTGTCAGGGAATGCTTGAATCCCGAATACCATGTTAAACCCGGGAAAGTGGTTGTTCATGTGGATCACAGGTATTTCAGGCCCACCGAAGTGGAGTTGCTGATAGGAGATCCCACAAAAGCGAAGCAGAAGCTTGGCTGGGTGCCCGAGCATGACCTGGCATCTCTAGTTAAGGACATGGTGGCGGGCGACCTGCACCTGATGAAAAAAGACAAATACCTCAAGGAAGGTGGTTTTTCCATAAAGAACTATTATGAATAAAAACGATAAGATACTCGTGGCCGGTTCGGCAGGGATGGTGGGTAGCGCCATCATGAGAAACCTCATCAGGAGCGGGTTTACAAACCTTGTTGGGACATATTTCCGAAACGTTCCGGAAAAGCATGAACATGTGCGATACCGCAGGGTTGATTTTCTTGACCCTCATGCAACCGCTTATCTTTTTACCGAAGAAGAACCAGATATCGTGTTCTATGCTGCGGCAAAAGTAGGGGGTATTGTGGCAAATAACACATACCGGGCGCAGTTTCTGTATGACAACCTGCAGATACAAAACAACATCATTCACACATCTTACATGACCCAGGTGAAAAAACTGCTATACCTCGGCAGTTCCTGCATCTACCCTAAAAATTGCCCTCAGCCCATCAAAGAAGAATACCTGCTGACAGGGCCCCTTGAATATACCAACGAACCCTATGCGATTGCCAAGATAGCCGGGATGAAAATGTGTGAGAATTACAACCTGCAGTACGGCACAAATTACATTTCGGCCATGCCGACCAATCTTTACGGGCCAAACGACAATTACGATCTGCAGAATTCTCATGTGCTTCCTGCATTGATTAGGAAATTTCATGAAGCAAAGCTCTCCGGGGCTTCAAACGTGGTTATCTGGGGAAGCGGAGCTCCTCTTCGTGAATTCCTCCATGTCGACGACCTGGCAGCTGCCTGTGTCTTCCTGATGGAAAATTATACAGGTAATGATTTTTTCAATGTCGGATGGGGAAAAGATATCAGTATTAAGGATCTGGCCGGTATTATCAAAGAAGTGGTCGGGTTCGAAGGCGCACTGGTGTTCGACCACACCAAACCCGACGGGACACCCCGGAAACTGCTGGATGTTTCACGGCTTGCTGCCCTTGGATTCACTCCGATGATACAGCTGAAGGAGGGAATTGAAAGCACTTATAAGGATTTTGTTAACAAACATGGCAGGGAATTTTCAGGAATAAGAATATGAATACAATGAACGACCAACAGCAGGCAAACATACTGCCCGACGAATGGACAATGATTCTTCGTCCAAAACGCAGTCTTCTTGACATTAACTTGAGGGAACTCTGGCAATACCGCGACCTGATCATGCTGTTTGTCAAGCGGGACTTCGTGTCCAAGTTCAAACAAACGATACTTGGCCCGCTATGGTTCATCATTCAACCCTTGCTGACAACAATAATGTTCACAATCATCTTCGGCAATATTGCAGGGATACCCACCAACGGCATACCGAAAATCCTGTTTTACATGTCGGGAATAGTGGGCTGGACCTATTTCTCAACCTGCCTGAACGATACTTCCCAGACGTTTATTAAAAATGCATCGATCTTCGGCAAGGTTTATTTTCCGAGGCTCGCCCTTCCCATCTCAGTTGTGATCTCAAACCTTGTAAGCTTTGTTATCCAGTTTGTTTTCCTCTGCTGTTTTCTTGTGTACTTTATGGTGAAAGGGTCTGATGTCAGCCCGAATATCCTGGTACTCTGGATCCCGGTTCTTGTTATCCTGATGGCCGGACTGGGGTTGGGTTTCGGGATTATCATCTCATCCATGACAACCAAATACCGGGATCTTACCCACCTCGTGACTTTCGGGGTTACTCTGTGGATGTATGCCACCCCGATCATCTATCCCTTATCTGGAATTCCAGAAAAATACAGGCTTTTAGTGCTGGCCAATCCAATGACCCCGGTTATTGAAACATTTAAAACCGCCCTGCTTGGTGTCGGGCAGATCAATTACCTGTCTCTTTTATACAGTTTCGCCTTTACAATTGTATTGCTTGCTGTGGGGGTTATCATTTTCAATAAAGTTGAGAAAACCTTCATGGACACTGTTTAATAAAGATATTCAACCAAATCATTCAGCTAAAAATCGTCAAGATGCAGAATGTTGTTATAAAACTTGAAAACGTCTCCAAACAATACCGGTTGGGAAATGTCGGAACCGGCACATTGAGCCACGACCTGAACCGTTTTTTTGCAAAAATGGCAGGCAGGGAAGATCCCACCATGAAAGTCGGAGTTTCCAACAAGCTGGATACGGTGGATGGACGTTATGTTTGGGCGTTAAAGGATGTCAATCTCGAAATTTTCGATGGAGAGGTGCTTGGTATAGTCGGGAAGAACGGAGCCGGGAAATCGACACTCCTGAAACTTATGTCGAGGGTTACTTCACCTACTACGGGTAATATCAAAATCAAAGGGAGAATTGCAAGCCTTCTGGAGGTAGGCACAGGATTTCATCCTGAGCTAACAGGAAAGGAAAACATTTACCTCAACGGGGCGATACTCGGCATGACTAAAAAAGAGATCAGCTCCAAATTCGATGAGATCGTTGAATTCTCGGGAGTAAAAAAATATGTCGATACTCCCGTTAAACGCTATTCCTCGGGAATGTATGTGCGCCTTGCCTTTGCTGTTGCAGCCCATCTGGAACCTGAAATCCTGATCGTGGATGAAGTTCTTGCTGTTGGTGATGCTGAATTCCAGAAAAAAGCCATCGGGAAAATGCAGTCGGTATCGAGGAGCGGCAGAACAGTCCTTTTCGTCAGCCACAACCTCACCGCAGTGGAACAATTATGCACCCAGGGGATACTGATGCAAAACGGGATGCTTGCAATGGAAGGGAAAGTGCATGATATCACTTCGGCCTACAAACAATTGTCGGTGGATGAAAACGAGTTACGCAGGAGCGGTACCCGGGTTATTGAGTTCCTTGAGTATAAAATGACCGATCCTGGTGGTAAGACCATTGACGAAGTCTTCCTGGGTGATCATTTCATGGTTTCGGCCACATCCAGAGCTAACGAACAGATAGATTTCTGCGATATGACGCTCGATATTCGCAATGACTCAAACGAATTTATAGGACATATTACGAATGCCGACGACGGTTTTGAAATAAAAAATATTTCAAAAGGCAAAACCATAAACGTTGGGGTTACTGTCAGGAATATCTGTTTCTCACCAGGCACTTATTACATTTCTCTTTGGCTTGGTAACTCTTACGGGACATTTGATTACATCGAAAACTGCATCCGGTTTACTATCAAACAGGGGGATAAATTTATCCGCAGGCCTTACCCCTTTGATAAAAGGGCAAAAACCGTTTTGCAGTCTTCATGGAGTTTTAAATAACCGAATATTATGGGATCCCAACCCACCCTGAGTGTTCTGATGCCGGTTTATAACGGCAGGGATTATCTGAGACCGGCAATTGACAGCATATTAAACCAGACCTTTACCGATTTCGAACTGATTATAGTCAACGATGGTTCTACCGACGACTCCCGGTCAATCATCGAAGAATACAGCGACCGGAGGATCCTGTTAATTAACCAGAAAAATCAGGGAGTTGCACGGTCCCTTAATAACGGGCTGGAGCTTGCCAAAGGTAAATATGTTCGACGTCATGATGCTGATGACATCTCATCAAACGATTCCTTTAAGATCCAGGTAGATTTTCTTGAAGCAAATCCGGGATACGTGATGGTTTGCAATCAGCAGGCCTTTATGACCGCCCGCGGAAAAATTGCCTGGAAATTCAGGGTCCCCAACGATAACTTCTTCAAAGGACTTTCTGTGGTTGACCTTGATTTCAGCCACTTCAATATCCACAGTTCCAGTCCGGTCGTGCATGGCACCGCCTGCTTCCGCCGGGAAGAGGTCATCAGGCTTGGGAAATACAGGACAGAGTTCACTGTCTCGGAAGACAACGATCTATGGTTGCGGCTTCTTGAAAAATACAAGATTGCCGTGCTTAACCGGTGTACTTATTTCATGCGGCTTCATGGTGCATCAGCCACACAGCGCCATGCCGGTAAAATTCAGCATTTCAGAAAGCTTCTGATCGATTACTCACTCCAGCGCCGTGAGACCGGTTCAGATCCCATTATGCGGGGTGAAGCCGTTCCTCCTGCGCCACTCACTGCCACTGAAAAGGAAACCCCGCAAAGCAATCCCGGCAGGATCTACCGCGAAGATCTCAGGTATATTTATGGACTTGCCGTCAATGCAGGGGACTGGGAAGAAATTAAAAAGACGGGAAGCGAAATCCTGCATGATGGCTGGAAAGACAGCCGCAGCTGGAGAATGCTGATGTTTCCTTTCTTTGGGGACTGGTTTGTAAAAACCGGGGTTGCAGTAAAATCTTTTTTCAGGTCAAAGACGACATAAGGGGGTTGACAACATCACTATGGATCTCAACAGGCCTTACATATCAGTGATAATCCCAAACTTCAACCGTGGTGATCTGTTGAAGGAAACATTAGAATCGCTGGTAATGCAGGACTTTCAGGACTGGGAGGCAATCATCGTCGATGATGGTTCAGGAGATGAAAGCGAACAAACAGCAAACAGCTTTATTCAAAAAGATCCGCGTTTCAGCTTCCATAAAAGGGAGTGTTTGCCTTCAGGAGCGCCAGTATGCCGAAATATTGGGATCAGAATGGCAAAAGGCAGCTTCCTGATGTTTCTTGATTCTGATGATTTGCTGAGACCATTTGCCCTCTCTCAGAGAGCTGAGATGACTTTGATGAAACCCGGATTTGATTTCTGGGTCTTTCCCATGCTGATGTTCCGCGATGATCCGAAGAACGCGAAATTCTTCTGGAATATTGATAACGGCAAACCTGATCTTAACCGTTTCCTTGTACTTGATGCACCCTGGCAAACTTCTGGGCCTTTATGGCGGAAAGAAGCAGTGCTTAAAATCAATGGATTTACTGAAGGACTTGCCTGCTGGCAGGATGTTGATTTTCATCTTAAAGCCCTGATTGCGGGATTGAAGGGCATTAAGCGGTATGACCTGAAGCCTGATGTGCTTTATCGCCAGCATGAGACCAAAAGCGTAAGCCAGGGGGAAATCAGCTCACCTGCCAAGCTTGGCAGCCGCAAGCAGATCTTCATCAACCATTCATCTTCACTGCTCCCGCTTATGACCCCTGAAATCAGGGCCGACCTGGGACTTCTTGGGGGAAATATCGCTATTGGCGCTGCGAAAGCGCTTAATAAATCCATCGGCTTATCGGTGATACTTTTTGCTTTCAGGAAAGGGATATTCTCGGCCTCCACCGCCATGAAGCTCTTCCTCATCCATTTTTTTTATTTTCTGCGGCTGAACCGGGTGCCTGCTTTCGACCGGGTGATCAGTCGTCATATACAAAAATACCGCCAGGATTCGAACATCGGCAAACATCCTTACATTCAACAACAGGACCATGGAGAATACACCGGTAAATAATCCATTGATCTCGGTAGTCATTCCTGTAAAAAACGGGATGGATACACTGGGGAAATGCCTGGATGGCATATTCGGCCAAACTCTCAGGGATAAGCTGGAGGTTATCATCATCGATTCAGGTTCAACAGACGGCACCCTGGAATTGCTGAAAGAATATCCGGTAAGGGTCCATAAGCTTGATCCCAAAGAGTTTAATCACGGGGAAACTCGAAACCTGGGCGTGCACTTAGCCAGGGGAACTTTCGTAGTGATGACCGTACAGGATGCCACTCCCGCCACAAGCAACTGGATAGAAATCATGCTCGACCATTTTAAGGACCCCGGAGTCGCAGGAGTCTGCGGACAGCAGATTGTCTCTCACGATCCTGATAAAAATCCCCTGCAGTGGTTCACTCCTGCCAGCGAGGCAAAACCGCTATTGTTACAGTTCAAAGACAGCTCCCTGTTTACTTCCCTGCCCGGCAAAAAACAACATGAATACTGCAACTGGGACGATGTAAATGCAATGTACCGAAAATCCCTGAAAGAAAAACTGCCTTTTAAAAAACTGATGTTTTCAGAAGACACACTATGGGCTAAAGATGCAATGTCACAGGGCTATGCCATTGTTTACGATTACAGGTCAAGGGTCTGTCATTACCATCACCAGAATTTTAAATTTTATTTCGAGCGCACCTACATCATCCTTTACCAGAATTATAAATTCTATAATTATATAAAATTTCCTAAAAACCCATTGATCCAGGTGCCTCAGGTCATCGTCAGGATGATCAGGAAAAAGCTTTCTTTCAAAGAGACTGTTAAATGGATCCGTTATAATTTGATACTGGTGATATCGTCCTGGTCGGCCACCCTTATTTTCGCTTTCGTTGCAGCTTTCATGGGAATGAACGGCATTGAAGCCTCACAAAAACATTTTGTCGGATATCCTCCCCAGGGTATCCTGGCAAAAGCAAAACAGAATGCATGATGGTACAAACAGGAAAACCTTTGGTAAGTGTGCTCATGACGACTTACAACCGTGAGAAATATCTCGCACAGGCGGTTGAAAGTGTGCTGGCTTCTACCTATAACCATTTTGAACTGATCATTGTGGATGATCAATCAAAAGACCGCAGTCTGACTATTGCCCGCGAATTTGAGGCCAGGGACCCTCGTGTGAAAGCGGTCCTGAATGAGAAGAACCTGGGGGACTATCCCAACAGGAATAAGGCAGCCGGCCTCGCGCAAGGAAAGTACCTGAAATACGTGGATGCCGACGATATGATATATCCTGCGGGGCTTGAAGTCCTGGTCAGCGGGATGGAGAGTTTCCCCGAAGCTGGCTTTGGCCTGGGGTCACTTCCTCAGGATAAATTCAGGATATTCCCTTTTATGCTGACACCTGAAGAAGCGTATCAACGACATTATTTCCAGGAGCAGCTGTTTCATAAAGCGCCCCTGTCGTCAATCATCCGTAAAGATGTATTTGATAAAGTGGGCGGTTTCAGCGGCCGCCGTTACCTTGGCGATTTCGAAATGTGGCATATGCTTGCGGCAAAATACCCGGTTGTACTTATGCCCCAGGGTATAGTCTGGTACCGGGAACATGAAGAGCAGGAGATGCAGAATAATCGCACCGATTTTACAATTCCGTTTAAATACCTCCAGTGCGCCGAAGAAATGATTTCGAGAAAGGAATGTCCTTTATCTGAAGTGGATCGTGTAAAGGCCCTGCGAAAGATCCACTGGAACCAGGCAAGGTATATCCTGGGTGTGGGCCGGAACCAATCCCTGAAAACCATGCGGGAACTTCGCGCCCAGACCCCGTTTTCTTACCTGCAATTAATAACATTGGCATGGAAAGGAACAAAAGTATAGCAATATGAACACCATCGTAAACCTGATCAGGATCAAGCTATTGTATTTCAAATATCTGGGAAGCAGGCTTGGACGTTTTTTTTACTGGAACCTTCGGCTTGCCCAGTCCGGCCTGGGCAAAGGCGTTAAGCTGCATTTTCCTGTGATCATTGAGGGGAACGGGCGGCTCACGATTGGCCAGGGTGCCGAGCTGATGAAACGTTCTTCTCTCGGGCTCTCTGTGGGAAGCCATGTGATCATTGGCAATGGATCGCGCATTTACCCTGAAGCGAATATCCATGCCGGGAAAGATACAGTGATCAGGCTCGGAGAGAAATGTTCCGTACTTACCCATGCAATAGTACGCAATGGCAAAGGGGTTGAGATCGGCAACGGGAGCTCGGTTTCGAGTTACTGTAGTATTTTTCCCCGTGAACCCGGATATGACGGCAGGTTTGTGATGGGCGAAGGATCCAATATCGGCGACAACACCATTATTGACACCAGCGACGATGTAGTCATTGGGAACCAGGTTGCCCTCGGTCCTTTCGATATCGTTTATACCCATGACCATAATTACCATTCCGATACATTCGCGGCATGGAAAGGAGGAGTTCATACCGGGAAAGTTGTCATTGAGGATGGGGCCTGGGTGGGTGCCAGGGTGATTTTATTGCCGGGTGTAACTATTGGGAAAAGGGCCATAGTGGCTGCAGGTTCAGTTGTAACAAAAGATGTAGGCCCCGGGGATATTGTTGGGGGTATTCCTGCAAAATCACTGGTAAAAAAGTAGTGTGATGAACGAGACCAGGCCACTTGTTTCTGTTGTGATCCCGGCATACAATTCAGCCCGGTTCATTCATGAGACCCTTGAATCAGTGCAGCAGCAAACCTGGCCTAAAATCGAAGTATTCATTATCGACGACGGCTCGTCAGATGAAACAGTTGCCATTGCCCGGTCTTTTGTTTCAGAACGTATTCATGTAATTGAACAGAAGAACAGCGGAGCCTGTGTCGCCCGTAACCGGGGCCTCGGCCTGAGCAAAGGCAAGTACATACAGTTTCTCGACGCTGATGATGTTCTGAGCCCCGACAAAATTGAAAAGCAGGTAGGGATACTTGAAAAAAATCCAGGGTACCTTGGTGTAAGTCCCACGGTTCATTTTATGAACGGAGATGATTACCTGCGGATGACTCCGCGTGAAGAATCTTTCTGGATTCACGATACGGACGATCAAGTGGATTTCCTCGTAAGGCTTTACGGGGGAGATGGAGAACGTTGGATGGTACAGACCAGCGCCTGGCTTACACCGAAATCTATTTGTGATAACATCGGACCCTGGGATGAACGTCTGCTGCTTGACCAGGACGGGGAATATTTTGCAAGGGCGGTGCTCGCCTCAAAAGGGATACGTATTACGGGCGGCTTAAATTATTACAGGCGGTTTACGCTTGGCGGAAATATTTCCGCAAAGGCAAATAAAGTTGAAAACCTCAGGAGCGCATTGCTGGCATTGAGACTCAAGGCTGACTACCTGGGAGCATATACCCTCTCCGACCGCTACCTCCAGGCCATGGCAACCCTTTACCAGGAAATTGCGATCAATGCCTATCCACAGTTTCCGGCACTTGTTGCTGAATGTGAAGCCGAAGTACGCAAGACTGGTAAAAAGCCTGATATTCCTGTGCTTGGCGGAAAACTGGTTGAAATGACAAAACACTTGTTCGGCTGGAAATCAGCAAAACTTTTACGTAAGACAATTCATAAGCTGATGAAAAAATAAGGCCTGAGTGAAAAAAAAGATCTGCATACTGACCCAGAGCCATCTCTGCCGCAATCCAAGGGTTGTCAAGGAGGCTGTAACTCTCTCCTCGGCCGGATTTGAAGTGGTTATCCTTACTACTTTCACTTTCCCTGATATGCTTTCCGAAGATCTGAAGCTTCTTGAAAACACAGGAGTTGTGCTAAAAGGAGTTGTAAACATGATCCCTGATCAGGCTCCGGCATGGTACCGACTGAAGGAAAGGCTGGTCCGCAGGGCAGCCGGTGAAGCGATATCCCGTTTTGGTTTTGAAACCATTTTTGCCCTGGGCTATGATTACCTGAAGAACCTCAGTACAGCAATCCGTGAAAAGGCAGATCTTTACTCATGCCACCAGGAGATCAGCACAGTGATAGGATGCAAACTGATTCAAAAAGGTTTTAATGTTGCCTTTGATTTTGAAGACTGGTATTCCCATGACCTTTTAGCCGAAGCCAACCGCTCACGCCCCATCAGCTTACTTGAAAAGTATGAGAAGATGGCCCTGCAGAAGGGAGTATTTACTTACACTACTTCCATGGCTTTATCAGGGGCCCTGGCGACCTGGGCAGGAAGTGCTGCTCCCAGGGTACTGCAGAATGTTTTTCCATTCAGCGACCGTAACAATTCAGATCACAGGATCAAAGACCGGGTCAACCCGGAAATTCCTTCAGTTCACTGGTATTCACAAACTATCGGCCCGGGAAGAGGCATCGAATTCTTAATTGAAAGCCTTAATGATGTAACTATTCCTCTTGAACTGCATCTCCGCGGAAATCTTTACCAGGGTTTCCGCCGGGAACTTGAAGACCGCTTTCCTGCAGGGAAAGGACATAGTCTACATTTTCATCCGTTAGTACCACACCGGGAATTGTTGTCACGTATCTCGGAACACGACATCGGGCTGGCCACCGAAGAATATGTTCCCGACAGCAGAAACCTTACGATCACAAATAAAATCCTGCAATACCTGCAGGGAGGGATCGCTGTTGTTGCTTCTGATACACTTGGGCAACAGGAAGTGGCAAAGGAAGCCCCGGGGGCGGTTTTCCTTTTCAGGAACAAAGACCGGCAGGGTCTTGCCTCTCTCCTCAACGGGCTGCTGGGTCACAGGGAAAGGCTGGATGCAGCAAAAAAAACAGCGCTTGAAGCTGCCCGGGAAAAATTTTGCTGGGAGAAACAGGAACCTCTGCTCCTGAACTGGTTCACTGAGGCAATAAAAAGCAAGGGAACATGAAAAAAATACTGATCATCTCCCCGAATTTTCCGCCAGTCAATGCAGCCGATATGCACCGTGTGCGTCAGAGCCTTACTTATTTCAAGGAAATGGGCTGGCAGGCAACAGTAGTTGCAGTTGAACCCCGCTTTGTGGAAATGAGCGGGGACCCACTCCTGTTGAACACCATTCCTGAAAATGCCGGCATAATAAGGATTAAAGCCTTCAATCCGAAATTCACCCGTAAGATTGGATTGGGAAGCCTGGGCTATCGCTCACTATGGTTTTACCTTAAAACCTGCAACAAACTGATCCGTAAAGAGCGTTTCGACCTGGTTTATTTTTCTACAACAGCTTTTCCCGTCATGATCCTGGGTAGGTACTGGAAAAGAAAATTTGGCCTACCGTTCATCATTGACATGCAGGATCCCTGGAGAAATGATTTTTATCTCGATAAACCCAAACATGAACGTCCGCCGAAATTCATGCTTGCCTATGCTATGGATAAGTATATGGAAGCAGCAGCCATGAAAAAAGTTGACGGCATTGTTTCAGTATCCCTGGGATATCCTAAAACACTCATGGAAAGGTATGCTAACATAAGGCCTGACATGTGCACCGTGATCCCCTTCGGAGGGGCATCTGTAGATTTTGATGTACTTGAAAAGGCTGCCGTGAAAAATCCCCTGTTTACACCATCTTCTTCAGCGATAAATTTAGCCTATATCGGCCGGGGAGGCCATGATATGGCGCTGGCTCTTAGTGGAATATTTTCGGCCATGAGAACCGGTATGGAACAGGATCCGGAAAAGTTTTCAAAAGTGAAAATGTATTTTGTCGGCACCAGTTATGCTGCCGACGGACAGGGACAGAAGACCATTGAACCGATCGCTGCCAGGTATGGAGTTGGAGATCATGTTGTGGAAATAACAGACCGCCTGCCTTATTTCACAGCCCTGCAGGTGCTCAGGGATGCCAACATACTGGTCATTCCGGGTTCAACCGATACCAACTACACTGCATCCAAACTCTATCCATATATCCTGGCTCATCGACCGCTGCTTGCAGTTTTTAATGAAAACAGCAGCGTTGTGGACATACTTGCAAAAACCAGGGCCGGGACCTGTGTAACATTCGACAATAGTGATCCACCTGAAGTTCTTGGTGAAAAAGTGTATAAAACCCTTCACGAATACCTGTATAAGATACCCTTTGTTCCTCAAACAGACTGGAAAGAATTTGAACCTTACTCGGCAAGGGAAGCCACCAGGAAGCAGGTACAGTTTTTTAACAAAATCACAGGTTCATGAAAATAAAACTGGCCATTATCAGCTCTCACCCTATCCAGTATAATGCGCCGCTTTTCGCGTTACTGACCCAGTCGGAAGTACTTGAAGTCAGGGTTTTTTACAGCTGGAGCCAGAGCAAAGATTCACTTTTTGACAAGGATTTCGGGAAAACCATTCAATGGGATATCCCGCTTCTCAATGGATATCAATATGAGTTTGCCGACAATGTCTCGAAAAATCCCGGGCTCACCTCCTTCCGGGGGATCATTTGCCCGGGCCTGAACCGCAGCATCAGGGAGTGGGGCGCCGATGCCCTGCTTGTTTATGGATGGAATTATCATGCCCATTACCATGCCATGAGGCATTTTAAAGGAAAAATCCCTGTCTTTTTCAGGGGCGACTCCACACTGATCGACGAAACCGGGGGGCCGAAACAGTTCTTACGCAGGATGATCCTTCGGTATGTTTACAGCCATGTTGACTTTGCTTTTTATGTCGGGGAAAACAGCAGGAAGTATTTCCTGAAACATGGCTTCAATCACGAACATCTGTTTTTTGCGCCGCATGCCATTGACAATCATAGATTCAGCGACCCAAACGGTGAGATGAGGCATGAAGCTGAAAAACTAAGGGATTCTCTTGGCATTGGTAAAGAAGATATTGTCGTTGTGTTTGCCGGAAAATTCGAATCAAAGAAAAATCCCTTACTCCTGCTTGAGGCTGCCATGCGTTTAAACAAACCCGGCGTTCATTACATTTTTACGGGGAACGGCATTCTCGAAAAACAAATGAAGCAAATTGCAGCCGCCAATCATGCAGTGCATTTTCTTCCTTTTCAGAACCAGAGCAGGATGCCCGCGATATATTACGCAGGGGATATCCTTGCATTGCCCTCACAGGGGCCTGGAGAGACCTGGGGACTGGTGGTCAATGAGGCCATGGCCTGCGGCAGGGCAGTACTGGTAAGTGATAAGTCGGGCTGTGCCCCTGACCTTGTGAAACCAGGGGTGAACGGCTTTATCATGCCTTCAGGTGATCTTGATCGCTGCATTGAATTATTAGACATTATGACTGTTTCCAGGACCTATACCCGGCAACTGGGAGACGCATCACTTAAACATATAGCGGGCTGGTCGTTCAATGCAGTCTGCAAAAGTTTTGAATTCAATATTCCCCGTTCCGTATAATAAGCGGCATAATGTATTTATCGCGCAGAAGCATAGGGTTGATCACAATTTCGTTCCTGGTATTCGCCTGCCTTGAAGCATTTACGGGGTTCTATTACATGTCAAGCCTTGGAATGGCTTTATTTACAGGCGTTGCTGTAAAATTCATCCAGGACCTCGGGAAACGAATTGAGATACGCGATATGATTTCATTTATGTCGATCATGCAATGGATCGTAGGTCCCGTTTTGGCTTATCGTTTTCTGCCATATGATAATCTGTATTATATGGCAGTTCCCGAAGACGTATATATGAATTTTGTAGTACCGGTCTGCTATTTCATGGTGCTGGGACTATATCTCCCTTTAAAGGATGAACGTATTGTTAATGAGGATGATCTTGAACGCTCTAAGGTTTACCTCGCCGAATATCCTAACATGGGATATATCCTTGCCGGGATCGGCCTTGCCGCAGGATTTGCAGGGAAATTCATGCCTTCAAGCCTGAGGTTCATGATGTTCCTGATCACAAACATACAATATGCCGGGATTTATATGATCCTTGTCAGTGGCTCAAAGTTCAAATGGCTGATATTTGCAGGCATCATGGGACTTGCAACTTCCGCCGCCATCCTCCAGGGTATGTTTGGAGAACTGCTTCAATGGTTTATGCTTTCATTTCTCATCATTGCCATGGTCGTGAAAATCCCCATGTGGGGCAAGGTTGCCATGATATCGGTCGGGATGTTCCTGATCATGCTGGTTCAGTCCACAAAACAGGAATACCGCCTGGCAACCTGGTACGCAAAAAGTTCAAAAACCCATTCGGAGATTTACCAGGAGATCATCGCATCAAGATTGGGATCCCCCTCAACACTCTTTCAGGCAGCTCCTTTGGAGAACATGGCCGCCCGCCTGAACCAGGGCTGGATCATTGCCCGAATCATGAATTATATGCCGGCAAAACAACCTTTCGTAAAGGGAGAAACCATTCAAACTGCAATATATGCCGCACTCCTTCCGAGGTTTCTGGCCCCTGCAAAAGCAAGGGCAGGCGGGAGGGCAAACTTTGAAAGATTTACCGGAACACCCTTGCCCGAAACTACCAGTATGGATATCTCGCTTGTTGGCGAGGGATATGCAAATTTTGGTTTTTTGGGTGGAATGGTTTTCATATTCATTGTATCCCTCGGTTATAATTGGGTAGTGGTCAAAGTGGTTGGCTTATCTAAAAACAATCCAACCCTTATTCTCTGGATCCCGTTTTTATTTTTCCAGGTTATGAAAGCTGAGACCGACTTTGCAACTGTGTTTAATTACCTCACCAAAGCTGCTCTTATAACCTTTTTAACTTTTTATATAACCAAGGAGATCATTAAAATGAAACAGAACCGAAAGAAGATCATCGAACTCAGCCCGGAAGCTAACAATACCGGGCAATATGGTCAATAAATTTACTGCTCTTTAAAGCTTGCGCTTCTAATGAAAGTCTCGGTCATAACGATTTGTCATAACAGTGAAAACTTCATAGACCAAACCATACAATCTGTGTTGTCACAGACTCATTCTGATATCGAATATATCATTGTTGACGGAAATTCTGATGATAGTACCCCGGAGATTATCAGTTCATACGGGCCGGCAATCAGCAAATGGGTAAGCGAACCGGATAATGGGTTGTATGACGCAATGAATAAAGGAATTCGAATGGCAAGCGGAGATGTGATAGGGTTTTTACATTCCGATGATTTTTTCATCGATGAAAAAGTGATTGAAAAACTTTCGGGTGTGTTCATACTGGAAAATCCTGATTCGGTTTACGGGGATATACAGTTTGTTGATCAGCTTAACCCCAATAAAATTCTTACAAACCGGAAATACGGGAAATGCCGTATCTGGAAATTTAAATTAGGCTGGTCGCCACCCCACCCTGCTTTTTATGCAAAGCGGGAGGTCTTTGAAAAGTTCGGAACATTCGATACTTCATTCGATATCGCGGCAGATTATGATTGGATCTTGCGTTTACTGGTGAAACACAAAAAGAAGGCTGTCTACATCCCGGAAGTTTTTGTAAGAATGAGGGTTGGAGGAGTAAGCAACCGTACTATGAAAAATATCAGGAAGAAGTGGAGGGAAGATTACCGGGCCATGAAAATAAACGGGTTCGGTAACCCCCTGACTTTGTTCTTTAAAATCATGAGGCCGGTGGCTCATTTCATTAACTCACCAAGGTATTTATTTGAATGAACATTAATATTGACATGATACACCCACTGATCGCGATTCCGGCATTAAATGAGGAAGGGAATATCCTGAATTTACTGGAAGGGCTGAGGCCCTGGGAAAAGGATGTTATCGTGATCGACGACGGGAGCCGGGACAACACGGTCAGGCTGGTAAAAGAAAGCGGGTTTAATCTGATTTCAAGGGGATTTAATGCAGGTCTTGCCTGCTTTTATAATACTGCCAGGGATTTTGCTGTAACACACAACTACACCCACCTGATAGCAATGGATGCAGACGGACAACATGACCCGGCCTGTATCCCGAGTTTTATTAATGCCCTGGAACATGATGATCTCGTTTCGGGTGACCGGTTTCATGATGTTGAAGAAATACCCGACAGCAAAATCTCATCAAACCTGTTTGCAATATTACTGTTCAAAGACGTGCTGAATATCACCCTGCCTGATGCAGCCTGCGGTTTCAGGGGGATTAAAATTAACCTGATACCTGAACTTGACGAGGATCAGGGCTTCGGGATAATTTATGACATGCTGATCCGTCATTCATTAGCGCAAAGGCAGATCGGTTTCATAAGGATTCCCGCCATTTATCATTCGTCCGACTTCATGAATACCAAAATCCCCGAGATTCAGGGACTCCTTTCAACGCTACTCAGATATAAACCCTCTCCTGAACTTGTTTCCCTGATGGATGCCGCAGGAAACAAATCGGATTTCAGCATCACTCTCTCAGCTTGCCACTTCACAGCTGTTTTTGAAGAACCAGGGGCTTACCGGTTTGAAACCGACATTCCCCTGGCCAAACAGTATTTCAAAAAGATTCACCAGCAGCAAAGTCATAAAGGAACTGATTATGAAACCTGATAAACTTCCTTATCTCTCTTCCCTTGATTTACTCAGGGGACTTGCAGCCGTTGCGGTATGCTACTTTCACTTCACGCATGGTAATCCCGAATTTTTAAGCAAATCCAACCCATTGTATATTTCAGGCAGGTTTGGCTTCCTCGGGGTGGATGTGTTTTTTGTGATCTCAGGATTTGTCATCCCCTACTCAATGTTCCGTGGGAACTACCATATGAAGGATTTTGGACGTTTTCTTGCAAAAAGGCTGGTCAGGATTGAACCTCCTTACCTCGTAAGCATCGTCCTTGTATTGCTGCTCAACTGGGTCAGCACACTCTCTCCATATTACCGCGGAGCCGGCTTCTCGATCAACTTCGGGGCCCTGGCCTTACACCTGGGTTACCTGAATGCATTTTTCAATTTTCCCTGGGTCAACGATGTATACTGGACCCTGGCTATCGAATTTCAGTACTATCTCTTAATCGCCCTTATTTTTCCATTGCTGATCCACCCTGAAAAAAAGTTCTCGACAGGAATTCTCCTGGTTTTTGGCCTGCTTAGTTTTTTTCTTGAAGGCCATAATTTCATTTTCAACTATTCCCTGCTCTTTATTGTGGGCATACTGCTGTTCCAGTTTCATATAGGGTATCTTGACAAAAAGCAGTTCGGGGCTTACCTTCTCATTGCCCTTATCTTGATTTTTGTCAAATTCGACAAACGTTATTTAGTTGCTGCCCTCCTGCCATATTTTTTCATCACCTATTTCGAATTTGATGACCGAGTATCAAAGTTTTTAGGGAATATCTCCTATTCACTATACCTTGTTCACATACCCATAGGCGGACGAATAATCAATCTTTGCGAATCTTTTACCAGGAATGAATTGGTAAGAAGCATTTTTGTTTTTATTTCATTATTTATCTCGATCATTGCAGCCTGGTTGTTTTACAAATTCATCGAAAAACCGTTTATAGACCTGTCAAAAAAGATAACCTACAAAAAAGCCTGAATGGAAATGTCAGATGATTTTCATCCCGGTGCCGGTAAGACCCGCTTACACGTCGGGATCATTCCCGACGGAGGCCGTCGATGGGCAGGTATTCATGGCTGCCCTCTTGCGGAAGCTTATTTACGGTCCAGGACATTGTTATTGCACATTACCGGCGTTCTTTTCGACAAAGGTGTAAGCGAGGTCAGTATATACCTGGCCAGTATTCAGAATTTCAAAAGGGATCCTGCCGAACTTGATCCTGTTCTCAGGATTGTAGAATCCTCTTTGCACAATGAGATTTTGAGCCTTGCAAAACTTCATGAACTTAAGGTGGTTTTTGCCGGGAACCGTGAAATTATCCCATCAGCACTATGTAAGGAGATACGTTCGGTTGAAGAACAAACCTCGGATCATAAGGGAGGAAGACTGAACTTTCTTTTTGCATATGACTCCGGGGAAGAGATTATCGAGGCTTATAAAAAATCTACGGATCAGGACATTTTTTTGAACCATTTATGGATCACTTCCCCGGTAGATTTCATCATCAGGAGCGGAGGAGCTAATCTGCTGAGTAATTTCCTGCCCCTTCAGTCGGCCTGGGGCCGGCTTTATTTCACCCCTAAGCTATTTAATGACCTCAATCCTGATGATTTTTTAGGGTTCCTCCGGGACTTTGAACAAATTGAACGAAAATATGGTAGTTAACTCCCTGTCATATAATGAAGGACCCCGTTTTCAAACAATAATCCGGTTCACTAATGAAGAAATTTAAAATTATCCTGGCTCTTTTCTGTTTTTTAGTGGTCAATTTCCCTGCAATGGCCAACTCAGGCGACACGATTCATGTGATCACCCATAACAAAGCCACCGTCGTCACCGACCCTTCAAAGGGCAACAAAGACTATATCCGCTGGGGAGTTTTCCCCCGGCAAGGCGACCCGGTTCGCAAGATCATCCTGCATGTGAACTTTGCATGCCCCGATACCATGCGCTGTGCTGATTGGGATTATTCCGACCGCATCAGCATTCTGAGGCAGGGAGGTGTAAACGGCAAAATCCAGGATTACGAGATCGGACGAATGCTCACTCCCTATGGAGGAGCTTTTGGCAAGAACTGGCATTTCGAATGGGAGGTTGACGTTACCGATTTCAGCCTGCTGCTGCGCGACAGCGTTGAGATCAGTTACAATCATTCGGGTTATGAGCCTTCAAACGACAGGGGCTGGGCCATTACCCTCGATTTTGAGATCATCAAAGGAAAGCCCGCGGCTGAACCGGTTTCCATCCGTAAGATCTATGACGATCACTTCGGATATGGCGACAGCCTTAACCCCATTGCTGATAAATTAATTATGGTTTCATTTACTGCGGATGGAGGAGCGTCGTTTGCCCGGCTGAGGGTCATTCAAACAGGGCATGGGATGGATGAACCCGACGGATGCGGGGAGTTCTGCAAAAAATACAGGGAATTCCGTTACGACAACAAACTGGTAGATTCCAGACCCATCTGGAAGAAATGCGGGGAAAATCCATTGTATCCCCAGGCCGGCACCTGGATCTACGACAGGGCAAACTGGTGCCCGGGTTTCCTTATGCAGCCCGATGTGTATGACCTTGCAGTCAATGCCGCATCATCCCATACCCTGGAGTTTAAAATGCAGCCCTATGTTTCTCCCAATCCCAGCGCCAGCGAAGTAATCAGCGCCTATCTGATCCAGTATAAAAACCCTGTTGCGGAAACGGATGTTACAGTTGAGGATATAATTGTACCCTCCTCCAAAACCCTTTACAGCCGCATGAATCCTGCAACTGCCAATCCGCAGGTCATTGTCAGGAACTCAGGCAGCAAGGAGATCCGGAGTATGGATATTCATTACGGATCTTCAGGTTTTGAAAAACAGGATTTTTCATGGCAGGGGGTCCTGGAGCCAGACAAATCAGCCACCATCACGCTTCCGGGAATCATTAAATTCAAACCCGGCAATAACAGTTTCACGGTTTCACTTCTGAAACCAAACGGTAAAACAGACGAGTATCCCGCTGATAACATGCTTACCGTTCCCTTTCAAGCTGCCCCTGTTCACGATACCCTGCTGGTCTTTTACCTGCTGACCAACGACCAGCCCTCGCATAATTCTTATGTCCTTATGTCGGCCAACGGAAAGATCATCAGGGAACGCAAAACTGGCTCCCTCTCTGCAAAAACCGAATACCGCGACACTTTGAAACTCAAACCAGGCGCATACCAGCTGGTATTCTCCGACACTGCAGGCGACGGGCTTGAATTCTGGGTAAACACCGAAGCCGGGCGCGGACTTGCACGCCTTATGAACGGCAAAGGCGAGCTCCTTAAAGCCTTTGAATCGGACTGCGGATCGGGATGGGTCTATAACTTCGCCGCCGGGCCTCAGCCTGACTCAGTCAACAGGAATGCCTGTGCTTTGGGTCTTTATCACACCCGGACCAAGGATTTCACGACTCTTGATTACTTTGGTAACAAAACCGAAGATGTAACTGTTCGACTGGTCAGCGACCCGGGGGCAAATGTGGTGGAAGAACACCTTTACCCTAAGCTGAAGGAAGGCATGTTCACTTATGATCTCCGCCGTTATCCCTCAGGCAGGTTTTACCTGAAAGTGCTTGTGAACAACCAGGAAAAATTCAACAAGCGCATCCGTTACACAGCCGAACCGCCTGCAAATGCTGAACCTCCCTATGACTGGCCCAAAGATTCACTGGTAAGCCGGAACCTGAAGACATGGCAGGACTGGAAATTCGGTATCCTCATACACTGGGGTGCATACAGCCAGTGGGGCGTTGTTGAAAGCTGGAGCCTCTGTCCCGAGGACGAGGGATGGTGCGTAAGACGCGGTGAGTATTCCACCGATTGGTATACCTATAAAAAAGCCTATGAAGATATACGGAAAACTTTCTACCCCGATAAATTCAACCCTGAGCATTGGGCCAAAGCCGCTCATGATGCGGGAATGAAGTATGTGGTGTTCACCACCAAGCACCACGACGGTTTCTGCATGTTCGATACAAAATTTACAGATTACAAGATCACCGATCCGGCCTCCGCCTATTCCAGGAATCCAAGAAGCAATATTGTTCAGGAAGTGTTCAAAGCATTTCGAAATGAAGGAATGGCCATTGGCGCCTACTTCAGCAAGCCAGACTGGCACAGCCCTGATTACTGGTGGCCCTATTTCCCGGCTCTTGACCGCAATGTGAACTATGATCCCGCAAAATACCCTGACCGATGGAAATCATTCCAGAAATTCACCTTCAACCAGATCGATGAGATCACAAGGGAATACGGCAAGATCGACATACTCTGGCTTGACGGCGGACAGGTGCGGCCTGCAAACACCCTTACCGTTGAAACAAAACCATGGCTGGGCAAACACCTGTGGATACAGGATATTGACATGCCAACCATAGCTAAAATGGCGAGGAAGAACCAGCCAGGAATCCTTATCGTTGACCGCACAGTACACGGGGAGTTCGAAAATTACCGCACACCCGAACAACAGATCCCTGCCAATGTTCCTGCTTATCCCTGGGAGAGCTGCATTACCCTGGGTGATTCCTGGTACCATACCGGTCCCGGGGAACACTACAAGTCCCTCAACTGGGTTATCAGTACGCTTGTTAAGATCGTGGCCAAAGGAGGCAACCTGCTGCTGGGTATTGGCCCCGACAAGACAGGCGAATTCGCTCCCGAGGCATATGAGAGGTTACAACAGATCGGCGAATGGATGAAGGTCAACGGGGAAGCCATTTACAATAGCCGTCCGCTGGCTCCGTACCAGGCAGAAAACCTTTGTTTCACCCAAAGCAAGGATGGCAAAACAAGGTACCTGTTTTTCCTTGCAGCTGAAAATGAAGCCCTCCCCGCTTCAGTTGATCTGCCGGCCGGGTTCGCCGGGAAAGCCACTGAAGTCAAACTGCTCGGTCATCAGCAAACATTAAAGATTAATTTAAAGGACAGGAAAAAGACAGTCATCATCCCGGCCTCATATCATAAAACAATGGCACCGGCTCTCGTAATCAGCATTACCGAAAAATAATATGAAAAGACAGTTTATATTCGCCGCTCTTACCTTACTCGCCATCCTGGCCCAGGCTCAGAAAAACACCCGTTCTTCATCCAGGGTATTCTGGAAAGAAGATTTTTCGGGGGGAAAGCTGCCCGAAGGATGGATCAGCAAAGCCGTCAACGACAGCAATGTGGTTTGGGAATGCACCAACCAGCCCTATCCCGGTTCCTACGGTTTTGACCAGCAGGCGCCTCCCATCGCCTCGAAGAGCGGGGGTTTTCACATGCAGTTTGCCCCCGGGGTGAAGGTCGACAAGTACTATCGCCGCTGGGAAAAAAAGAACATCTGGCCGGATGCATATTTCCAGACAGGCTCCATCGACTGCTCGGGTAAAAGTTCGGTAGTGCTGAAGTTCATGCAGAATTTCAAATGGAACGACTGGGGAAAGATCCGTAGTGATGGCGGGCTGTTCGTAGGTGTTTCACGCAACGGGACCGACTGGAAGGAATATGAAGTCAGGCAGGGCATTGCATCTGAAGGCGATTGCCCAAACCCTGCCGGGGTGGAGCTGAACATCACAGGCACTGCAGCTTTCCAGAAGACGGTGTACCTGCGCTTTTACTGGAAAGGGATTTACATGTGGTACTGGATGGTCGATGACATCGAGCTTTCCGAAGCCCTGGATAACGATTTACTGGCATATTGCCTGTCCTCTCATAACCAGACAGGCAATACCTTTTCCAATGCCGACGTCTTGCGTTTTAAGGTGGTCAACCTCAGCTCGAAACCTTTAACAAGTCCTTTCGACTGCTACCTCCAGGTCGACCAGCGTAAACCGGTAAAAGTAACGGTCCCTTTCAGCGATCAGCATCAGTTGCAGGTCATCGACACTGCCGAGGTGGCATTTCCTCCCTCAGACCTCACCGATTACGGAATTCACAGGATCAAATTCTATACCGCGCTTAATGAAGACGAAAGGAAGGGAAACGACACCCTCGATCTGGTAATGTATTCAGGAGCATACCAGCTTGGGGCGGTTACAGGCTTCACCTGGTCGGGAGAGACTTTCACTTTCGAATGCAGGCATGCCCGCGTGAATGTTGAGTTCTGCAGGGATGATATTTTCAGGATACAAATGGCTTACGACGGCATCTTCACAAACCCTGCCGGAAGCGACATTGTGATAAATCAGCCCAAAGGGCATGCCGGGGTCAAATTTGAGGAGAAAGAAAGATATTACCTCATGACAACATCAGCCTTAGCCCTTCGTGCATATAAAAATCCACTGCGTTTTGCAATGTACAAACCCGATAACAAAACCCTGGTATGGGAAGAAAACCGCTGCCTGGCTTATGGTAAAGAAACTGTGCAATACCTGAGCCGGGGCGTGAACGAATATTTTTACGGTGGAGGGATGCAGAACGGACGTTTTTCTCATCGCGACAAAACAATACTGCTGCGGATCGACTGGAACTGGGAAGAAGGCGGAGCTCCCAACCCTGCCCCTTTTTACATGAGCACCAATGGTTACGGGGCTTTAAGGAATACTTATGCTCCCGGGGAATACAGCTTCAGGGATACTCTGAAGCTATCGCATTCAGAAGCCCGTTTTGACTGTTATTATTTTGCAGGTGGATCACTTAAGGAGATCCTTAACGCTTATACAGATATTGCCGGCAAACCCTTCCTTCCGCCGCGCTGGGCGCTGGGCATGGGTGATGCGAACTGTTACAACAGGGGAGCTAAAAAAGGCCATAATACCAGCGGCCATAATGGCACCACCCCTGATGTCATTTCTTTGATTGCCGATCAGTACATTGCTAATGACATACCTCGGGGATGGATACTTCCAAACGACGGTTACGGCTGCGGTTATACGAAACTGGATTCTGTTATCGTGGAACTGGGTAAAAGAGGTTTTCATACCGGCTTATGGACTGAGAACGGGGTTGAAAAGATTGCCAGGGAGGTTGGGCAGTATGGCAGTCGTCTGTGTAAGCTTGATGTGGCCTGGGTTGGTGAAGGTTATAAATTTGCAATCGATGGCTGTAAGGCTGCTTATGAAGGGATTGAGAAAAACAGTGATGCCCGTGGTTTTATCTGGTCGGTCTGTGGTTGGGCCGGCACCCAGCGGAATTCGGTGGTATGGACAGGCGACCAGAAAGGAAGCTGGGAATACATCCGCTGGCATATCCCCACAGTTATAGGTTCAGGGCTTTCGGCACAGAACTGCGCTACCGGCGACGTTGACGGTATCTTTGCAGGAAGCGAGAAAACCTTCACCCGCGACCTGCAGTGGAAATGCTTTACTCCGGTGTTCATGTCCATGTCGGGTTGGGCGCCAAAGGATAAACAGCCTTATATCTATGGTGAGCCTTACACTTCCATCAACCGGAAGTACCTGAAGCTGAAACTCCGTCTTACTCCTTACATGTATTCTCTCTGCCATGAAGCCTCGGAAACCGGGGTCCCCGCGGTGCGCGCCCTGGTGCTCGAATACCCCCGGGATACCGTGGCCCTGGGAAGCCTGACCCGCTATGAATTCCTATTGGGTAGGAACTTCCTTGTTGCCCCTGTTTACAGGGATGAGGAAAAACGCGACAGCATCTACCTTCCCGAAGGCCGCTGGTTCGATTACTGGGATGGCAAGGTATACGTTGGAAAAACCTGGCTGAACTCCTATCCTGCACCATTAGATAAATTACCGCTTTTCGTAAGGGCAGGATCCGTTATTCCTATGTACCAGCAGATGAATTACGATAACGAACGTCAGGCCGATACGCTTACTCTCGATGTATACCCGGGAGCCGGGGCTGATTTCACCATGTTTGAAGATGAAGGCTCAAATCGCGAATACAGGGAAGGGAAATTTGCGCTTACACAACTCTCGTCCATTTGCGATGGATCAGGGCGTGTAATTGAAATCAAGGTTGCTGATGCAAAAGGTGATTATAAAGGGAAAATCCAGTCCCGTGCTTTCATCATACAACTTCACGGCTGCCCGCTCCCAAAACACATTATCGCAGCGGATTCAAAACTGCGACATTGCAAAACTGCAGAAGATTATACAATCAGGACTGCCGGCTGGTGCTTTAAACCCGGCGAAAAACAGGGCATGATCTTCATTAAAACGCTTAAAATGCCTGCCAACAGGGAGTTCACGATCAAGCTGAAATACTGAAATGGAAATCCCTTACATTTGCATTTCAAAACCAGCCTGACTCAATGAACAAATTCTCTTTATTCGGTATTATTATTGTTCAGCTAGCCCTGATCTGTTATTCCATTGCAATAATCACCGAGCAGAGGAAAAAACTGGTATCAGGTTTCGTGCTTTCATTCCTGACCATAGGTGTGATATTCGATATAACTGCCACCGCATTTATGATACTTGGTTCAAGCCATGGTTTTTTCACTTTGCATGGGGTACTGGGTTATTCATCACTGGTTGGCATGTTTACCGATTCTGTTATCATCTGGCGGTTTTACAGGAGCAATCCGTCAGGGACAACAGTCACAAGGCCTGTCCACCTCTTTTCAAGATTTGCTTACGTCTGGTGGATTGCAGCGTATATTACCGGTGCATTGCTGGTGGCTTTGAGGCACGCCTGAGAGAACAAGGATTATTTAATTTGCATTCAGACCTTCATTGGGTTACCTTTGGCCAAAAACCATAAGGCATCAGATGGACATGTCAACGAGGGATCAAACCGGGCATCTCCCTCAGGAGACCCTGCTCGGCATAGATATCGGTTCGGTCACCATTTCGCTTGTCTCCATGGATCTTTCGGGGAAGATCCTGAAAACGATGTATCTTTTCCATAAAGGACAGATAAGGGAATGCCTCAGGTCGGCCTCCTCCGGGTTTGACCTCACTAACCTTCGCGGACTTGCAGCCTGTTCAGCCTCCTGCTTCAACCCGGAGGCTGTCACTTTGTTTAATCCACAGCTTGCCCTCATCAGGGCGACAAAAATTTTATGTGGTGAAGTGAAGTCGCTTTTGCACATAGGAGCCGAGAAATTCAGCCTGATCAGGTTTGATGAAAAAGGAAATTTTGAGTCGGTCCGGTCAAACTCTTCCTGTGCCGCAGGCACCGGCAGTTTTCTCGACCAGCAGGCTTTCCGGCTGAATTTGTCAGGCATTGAAGAACTGAGTGAAGTCGCTCTCAGAAATACGGGGACTATCCCTGAAATTGCATCCCGTTGCTCGGTATTTGCCAAAACCGACCTCATCCATGCCCAGCAGAGGGGTTTCACCCTTGAAGCCATATGCGACAGCCTGTGCAGGGGTTTGGCCATAAATGTTGTGGATACCCTGTTTAAGCAGGCCGACCCGTTATTCCCCTTGTTCTTTGCAGGGGGCGTTTCCAAAAATGCTGCCGTGGTCAGGCATCTTGAAGACCTCCTGGGCACCAGCTTCATTTTGCACGAATACTCACATTGCCTGGGTGCTGCCGGCGCCTGCTATTTATGGCTTAACGAAAAAGAACATCATGCTGTAAAAAAGATCTCATCCCTCGACGAGGTCTTACTTCCCGATGACCAGGGAAAAAATTATTTCTACCCTCCTTTGGAAATCAAGCTTTCGGGGTATCCCGATTTTATAAGTGAGGCTTCATGGAACTTCAAAACTTCTGTTTCTTCTCATTCTGCCGATGTGCTCGTCGACCAGTATATTCCCTTTACCAGGGGCAGGAAATATCAAGCCTGGCTGGGAATAGATATAGGGTCAACAAGCACAAAAGCAATTCTAACTAACACGGATCGTTCACCTTTAGCCGGTTTTTATACTTCCACCTCGGGAAAACCGGCTGAAGCAGTCCAGGCAGTTTTCGAATCCATTGACGACATGATCCTGAAAACCGGAATCACCCTTAGTATTGCAGCTGCAGGGACTACCGGTTCGGGAAGGAAATTCATCGGGAAGCTCATCCATGCCGGCCTGATCGTGGATGAGATCACGGCTCATGCCAGGGCAGCTTATGAACTGAATCCCAAAACCGATACCATCATTGAGATTGGCGGACAGGATTCCAAGTTCACCCTGATGCATAAAGGCATGGTGACTTTTTCGCAGATGAATGCAGTTTGTGCAGCCGGAACGGGTAGCTTTCTCGAGGAACAGGCAGGTAAGCTGGGTTGCGGGCTTGATGCGTATTCAAAAAGGACCGGGGGTATTCCAGCCCCTCTTACCAGCGACCGCTGCACTGTTTTTATGGAACGTGATGTGAACCAGTTGCTGAACAAAGGTTACTCAGTGGATGAGATACTTGCTGCCGTTCTTCATTCGGTGACCGAGAATTACCTTGTAAAAGTTGCAGTCGAGGGTTCGGTCGGGGAGCAGGTTTGTTTCCAGGGGGCAACAGCAAAGAACAAGTCACTTGTAGCAGCCTTTGAACAACGGCTGGGTAAGAAAATATTTGTATCCCCTTACTGCCATCTTACAGGTGCCCTCGGGGTGGCCCTGCTACTCGGTGAAGAACAAAAACCTGGAACAAGCTTCAGGGGCCTGGGGTTTTTCAGGGAATCGCTTGACATACGTTCAGAGAGGTGTATGATCTGTGCAAATCACTGCCACATCAGCCTGGCCACTGTGCAAGGGGAGCAGGAAGCATATGGTTTTCTTTGCGGGCGGGATTACGAAACAAAAAAATACCTTAACCCGGACTCCCCTGTTTTTAACCTCCTGGAACAAAGAGCCAGGATACTTCACCTGGTCCAGCCCAAGACCTTCAGTCATGAGGTCATCGTTGGATTACCGGCCGCATTGCAGCTTTTTGATGAACTTATTCTGTGGAAAAGATTCTTTGGAAATCTGTCCATCCGAATTGTTACCAGCGAAAATTATCCCGACCCCGTGAAAGAAGGAAAGCGGATAGCCGGGGCGGAATTTTGCGCTCCAATTGATTCAATTCACGGTCATGTAAGCTGGCTGGCCGCTAAGGCGGATTTTATTTTCCTTCCGGTTTCCCTGGAGACCAGGGATAAAACCGAAAATTCCGACAGCAATTATTGCTATTACACCCAGTACTCGGCATCCCTTGTCTATACCATGAAAGATAAAGCTGTTACGGGGAAGCTGATATCTCCTATGCTGAATTTCCAAAAAGGCAAACGCCATGTTGTAAAGCAGCTTACCGCAAGTCTCAGTCCCTGCCTTGGATCGGGCATCACGACTGAAAAAGTTAAAAAAGCCTGGGAAGAGGCCCTGGTGTTCGCTCATGAGCGCAAGAAGAAACTGATCTCGGTTTTTAAAACGGAATTCAGCCCCGCTGACGGAGTTTCGGTGGTCTTACTGGGCAGGCCTTACGTGGTACTCTCAAAGTCATTGAACAAAGGCATTCCTGATATTTTTACCAGGATGGGGATTAAAAGCTTTTTCCAGGACATGATTGAACCTGATGAACTGCAGCCTGAAGAGACTGAATTCCTGCTCAGGAAAATCCCCTGGTATTATGCTTCAAGGATACTTGAAACGGCAAGAACCGCGGCTACTTCAAAAAATCTCTATCCCGTGCTGGTCACAGCTTTTAAATGCGCCCCCGATTCGTTCATCATCGAGTATTTTAAAAAACTGATGAACGATCACGACAAACCCTATCTCATACTCCAGATCGACGAACATGACTCAAACGTTGGCTATGAAACCAGGATAGAGGCGGCAATCAGGTCGTTCAGGAACCACTCGGCCATGGACCGCAAAGCCCCTGAGCCAAAATCTCCCTCCCTCCTGCCTCAGCTTGAAACAAGGATCAACGGAAAAATATTGTTATTTCCCAACTGGGATAATCTTGTGGCGCCATTGCTGGTTGCCAATCTCAGGCGGGGAGGTATTGATGCCCGCCTGATGAGATCCAGCGAAATGATCATAAGGAAGAGCATGGCCCATAATACAGGGCAATGCATTCCTGTGAACATCGTTGCACAGGAATTCATTGATTATGTTGAACAGCATGGGCTGAAACCAGAACAAACCATGCTCTGGATGACCAAATGCTATATCACCTGCAACCTCAGGCTCTACCCCTTTTATATAAAAAACCTGCTTGAGGATTACGGGCATGGTTTTGAAAAGGCATCCGTTTATTTTGGGCTGCTTACACATCTTGAAATTGCTTACAGCACCGGGTACTACGCTTATTTCGCCTACCTGCTTGGAGGGCTGATCAGGAAGATGGGTTGCAAAATAAGGCCCTATGAAATACACCGGGGTGAAACTGAAGCTGCCATCGAAAAAAGCATTGGCCTGCTTGAAACGGCTTTTCTCGGAAAGCGACAGATCGATGCTGCAGTGAATGAAGCGGTATCCCTGTTTGACAAAATTGAACGAAAACCAGGGAACAAGCCCCTTGTTGCTATCTTCGGCGATTTGTATGTGAGGGATAATGATATCATGAATCAGGACCTTATCCATGATATCGAAGCGAACGGGGGCGAGGTTGTTACTACACCTTATACCGACCTGGTAAAAATAACTATCGAGAATGTGATCCGCAGGGCCCTTGCCCGAGGCGACTATTTTCAGGCAGGCCTTTTCAGGGTCATGCTTGCAAGCATTAACCTGTTTGAGGATAAGTATTACGATCAATTCAAAAAATACCTCGGCGACAAGCCGGTTGTCAATCCTGAACGTCTTGAAAAAAATCTTCCGAAATTCAATATAAGCCCTTATCATTCGGGCGAATCCTATGAAAACATCCTTAAGATCTTTTACATCCTCGAGAACTATCCCGGGATCTCACTTTTTGTGCAAACCAATCCCGCCTTCTGCTGCCCTGCAATGGTAACAGAGGCCATGGCTCAGGAGATAAAGAGAATTACAGGAATTCCCGTGGTTACCCTCACCTACGACGGCACCAGCGGGAATAAGAATGAGGTACTTGTCTCGTACCTCAACTCGGCAATTGTCAGATAATTTCGTATCTTTGACCTATTAAACTTTTTAGTCAAATAGTTAATACGAAATTATGGTTGCCATTATTCACCAGTCGGGGAACAGCGAAAAACTTGATGCCATCCTCAGTGCGGCACAGAAAAGACTGGGGTTTTACGGCTATGAGAAGACCACCATGTCGGAGATCGCAGCCGACCTTAACCTGTCAAAAGCTTCGCTGTATTATTATTTCCCCGACAAAGAAAGCCTCTGGTCTGCAGTCCTGGCCAAAGAACAGGCTGAATTTTTCAGGCTTATGTCGGTCCGCATGCAGGAGTTCAGGGAACCTGAGCTCATGATCTCGGAGTTTGTCTCCCTCAGGCACGAATATTTCACCACTTTTCTGAACCTGACGAAATTCCGCTTTTCCGATTTTTACCAGATCAGGCCTCACTTCAGGGATATGATAGACCAGTTGAAGAAACTTGAATCGGAGCAGTTTACCGAAATATTAAAACGGGGAAAGAAGTCAGGCATTTTCAGTATTAAAAAGCCTGAAGAAACTGCCCGCCTGTTCCTCGAGATCCTTCACGGGCTTCGCATTATTGTGATCCGTAACCGGCCCATCCCGGAACTGACACAGGCCGATTATAACCTGATGCTCAAGAAGCAGATGGATTTCGTTGAATTGTTCATCCGCAGTATAAAAAATATGCAATAAAACTTACTCCATAATCATTAAGAAGATGGCTATAGAAAAAAATCAGGGTTCATCCAAACTCAGGAAATTACGCGCTTATATCTTACTGGGGCTGGTAATCACAGCCGTATTCATCTTTGGCTGGTACTGGTACGATCAGTATACAAAATACTATTCTACCGATGATGCATACATAGATGCCGACAGGGTATCGGTTAGTTCCAAGATCCTTGGCAGGATCATGGGTATAGAAGCGGAAGAAGGTGATACCGTTCGTATGGGGCAGTTGCTCGTGGAACTCGACAGCAGCGACCTGGTGGCCCAGAGGGTGCAGTCAACGGCTATGCGTGACCAGGCAATCGCTTCGGTTACCCAGGCCACGGCAAAATACGAGCTGGACCAGAAAAACATCAGGGTTCAGGAAATCAATGTTGACAAGGCTAAAGAAGACCTTGACCGTGCTACATTACAGTTTGAAGGCAAGGTAATTGCAAAGGAGCAATTCGACCATATCAGCAAGGCATACGAGGCAGCGGTGGCCCAGCTCGATGCCTCAAAGGCACAGCTGTATGTGGGGAAATCACAGATCGAAAGCGCCTCCCTCACTATTAAAACAGCCACTGCCCAGATCGGCACAATCGAGACCTCGCTCAGGAATACGAAGATTTTCTCGCCTGCGGCAGGACGTATTGCAAAACGCTGGCTTTTACCGGGCGACGTAGTACAGCCCGGGCAATCGGTTTATACAATTACGAAAGATTCCCTGCTCTGGGTGACCGCTTTCTATGAAGAAACAAAAGTCGGCGGAATTCATGACCGGCAGCAAGCCGAATATACCGTGGATGCCTTCCCCGGAGTAAAATTCCATGGAAAAGTTTATAATATCGGTACGAATACGGCAGCCCAGTTTTCGCTCATTCCTGCGAACAACGCCTCGGGAAACTTCACAAAAGTGACCCAGCGCATCCCGATAAAGATCTCCATTGATCAATGCGACAGCAAGGATACTAACGTTTTGCACCGTCTTGTCTCCGGAATGTCGGTTATGGTTAAAATTTATAAATAGGTATGCCGAGGATCAAGCCCCTGCATGGTTTCAGGGAAAATATCCGCTCATGGAATGCCACATTTGACGACAAAGCTCCCTCCTACCGCTGGTGGCTGCTGGCAAATGTGATGATAGGCACTTTCATGGCCGTTCTCGACGCCACCATCGTGAATGTGGGCTTGCCCAAGATCATGGCTTCGTTCGGGGTTGGCATCGATAAAATCGAATGGGTGCTTACAGCCTATATGCTGGCATTAGCGGTTATGCTGCCAACCTCGGGCTGGATGGCGGACCGTTTTGGTTACAAACGTGTTTATTTTTTCGGATTGTTCCTTTTTACGCTGGGCTCCTTCCTCTGCGGCTATTCTTCTACCGAAGATATGCTGATATTTTCACGTGTCATCCAGGGACTGGGTGCAGGAGCCCTGATGCCGGTAGGTATGGCGATCGTTACCCGTGAATTTCCACCTGAACAAAGAACGGTAGCCCTGGGTTTCTGGTCTATCGCTTCTGCTGCCTCGGTTTCCTTTGGCCCTCTTATAGGCGGCTACCTCGTTGACAATTTCAGCTGGCCGCTGATCTTCGACGTTAACGTGCCCATAGGTGTTGCAGGGATGCTTGCCACGGCCATCATTCAAAAGGAATACAGGAATACCAGGATCAGGAAATTTGACCCTGTGGGATTCATCTCCGTAAGTATCTTCCTGCCGGTCCTGCTATACGGACTTACTGAAGGCAATGCTGCCACAAACTCCGCAGGCTGGAACTCTCCTCTGGTCCTGGCCTGTTTCGGGATCTCAGCCATCACCCTTGCCGTGTTCCTCGTGACCGAACTGACCATCAGTGAACCACTGATAGATCTCAGCCTGTTCAAAGGATTCAATTTCGCCGTCTGCAACCTGGTCATCTTCATATTTGGTATAGGTATGTTCGGAAGCACCTTCCTGCTTCCGCTTTACCTCCAGAATTCGCTTGGTTATACAGCCATACAGGCTGGTTCCGTTTTCCTGCCGGTCGGGATCATACAGGGTATTGCTGCACCGGCAGCAGGGATACTTTCAAATAAAATTAATCCAAAGATCCCCATTTTAGTGGGCGCAGGATTACTTGCCCTGAGCTTTTACATTAACAGCAAACTCTCATATCTTACCGAACATTCATTCATCATGTTTTCGCTCTACCTGCGTGGAGTGGCCATGGGATTAATGTTCAGTCCTCTCACCGCAATAGCCACCCTCAGTGTCCCGAAAGAAAAAATGGGCCAGGCATCAGGTCTTATCAATGTTTTGAGGCAGATCGGCGGCAGTTTTGGTGTGGCGGTGCTGTCAACCCTTCTTACAACCCGGGTGATCTATCATTCACAGTTATACGGCGAAGCGCTTGACCAGAACGCTCCGGCTTTTAAAAGCGTTATGTCCAACCTTGGTAATTTCCTGGTTCATAATACGGGAAGTTCTGCTTCAACGGCAGTTCAACAGGGAAAATACCTTATCATGTCGCATATCGGCCGCCAGGCCTTTGTGCAGGCTATCAGCGACGATTTCCTGATTGCGGCTGTCATTACCCTGGTCAGTTCAATTCCTGTTTTCTTTCTTAAAATACAAAAGCGAAAATAATACGATGAAAATCAAGAATGTCATCTTTTGCCTTGTTTTTGCCTTTGTTGCAGGCATGTCTTTTACGGTAAACGGACAGTCTCAGCAGAAAGGCGGATCTTTTCCGGTAAACGACTCTCTATCACTTCCCCTGATCCTCGAAAAGGTGCTGGAATCATATCCTACCGTGGAAAAAGCTAAGGAGGCAATACTGGCTGCAGATGCCGGTGTGGGGCTTGCCCGGTCGGGCTATTACCCAAACATCAATGCCAATGCAGGATATACGCGTATCGGCCCGGTTCCCGAATTGACCATTCCAAACCTGGGACATTTCGTAATGGCTCCGAACAACAATTATAATGCAAGCGTCTTCATCAATGAGAATGTCTATGATTTTGAAAAGACCAGGCGTAATGTGCAGCTTGAAAAATCTGCCAAAGACCTTTCCGAGAAAAACCTCGACCTGGTCCGCCAGCATCTGACCCTGCTCACTTCGGTCAGTTACTACACCCTGATCTACCTCCAGGAAGCAATAAAGATCAAGGAGACGCAGATAGCCACTCTTCAGAAACACCTGGATTTCGTTACCCGTAAAGAACAAACAGGTTCTGCAACTCAATATGAGATACTCTCAACCCAGGTAAGGCTGTCGAATGCAGAGAACCAGAAAGTCGACCTTGAGACTTCACGGCAGACGCAGCAGGCTGTCCTGAATTCCCTGCTGGGACTGCCCGTAATCACACCTCTCAAAGTTGAGGGAAATTTTGTCTCCGCCCAACCTGAAATAAACCCCGATTCATTGATCATTTACGCATTGAATCACCGTTATGAGATGGTCATGGCCCGTTTGCGTGAAGCACATGCACGCCTGAAACTAAGATCGGTGAGGGTGATGGATAACCCTACCCTGAGTGTATATGCTGAAGGAGGTTTTAAAAACGGGTATTTCCCGAACCTGGATCAACTCACCGCCAATTATGCTGCAGGGATCGGGTTTAACGCCACTATCTTTGACGCCACCCGTAAGCGGAACACCATCAAAATAGCCAATTCCGAGATCAATATGGCAAAAGATGAAATTGAACAGACCTCCAGGGATATTTCTGCTGAAGTGTTTCAGAATGAAACAAGCCTGATCGCATCCCTTAAAAAGATCGACCAGAGCAACCTCCAGGTTAAACAGGCTAACGAGGCCCTGAATCTCGCTGCCATTTCGTTCAAAACAGGTGCCATTACAAATCTTGATCTCCTGGATGCGGAAACCGCTCTGGAAGAAAGCAGGGTAAACCTGCTGAGGGCCAGGATCGAGTATGCTATAAACGTCGTAAGGCTTAATATCTCTGTCGGGAAACCCATTCGTTAACATACGGCCTCGTTTATTCTTCTACCTATTTCCCCTTCTGTTTTTTATAGGAATCTTTGTTGTATTCCGGTAATTTTACTTGTAAAATATATTGAAAAAAGTATATTTGTAAAAATATTGGACATAGTAAAAACATTACTTATAAAAAGTCTAAATACGTGGCGGACAGCTGAATCCGGTTGAAATATTTACAAAATCAACAGGGAATGGCATAACATTCGCAGAGGTTGATCAAATGGTTTGAACCCAGGGCAAGCCCTGGACCCGGGTTCCACCAAGAGGATAGGGGAATCGTCCGGGAGAGATTAAAGGAATACAGTTTATCAATATGGAGAGAAAAATTTACAGCGTTATCACGGGAACCGGAACTTATATTCCGTCAAAGCTTGTCAAAAATGAAGATTTCCTTGCCTCAGAATTCTATGACACCTCCGGGAAGAAACTTGACAAACCGAACAGTGAGATCATTGATAAATTTGAAGAAATTTCAACTATTGCCGAAAGACGTTATGCATCAAGTAACCTGGTAACCTCCGATCTGGCCGGTTTCGCGGCTGTCGAAGCCATTAAAACGGCCAAAATCGATAAGGAAGAACTGGATTATATCATTGTAGCCCATAATTTCGGTGATGTACGTAAGGGCAACAAGCAACTGGATATTGTACCCAGCCTTGCTGCCAGGGTCAAGTTTCATCTTGGTATTAAAAATCCCAATACGGTAGCCTATGATCTGCCTTTTGGATGTCCCGGTTGGCTGCAGGCAATGATTCAGGCCGATTATTATATAAAATCAGGGGATGCAAGGAAAATCCTTGTTATCGGGGCGGAAATATTATCGAGGGTATCCGACCCTCACGACAGGGACAGTATGCTGTATTCCGACGGGGCTGGAGCTGCTGTTCTGGAAGCAAGGAAAAGCGTTACTCCCATTGGGATATTGGCCCATAAAACCCGTTCAGATACCTTCCTGTATTCCAAAATGCTTTACATGGGTAAATCATACAAGCCTTCCGGTGCAGATCACGAAGAAATGTTTTTAAAGATGAACGGCAGGCGGCTATACCAGTATGCCCTTGAAACAGTTCCACAGGCAATCAAAGACTGCCTGGAGAAAAGTAAAGTCAATCTCCGCGACATTAAAAAAGTGCTTATACATCAGGCCAACGGCAAAATGGATGATGCGATATTGCAAAGGCTTTATACCCTTTATGGAATTGAAGATATACCCGAAAACGTTATGCCGATGACTATTTCATGGCTCGGTAATTCCTCAGTCGCAACCATACCCACCTTGCTCGACCTGATTCTGAAGAAGAAAATGAACACCCATAAAATTAAAAAAGGGGATACCATTGTTCTTGCCTCAGTCGGAGCGGGAATGAATATCAATGCCCTGGTCTATAAAATGTAGCTTGAACTTTCAATGAATTTCATCGAACTTCTATGGGATTACTATATCATTCCGTATTCAGGATTAATTCAATTATTCTTTACTGTTTAAACCCGGAATCATGAAAAAAACAAAGAAGATTTTACTCTGGATTTTAATTGTTATTATAATTGTCGTGGCAGTAGCCTTATCCTACCTGAAGTTTGCCCTGCCGAATGTAGGATCTGCGCCGGATCTTAAAGTAGAATTGACTCCCGAAAGAATTGCAAGGGGTGAATACCTGGCAAATCATGTGACTATTTGTATCGATTGCCATTCGAAGCGCGACTGGACAAGATTTTCCGGTCCGCCAGTTGAAGGAACAATAGGCATGGGTGGTGAATTATTTGACAGGAAATTCGGTTTCCCAGGTATGTATTATGCTACAAATATCACTCCCGAAGGGATAGCAAAAAACACCGATGGGGAACTCTTCAGGGCAATCACCACCGGGGTTTCCAAAAAAGGCAAAGCCATTTTCCCTGTAATGCCTTATCATTATTACGGGCTGATGGACGAAGAAGATATCAAATGCATTATCGCTTATCTCAGAACCCTGAAACCCGTAAAAAACGAGGTACCTGAATCATCATCCGATTTCCCCATGAATTTCATTATAAACACCCTTCCCCGTAAAGCAAATCCGACAAAATTACCCCCGGAAACAGATGTGGTGTATTACGGGAAATACTTAGCCACGGCAGCAGCTTGTATTGATTGCCACACTAAAGTCGATAAGGGCAGCCTGGTTGCAGGGACTGAATTCGGAGGAGGGAGGGAATTCCCTTTTCCTGATGGTTCTGTAGTGCGGTCAAGCAATATTACACCCGATGAGGAAACCGGCATTGGGGCCTGGAAAGATGATATGTTCATACATTATTTCCGCATCCACAGCGATTCCCTGACCCTGAACACTAAAGTTGAGCCCGGGAAATTCAATACCATCATGCCCTGGACCATGTATGGCAAAATGACCGACAAGGACCTTCAGGCAATTTTTGCTTACCTTAAGACCGTGAAGCCTATTAAAAACGAGGTGTTTGTATATACTCCTGCGTCTAAAAAATAATGCAATGAATCCTGTAAAACAGTTCAGGCCTTATCCCTGGGCTGATCCTAAGGAAATACCGGCCATCAGTTTTTAATTACCGTATACCTGTATAGGGACAGACCCAGGTACATGGTGATAGTGTAATTCCCAGGCTCTGCTATGAGAATGTTATTTCCGTTCAGCAGCAGGGTTCCCGCGTATTGCCCGTCATCCCCGTAATTTATAGTCCAGTTATCGTTCGCACGAAATTTAATGCCTCCTGCAGAAAGATCCAGGGTAACCGTCCAGGTCTTTGAGGAAATATTGTAAGTCATCTCCGTATCGGTGGTCCAACCACCGCTGGTTGCCGAGCCCACTATGCTCCATGTTGTTTTGAAAAAAGTGTGATACATGAGCAACAGGTTGGCGTGAAGCTGGTAGTAACCTTCATCCGTTATTACGATGTTGGACCCGTTCGGATCAAGTTGGCCGTTACCACTGTCGTCTCCCCAGTTTTCCGTCCAGCTGCCGGCTGCATATTTATATTGAGTGTTTGCCGGGAACCAGATAAATCCTTCGTACGTGGAATCAGAATTGACCGAAGTTACTATGTTCGTTGAATCTCCGGGGTTCCATCCCTGGTAGCTGCCGGGTACCGTCAGCAGTGAAAATCCACCTGAATTGAACAATTGATTTTCGCCATAAACCGTTCCTGCATTGCTTATAACATATGCACGGATAAAGTAAGGCGTTTTTGGGGTCAATCCTGTCATGCTGCTAACAAAAGTGCCTGTTCCCGTGCCGTCGGATGTATGATTGTCGGAAATGGTTGGATTTATATGCAGGCCCCAGCATACACCTCGTGAAATGATGGTGGCGCCGCTGTCTGAAACTATGTTGCCTCCGCATATTGCAGAGGTCGGTGTAATCCCGGTCACAGGGGCGGTACTGATCGAAGGAGGCTGTATCGGCCTTGTTCTGAAACTTATGGTGTCACCGTATCCGGTACCCTCACTGTTCGAAGCATATGCCCTCACATAATACTTAGTATTGTCGGTTAGCCCTGTAAGTAAACAGGAGAAGGTTCCCTGGCCATAGCCATTGGTGCAATGGTCGTCAGCAATAGTCGGATTTTTGGATTTGCTCCAGCATATGCCCCGGAATAACACCCCCGAACTTCCTTCGGAGGTCACATTTCCCCAACCTATCGCTGTTGTCTGTGCAATGTCGGTAATTACTAACGTTGTTACCAAGGGCAGGATGATACCGCCCCCCGATAGAATAAAGTTATAGGTTGAATCCTTAAGCGGGCTGTCGTAAATACTCTTATCATTATACCCTGTTTTTTCAGAAGTAAAGATCAGGAGATTCCCCAACCGGTAGGTAAAGTTCTGGGTTGAACCTGATTTAAAGGATTCCGTTTCGGATCCGAGACAGGTGATCCTGTTTTCCCCTCCGCCTTTACCTGTATTGAGGAGCCTGACCGATTGTTCCTTCCCATTCGTTGATACATTCAGAAACATCAGGCCGCTGACAGAAGATTCGATTTCAAATCTTTGCAATCCACCGTTAATAAAACCATTATAGGATGAAATCACCCGTCCCTGTAAATCCAAAAGGGTAATCTTCATTGCCTCCCCCCTGTTCAGCCTGATCCTTACCATGGTTTTCCCCTCAAAGGGATCAGGGAATACAGGCATCACTGTAAAAATTTCAGTTCCCGGCGACATTTGTTCCCCGATTCCCAAAGGTACATTAAGGCGGATGGAGGGAGAATTCCCTGAAATTGTTGTATCACAGCCAAGTGTATAATTTTTAATGTAAACATTCTCCAGTGGCAAACTGTTATGGGTTAGAGAATCTTCACCTTTAAATGTTAGATTGATGATCTGGTTTTGACTGTATCCTCCCAGGAAAGTCAACAAGAAAATAATGGAGTAAAAATGCTTTTTCATGGTTTTTGTTTTAAAAAGGGAATCATGGATTCAACCCCTTAATGATCCGGGTAATAAAATTAATACATTTTATAAAATAAAATATATTTTTTAGAGGCGATGAATTTACCAGGAGGGATTGAAAAATACGGGATCTAAAAATGGATTTTTTGGAATTTCAGCAAAGCAATCTTCAGGAGGTTTGAATTTTAGTAAAAACTGCTGATTTCTATTCCTTTTTTTAGCTTTTTCTCAGAAAATTGTTTGTTATTTCAGCAGCTTCCTTATTTCATGACAGAATTCCTGAATAATTTGTGGAGACCACTGCAGGATTTGTAATTCTTGCAAAACCCCGGATAGCTGTTGCAATAATCCGTTTCTGAGCGCAGTTCTCCGGACTTACTTTTGTTTCAGTAGATTTTATCCAGACCTGGATAATATGCGAAGAACCAGGTTTGATCAATCATGTTTAAATCAAAAGGAGGTCCTTATGAAAAACTTACTCTGTTTATGTATTATTTTTTTATTCAGCATTTCCTTTGCCAACGGGCATCAACAGTTGCAGGGAAAAGCTACAAAACATGCAAAATCAACCAGTGAACACCCTTACGGGATCCCCCGGGTATATTTTAACGGGAACAGCCATCTGCAAACACAGTTAAATGACATAATGCAGTCAAAATCCAAATCCCTCACCTGGAACTGGGATTCTATTACAACCTACGATACATCGGGTGTGGCACAAAAACTCTCAAGGACCTTTGATGTCAATGGTCATCTTTTAACCCAGCTTGCGAAACAATGGGGTTACAATTCATGGTCGAATAATTACAGGATTACCTATACCTATGATGTAAACGGAAACGTACTGACGGGGTTGGAAGAATTATGGCAAAGCACTGCATGGGTCAACGCTTCGCGGATCACTCTTACCTGGGATGCAAACCGGAATATGCTGACTTACCTCGAAGAAACCTGCTCGGCAGGCATATGGGTGAATTCCTATATCATAAGTTTTACTTATGATTCCAATGGGAACATGCTTACCCAAACATCACAGCATTGGAGCGACTCATGGCAAAACAGTTACAGGTATACGTGGACTTATGACAGCAATGGGAATGTGCTGACCGAGCTGGATGAGGACGGGCAGGGCAATACCTGGGTAAACTATAACCGATATACAAATACATATGATTCAAACGGGAACAGGCTGACCGAACTGGTTGAACAATGGCAATCCAGTGCATGGGTAAACGAATACAGGAACACCTATACCTATGATGCGAATGGGAATATGCTGACTGAACAGGATGAGGACTGGCAATCCAATGCATGGGTAAATTCAAGCAGGTTTACTTATACGTATGATGGCAGCGGAAATTTAATAACAGAACTGGATGAAGACTGGTATTCGAATGCCTGGAACAATAGTACCAGATGGAATTATTCGTATGATCCGAACGGGAACCTGCTGACTGAACTTTTCGAGTTCTGGTATTACAGTTATTGGGGCGAATCAAACAAGTGGACTTATACCTATGATTCTTACGGAAATTCATTAACCGGGAAATATGAAGTCAAGCAAGGAAGTTCCTGGATACCCGATATGGGATTCCTGCTTATTTACGCTCAAAAGCATTATATCGATTATCTCCCGAATATTTATCGCTTCGAAGCCGGTTTTAAATCTTTCACAAATGGAGTTGAAAGCAAAGATCCCAATCCCGGTATTTTCTCTGTAGCCCCAAATCCGGCCACAGATAAAATCATCATTCAGGTTCCCGGGCAGACTTCTCCATCCTACCTGTCAATTCTCGATCTCAATGGGCAGGAACTGCTGCAACAGGTCCTCGATCAGCCTTCAACAAGGGTTGATATAAGCAGGCTTGCACAGGGTGTTTACTTTATAAAATTGACGGTGGATGGCAAAGTCCAGGTAAGAAAATTGGTGAAAAGGTGAGAACGTTGATGGGGTTACAGGAAAGGGCGGCCATGTGCCGCCTTTTTTATTGCATCCAATTATTGCTTCTAAAACTCAATTGCGTTGTCGTCCAATGTTTTCAGACAACTTAAATACCTGCTCATGTCTTCGGCAAACATTTTTTTCAGGGTGTAGATTAGAAACTTTAAGGGGACTGTAAAGTCAGGGTGCCGTTTACCGTGAGCTTTTTCCCCGGAAGTACGGTTATCAATGCCCCGCTTTGAATTGTAAGGTTAAAGCACATCGCTGGCGTCGCCGGTTCTTCATTAACAACAGGCAGATTTGCCACAGACGGGATTAATGCATTAGAAAAAGCGCCTGGAACTCCAATAGGGTTCCAATTGCCGGGAGTCCCCCAATTTGTATCTGTACCGCCAGTCCAAACAACTGTATTGGTAATCTCCACCAGATAGTCCTGGCCCTGGCCATAGCTTGAATTTGAAGATCCACAAGCCTGTGTGGCAAGTGGCTGTGAATCATCCCCTCCACGGATACGCATCCGGATAATACCAGACACAGCGTCCGTCGGAACGATTAAACTAACTGTTGCCGTACCATTTGACCCGGCAGGGGTATTGGAAGAAAAAAATTCTGTTGGCTCAAATGTGCCATCATTGTTAAAGTCCAGCCAAACACCGTTGTATTGAGTACCATCACTGCCAAAAGTTAGAAATAATGAATTAACAGAGTTTTGTGAAAGGTCCGGAATTGTATTCTGTGAGGCAGTATAATCAATATAAAATGGAGGATCATTCCCTTCAGTTGCCTGCGATAAACCACCCAGGGAGACCAGTGTAATATTATCATTGCCTCCCCCGTTGGTGTATGTTGGGACACAAAAACCCGAAGTTATGTTCACAAAATAGTCCTGTGCCTGCCCATAAATAGAATTTGAAGGTCCGCATGCCTGGACGGCATCAGGCTGGTAATCGTCCCCGCCGCGGATACGCATATGGATATATCCCAACCTTGCATTTACCGGAACGGTTATACTAACTATTGAAGTACCATTTGCTCCGGCATTGGAATTTGAGGTGAAAAATTCTGACACATCAAATATTTCATCATTATTAAAGTCCAGCCATACACCATTGTACTGATAATCATCATTGCCAAATGTCAGAGACAATGAATTGACAGAGTTTTGTATGAGGTCGGGAACCATATTCTGTGTAGCGGTGTAATCAATATAATAAGGAGTATCATTACCGGCTGTGGCCTGAGATAAACCACCCAGGGTGAGCTGTGTTATAAAATCCTGATTGGGTCCGGCAGAAGAGTAAGTGGGAGCGCAAAAAGCAGTCATAATATTCACCAGATAGTCCTGCGCCTGGCCATAGCTTGAATTTGAAGGCCCGCATGCCTGCAAGGCATCTGGCTGGGTATCATCCCCGCCACGGATTCGCATGCGAATATTACCAGTGCATGAAGCAAACGGAATGATTATACTAACAATTGCAGTACCATACGCCCCCGCATTGGTATATGAAGAAAAAAATTCCGAAGACTCAAAGATGCCATCGTTATTAAAATCAAGCCAAACACCGTTGTACTGGCCGAAGTCATTACCAAAAGTTAATGATAATGAGTGAGTTGTACCTTGTTGAAGATTAGGGATAATATTCTGAGCAGCAGTGTAATCAATATAGTAAGGTGGACTATTGCCGGCAGTCGCCTGAGATAATCCATCCAGAGTGACCTGTGAAATAAAATCGCCCCATCCCCCATCTGAATATGTGGGAATACAGAAACCCGCGATAATGTTTACGTAATAGTCCTGTCCCTGGCCATAGATAGAATTTGAAGGTCCACAAGCCTGTGTTGAATCTGGCTGGGCATCATCCCCGCCACGGATACGCATACGGAGATTACCTAAAGTTGCGTCAACCGGGACAATAATACTAACAGTTGCAGTACCGTTTTGTCCTGCATTGGTACCGGAGGTGAAAAATTCAGATTTTTCAAATATCCCGTCATTATTAAAGTCCAGCCAAACACCGTTATATTGATTATAATCACTGCTGAATGTTAACATTAATGTATTGGTGGTACTTTGCCTGAGATCGGGAATTGCATTTTGGGTAGTGCTATAATCAATATAATATGGCGTATCATTACTCACAGTTGCCTGAGATAAAACACCCAGGGTGACCTGCGTGATAAAATCATTATTTGATCCGGCCGAAGTATAAACAGGCAGGCAATAAGTCAGAAAAGATGTACCTATATATGCTTTGTTACTATGCGTTGACCTGGTTCCTGTGAAAAAAACACTTTGTCCTTCTGTAATGCAGTTGAATATCATTGCAAATAAAACAAGAGTTATTATTTTCATTTTGTCGTCTTTTGTGTCCCTAAAATTTACCTAAACAAAGGTATGAGTATTTGCTCTCAAGTTTAAGAAATTCAATGGAAAGATAATGATTGTACAATAGTCAATCCGGACGTCTTACGGCAGATGACATTAAACAATTCATAAAACATTTCAACGCTTTATATTCTGCACGAAAGGATTAAGGGTAAAGCCATGGTGCTCTAAGAAGAGATTATTGCACTGGAATATCACCCCGAGGATGCCCACGGCAAGAAGATATTGGATCAACCCAGGACCCTGCGTTTAAGAAAGGTCAGTTATCAGGATGAAAAGAACCGGTATTATGAGTCTCTCTGCAATAACTTTGAGATTTCGGCAGAAGAGAATGCCTTTCTTTATAAAAAGCGCTGGGGTATCGAATTGCTCTTTAAAAAATAAAGCAAAACTTTCAGCTTCATTTCTTTTGCGGCCAGAATGTCAACGCAATATATACTCCAGTCTGGTATACCTTGATTGCTCAACTTCTATTGACGGTCATTCAGAAGATGGCTATGACAAAAAAGGCAAATCAGGTTTTAGTCGGATAATAGTGATAATTGAGATTTAATCACACTAAACTGGCTTGTCTTCCCGTTACATTTGCAAGTAAATTTTTATTGGCCGTTTTTCCTAAATCTTAAAAAAGTGATACGAAACATTTTTCATAATATCTTCCTTACCTGTACTTTAATTTTAACAATATTCCTTTTTTCATATTCAAAAACCATGGCATCAAAAATCAAAGAAGAAAGCGTAAATTATACAGCCAATGGCGTTACCCTTAAAGGATTTATTGCCTGGGATGATGCTGTCAAAGGCAAACGGCCGGTTGTTCTGGTAGTTCATGAATGGTGGGGCCTGAATGATTATTCAAAAATGCGGGCAAGGAAGTTGGCAGAACTAGGCTACCTGGCCATGGCTGTGGATATGTTCGGGAACGGAGATACCGCTTCAGATCCTGGCGGAGCCAGGCAGTTGACTTCGCAGTTTTACAATGACCCAACCCTGGCAAAGACCAGGCTGGATGCTGCCCTCAGCAAGATCAAAGAAAACCCCCGGGCTGATGCCGGGAATATTGCCGCCATAGGGTATTGCTTCGGAGGGTCCATGGTGCTTAATTATGCAAAACTTGGAGCCGATCTGAAAGGAGTTGTCAGTTTCCACGGCGGATTGGCAGGTGTGCCTGCAAATCCGCAGTCATTAAAAGCCAAAATACTTATATGCCATGGGGGCAGCGATAAATCCGTTTCACAGCATGATGTCGACACATTTAAGCAACAGATGGATTCCATTCATGCCGATTATATTTTTAAGACCTACCCAAATGCAACCCATGCCTTTACAAACCCGGCATCAACAAAAGTCGGCAAAGAGTTCAATTTGCCGATTGAATATAATGCTGAAGCTGATAAAGCATCATGGAATGACATGCGGGCATTCCTGGTCCGGGTTTTGGGGAAGTGATTCAATAGCGAACCGGGTTCAAACGCTCGCCGGGCAAACAAGCAAAACAATATCTTTATTCAGTTGCGCTTCCTGCACAGCTGGTTTAATTTTGACTTAGAGATCAGAGGATCGTTCTTTGAAAAGATGTTTTGAAAAGGCCCGGGAGATAAAATAGGAAATCTGCAGAAAAAGTTGCCGGTTAAAATTTACGGATGCATCGTACACGTAAATAGCTGTTTTTATTTGTCCAGCCTTCATTATGTATAGGATGATCAAATGTTACAATCCATGCTGCCGGTGCTGATTGCTGAGATGAACTCCAGTACCACCCGCTTGGATTAAACCCGCCGATTGTATCCCTGTGCACATACATCGAGTCCACTTCATCAACTGAAGGGAGGAACCAGCCGGTAAGTCCGGCATGAGTGGAAGTATCACATATCCTTGCTGCAATTTCCTGTGTAGGGTCCGCTGCAACAATTGCAGCCGTGTTCTGTTGCCCGGTGCCTATAGCTGTTCCGGTAGCCCCTGTAATATCTAATGTACTGTCTCCATACATATAATTGATGGGCTGATCAATATCGGAAGCAATTAATCCATGCTGGCCTGTAGGATCGATGTAAAAAATGATTCCGCCTCCATAATGCTGACCGATCGAAAAGACCGGAGCGCTGAGTAATTTAAACCATCCTGTTCCGTCATACATATAAAATCCGTTCCCTAACGGTCCGTTGGCAATGACAAAGATCAGCAAACCCGCGGCCGGGCTTGCCGGCCGGTTGTTAAAGTCAATCCTTGGAAGCAATAATCCTTTGCTATCAGATTTCACTTCCAGCATTGCAGAAGGATCCGGAGAACTTCCATCGGTATTTATCGATACCTGGCAAAAAGCATGAGGACCTGCCAGCAAGAACAGAAATACAAAAAGGAATAAAAATTTATATGATTTTTTCATCATTGATTTTCGTTATTAGGTTTTTATTATGTTACCATAACATCCGGTTTTCTTCCTTGTTTTGATGTAGCAGGGATAGCGGGAATAGGCGTAATAAGTGGGTTTTAAGCAGTGTAGGCAGAAGAAAACAACCTTACAAATATAATACAATATCTGATCATCATTTATCAAAGCATATATTATTCATATAAAATTGTATCCGAATTTGAAATTTAGTTTTTTTTTATTATTTTTGAAATCTCTTAACCAAAAGGGATTTACTTTTAGGAAAATGATATGGTATAATGTTTAAATACGGAATTCATGATAAATAATCGAAAGAGGGGAAAGTGGCAGAGTTATTTCTGCCGGTTTACCGGGTATATGTTTTTTGTTCCGTTTATTCCCATGGTATTCTCCAACCTTGCAATGGGAGATAATATTATTACCTCCGGATGCACAGTGAAAGTCACTTCAGGGACTGTGGTCAGCTCATCTGACAACCTGGTCATGAATTCAGGCAGTACACTAAATGTACAGGGAACCTTGGTATTGAAAAAGAACCTGGTGAACCAAAACACTTCGCCTGCTTCCCTGGGAACCGGGACCATTGAGTTTTCAGGAACCAGCAACCAGACTATAAGCGGCCAGAATATTATCCAGGACATGACAGTTAACAATTCCACCGGCCTTTCAGTTTCGGGAAACACCCGCGTGAACGGAACATTGGCCCTGACCAGCGGTTTGGTTACCCTGGGCAGCAATAACCTTTCACTTGGACCCGCTTCGGCCATTTCCGGTACACCAACTGCTTCCAATATGATCGTCCCTGCCGGGACCGGGCAGTTGCAAAAAGAATTTCCCGGCGGTTTCACCGGCAGTTTTACTTTTCCTATTGGCGATAATACCGTAACTGCTGAATATTCACCAGTTACCTTGAATTTTACGTCGGGAACTTTCGGAACCGACAATTATGCAGGGGTAACCCTTGTAAATGCAAAATACCCAATGGACAGTATCATCGGCAGCTACCTGAACAGGTATTGGGCTTTATCTCAATCAGCAATCAGCAATTTCAGCTGCAATGCCACCTTCCAGTACGTCCCTTTAGATGTGACTGGTACTGAAAGCGCCATATTCTGTGCAAAGGTCAATCCTTCCCCCTGGGTCACTTATAGCGTTGCCAATACCGTGACTCACCAGCTAACCGCCAATGGCCTGACTTCCTTCAGCACCTTCACTGGCGCGAGGGGAGGATGTGATGTAAGCCTTACGGCTTATCTCGAAGGACCGTACAATACAGGTTCAGGTTATATGAATACTACGCTTCGGACCAGTGGACTGATTCCGTTAACCCAACCATATAATACTTCACCCTGGGCTTATGGCGGGCCTGAACACGTAGCCTCTATTCCCACCGATGTTGTTGACTGGGTTTTGATCGAACTCAGGCAGGCCGATGTTCCTGCCAGTGCCAACTCTTCGACTGTCATTAAAAAGCGTGCGGCTTTCCTGAAAAAAGACGGAACGATAGTGGACCTTGATGGTAGCAGCCCTCTGAGGTTCTATAATGCAGCTATAACCACTAATCTTTTCCCGGTGGTCAGGCACAGGAATCACCTGGCAATAATAGCCGGTAATGCTGTTACAATGGCAACCGGCATATACATTTATGATTTCTCAACAGGGATCGGACAAGCGTATGGTGGAGCTCTCGGGTATAAACAAATCGGCAGTTCCCCGATTAGATATGGGCTGGTGTCAGGGGATATAAACCAGGATGGGAGTGTATACACTTCCGACTTTGATATCTGGGCCTCTCTTGCCGGTACACCAAACGTATACAACCGGGCTGATCTGAACCAGGACGGAAATGTATATACTTCGGATTTCGATCAATGGGCGACAAATTCCGGGATGAGCAATCCTCTGAGTGCACCCGTCAGGATAAAATATATCAGTGGAGTTCCTCAATAAGCAGTTAATTATACTTCAAAATATGAAAAAAATATTACTGTCATTTATAATCTGTCTTTCATTGACAGCTATTACTTACAGCCAACCGCAGTTATCATTCAGGATGACCAAGCCGGTCATTTATCATTCCGGCGGTAGCCCCGGAACAGACTACTACCGGTTTGATCTTGAAGTTATGGCTTCTGCAACAAGCACTTATCTCTGGTCCGGACAAGCACAGTTTACATTCAATAATACAACTCTTGGAACGACTCTTTCGAACTGGATATTTTTTAATGGCACTATCTTGAATGGTACTAATGAATTAGGCCATCCAATGTATTCTTCTAGCTGGTCTATAACAGGAACAGGCCCATATGAAATTTACTGTAATTGGTTTGGAGACAACACTGCCCGCCAAGCTTTTGGTGGTAATGATCTGGATTTTAATGAAGTGCCAACAACATGGACTCAACTAGGATATATACGCGCAAAAATTACATCAAACACAGGTATGGCGGGGATTGATATGCATGAATCTGTTTTTAATGGAAATGAAAGTTACCTCCCTTCAGGAGATGTAACAATTACTCCCTATGCTAACCCAAATGCATTCGACATCAGGGATTTCATGACTACTTATGTACAGCGGATTTATAACGGTACCGATGGCTGGACAGGTTGTGGGGTAAGCACTTCAACTCCCCTGGCAAAAGCCTCCCTATCAACTTTAGCCCATTGGACGATCAACGCAAATACCTCTGTCTGGGATACCACCTCTGCAGCTGCTGTCATTACCGTCGCCGGATCCCTGGCCAATGCCCTGAGAATTCATCTTGGGGCAAGCCTCAAAATCAATGCCGATGCTAATCTTAAGTGTTCGGGAAACACTGAAATTAACAATCCAAAAGGTTTATGGATTGTCTCAAATTTAACATCAACTGGATCGTTTATTGATAATGGCATTACTTACCCATCAGGTTCCGGTGGTACAGCCTTAGTTGAACGTTATTTAGATCCTGGAAAATGGCATGGGTATTGCGTTCCCTTTACTAGTACAAGCGTTATCCCATACAGAGGAGTGTATATGAAATACTGGACTGAATCCAACCGTAATTATCATTATATCATCGTTCCAACACCTGGTGATTCCACACTTAATGATCCTTGTAGAGGTTATATGGCGTGGGATCCCTTAAGCAACGGAGTACCCAACAATAAAGTTTACCCTGTAGGATCGTTAAATACCGGATCCATATCTTCTATTGCAGCTACCCGGACTTCTTCGAGTGGAACAGGTAATGGTTATAACCTGCTTGGCAATCCCTATCCGAGTGGACTGGACCTGGGCAGTACATACATTTCCTGGAACCAGTTAGATCATAAAGCATGGGTATGGAACAACGGAAATTACGCTGTCTATATAAATTCAGGTGGTGGTGATCATACTCAATATATCCCGCCCCAACAGGGATTCTTTGTTCATGTAAACACATCCTACACCGGTTCAACTACATTGGATGTCACCAATAATGCAAGGGTGCACACTACCGAAGCCTTTCTCAAAGACAATTATCCCGATCTTCTGTTTTTAAAAGCTGCTTCGGGCTTGAATGAAAAATACGATATCACTTCTGTTATTTTCAATTCCCAGGCCACTCAGGATTATGACGACGTCTTTGATGCAGGAAAACTGGCTGGCGATAATGATGCTCCCCAGTTGTATTCAATAATCACAAACTGGAACCTGACCGTAAATGCCATCCCCTGGACCGGAATCAGCCAGGTAGTACCCCTGGGCTTTTCATGCGGAGTTTCTGGAAATTACACTATCACCGCCTCCAATCTTCAAAGCTTCCGACAGGGAACAGATATATACCTGAAGGACCTGAAGCTTAATCAAACACAATCATTAAACCAGGATTCTGTCTATTCTTTCAGTTATCAGACCGGGGAAAGCGCCAGCCGTTTCCAGTTGCTTTTCTCCAATCCATATTATGGGGTACCTTCTCAGGATGCAGGTTCGATCAGGGTTTATGCGTTCGATGAGGACGTGTATGTGAGGTTTATTGACCAAACAGATATTCATGGCACACTCACAATCTTCGACCAGATCGGCAGAAAGGTATTCACCGGTAAACTTGAAAATAAACCGGTAAACCAATTCCACCCCGGTCTTTTACAGGGCTATTATGTTGTCATGGTCCAGACGGACCAGTCTCTCATTAACAAGAAAATCTATCTTAAGTAATGCAATCCATCAAGGCTATGAAAACAAATATCCGAAAGCTGATCCTGATCCTTTTATTCATTGTAGCTCCCGTGTCGATGCTCATGGCTGATGATCCCGGACCTCCAAACCCGGGAGGAGATCCTTCAGGTACCGGGGGTCAACCTATCGGCGCCCCTATCGATGGAGGACTTTCAATTCTGTTGTCACTGGGTATGGTTTACGGGGGCTGGAAGGCCTACAAATTAAAAAAACAGGCTCACACTGATTCTGAATCGCAATCCGAATAAGGCAGGTTTTCGAAAAGATTATTCAGATCCGGTCTTCAAAGGATCTGTTACACACTTATAATAAGTTAGTTGGTAATTAACCTGTACCAACCTGATCCATTATAAAACTCAATATTATTTGTGGATAGGTTATATATACAAAGTCCTGTAACCGGAAGGATCACATCCCTCTGCGCAGTTGTAAGCCTTGGAATTAAAATTCCTTTGTTAGTTGCATAGACATCCAGCATAGCAGAAGGGTCTGGACTTGAATTATCAATCTTGATCGCCAGGCCTTCTGAAGTCTGACTGCCAGTTGCACCTGGTATCCCTGTAGAAATGGCATTAAGGCTTGCCCATTGAGTCCCATTATAATAAGTTATAAGATTTGTCGCAATGTTGTAAATAATTAATCCAATAGCAGGAGATACTATTAAACCTGGTATCGTTCTTGGTATCAAAATACCCCGGGTCGGGTTATTTACATCCAGCATTGCGGAATTTTCCGGTTGTTCATTTGGTAAGGCATTTATTGAAACTCCGCCTCCTGCACTGAGTGTTCCGGTTGCTGAAGAAATAAATCCTATTTCCAATTCATACCAGTAATTGCCATTAAAATAGTCAAACCGATTTGTCGTCGTATTAAATATTATCAGACCTGCAGCAGGTGAGGGAATAAGGTCTCGGGTAACAGTTGAAATTCGTGGGATTAAAAGACCGCGATCAGTCGCTTTCACATCCAACATGGCTGACAGATCAGGTTGGCTGTTATCAGAATTTATGGAAACTTGTCCAATTGCAGGATCACAGGGTAGAGGGTTAACTGTTACATTCTTTACAGTTGCATTGCTGGCACGGCATGAATTTGTATTCGTATAGTTGACACTCACCGTCTGCGCTCCTGGTGTATTCCAGTTTACTGTAATATAAAATGTCCCTTGGCCGGTCATGATTATACCTCCCGATGACACCGACCAGGTATAGTCAGTCATTCCTGGTTCAGTTGTATAGAGTGCGCTTTGTGTCCCGGTACAAACAAATCCTGTACCTGTTATTGTTGGAACCGGCAGCGTATTAACAGTTACGGAAAAAGGAGGCGATGAAGATCCGGGTCCACAGGAATTTGAAGGGACTACAGAGAAGTTTCCCGATGATGCTGAACTAGAAACATTGACAGTTATTGAGTTTGTATTTGCGCCCGTGGCAATTGAAAACCCCGAAGGAAGTGACCAGGAATAACTTGTTGCATTGGTCACCTGGGAAATAGAATACGCGACACCGTTGGTTTCCAAACAAACGGAACCGGATCCTGTAATAGATCCTGTAGCCCCGACACCCAAAGAATTTATGGCTCCGTTAATATAATATGTGGAGGTCGGAACGTCATTCATTGGATTCCCATTTTCATCTGAGTATTCGCAATCGCCACCACCTGAGGATTCATTATTAAAAGTTAAAGCGGTTGAACTATTAATAAAATTAAACGTAAGCTTTGCAAGGGTATCTGATGAAGAAAGCGATACAGGAGGATAATCACTCCATACAATCATAAGTTTGGACAAGGTTGGGGAAATAGGAACCACATTAACGATAACAGAGGTAAAGTGTTGGTTAGCAACCAGATTCATAAATGATGCAACATTTGGGTTAAACTCTATTCTTAGAGAAAAACTGGTTATATTAGTGAATCCGGTCACGAGAATTGGAACCATAATTCCTGCATGATTCGGGCACGAAGCAATTGTACCTGCAGATGTTATAGGAGCATTTCTTATAGCATAGACTTTTGCATTGGGCAGAATCACAAATAAGCTTACCGTTAGAAATAATATATGGGTGTAATAAAATTTCTTCATATGTTACTAAAGTATATATTTATAAACATTTTTCGCTGACGATCAGAAACCAACGATTAAACTCTTCGTCTCCTTTATGTTTTGGTGTTCACTCGTTAAAATGAATAATAATTTATACATTTCTCTTTTTAAACCAGTTACGTCAATATCGATCTTGTTTAACCCTTCTGTTGCAGTAAGCGGACCAATGGTTGAAACACAGCGGCCACTCATGTCGAAAATTTTAATTACTGATGAAGCTGTTTCAAGGGAATTGAAAATAAGAAAAGACCTGTTTTGTGCAGGATTTGGAAACAGGAAGACACCCGATTGGATTTCATTTCCACTATAAATTAAAGATGGAATAAGAATTTTCAAATCCTTAATTGGATTAGCGGACCTGTCACTAACTTCGGTCAAAGAAGAAGCATTGACAAATCTGATTATTTCGTTTGGGCTGAACTTTGAAGTAGTTTTTAACTTAATAAAAGCAAAGGGTTCATGTTGGTTAATTTTAATCGGGTTAATTTCCGACCATACTACATTCAATTTATTACCTGTTACCGAAAAGTCAGGTTTCCCAAAAACAAAATTGAAATCTTCAATTTTTGCAAGTTCTTCCGGAAATTCAGCAGTTAGCGAAAAAGCACCCATTTCACATTCCCGATCTAACATGATCGGCAAAAATATTTCCTGGTTGGCATTCGCAGTAAGGATTTCTTCAGTTGATATTTCAATTTCATTTGTTGTTTTCGCTCCGGAGGCCGGAATATATGATCCATTAACATCTCCCACACACAGACCATAGAAATTGACTGCAAGATTTGTGGATCCCATCGAGACGGAATCCCCACCTGTCGTCTTTTCAAAAACCCAATTCCCTTTATCAAAAGTACTATCAATCCCGACAAATCTTAATTTAACCTTTAACGCATCCGTAGCATTAATGAACCCTGAATTATTGACATCAGCCCCGCTAAGTCTTACTGGTACTGTAATCGGTATTATTCCAACCACATGTAATTGAATTTTCAAAGCATCCGTTCCATTAACTCCTCCCCAGGGTTTATGAGTGTGAGCTGTAATGCGGTATTTCCCATTATAAACATTGGGAAATGAGAACGTGCCGCTGGTATTGGTCCTGACTGAATCCAGTTTAACACCATTTTGCTGCCTGGAAACCCAGACCGAATCCATGGGGGTGTTCGCTGAATTATTATAGACAACCGTGCCCGACAAAGTATGAGGATATCTCACAGCCACCGATCCGTTGGTTGACTGGTAAAGGATATTCTGCATCAGGGCATTTCCAAGAATCGCACCTGAAAAAATAAAATTTCCACTGGATTGGCTCTCGTTGTTTGAATTGACCAGGAATCTCAGTCTTACAATGCTGCCGGTATCGCCTGTATAAGGACTTTGGGAAATGGAATAAGCCAGAACACGAATCCTGGTCGAACTTATTGACTGCACAGTCAGCGTTGAGTTATGAGCACGGCTTGACAGCTGGCCCGACCCTGGAATGTATTGCATAAACGAAGGAAAATCCAGGTCAAACTGGAATCCGACAAATGGCTCAATATTATTCACATTAACAGGTACCCAAAGTGAATCAATGTTTTTACTGCTCAGGGCCGGGATGACCAGGTAGTTTGGAGCAAATGCGTTGCCTGAAAGATTTACCTGGTAGATCGGACGGGTCGGATCATTCGAATACATTTTCATAATTCCGGTGGTCGTACCTTTTATTGACTGCTGGAATTTCAACTGCAGGTCAGTAAATTGGCCAGGTAAGATATTAAGCGGGAAGGTTGTGAGCACTGAAAATGCAGGATTGGTCAATAGTATGCTGGAAATTTTCAGGGTGTCAGATCCATTATTGTAGACTCTGAGTGGAAGTTGTTTGAAGGTCAGCACTGAAACATCACCGAAAGCCAATGAACTCGCACTGGAAATATAGGGAGAGGCAACATTAAGGCTGCCACTATAAAAATCTGAAAGGCAATTCAGGCTATTGGTATCTCCTATAACCACGTTGGATAAGGTAAGAGGGTAATTTCCGCCGGTTCCGTTAACATTAAATGTAAGAGTAACCACATTGCCAGTGCTTCCGCCAAAAACCTGCTTGTTAACTGAGTAAGCAACAACCCTGAGAATATTTCCCGGGAGGGTATTGGCGCTTACAACATGGTTTGTTTTACGGCCGGTTAAGGTTGCTGAACCCGCTACATAGGTCAAAGGCGTTGGTAACTGCAAATCAAACTGAAACCCTGTGAACGGATCCATATTATTGATGGAATAAGTAAGGCTGGTCTGTTTCCCCGAATAGGCAAACATAACCCCGGTATGCAACTCATTTACTGCATAGGCAATTGCCGAGAGATTAATATTCCATATACCCTTGTCAGGGTCATTCGATGTAATGGTCATGGCCTTATTATATTGTCCCCTTGCGATGGAATTAAATTTGATGGTAAGGGAATAATTTGCCCCACCATTAATTATAAAAGTGGAGCTCCCGACAATCTCGAAATAGGATGAATTAAAAGTGATGCTTGTAATATTTAAAGGCAGGTTGCCCGTATTAAAAATAGTGAGGGACCTGGTAGTAGATTGACCTAATTGGGTCCTGCTAAAATCGATACTGCTTGATGTTATATTGATATCGGGAGCCTGCACAAGAACTGAACCATTTACAGAATTCGTAAGGATATTTACCCCATTGGTATCTCCAATTACAGGATTTGAAAGTGTTAAGGGGTAAGTACCCGGAGTATAGCCTGATTTTAATTGAAACCTGACAATGGTACCTGAATCACCAACAAAGAGTGCATTGTTTTGTGAATAACCAATGATCCGGAGTTTATTACCCGGTATTATTTCAGCCTGAAGGCTCTGTCCATTGATCCTGGAAGCTTCGAGTACCGCAGAATTCTGAATATACGAAAACCCTGTGGGCACCGGCACATCCAGCTGAAAGGCTGCAAAAACATTCGAATTGTTGATGTCAACCCTGACCGTAAAGGTTTCGTTGGAGCCAACCGTATGGGTGCTCAGCTTCATGGTATTAGCAGCCATCAGGTTAAAGCAAAGTGATGTAAATAGAAAGGCTGCAGCCAGGACTTTGATATATATAACAATACGTTTCATCATAAGATTATTTTATTATTTTCCTGTAGACAATGGAATGTTCCTTTTTTTGCGTACATGCTTCGATCCCTAACTGATACATTGTACCCGGCATAAGACTTGAACATATCTGGGCGGGCAGGTTAACAAGGTGATTGCCTTCGCTGAATTCACCTAAGTATTTCCTGAACACCTGTCGCCCGAGAATGTCATGAAGGCATACTTCAATAGCTGAAGCGTATTTCAGTGAGAATTCAATCACAGAATTTTCCCTGACCGGGTTTGGGATCACATTAAAATTTAAAATCGGGTTTGATTTAAGGTTCTCATTAATCCCAAGAGGATACACTGAAAGCAGACCATTTTGCACTCCGGTAAGAATATTGGTTGAGAGGCTGTCTCCAATAATGGCATTGGATAAGGCAAGTGGAAATTCACCCCGGGTATTTCCAATCGCAAGTTTAAGTGAAAGTACCTTCCCAGAGGAACCCAGGAAAGCAGAATTATTGGGTGAATAGGCGAGGACTCTTACAATATTATTCCCGACGAGGTTCCCGATGGCAACATGGTTAGTGCTTCTTGTGCTTAATTGCAGGGAATATCCGATAAAAGAAACCTTATCAGGTATCTGAAGGTCGAACTGGAATGAGATGAACTGCTTTGAATTAGTAATCTCAACCGAAACAACGACAGTATCGTTTGGTCGGGAAAATGCACTGTCAGAGATCATAATATTCTGAGCCGATGATTTAATAGACAGCAATCCAGATATTAAAAGAAATAAAATACAGATAGAAATTCTCATGTGATTTCCCATCTGCCCTCCTTCCTGCCACCCAGGCGTTTGATTAGATTTAATCTTTTTAACTCTGAAATACTTCTTTCAACAGTCCTCTTTGTGTAGTTTGTAACCATAGCAATTTCTGGAATTGTAAATTCCGGATTTTGCTTTATTGTTTTAAATACTTCTGCAATACTACCCTTCAACTCTTTACCGACATCTTTACCGACATCTTTACCGACATCTTTACCGACATCTTTACCGACATCATCCATTTCCATAGCCTTTATCGTAACCATGAAACCATCAGAGATGTTTTGGAATTCAGGTGCAGGAAGGTTTTCCGTGTTAAAGTAATCCACAATCCGTCTTATACCTGAACCATATTTCTCGATCAGACCAAGTCTTTTAAAAAAGTCTGCAATAAGCTTATTCCGTGGACTTGACTTGTAATTATTTGTGAGCAGATCTTTAATTGTTATGTCGTCGGGCAACCTTCCTGGGTTGTAAAACTCAATCTTATTATTGAAAATTTTAACTATAGAATCCGAAGAAGAGCGATAGTCCCGGTGCACGATCATATTCATCACAATTTCCCGAACCGCTTCGAGAGGGTATTGCCATTTTTGAGTATTTTGAGCTTCACCTGTGATAATAATCTCCTTATTGATATGTTTTCGAACAAAGTCCATCACCTGCTCTATTTGCTGCAGAATATCAGCCTTTGTTCTAAGAGAATCTTTAATAATAATTTCTGTCTGGAATCGTCCAAGTTCAATAGTTGTTAGAACCGAATCCTCTTTCTTAAACAAGAGATAAGCAGCATTGGTGACTAATCCTTGACGTACCAAGTCGCATTTAGTCAGAAATGACAATGGATCTTCTGTAATTTGACTTCCGGTCTTATTCAACCTTACAATTGCCTGATGTACTTTCTCAAATGAGATATCATTTATTGAAAACTGGTTATTCGTATGATAATCCCAACTGGTGTTGAAAGATTGCAAATGCATATCAACAACCTCTGAAGTGCTAAGCAGGTGGTTTGAATTTGCCAGTCGTTTGAAATATTTCCCCTTAATTGCAACCGGCTTAATTGGAAATTCCTGTATTGAAAACACCACAATTTGTTTTGAGTCAACTATAAGTAAGTCTGTCTCTGGCATAAGGCTTGGCGAAGTTTTACTTTTAATTTCATTGAGCCAATTCTGAATTGACTCTGAGTTTACAGAAACTCCTACCACATTATGCTTATTTGAAATCCCTATTATAACAGATCCACCTTTAGTGTTGGCAAAAGCTACCAGAGTCTCGGGAACCTCTGTATTGAATGAGCTTTTAAACTCAATCGTTAAGCCTTCTCCCTGCTTTAAGAATAATGTTAATTCACTTTCAGTCATTCCATTTTAGTCATTGTCAGGTTAAGTATCAAGTTTACTTAGCGAGTTGTCTGTTTAATATTGTTCGTTATCAATTTCTGATCAGGCCTTATTTCAGATAGATTATTTTAATCTCTTTGTTAAACGAACTTCCCGATTTTGTCTGGCCATCAAGTTTACAGAAGTAAATGCCTGAAGGCAGCATCCTGTTAGTCAGGCTAGCTCCGTTCCAGTCAACCCAATGAAGACCTTCCTTCATTTCAGAATTAAGCAGAACATTCACAAGTTTTCCCTGTGTATTAAATATCTTGATCTCCACTTTTGAATCTTCAGGAAGTTGGAAATTAATGGTCACACTTTGTTTAAAAGGATTTGGATAAGCCTGGAAGTAAAGCTTTTCAGCAGGTTGAAGGGCTGATTCATCCTTTAAAACGGGAACTATATTGCCCTCCCTGTCACCAGCCAGTATGCTACCCCATTTTAGCTGGGATTTTTGCCCGTCAATTCTGACTAATTCAATGGTCCCTGCAGGTATGGGTCTGTTTTCTGAAGTATAAAGAATCCCAAGAAGTTTCCCTTTCACAATACCATAAGCCAGTTCAAATCCCCCTGGTGGTTCAGCCAGCTTGATATTTTCAAGCCCTTCCCCTGCAAGTTCAAACTGCATAGAGGAAATTTGACCATCGTTTTGCAGAATGATGCCGTCATCTTCAAGTTTAATATGTGCAGCTACAGGATCCGTTCCAATAATATTTGAAACTGATTTCTTCTTACCGGTTATAATATTTACCACACCAATAACATCAAGGATATTAATGGTATGATCATTATTTACATCCGCGGCATCAAACAGGAAAGGTTGTGGGTTTTGATTCAGCATGTACCCTATGATCGCTGTTACATCGAGCACATTCACGGCCCCGTCACCGTTAACATCGCCAGGCAGAGCGCTATAAGGAATGGCCCCTGCAAAATGTGATGAATCTGATGAGCTGAAATCAGTATTGATCACTTTATAATAATACCAGTAATGTTGTCCGGGAGTAACTGTGAAATCTGTATAGGTTGTATCTGTGATCAGCGATGTATTGATCATAACTGGCTGGGTATAGGTTGTATCTGTAATGTTTTTGAAACGATACATGTTAAACCCCAGTAGATCATTGATCCCTGAATTATTCCATTCCAGGTAAACCTTTCCAATGCCTGCCTGGGCAATAAAATCAACAGATGCTGAACCTGCAGCCTGGATTAAAAACTCGAAACGCGAATCTTCAATGGGAATTTCCCAACCATCAGTATCACGGGCTCCTGCAACCCTGAGGCCATTTATACCATCCCCGGTATACAATTGTACGTTTTTATAACAGGTATATATTTTATGATCAGAAGACCAATGGCCGGAATCGTTAACGGCTGTCTGGCTATAAGGATAACGAACCCCAAACGAAACCTGTGGTGTAAAGGCCGGGTTCATAGGTTTATTAAAATACACCTCGAATTTTTGAGGTCCGACCCCAACGGGATCAGGAACTTCATCCTGTGCGTCCTTCCCATTGACAAGAATTTTCCAAACAACGGCATTGGTCGAATCCGAAGGTTTATTTAACCGTGGATAAAAAATGATTTCAGCCAAGGATGCATTATCAAGAAAGTCGTACAATTTTTGTTCGATTTTCAAAGAATCATTTGTCCCCCAGTATTGGCCTGGTATTCTTTCATAAAATCCTCCTTGAGCATAATACATTTGATTTTTATAACTGGCAAGAAAGTTGTTACCATATTGGAAAACCGGATGTGCCGCTGACCCTGTAAATTCATTTAACCTATTGTAATGAGAAAAAGTACAATGATTGATCTTCCAGGAAGCCATAAATATCCATGAAGTACTGCCATATGGGTTAGCAAAATTGTCCAGATTGCATTTGTAAAGTAATGCATTTGAACCACCGCTATATAAGGGTTGTTGAACGTACCAATCTTTTAACCAGCAGTTTCTTATAGTCATATTCCCGCCATGAAAGCCTCTGGCTCCAGTGAAAGTTATGGTTGAAGAATCAATTATACCTTGTTGATTAGGTACCAATATCTGCCCATTAGAGTTTAGTGTAAGAAAAACGTGACGAAAGTCAAGTATCCCGGTTGCATCGGGTCCTGTAATCAGTTTTCCGCTTATATAGATGATGCTGTCGGCTTTCCCGTGAGCAATAACTTTGCCATCATTAGCTAATTGAGTATTAATTATCAGGTGCGCTCCTGGTCTAATAATCATGACTCCTTGAGTTGTAAGTTTAAAACTTCCATTAATAAGCCACAACTTGTCTGCTGTCAGGATCACAGTATCGCTATGCATGCCTGTAAGTTGCTGCCCGTTTTCAACATTAAGAATAACATCCTGAAAAATAGAATCCGGTGAATTCTTGTACCATGAATAAGCTTTAAATACAAGATCCCTGGCATTTGCGACATTTGAACTAATATGTATCTTTAAAGGATTATACTGATCGGTCATTGAAGCATAAGGACTTAAGCTTCCGACATACGCTTTGGAAGTTAGTATTTGAGCCGTTGTTGTATCTTCAAATTCTCCAAACTTGATTCCGACCCGAACACTGTCTGCCTGCCCTCCTGTGTTCCTGATTTTAAACCAAAGCTGGATTGTTTCACCTGCATCTACCCTGCCATCCCCATCACCACCGGAAATGGTATCAACTAATGTCCTTGAAACGAACCATATCTTAGGTGTAGGACTATAATTCATTGCTGCATGAATATTGAGATAGGTTGAGGTCGTTTGAATAAGCTTAGTCCACATTAGCTCCTGCGATTGGCTGGGAAACAGAGACTTATACATAGCAATACATCCTGACACTACTGGAGCCGCCATGGATGTTCCCTGATAAACCCGGTAATTTCCATTAGGTATTGTGCTTAATATATTTGTACCCGGCGCCTTCATCTCATAATTATATAGCTCAGGAGACAAGCTATAAACCGGCCCTGTACAATCGGAGTTACTAAAACTTCCATCCGGTGCCGTAACTCCAAGTACATAAGATAATGCAGCCGGAAAGAATGGACCACCTGAACAATCACCGATATCACTACCATTATTACCCGAAGCAGCAACTAAAACACAGGTTGCATATGCACTGCTCAATGCAGCTTCCATAGTCAAGGAACGGGCAGAACTTCCAAAACTCATATTAATTACAGTTGCGCCTTTATTCTTGGCATAAATTATACCCTGGGTAATTGTTGCAGCGTCTCCGATTCCTGAACTTTGGAAAACCTTTAATGCCATTATCCTTGCTTTTTTGCTCACTCCTGCAATGCCTATACCATTGTTCTGTTGTGCAGCAGCAATCCCGGCGACATGAGTGCCGTGGCTATTATCATCTGTCGGATTATTGTCATGGTTAATCCAATCCCAACCACGAACATCATCGATATATCCATCAGCATCATCATCAATTCCATTATTGGGAATTTCACCAGGGTTAATCCACATTTTATTCTGCAGATCAGGATGTAGCCAATCAACACCTGAATCCAGAATTGCAATTACCTGAGTGGAATCATTAGTAATTGTATCCCAAATTTCATTTGCATGAACAGCAGGGATATACCATTGCTGGGAATATAAGGGATCGTTGGGGGTATAAGATGGCGCGGGTGCGGCAGGTTCTGGATTTGGAGTTGCATTTTCCAGGGTTGAGATATGATAATCTTTCAGATCTTTTTCTGTAAGAACAGGTGAGACAGGTTTATCATCTGTTATCGAGAAAATGAAATTTGGTTCAGCATAAATTACATTTGAATCCTGTTGGAGTTCAATAATTGCATCGAAAATAGTAGCTTCCTGTTCGATCTTTATTTTATAAATATTATGCAGGCTGGGCTGTTCAAAATCCTGGCCATTAAATCCATGTAGCATGACTTTTGATTTCAGTTTCTGCTCCTGAGGAAATAATCGCTCACTCTTATTGACTTTGTATCTTTGATAAATCTTATCAATGGATTCAATCCCAGTTTGTGCGATGCCAACTGCTTTTAAATTTGAAACAACAACTTCATCCTTATAGCGAATCAGAATTTCGCCCGGAACGAATTCGAATTGCTGTGCTTTCGCATCTAATATAACTACTGAATCCTTTGGGAGATTTACAAATAACCGTTCCTGCCCGGAAACGTTAATAGTCAGAATCACTGCGATTAATAAAAAGATTTTTCTCATGTTATGCCTCATTTTGAACATACTATTTTAACTGACTTGATTGATTTAGGTTATAATTATTTTTGACAATAAACGTTCATTGGCAAATATAAAAACTGTTTTGTTATGGAAAATTTTGCAGAAGAAAAAAGCCCTATATTGTCATCTGTTTTATAAACAATTTTTGCAGAAAAGACGACATTCAATCCTATTTAGAAAACACTATTTTAATATTATCCGATTGATTCAAAGAAGTACCGTCTTTAAATGTCAGCTTGCACAAGTAAATTCCTGCTGGAACCACTGAACCATTGCTCAATTTACCACTCCAATAAATCTGGTAATCACCAGTTTGTTTCTTAATTGAAACCAGGTTCTCTACGACCTGACCATTCATGTTACAGATTACGATATCAACAAATCCGTCAACAGGAATTGAATAACTGATTGTAACAGAGTTTGTGAAAGGATTAGGAGAAGCAGATAATTTGAAAGGATTAAGTTGTCCTGGTTTCTGGTTTTTATAAACCTTAACATTATTTCCTTCCTGATCACCTGCCAGCACATCACCCCAGGAAAGCAATAGATTATTATTGTTAACGGAAAACAGATTTGCCGGTTTATAGTCATTTGAGGGGATAGTTTGATTATTCAGGTTATAAATAATACCTGTCAGTTTACCTTTCACTAATCCATGTGCAAATTCAAACCCATTCTGCTTGCAGATAAGCTCAATCTCTGCCAGATTTTTTCCTGTTAATTCAAACTGTATTGCAGCAACCTGGCCCTTGCTTTGGAAAGTAATTGAAGTCGAATCAAGATAGATATACGCCGGATCAGGATTAGTCCCGGTGAAAATACTTCCCGTTTTCTTTTTGCCATTGATCAGGTTGACAATTCCTATTACATCAAGGATGTCGATGGTATGATCGTTGTTCACATCCGCCGCCTCAAACAGGAAAGGCTGGGGATTCTGGCCCAACATATAAGCTATTATAGTGGTTATATCAAGAACATTAACATGACCATCTCCGTTGGCATCACCATTTGCAGCGTTAAGTGGAATTACAACAACCCGTTTGCTACTGTCACTTTCTTTAAGATCAGTACTTACAACCTTGTAGTAATAATGGTAAGTTTTATTGGGGATGACATTGTAATCTGTAAATAGAGTATCAGTAATTAGAGAAGTATTTATCCTGATTGGGAAGGTGTAAGTTGTATCCGTGATATTCTGAAAACGATACAAATTATATCCAAGAGCATCCTGAGTTCCTGCCCGGTTCCATTCAAGATACACTTTGCCAATTCCCGGTGTTGCCATAAATTCAATTGAAGCTGAACCTGCTGCTTGGATCATAAACTCAAACCTGGAATCTTCAATCGGTATTTCAAAATACTCATTGTCCTTTGCACCTTCAACCCTTACCCGGTTAATTCCATCACCTGTTTCAATTCCAATCCGACAAAAAGCTGTCCATCTGGTTGAATCAGAGTTCCAGAATGCTGAATCTGTGACGACTTTTTGGGTATAAGGATCACGAACTCCAAAAGTGACAAATGGGGTTATTGAAACATCCATCGCACGATTAAAATATACATCAAAGCGATGCTTCCCTGGGCCGACAAGGCCCAAGCCATTAGATGCATTAAAGGGATGATCATATTTGTTTATTTCAATAGTATCAATAGAAACCTTCCATACATGGCCATGAGCGAAGGATGAAGGTCGTGTCAGATATGGCCAGAAAACAAGAACTGGTGAATTAGGAGAATAATTAAAATCAAGGAGAGTTCTTTGGATATGAATTGAATCGCGTGTTCCCCAATAATTATTGCTAAATAGAGCAAAAGAGGCATCCCCCCAAATGTATAGGTTGTTTTCCATAGTGCCATCTGTCTTGGCAAAATATGAAAATATTGAATTTTGGTCCTGTGGTGGTGAAGGCACAGAATTATAACCATAAGACATCACGATTGATCTCGGTTCGGTATTATAATTGCAATAATTTTTCTGAATTACATTCTGTCTGAATTTTATATTGGCATTCTGTTGTAAAAAATAGTTTAAATAAATTTGACCAAACCAGTTATTGGTAATTAAATTTTTACTAAAATCAGTGTTATTGTTAATTTGAATCGCACCATAACCTTGATTATTATAACTGCAATTCTCAATTATATTATTACAGAATATTAAATAAGTATTTTGATAACCATTTTGAGTTATTGGCGAATAAATGTTTGTGAACTTCACATATTGTATATAACTCGTATCATTATTGAGATGTGAATTTATTCCAATACCAGCACCGTAGTTATCTCCATCAGAACTCGTCACAATGATTAAACTATCTTTATTCCCGACCATTTGCAATTCACCCCTTATATCAATACTGGTACCTGGTAAAAGTTTTATTATGGTGCCAGGTTTAACAACCAATTTAACTCCTTCAGAAACTCTTATATTACTTACAACCAGGTACTCTTTATCGGGAGTCCAGGTTTGATCAGTATTTATTAACCCGCCTACTTCAAATCCTTTTTGAATTGTAAGTTTGATATTGCCCGTTCTTCTCTGTGTGGTATTTTTTGCTCCGATCTCATATTGAAACATGATATCCCGATTATTTGCAACCCATGGTTTGATATGAATTTTCAAAGGATGCATTTGACCTGTCATTGAAGCATATGTGGAAATGTTCCCGATGTAACTTGTACTATCAAGAATTGTGGCAACGGTTGTATCTTCATATGGTGCAAATCGGAATTTTGACCAGACACTGTCGGCTGATCCGCCAGCATTTTTAACTTTTAGGTAAAGTTGAATGGTTTCACCAGCATCTGCTCTTCCATCACGATCATCACCAGATAAGGTATCGATTAATGTGTTTGTAATATAATATAAATCCGGAACTAAATTGTAATTGAGTGCATTAAAAATATTAAGGACTCCATTTGTAGAACTTTGTACTAACCGGGCCAGGATTTGTTCATTATTTAATGTTGGATTATGCGATTTGATTAATGCTATAGCTCCTGAAACCAAAGGAGCTGCCATAGATGTCCCATTAAGTATGTGATATCCTCCATTCGGGAAAGTGCTTAGAATCCCAACACCAGGTGCCGTCATTTCGTAATTATATCCAAAAGAATTTGTAAAAAAAACAGGACCAGTAGGATCAACATTTGAAAATCGTACCACTTCTCCTGATTGAGTTGATGCCTGAACACCAATAATCCATGGATAGCAAGCCGGGTAAAAAGCAGCAGATGGTATTCCTTCCTGTATCATATAAATAGCATCATTCCCCGCCGCTGCAACGATCACTGCCGTAAAATATGCATTCTCTAATGCGGTTTTCAGGGTCAATGATTCTCCGTATCCTCCTAAACTGAGGTTTAGGATTGTGGCTCCTTTAATCCTCGCATAATTGACTCCATTCGCAATATCCGAAGCACTTCCGTAACCGGAACTCTGCATCACCTTGATGGGCATGATTCTGGCCTTCCAGGCTATTCCGGCTATGCCAATACCATTATTACCTTTTGCAGCTGCTATGCCGGCAACATGAGTCCCATGGCTGTTGTCGTCCATGGGATTGTTGTCGTTGTTTACAAAGTCCCAGCCTCTGACATCGTCGATATATCCATCTCCGTCATCATCTATCCCGTTACCTGGGATCTCTCCCCAATTGTGCCAGATGTTCGGGGCGAGGTCCGGATGGGCCCAATCAACCCCGGTATCAATGATGCCAATGATCTGGGTAGTATCTGATGTAGTTGTATCCCAGGCTGCCTTGGCATTAACCCCGGGAAATGCTCCGAGGTACCATTGCTGTGAAGTCATGGGGTCATTGGGTTCTGTGGCCTGGGAATAGAAAAAATAATCGGGTTCGGCAAAATCAACCAGGGGTTCAGATTTTAACTCTGCCACCATGGCTTTCACATCTTCCTTTGAATCGGCAGTGAATTTGAAAATATTGAATAGCTGAGGAACTTCAAGGGTCTCACCGCTGGGTAACGTTATTGACTTTTTAACCGATTTTTTCTCTTCATGGGCAAATATTTTCTCAAGAGTTCTAATATTATGCTTTACCATAAAGTTATCCACCCAATTTATCCCTGTTTTATCACCTGATTTTGCTCTTTGCAAGACGATAGGGACTTCATCTTTGAACTTCACAAGCACCACTCCAGGGGCAAAATCCGGATTGTAAGGATCCAGGTGAAAAAGATTAGCATAACCGGGGGCATTCTGAGCTTGTGATAACCCGAAAATGCATACAAACAGAAAAAGAAGAAGTTTTTTCATGTACTTGAAAATTATTTTACACAAACCATTTTAATCTCTTTATTGAAGGCATTTTCCGATTTAATCTGGCTTTGTAATTTACAGAAATAAATACTCGATGGAATTAACTTATTTTCAAGATTTTAACATCTCATCTATTCTATACAAACTCGGCTTCAATTCCATTTTCAGTAGTGGTCATGTAGTGCTGATTGATAACTCTATTTCAGAGTAAACTGGCCTCTAATATAAGTTTTTTCTTCATTTTAACAAAGAATTGAGAAGAAGCAAAAAAATTATAAAGTCAGCAAGGGAATTCTGGGTATTTCCTCTCGAGGACATGATCCCGCTACTTCTTAATAAATAATTCATCATGGAAAGAATCCAGCTTTTTAAATAATGTTTGAATATCCGCAAGTTGATCCTGATCATTTTATTCATTGTCGCTCCAGTATCGATGCTTATGACTGATGAACACGGGCCTCCAAACCCGGGGGGAGATCCGACCGGAGGCAGGTGACAACCCATCGGTGCCCCTATCGATGACGGATTTTTAATCCTCCAAATAAACAATATCTTTATCCGGTTGTACACCCTTCCTTTCCTTCCTAATTTTGTTAGTGGCCTGAATTGATCTGTTGTTTGTATTGAAACGGGACAATCACCCAAATAATAATAAAATGAGAAGAAAAGATATCTTGAACCAGGGAATTAAAAAAACCGGATGGAAAGTTCTGTCGATATTCATATTGTTATGTGCAACGGCAATAAATATATCCCAGGCACAAAGCGGCGGCAGGATTGTAATCGGAGCAGGTGCGATCATCACATCAAACGATGATCTGACGATCCAAAGCGGCGGGAGCCTCGATGTTCAGGGGACTCTGATCCTGAAAAAAAATCTGTTAAATGAAAACATTGCTGCTGATAATCTCGGTACAGGGTTGATTGAATTTGCAGGAAGCGCCACCCAGGTTATACAGGGTCAGAATATCTTCCAGAATATCAGGATCAATAATTCAAGTGGTGTGACTATTTCAGGAGATACCAGGGTAAATGGTGTGCTTAAACTAAAAAACGGCGTAGTATCCCCGCTTGCCAACTACTTGCTGCTGGGTCCTGTTGCATTGGATTCCGGCGGCTCCGCTTCTTCCATGGTTGAAGTTACTTCCTCAGGTCAGCTTCGTAAAGAGTTTCCGGCATCACCAACTTTTCCGGTTTCATTTACCTTCCCGGTCGGAGATACCACGGCAATTGCCGAATATTCCCCTGTAACGTTGACCTTTGCTTCAGGAACATTTGGAAGCGGCAATTATGCTGGTGTTAACCTTATGAATGCCAAATACCCAATCGACAGCATCAACGGCAGCTACCTTAAAAGGTATTGGACATTATCCCAATCGGGGATCAGCAGCTTCAGCTGCAATGCCTCTTTCCAATATCTCCCGGCGGATGTAACCGGAGACGAAAGTTCAATATACAGCACCAAGGTCAATCCATCACCCTGGATCAATTATAGCGCTGCCAATACTGGAACCCACCAGCTTGCTGCCAATGGATTGACTTCATTCAGCACCTTTACCGGGACCAGGGGCGGATGTGATGTAAGCCTTAAAGCTTATCTTGAAGGCCCGTATAATGCAGGTTCAGGATATATGAACACCACCTTGAAAACCGCGGGACTGATACCCCTTACCCAACCTTATAATACTTCCCCCTGGAACTACAACGGACCTGAGACAGTCGCTTCCATCCCTGCCGATGTTGTCGACTGGGTACTGATCGAACTCCGGCAGGCTGACTTGCCCGAGCATGCCACATCTTCCACCACCATTAAAAAACGGGTAGCTTTCCTGAAAAAAGACGGTACAATAGTGGAAACCGATGGAAGCAGCCCTGTCAGGTTTTATAATGCTGCCATCACCAATAATCTTTTCCCCGTAATAAAGCAACGGAACCATATCGCTATCCTGGCAAATAATGCTGTTCCCATGACCGGGGGTATTTATACATACGACTTCTCAACCGGGTTAGGTCAGGTGCTTGGAGGGGCGATCGGGTATAAACAAATCGGCAGCTCCCCGGTGAGATATGGGATGGTGACCGGGGATATTAACCAGGATGGAAGTGTTTACACTTCCGACTTTGATATCTGGGCGTCTCTTGCCGGTACTCCGAATGTTTACAATTCAGCCGATCTGAACCAGGATGGAAATGTATATACTTCTGATTTTGATCAATGGGCGACAAATTCAGGGATGAGCCATCCGGTAAGTGGACAAGTAAAGATCAAATACCTCAGCGGCGTTCCAAAATAATCAAATCATTTATTAAATGACCTGGTCATGATTATGAAAAAGATGTTTCTCTTTTCCGCCCTGCTACTGCTCAGCGGGATCATATACTCCCAAACTACTAAAACAGTTGGCATAGGCGGGAATTATGCAACGCTGAAACTGGCCTTTGATGCCATCAACGCCGGCACAATTACAGGGGATATCACGCTGAATATAATTTCGGATATAACCGATAACAATTCGGCTGTACTGAACGCCTCTGGAACAGGGTCTTCGTCGTATACTTCAGTGCTGGTCCAGCCGACCGGGACACCGCCTTCAGGGATGTGGACACTGACTGCCAATATCGACGAGGCCATTATCGACCTGGATGGGGCCCAGAATGTGACCATTAACGGACAGCTTGACGGGATGAGCTGGGCGCAGAACCTTTTCCTGGTCAACAAGGGCGCAACATACCTGGGGTGGGGTATTGAATTCCGGGAAAATGCGATTTATAACACTGTCGAATATTGTCACCTTGAATGCAATAATGCATCAACCACCGGGGCCATAGATTTTGGTGTGCCTTTATCGTCATCCCAGGGGAATTGCCATAACCTCATCGATCATTGTAATATAACACATTCTAAATCTGGTGTGCTGAACTTAGGGATTTCATCCGTGAATGCCTGGAACACCAACAATATCATTAAAAATTGTGAAATATATGACTGGCGCGTGGCAGGGATCGATTTAAGTCCCAATTGCGGACGCGCCTGGGTCATCGGGGGGAGTGGAGAAGTAGGAGGAGGAAATCATTTTTACCAGACGTCCTCTTTCTCTGCACCGGATGTGCATTACGCGATCATGGTCAACGGCGGCGACAGCATTGCGATCATGGGCAATTACATCGGGGGCAGCAGCCCTTACTGCAATGGGCCGGCATGGACCAATACCAACACCACCCATCCTTCCTATGCGATCTACGTTTCGGGCGGCACCATTGCCGACTCCTGTTTCATCCAATCAAACCGTATACTCAACATGAATCTTTCGGGAACCGGTTTTACAGGTATCGAGGTTAATGAACCTGTGATGTTCATCAGTGGAAACAATGTCGGAGGCAATGGATCCTCCGATGAAATCAAAATGACCGGAACAGGAAACCTTACCGGGATACATGCCTGGGCAGATGCCGGCTCTCCTGATTTCCACATTTTCAATAACATGATCCAGCTCCTTACGATCAATAATACATCCAATTCACAAGCCGTAACGGGAATTTCCGTTTCGAGCACCGTTAACGGGACTCTGATGGATATTGGGAACAACACGATCCAGCAAATCCATTCCAACGGGAACTCATCTGCCATAGCCGTCAGAGGTATAGGTGTGACAGCAAATTATGCAACATTCACGCTATCCTCAAATATTATCAACGGGCTGATCAGCTCAAACGGGGGAAGTTATGATTCAAAGGTGAAAGGCATTACCCTCGATGCGGATTATTCAAGCATCACCCTTTCTAAAAACCAGATCACCGAAATGAGTAACAATTGTACAGGCTCTTCGGGGAAACCCGAAATAGTAGGTATCCAGGTTTATTACGAAAACGGGATAATCACTGCTTCCAACAACATGATCTCCATTACCAACGGGGAGAACAGCAACGATATCAATATCTACGGAATCCGGGACCAGGGGATCTCGGGTACAGGATTTGGCACTCACAGTTACTATTACAATTCCGTCTATATTGGCGGCAGCACCATTGGTTACACGACTTCGGCCTGCTTCAGGCGCGATGCCGATTTCGTCTCAACACTTGTCAACAACATTTTTTTCAATGACCGTTTCAGCATTGTCCCTCAGAACAACCTTGCCGTAATTCTCAATTCCAACAACAGCACTTTACTATCGAGCAACCATAATGATCTGTATACGAAAGATGTAAATTATGTGTGTTCTGCTGATGGAGGAACGACGGCCCTTTCATTAACAAACTGGCAGATTGCGTTCACTCCAAATACCGATCTTGCTTCCCATAATGTCTATCCGGGTTTCAACTCACAAACCGATCTTCGAATCAACGCGAACGCTTACCTGAACAAGACCGGAGATCCTTCAACCGGTATCACCGACGATATCGACGGATATCTTCGAAACGCCCTGACCCCGGATCCCGGGATCAATGAATTCCCCTATACATCTTATACCGTGGGTATCGGCGGTCATTTTATATCGCTGAAGCATGCTTTTGACCGCATCAACGATGGCACCATTCAAGGGAACATCCAGTTGGCTGTTATCTCTAACATCGGTAATGATTCTATCGCCTCACTCAATGCAAGCGGAACAGGAAGCCCCCCTTCATATTACAGTATGGTTCTCGTTCAACCCGCAGGGACCCTTGTCCCGCCCACTTCATCCTATTGGAGTCTTTATTCAATGAGCCTTACCGGGCCGATGATCATCCTTAACGGCACATCCAACGTCATATTCGAAGGAAGGATACAGGGGGCGACTTCCGGAAGCAACCTGGTACTTGAAAACCATGACATATACAACGATGCGGGGGAGGTGCTCAGATACCAGAACGGGGCAAATTCAAATACCATCAAACATTGCGTTATCAAAGCTAATAACCTGGGAGCGCATGGTGCGATCTTTTTCTGGGGTTCCGGGCCCAGCACTACAGGTAACAGCTATAACACTATCGACAGTTGTGAAATCAGACCTTCATCCCACGGCTTGCGAAATGCCATCTATTGTGATTCCAGCGAACACTTCAACACCTGGAATATCATCAGGAATTGCAATATCCATAACTTTCTTGATAACGGAATATTAATTTCCAGGCCCACTTTCGCGGGCGAAGGTTGGGTTGACTTCGGTAATGATTCCTGGTGGATTACCGGGAACAGCTTTTACAGGGACGATTCTTCTATCCCCGATGGAGGAACTGCAATCGAATGCCAGAAGGGGAACTCTCACCATATCCTGAATAATTTTATCGGCGGTACAGAACCTTTGGCAATGGGCGGCAGTTCAAGCATTTCGCGAGGCATTAAAGTGATGGGAACGTACTATACCTATCCCAGCCAGCCTGATTATATCGAGGGTAACACCATCCGTAGGATATGCTCCAGCCAGTTCAATGGAATGTATGTGGTAGATCAGAATGTGGATATCGGGAGTACGGAAGGCAATAAAATCGGAGACAGCCTGCTTGCGAATGCAGTCTGGTGCCGGGGAGCGGGCGCTTACGGGATGTATATCCTGAATCACCTGGATCACCAGGTCAACATCCGAAATAATATGATCGCCAACGTGGTGGATTCAGCTTTCGCAGATGGGGACGCCCTGGTCGGGATCGGAACGATGCGAAATGGAACCGATTCCTATCTCGGGAGCAACGGGGAAATTTCGGGCAACCGGATCTTTGAGCTTAAAGACATGTCTGCCGGATACCGCTATCATGAAAGTTTCTTTTACCCGGCACACCCCAAGGTTTACGGAATTTTGGTTAAAGGCAATTACCTGACGGTGAGAAACAATAAGATTTATAAAACAGGGGTCCTGGTTCCCTATTTTAGCGGTACCACAGATACGGTTGTCGGGATCCTTACCGATACGCACCCTGGCTCTGTCACTGACAGTTGCATGATCTCTGATAATATGGTTTCTCTTGGTTATTATACATCCACTTGCCTGCGTGAATCGTTGATTGGTATCATGGAAACGTCAGTTGGGCAGGGGCATAATAACTTTTATTTCAATTCGGTTTATATTAAAGAGGGTGGGGCCTACAATCAGTACTCTACCTATGGCTTTTTACAAAAAAGTTTTTCATCGAATATCCTGAACAATTTATTCGTCAACAACAGGTCATCGGGCGGTATGCCGGGCGACAGGGGAAATTATGCTATAGGCGTTTGTGATGTTGTAGGCCTGAACAGCAATCACAATGATCTTTATTCGGCCACCCCCACCCGTGTTGCAACGGCTCATTGCGGCTATGAGCCTATGAGCCTGGCAGCCTGGCAATCTTTATATGCACACCCGAAGGATTTGAATTCCGTGTCGGTCTTCCCCACCTTTATTTCCGAAACCGACCTGCATTGCAGCGGGCCTGCAATTCTGGACAACCTGGGAATCTGTATTCCGGGTTACCAGGAAGACATTGAGGGAAATCCAAGGCAAAACCCTCCCGATCCCGGGATCAATGAGTTTACCTCGAAATCTTATAAGACCTGGCTTGGAGAAGCAAGCCCCTTCTGGGATCAAGCCATGAATTGGAATCCGGCCGGGGTTCCCACTACCCTGGATAATGTAAGGCTTACCCCCGGTATTAATTACAGCCCGACGATCCGCTATGACGGTGCAACCTGCCTGGATTTACTCATCGACGCCGGTGTAACCCTGACGGTCAACCCCGGTAAATTTGTAGAAATCATGGGGGTATTGGTCCTGGTGAAGTACTGCCCGTAAATAAATTTAAGGATAGAGAGACTTAAACCTGGCGTTATTAGAATTTGTTATCTTTGTGAAAAGGTCATTCAAATGGACATCACTGCTGAAAAACTTACTATAATTCAAAAGATCTGTGAGATACAAGATTCGTATCTTCTTGATCTAATACAAAATATAATTGATATTCCTTCGAAGTCCAAATCTGATTGGTGGAAATCAATCTCAAAAGAGGAGCAGGCTTCTATTAATAGAGGCTTAACTGATCTTTCTGAAGGAAAAGTATTTTCGCATGATCGGATAATGACAAAGTATGAAAAGCACCTTAAGGATTAGATGGACAGAAGAGGCATCTGATAATCTTGAGAATATTGTTAAATATCTTGAATCAAATTGGTCTGAAAAAGAATTTAAGTCTTTCTTTCTCAAACTAGAAAAGCAACTTGAATTAATTTCAATTTTTCCACAAGCCTATCCCATCTCCGCCTTCACGAAAAAAGTACATAGGTGTGTTTTTTTAGAAAACCTGTCTATCTATTATACTATTGATAATGATTTTATTGTACTACTATCAATTTTCGACACAAGGCGAAATCCTAAAAACCTTAAAGTATAATTTGGTCTGGGGCAAAGCGTTAGTGCCAGACCATTTTATAAGTTAATAAAATCTTGAGCAGTTAGTTTCGACACAATAGAATGGGATAATGAAGCTGATTAAGATCCTGAGTTTTTATACATAGAAAGCAACTCTCTTTAGTTTTTTTATGCACAACCTGCAAATGAACAAGCTCGCGGCAAACCGCGAGCTTGTTCATTCCAAATTACCCTTTAGGCGCTGCCAGGGACAATAATGCCACGTCTTCCTGAAAACTGAAATTTTATGATTATTGTTCATCCTAAAAATTTTCTTTTAAAAAACTAAAATAAAGAATGTCCTTATTTTAGTTTTTTGCGAATTTCTAAAATACGATTTCTTTGCTTATTCATTGCCATAATAATATAGCGGGTTATTTACCCTTTTCCAGGTCTTCTACCCTTTTTACCAATCGGGCATTCTCTTCAGCAAGCCGCGTAATCATTGCCTGCTGTTCCTGTATGGTCTTGATAATAGGAGCAATCAGTTCTTCATACTTCACAGTCTCCGCCACACCATCTGAGTTATGGCTTACAAAGCCCGGGTTGACTTTTTCCACTTCTTCGGCTATAAGTCCGTATTTCCTGGACTGGCTGGGGTCCTGCTTGTAAACGAAATTTACGGGTCTGAGCCGGTAGATCCAGCTGATGTCCTCCATATCTGTGATGCCGGTTTTATAACGCGAACTGGAAGCATACCATCCGATTTTCCCTGTTTCATCAACATGAAGTACTCGGATATCCGATCCCGTAACTTCTCCTGCATAGGCTCCCATGCAATACAAAGTTGAAACCGAATTATTCCCCAAACGGACCTGGTTGCCGGCTGTAGCTTTTGCCTGGTATCCAATCACCGTTGCGTTGGAATAACTTGATGTGGTGCCGGCAAAATCCGCCTCATATCCAATAGCAGTATTTTGAGTACCTGTATTTAAAAGCAGGGCATGATACCCGAAACCGGTCAGCTGCCCGGTATAATTTATCATTCCCGATTTTTCATTATTCACTTTAAAAATGAGTGTAGATGTATCGGTGGTGCCCAGGAAATTCAAAGCCGGGGTGGTCTGGCTGTTACCGGTAAGAAGCCAGCCTGAACCGCCGTTCATAAGGTCGGTCCAGCCACCCTGCCTGTATACCCAGCATGATTGGGTGATAGTGTCGAAGACCATGAGCCCGGTTTTGGGATTCAGAATGCCTGTTCTTTCGGCGGAAGTCATCCGGGGAGGGAGAAATCCCTTGGTGTTGCTTTCAACATGCAGCATGGCTGAGGAATGAGGGGTGGTCGTCCCAATCCCCATCTGCGCTATGCCTGATGATGTCATAATTAGGAAAATCATCAGAAAGGATAATGCTTTTTTCATATCATGAAGTTTTAACTTTAATCATTTGAGAAAAACAACAGGCTTGTAGCGATAATGTTATGCAGATTCAAATATACAGCATTATACTAACTTTTCAAATATGATCATTAAAAATATTTATCAGTTTGAAAAAAATACCGGTTCCCCGTCTTGACATCGAATAATTCTCTAAGTTAGTATCCGGAACGGAATGGTTTCCTTTAAGGATCTGATTATGTCGTTCAGAATTGTTTATAAACTGATTTTCATCCTGGTCTTTTCAGGTTCGCAGATTCTGCTTCCCGCACAGGAGCAGGTGATGCATTTTTCCCATCTTACGCGTGAAAACGGCTTGCCTTCCAACCGCACACGTTGTGTGTTACAGGACTTCAGGGGCTATGCGTGGATTGGAACCGATAACGGGCTGGTTAGGTTCGACGGGCGGAATTTTACCGTTTTCAGGCACGACCGTAATGATCCTTCTTCCCTTATCGATATCTGCATAAATACATTGTTTGAAACAAATGATTCATTACTGATGATAGGGACTATCGACGGTCTCTCCATCTATAACCCGCTTACAAATAATTTTACAGGGTACTCGATTGATTATAAAGGGAAAAATTCGTTTCCTGTCAGGAACATCCATTGTTTTTATGAAGATGAGGATTGCAGTATCTGGATAGGTACCGAGAGCGGATTGGTACATATGATCAGGAAACCTATGGGATTTAAATGGTTCCTGCTCAGCAGGAGTGAGATAAAAACTGACAGGGAACATGCGTTTAATTTTATTACGCATATTATACAGGATCCGGGGGATCAAAGTAAACTGATTGTTTCAACCCTGGGAGGATTGTTGCAAATTTCCAAGCAAACCGGTGCGATCACCACTGATTATAAGAAAAACATCAATAATGGGTATGACATTATAGACATCCGCCTGGATTCCGGGCGTTACCTTTGGTGTTGCGGATGGGGCAAGGGTTTGAACTGCCTTGACCTGCAAACCGGGCAGTGGCAGGAATATCCGTATGACACCCGGAAACCTATCAGCATTGTAGGGATTACAAAGAAAAACCATGATGAATTCTGGCTGTCGACTATTGATCACGGCCTGGGGGTTTTTAACAAATCGGATCACTCGTTCAGGTTTTATCAAAAAATCCCGGGAAATGAAAAATCACTTTTGTCCAACTCGGTCATACAGGTAAATTATCTTAATAAAAACAAGGACCTCTGGATCATCAGCGACATAGGAATAAACATTCTGGAACAGCAATTTCATTCGTTCAGGGAGATCAGCCTCCCGTTTGGGAATAACTATATCAGTGATTTTCTCAGGGACCCGGTAACAGGGCATTTGTATCTTGGTGCAATTGATGGCAAAGGGCTTCTCGAATGGGATGAGAAGATGAAAACATGGAATGTTTTTCCACCAAAAGAATATCCTGGCAAGTATGGCCTCAGTATTCTAAGCATGTACAAGGATTCCCGGGGAGTTCTTTGGCTTGGCACCCGTTCGGGCCTTCTCCATCTTGATCCCCTTAGCCGAAAACTGTTGTTATTCAGGACACCCGACGGTAAACCCATACCATTCGAAGAACCCTGGATATATACTATAACCGAAGACAAGCGGTCCAATTTATGGATAGGGACACGGTATGACGGGGTTGTCAGGATAGATTCAGCAAGATCTCATTTCAGGCATTATCTTCACAACCCGCATGATTCCTCCAGTCTCATTGACGGCGGCCGTTTCACATCAATCTGCACCGACAAGTATAACGATATCTGGATTGCAAGCGACAATGGTATAAGCATTTATAATCCTGCCAAAGATAACTTCCGGAATGACCTGATGGATTCCCTTCTGAAATTCGGAATAACCAAACGTTGGGTCAACGGTATTTTGCGGGATACCCTGGGAAGAATGTGGATGATTGTTGATGTTGAGGGCCTGGTCAGGGTTGAAATGCCTGCAAAGGGATGTTACCGGTTTAAACTTTTCAACACTTCAAACGGCTTGAATGACCCGACACCGGGAAGGATGGCCACCGACAATAAAGGAGGGATCTGGCTGATCAATTACGGGCTTCTTTATATCAATCCCTACAATGAATCCATCCATCTGTTTGATGAGCACAACGGGCTTAACCGGCCCCTGAGCTTTGATGAAAGCCTGTATATCGATCCCGGCAACAATATTTATATCGGTGGCAATGGGAAGTTCGAAACAAAAAATACCAGGGATCTCGATTTTACACCGCTCACGATAAAGCTTTTGCTCGAATCCCTGGAAGTGAATGGGAAGAATGTCTCCATAGGGAAACCGGCCGATACTGATCATCCGATGATCCTCAGGGCCGATCAGAATAATTTATTATTCCGCTATACGGGGATCTGTTTTCAGGAAGTTGAGCATATCCTTTTCAGGTATAAAATGGAAGGATATGATAAAGACTGGATCATGGCAGGAACGGGAAGGGAGGCAAGATACACCAACCTTCCCCCCGGGAAATACCGTTTTGTGTTCCAGGTTTCGAACCGTGGCATTTGGCTTGCCAGGGAATCTTCCACAAGATTTATCATCCGCCAGTTTTTCTGGAAAACCTGGTGGTTTATAACCTTGATTATTGCGATTACCGGGTTTATTCTTTTCATGATCTACCGGTACCGGGTTGCCGAACTTCTCAGGCTGGAACGGCTGAGGACCCGCATTGCCACCGACCTGCACGATGATGTCGGATCCACCCTCAGCAGTATATCCATCCTCAGCGATATCCTTTCCCGCCAGGTTGAAAATCCCCAGTCGGCCAGGATGGTGAGCACTATTGGTACCAATGCCCATAAAATGCTGGAAAAGATCGATGATATCATCTGGGTCGTGAACCCATCGAACGACAGGTTCCGTAACCTCGGTCTTCGTATCCGTGAATTTGCCATTCCATTGTTCGAATCCAAAAATATCACGCATGAAATCTGCTTTGATAAGCACATGAACTCTCTGCAGCTTTCGATGGAGGTGAGAAGGAACATTTACCTCATTGCCAAAGAAGCCATCAACAATGCCGTCAAATATGCTGAATGCAGATCCGTGAAAATAAATTTCAGCCAGGAGCATCCCGGTGTGATCATGGAGATCTGCGACGACGGTAAAGGGTTCGATCCCGATGCCCCGACATCCAGGAACGGGATCAAAAACATGAAACTCAGGGCATCCCAGATCAATTCGGAAATTGAAATCATATCAGGAGCGGGAAAGGGAACACAAATCCTGCTGCTTGTGAGTTTAAAATAAATACGGCAAACCAGAATTGACCAGCCTTATACCATATGATCATACAGTTGCATTTATAGTTTTCAGGTTGTAATATTGTATACCGAAATCCATCTTGAAAATGAGCATCCGGGTCTCTATTTATGAAGATAACGACGACCTGCGCGAGAGCCTCTCCTACCTGGTTATGGGAACGGGGACTTTTCAGCTGATGGGCGCTTATCCTGATTGCTCAAAGGTGATGGAAAACTGCGTCGTGGCAAAGCCTGATGTCATCCTGATGGATATCGATATGCCGGGAATATCAGGGATTGAGGCCACGGCCATGATCAAGGCGACCTTTCCCGAGATCAACATTATGATCCTTACGATTTTTGAAGATAAGAACAAGGTGTTCGACGCTCTCTGCGCCGGCGCCACTGGCTATATGCTGAAGAAATCTTCAGCCGTGGAGATCCTGGAAGCTATTTCCGAACTCCACAACGGAGGCTCCCCCATGACCGGCGAAATTGCCAGAAAGGTTTTCGAATTCTTTTCCAGTCCTGCCATTTCCAAAAACAATGATTATGCTTTATCGGCCCGCGAGCTCGATATCCTGAAATGCCTCGTCGAAGGCGACAGTTATAAGATGATCGCCGATTCCTGCTGCATTTCCATCGGAACCGTCCGTTTCCACATCAATAACATCTACAAAAAGCTTCATGTCAATTCCAAGTCCGAAGCGGTGATCAAGGCGATGAGGGAGAGGTTGGTGAAGTGAGTGACAGAGTCACAGAGTCACAGAGTCACAGAGTCACAAAGTCACAGAGTCACAAAGTCACAGAGTGACAGGGTATCAGAGTTTGGAGGAGATTGATTTGATTAACCCGGAAAGTTGGGCGTTTAATTTGAAGATCTTACCCTGAATTGACTTAAATAACTCCTCGTCCATATATTTGAGATTTAATGAGATATACAAAAGGGTTTCCAATTCAGCAAGGCTTGCTCTGGATATTCTGAGAAACCTGATAAAATCCCTGGATGAATTTCTTGCAGATCCTTCACTGATATTTGCGGGAACTGATACCACAGCCCGTCTTATCTGGTTTGTCAGACCGAAAAGCTCTTCTCTGGGAAATCCTGCTGTAAACTTATAGACTTCTGAAACAAGGATTACACTATCCTTCCAGACATCAAGGTCTTTGTGGGTTTTCATCTCTTCTTTATTCCTTAATCCCCCATGTACAAAAAAGTGATATAGTGACAAAGTCACAGAGTGACAAAGTGAGAAAAGGAGAAGTGACAGAGTCACAGAGTGACAAAGTGAAAAAATAAGAAAGTCACAAAGTGACAAAGTAGAGGAGCGGATTGATTTCTAACTCTGTGACTCTGTGACTCTGTCACTCTTTACAAACAAGTCCTTTATCCGGTTGCCTTCCGGGTTTTCCCTGTGTAATTTTATTCTCACGGTTAATAATAACCCTTGCAGTTTCGATGTCATATCATGATTAAAAATTACTCATTATGAAAACATATTTGATTTTGCTGGTTTTCCTCTGCCTTTCCATGGGCACATTCGCCCAGGTAGGCATCAATACCGATGGCGCCGTTCCAGATCCCTCGGCAGGGCTGGATGTGAAATTCAACAACAAAGGATTCCTGCCTCCGCGTATAGCGCTCATTGCCACCAACGTGGCAAACCCGGTTATTTCTCCTGCTACCGGCTTGCTGGTTTACAATACGACGACCGGCGGCAATCCTCCTTTCAATGTGGTTCCCGGGTATTATTACTGGGATGGCATCAAGTGGACCTCCGTTGCAGTTGGCGGCAGTGGCTGGAACCTCACGGGTAACAGCGGAACCAATGCCGGGATTAATTTTCTCGGGACTACCGATAATAACCCACTCATGTTCCGGGTCAACAATCAGCCGGCTGGCCAGATTGATCCTGTTAAATACAATACATCGATGGGTTATAATACGCTTTTCTCAAACACCACAGGATTTTCCAATGTAGCAATTGGGGCAGGGGCTTTGAACAAGAATACGGTGCGCAGCAACCTCGTAGCCATTGGCGATTCGGCTTTATACAACAATGGCTTGGGTGCAGGGCAATCTCCGAATGAAGCTACCTGGAATACCGCCGTTGGGTCACAAGCGCTTTATGCAAATACAACAGGATGGTCCAATACTGCCACAGGTTCCACAGCACTTACTTCAAACATTAATGGGATAGGAAATACTGCCAACGGGTCTGCCTCACTTCTTCTGAATACCTCAGGAAACTTAAACACTGCCTACGGAATGAATTCATTGCTTTATAACACCACAGGAAGCTGGAATACAGCAAATGGTGTGACGGCTCTGCTGAGTAATACCACCGGTTATTCCAATGTAGCTTATGGCGTCGATGCTTTGCATAGCAATACCACTAAAAGCAACCTGGTAGCCATTGGCGATTCGGCGCTTTATAACAATGTCATTGGTTATTGGAACACTGCTGTTGGATCAAAAGCACTTTTTTCAAATACGTCAGGAGGATCCAATTCGGCGAATGGATTTAAGGCTTTATATTCTAACACTTCAGGATACGCGAATACCGCCAACGGGCAAATTGCACTGCGTGATAACACAACAGGAGAACAGAACACGGCCATTGGACAGCAAGCTCTCACTAGCAACACCACGGGAAGTAAGAATACCGCCAATGGAGTGAGTGCGCTGCTTTTTAACACAACAGGAAACTACAATACCGCTGTCGGACGTACTGCATTGTATTCCAACAAAGCCAACAGCCGAAGCACCGCTATTGGAACTTCTGCCATGTTTTACGCTGATGATCGTATTACCGGTGGCAGAGAAACCTTTAATACCGCTATCGGTTTTGAAGCGCTTACCGGGAGTGCTACCGCATCAAATAATACAGGGCGATATAATACGGCTGTTGGCGATGAAGCAATGACATCAATTACTTCCGGCGGAAATAATACAGCAACAGGTGCTTCAGCGTTATACTCAAACACCACAGGCTATTCCAACGTTGCTGTTGGAGTAAATGCATTGAAGTCAAATACCACAGGCACTAACATGGTTGCCATTGGCGATTCGGCACTTTATAACAATGTCGATGGTTATAGGAACACTGCAGTTGGATCAAAAGCACTTTTTTCAAATACGACAGGCGGAGCCAATTCGGCGATTGGATTTGAAGCTTTATATTCTAACACTACAGGATTCGAGAATACCGCCCATGGGCAAATTGCATTGCATGCTAACACAACAGGAGAGCGGAACACGGCCGATGGACAGCAATCCCTCGCAGCTAACACTACAGGAAGTCAAAATACCGCCTGTGGGATGAGTGCGTTGGTTTTTAACACAACAGGAAACGATAATACTGCTGTCGGTCAAACTGCATTGTATTCCAATAAAGCCAACAGCCGAAGCACCGCTATTGGAAGTTATACCTTGTTTAACGCTGATGACCGCACTACCGGCGGCAGAGAAACTTTTAATACCGCAATAGGTTTTGCAGCACTTCAAGGAATTAGTCCTGCATCAGGGAATACCGGGCGATATAATACTGCAGTTGGAGATATCGCTATGTTTTCAAATTCTTCAGGTGAAAATAATACCGCAACAGGTGCTTCAGCTTTATTTTCCAACACATCAGGACTTGAAAATACCGCCAATGGATATTATTCCCTAAAAAACAACACATTGGGTGCTGCTAACACCGCCACAGGAGGGGAAGCGCTTTCTTATAACACCACAGGAGATTATAATACCGCCAGCGGAGCTTTTGCTCTCGGGCTGAACACCGCAGGTTCAGAAAATGTAGCGAATGGGCATTCTGCTTTGTATAGCAACAAAGCGAACAGCCGAAGTACGGCAATGGGCTTCAGAGCCATGTATCAGGCCGATGACCGTACTGCTGGCAGGGAAACCTTCAATACGGCTATTGGATATTATGCCCTCTACGGTGGTGGTTCTCCTTCAGCCAATACCGGTCAATATAATACGGCTGTCGGCGATCAGGCAATGAAATTAAATTCATCAGGCCAAAATAATACCGCAACAGGTGCTTCAGCTTTAGTTACAAACTCCACAGGAAATTCTAATACTGCAAATGGATCTAATGCACTTTATTCCAATATTTCAGGGAATTCGAATACAAGCGTTGGATTCGGCGCGCTTTATGACAATATTGATGGAAGTATGAATACAGCCATCGGGAACGGAGCCTACTTCCTCGCCGGCTCACTGGACAATACCACCTGTATTGGTTATAATTCGGGATCATATAGCGGAAATATCAGCAACCATATCGAGATCGGGAACAGCTCGGTCAGCTGGATCGGCGGACAGGTTGGCTGGAGCACATACAGCGATGAAAGAATTAAAGACGACATCAGGGAGAATGTAGCCGGGCTGGCTTTCATCAGCCGTCTAAGGCCTGTTACATACCACCTGAACATTCACCGGCAAAATGAAATCTGCGGTAAGGATCCGAAAAATGAAGCCGAATGGCCTGAAAAATACGATATCGAGAAACTCCGGATGACGGGATTTGTTGCCCAGGAAGTGGAAAAGGCGGCAGAGGATGCAGGCTATGAATTCAGCGGCGTGCAAGCCCCGAAACAGGAAGGCCTTTACAGCCTGCGCTACAGCGATTTCGTTGTCCCCCTGGTGAAGGCCGTCCAGGAGCAGCAGGTCATGATCAATGATCTGAAAAAAGAGAATTCAGAACTGAAGGCCAGGCTGGATGCTATAGAAGCTATGCTCAAACAGAGATGAATTGATTATTTCATAAATTAGCATTCCCTTCTGCCTGGGATATTGCTTATCATTGAATTGATCAAACCCTTTCTCTAAATAATGAGACATGAAAAACAAAACTGCAAAAACATTCCGGTTCACAGCCATGTTCCTGCTTACCGGGATTTTATTTTTGACTGCGGATATTGCCTTCTCCCAGGATGACACTGAAGGAAGCAAAGACCCTGCCCTCTTCACCCGTATGAAGGGTTACCATATTTACCGGTACGATGATCTGCAGTTCGATAAGTATGAATTTAAAACCGGGAGTGATAAATCACAGACTGTTGAGGGGCACTCATTATTCATTATTTACAGCCTGAATGATAATGTCCAGGCGCCCAGCCCCCTTCAGATCGGCCGCAATTACATCAATGCAGCCAAATCGGTGGGCGGGCAGCTGGTATATGAATGGCAGGACCCGGGTGAAGACGTGGTGGTTAAAGTTGTAAAGAACGGGATGGAAACCTGGGCATACATTACCGCCAATGGCAGCGGTGATTATTCCATTCACCTGATCGAAAAAGAGACCATGAAACAGGATGTGGTTGCCGATGCAAGCACCATGGATAAAAGTATCAAAGAAACGGGTAAAATTGCACTCTATGGCATTTATTTTGATATTGGCAAGGCGGATGTCAAAGCCGAATCAAAACCGGCCCTGGACGAAATTGCGAAATTGCTGAAAATGGAGCCGTCTCTCAGGCTTTACGTGGTTGGCCATACCGACAACACCGGGATCTTTGATGCAAACATGAAACTGTCGCAGGACAGGGCCATGGCTGTCGTGAATGCCCTGGTTAAAAATTACGGTATAGTTGCATCCCGGCTGAAAGCCTGGGGTGACGGGCCAACTGCCCCTGTGGCTTCCAACGACAAGGAAGCAGGCCGCTCCCTGAACCGAAGGGTGGAACTTGTGAAACAGTAATCTGTATATCAGCCAGGATTCTGCTCTGTTTGAACCCTCTTCTGAACCTCACGCAACAGCCTCAGCGGGGTGTCAATGATTACCATGTTATACAGCCATGCAGGCACACTGCCTGCAGGATCTATAAAACCTTCAAGGGTTAAATGGATCATGCCATTGGTCAAGGGCTGGATGGTCCACTTCTGCCAGTAATTTGTGACACGGATCAGTCCTGGTTTCTCAGGGACAGCATCCGTCAGGGGATGTGAATAGACCGTGCGGATCCCTGTAGCCGAATCTTCAGAAATCGTGACATCGGCAACCAGGTCACGATTGGTGAAAGGCCAGGGCACATCGTATACAAAATAATACCTGATATGCCTGTCCTTTTCGTAAGCAATCACCCGGATGTCATGAACATCATCCCCCCACCAGTCTAAATTTGAAGGATTGCCTATCATGGAACTTACCTTGTCCTTATCGGCCCTGATTTCAGCTTCCCCCCTGAACGATTTAAAAGAACTGTTTCCTTCCTGTCTTGTATAAAGCCTGAACCCTTCTTTTTCTTTGATGAATTTCCAGGACTGGGCATTAGCCGAAAGTATAAGCAATTGAAGAAGAAGAACAGTAATAGAAAACGAAAGCAGTTTCCGCATAAGTAAACCTGGTGTTTAGTTTTGCCAATAGCCCGCTGTAATAACCCCTCCGGTCCCAAAACTGCATAAAATAACAGTTTTCCCTGCTATCGTTTCCTTGATGGAGTCCAATGCAATCCCTACTGATGCAGTCCCGCAGTTTCCGGTACGTTCAACAACATTAATAAATTCCAGTTTATACTTTTTAAAGACCGATGTAAGATATTTCAGGATAAGCGGATTCACCTGGTGAAGGATCATAATATCAGGAGTGCCTGTCTCTTTGATAAAGTCAAGGTAAAAAGCTTCTGCTTTCCTGATCAGTTTCAATGCAAGGGGGTTATTCATTGAAAGCCCCAGGTATTTCCGGGGATCATTGTAAAGATTCTCATTTCCCTTCATCAAAATGTCATGCAGATCATGACCTAATGGAACACTCACGACCTCCGACAGGCCCTTGTATTGTCTTGACCTTGAATGGATCAGCCCGGTGCCAGAATCACTGTAACTGATCAGGCAGGCAAATGATCCGTTCCCGAAGATCTTATTAAACCTGCTTGACCTTGAAGTAGCTCTTTTCGCGGCATCTGCGTTAACAACCATCACCGACGATTTATTAAACTCGGCAAACTGGCTGGCTATAATCATTGAGGTTACGCTTCCCGCACATCCCTGGACAATATCAATGGAATGACAATTCGAGAAAGAACTGCTGAATTTATCTACGATCATCTGCCCAAGCGAAGGGGCAAGTGAATCAGGGGTTGTTGTGGCCACAATCAAATGGCTCAGGTTTTCGGGGAGCTTCGATTCGATGAGTGGCTTCAGGGACTTCTCAGCAAGAACGAAAACCTGTTTGGGATATTCTTTCAGATCGCTTTCTTTCGCAAACTCAAAATAACTGTTCATTTTAGAAAAAACTGTCCCCATTTTATTCTGCTCCTGATTTTTTACTTCTGATAACCCTGGTTTTCTCTCCTGCTCAATTAAAAAAATTCATGGCTGCCTAAACAGGACAGCCATGAAAATCAATGCAAATTTAAAAGTATTTCTCTGGTTTATTAAAAATCTGGCAAATCAGTACATAATTCAAAATCTCATCGTATATTTGCGATAAACAATCAATATGGCATATACAAGTACTGATTACAGGGAAGATGAGATACGGATGGCAAGGTATGCCAAGGCATTGAGCCATCCGGCCAGGATTGCGATCGTGAGACTTCTGGCCTCGATGGATACCTGTTTTTGCGGAGAGATCGTCGAAGAACTCCCGATCGCCCAGGCCACGGTATCACAGCATCTGAAAGAATTGAAGGAATCGGGCCTGATACAGGGGTGTATCGAACCACCCAAGGTCAGGTATTGCATTGAACCGGAGAACTGGAAACATGCTCAGAAGCTTTTTACCGATTTCTGGGAACAATCATATTTATCAAAACCTGAAACACAAAAAGTATGATCATTCAAGCACCGGAAGCGTGATAAACTTCATTGCTATTTACTTTTTTAACGCGTCTTTATAAACACAGAATTCCATGCCGGATATATTTGAAACCTGCAGCCTGAAGATAGATGGGACTCCCTATCCCCTGCCTGGGGAAGTCCTGGAACTATTGGGAGCAGGCGCAATCCTTGTTGATCTCAGGGAAGAATTTGACACTGAGATCCGTGCATTCGGAGTTGAGAGGATAATTTATCTTCCCCATACAGAATTTGAACAGAAATGGGAATCCCTTCCTTTGGATAAACCCTTGATCCTGGCCGATGCGGTAGGATTGTGGAGCAGGAAATATACAGTTTTCCTGAGAAGAAAAGGTTATGAAAACGTAGCGAGTCTCGCAGGAGGAATTGCCGATTGGGAAAAAGACGGGTTTCCCATGAAAGCGGGGAAATATCAGCCTCTCAACGGACCTTGTCCGTGCATGATCAAGCCAAGAGAAAGAAAATAATTTATTTATATATAAATCAAATTTCAACACTATGAATATCCATAAAAAAGAGATCAAAGAGATCGTTAACGAAAAATACAGCCAGATTGCATTGCAGTCAAAGAAAGAAAATGAAACCTCCTGCTGCGGTGCCGGTGGATGCTGCGATATAGATTACACCATCTTCAGTGAGAATTATGAGAAACTTGATGGCTATAATCCTGATGCTGACCTCGGACTGGGCTGCGGGATCCCCACTCAATTTGCCAGGATACAAAAAGGCGACACGGTGCTTGACCTGGGTTCAGGAGCCGGTAATGATTGCTTCGTAGCCCGCGCACTTACGGGGGATTCAGGTAATGTGATCGGCCTTGATTTCAGCGATACCATGCTGGAAAAAGCCCGTGAGAATGTGAAAAAGCTCGGGTTTACCAATGTGGAATTCATCAGGGGCGATATAGAAGAGATGCCTGTTCCATCCGGCACTGTTGATGTGGTCGTCAGCAACTGCGTCCTGAACCTGGTGCCCGACAAGACAAAAGCTTATGAAGGAATATTCCGTGTTTTGAAAACCGGGGGCCATTTCAGCATTTCAGATGTAGTACTGAAAGGGGCACTGCCAAAGGGATTAAAAGATGATGCGGTAATGTACGCAGGCTGTGTTGCAGGCGCCGTACAGAAGGAGGAATACCTTGATATCATCAGTCGATCAGGGTTCCGGAATATCGAGGTCAACAAGGAAAAAGAAATTGAGTTGCCCGATGAACTCCTGCGCAATTACCTTTCTGAAGCTGAGATCAGTGAATTCAAAAATAATAAGATAGGCATCTTCAGCATAACAGTAACAGCAGAAAAATAATTGAGTATTTGTACATGGTACATTCTACATGGTAAATTATAACTATCATTTTCAATCATACACCACTATGTCTCCTTCCAACAAACGTCTCAACTTCCTTGACCGCTACCTGACATTATGGATATTTCTTGCCATGTTTGTGGGTGTTTTTTCAGGATATCGTTTCCCTTCCGTTGCCGGCTTCTGGAACAGCTTTCAGTCCGGGACAACGAACATCCCCATTGCCATTGGATTGATGCTTATGATGTACCCTCCCCTTGCAAAGGTCAGGTATGAAGAACTGGGTGATGTTTTCAAAAACGTAAAGATCCTGGCTGTCTCACTGGTCCAGAACTGGATCATTGGTCCTATCTTCATGTTTCTTTTAGCCATCATATTCCTGAGGGGATACCCGGAATATATGGCCGGACTGATCCTGATCGGGTTGGCCAGGTGTATTGCGATGGTCATTGTATGGAATGACCTTGCAAAAGGCGACAGGGAATATTGTGCAGGCCTGGTAGCCTTCAATTCCATTTTCCAGGTCCTCTTCTTTTCTGTTTATGCATATATTTTCCTGACGATCCTACCTTCCTGGCTGGGGCTTAAAACTTTTGCGGTGGATATCACCATAGGACAAATCGCAAAAAGCGTGTTCATTTATCTCGGGATCCCTTTCATTGCAGGGATTATCACCAGGTTCAGCCTGATCCGACTTAAGAGCCGGGACTGGTACGAAAGAAAATTCATCCCAAAGATCAGCCCTATAACCCTGGTTGCCTTGCTTTTCACGATCATTGTGATGTTCTCCCTTAAAGGCGAGTACATTGTAAAGATCCCGCTGGATGTGGTGCGCATAGCGATACCATTGGTAATCTACTTTGTGGTCATGTTCATTGCGTCATTTTTTATCGGTAAGCGTATTGGCGCCGGGTATGAGCAAACCGCCACCCTGTCATTTACTGCAGCAAGCAATAATTTTGAACTGGCAATTGCAGTTGCTGTTTCGGTTTTCGGCATCAGTTCGGGTGTTGCCTTTGCGGCCGTGATCGGCCCCCTGGTTGAAGTTCCCGTTCTGATCAGCCTGGTCAATGTATCATTCTGGTTTCAGCGCAGGTATTTCACCAAACAAACAGTTTAGCATGATTTCGGAAAACAGGAATGGCTGCCTGATCTGCGGAAAAGATTTGGTTTACGGTGCAGCTTATGCAATGAAGGAATGTTATTACTGTAAAGGAACATTTCAATCGAACGTCAGCTGTGTTAATGATCATTTTGTTTGTGACAACTGCCATGCCCAATCCGGGATTGAGCTGATTGAGACCTGGTGCAACCATTCAGTTTCCTTGAATCCAATTGAAATGGCTACCGCGATCATGCATAGCGACAAGATCAAAATGCATGGCCCCGAGCATCATTTCCTGGTCCCGGCAGTCCTCATATCTGCTTACTGCAATATGCTGAAAGATCCCTCGAAACAATCCAAAATTGAAATTGCACGTAAACGGGCCGAAAAGGTATTGGGCGGATTCTGCGGAACCCACGGGAATTGCGGAGCCGGAGTAGGCACGGGAATTTTCATCAGCATAATTACAAATTCAACACCCCTTGCCAAAGATGAATGGCGCCTGAGCAACCTGATGACGGGCAGATGCCTGGTGTCAATTGCAGAACATGGAGGCCCCAGGTGCTGCAAAAGGGATACTTATCTTGCCTTGAACGAAGCGATAAAGTTTTTGAGGGAAAAGTTTCAAATTACCATGGAATCTTCTGAAATTCATTGTGAATTCAATGAATACAATAAAGAATGTCTTAAGGCAGATTGCATTTATTTTCAGTTACAATGAGATCAGTGGTTTGCGCCCGGGGCGAGCCATGGTGCCCGGTTCCCCGGCCAGCTGCGGGAAATTTACTCGGAGAGCTTGATGTCATGCAACGATTTAACAATAACTTAATACAGGTTTTGTTTAATGAAATGAGATCAATCGTATTTTTACGATGAAATTCATTCTCCTAAATATTGTTCTATGGAAAAGACCAGGGTTTTATTTGTTTGTATTCACAATTCAGCCCGCAGCCAGATAGCGGAGGCATTGCTGAATAACATGGCCGGTGATAAATTTGTAGCCCAAAGCGCCGGCCTGGAAAAAGGGACCTTAAACCCGCTGGCAGTTAAAGTCATGGCCGAGACCGGGATAGACATTTCAGCAAACGAAACAAAAGATGTATTTGACTTCTATAAAGATGGAACTCTTTTCAATTATGTGGTGACCGTTTGCGATGCTGCGAATTCAGAAAGATGTCCCATATTCCCCAGTGCCACTCAAACCCTTCACTGGTCTTTTGAGGACCCTTCCTCTTTCACAGGAACAGAGGAAGAGAAACTTGAAAAAACCCGGAAAGTGAGGGATGAGATCAGGAGTGAACTTGAAAAATTTATCGGTTCAGTTCAATAACCCAATTTTCCTTTTCTTTTCAGGGTACGCCCGGTTACCACTGTTAAGCCCGGGACGAAAATCCTGAGCCGTTTTTGGGCCAGAATAACCGGGAGTCTACCCGGAGAGTTGACAAGGTTTATACTTTATCTTTATTTGCAAATATCAGGCTATTACCTTATATTTGCATTTTATTTTATGGTTATAGCCTTATGATGACACAAAAATTAATATTGGAACAAGTGGATAAAAAGATTCAACAGATGAGGGTCCCTGAATCTTTTATAATCCCCCAGGAAGGATGGATATATTCAATCAGGAAAGCCTTGGGTATGTCGCTCAGGCAATTAGGGAAAAGAGCAAGGATTACGGCTCAGAGTGTAAAGGAAATTGAAACCCGCGAAAAAAACGGGACGGTATCTTTGAATGTACTGCGCCAGGTAGGCTCCAGCCTTGATATGAAATTGGTTTACGGATTTATTCCAAACAGCGGATCTCTGGCACAAATGATCGATAAAAGGGCGTTGGAAATTGCCACTGAAATTGTCCGCAGAACTTCCACAAGTATGAAACTTGAGGATCAGGAAAATTCAGAGGAACGGTTAAAAAAAGCGATTAAGGAAAAAGCGGCGGAAATAAATCATGAAATGCCAAAGTATTTATGGGAATAGAATTGCAATATATCGAAGGCCAAACGCCCATTGATGAAGATGAAAAGGAAGGCCTTAAAATCAGGACTATTTCAACCCGGGCAGAATTGGATGAATTTGAACAAAAAAATATTGAAATGGCCATAGCATGGACAATGCGAAGGAAATTTTCAATGAATGAGATCCTGTCCGAAGAATTCATCCTGGAAGTACACAAACAAATGTTCGGTAAGGTTTGGAAGTGGGCTGGGAAATTGCGTAAAACTAATAAAAACATTGGGGTTGATAAATCTCAGATCTCAATAGAGCTGAGAAAAGTGCTGGATGATTGCAGATACTGGATCGATCACAAAACCTTCGATCCCGACGAAATAGCGATCCGTTTTAAACATCAATTAGTGAAAACCCATCTTTTTTCAAATGGAAATGGAAGGCATTCCCGGCTCTGTTCCGACATCCTTATTTCACAGTATTTTAATCGACCCGTGTTTTCCTGGGGAAGTGCGAATCTCGCAAAGAGAAGCGATGCCCGGAGGATCTATTTGAATGCCATTTATCAGGCAGATCTTGGAGCCTATGGCCCATTGATTGATTTTGCCAGATCATAAATGGAATTCACAGGAAACTGATCATTTAAACCGGTATGATAACCGGCAAGCAATAGTATCGGGGAAATACTGTTCCGTGAATTGACGCCCGGGCAAATCACTCTCTTGTCCTGGAGGGACATAAACTTACTCATCACCGGGATCAGGCCAGTATTGCTACCTGCGAGGCTCGTTCTTCAGTTTTTCCTTTATGGTGATCCCACCCTGCCCCATGTTCTCGTACGGGTTCTCCTTGATGAATATTACAAATGCTTCCTTTGGAATTCCTGTGATCTCTGTTGAAACCCTGGTGTATTCCCTGATCAGCTGCTCCTTCTTGTCTTCTGGAAGGAAAGGCCCTTCCAATGTGATTACCGGCATTTTCTTTGTTTTTTGTATGTGGATTTCAGGCAGCAAATTTACTCATTTTTCAGGCTGGCAAGGGAGCCCCTACCTGTTTCCTGGATTTTCATATATTTACATTCATGGAACAGCTCTTCAGCATATCCAGGCTCGATGCCAGTGAAGTTGACAGGATCTCTTCGGAGGATAACGGTCCGCACACCCACGATTATGAAGAACTTCTGATAGGAATGCAGGGCCATATCGGTCATTTCATCGATTTCAAATCAAAGACACTGTTCGCCCCCTTCATCAGTTTCGTTTCCCAGGGCAAGGCACATCTTGTAAAACCGGGACCCAAAGACGGGCTCTGCGATATGTGGATGATCAGGTTCAAAAGCGAGTTCATCCCCGAAACTACATTCCAGCTGTATTCAAATTATCATGATCATGCCAGCCTTGAAATGGAACCGGGTCCTTCCTTTGACCGCATGTCGGTACTTTGTGAAATGATGTGGTCCGAGACGCAGCAAGCCATTCCCGACTTTGCAATATTGCGTCAAATACTGAACCTCCTGTGCACCATGATAGAATCGGAGCGAAAAAAACTTGACCCCGGCGAAGGCAGTCTGCAGAAAACACAAAACATCACTTTCAAAAATTTCCTCAAAATCCTGGACGAGAACTTCAGGAGGCCCGAAGTCGTGGAGTTTTATGCCGAAAAACTGTTCATGAGCTCCCGCAACCTGAACCTCATCTGCAAAAATATCATGCAGAAAAGCGTTTCGGAGATCATTGAGACCAGGAAACTCACCGAGGCAAAGAACCTCCTGATGCATTCCGGCAAAACCATTTCCGAGATCGGCTTTGAACTTGGGTATAACGAAAAGGCCTATTTTACCAATGTCTTCCGGAAGAGGACCGGGCAAACCCCTACCGAATTCCGCGAGGAGATGAAACGGCTTATTTCCTGATTTTACAACTCTTTTACCGATTACTGTTACCCTGGGCCTCTGAAATCGCTGCAACTTTGCATCGTCAATTAAACATTACGTTAATCACATTAAAAACAGGCAAAATGAAAAAAGCGATTATTACTTTAAACACCCTGGTTGCAGCAGCAATCATAGCAGTTATGACGGTTCTGAGCAGCTGCAACAGCTCCGATAAAGTATCTGTAAGTAAAACAGAACTCGATTCCCTCAGGAACCAGGTCAAACAAATGACAGCCGGCAATGAAGTGCTTGCAAAGAACCTTACGACCTTCGACACCCTTGATTTTACCGTCTTCAGCAACCAGCAATGGGTGAGATTGCATGAAAGCCATTCAAAGGACATTAAAGTTTACTGGCCCGACGGTCATTCTACAGTTGGCATTGAACAGCACATCAAAGACCTGAGCGCCATGTTCGTTTATGCTCCGGATACCAGGATCAAACAGCACCCGGTACGCTTCGGAAGCGCCAATGGCGAATGGACTGCAGTAACCGGTGTATTTGAAGGAACATTTACAAAACCCATGCCCATTGGCAATGGCAAATTCATCCAGCCCACCGGCAAAGCTTTCAAAATGCCCATGTGTACCATTGGTCATTGGAAAGATGGCATCATGTTCGAAGAATACCTCTTCTGGGATAATATGACCTATATGAACCAGATCGGGCTTGGAAAATAATGAAGCGCAGGAATTTTCTTTCTACTTTATCAATGATACCAATAGCAGGAGCAGCTATGAAATTAAATGAACTGAATACCCTTACATCGTCCTTCGGCAGCACAGACTTAATGCCTGTGCTGTTCGTGGGGCATGGCAGCCCGATGAACGCCATCGAGGACAACATTTTTTCAAGGACATGGATGGAACTGGGAAAAACCCTCCCAAAACCTGAAGCAATCTTAAGTATTTCAGCCCACTGGGAAACCAGGGGCGTCTTTGTCACGGCTATGAAACAACCCAGGACGATCCATGATTTCGGCGGATTCCCCCAGGAATTGTTCAACGTGCAGTATCCTGCTCCCGGAAGCCCTGAGCTCGCAACTGAAACTAAAAGCATTATTCATACAACCCAGGCCGGCATGGATCAGGGCTGGGGGCTTGACCATGGAACCTGGAGCGTTTTAAAAAGAATGTATCCTGCAGCGGATATCCCTGTAATCCAGCTCAGCCTCGATTATTCCCAGCCTGCCAGGTTCCATTACGACCTCGGCAGGGAGCTTGCCCCATTGCGAAAAAAAGGGGTGCTGATCATGGGCAGCGGAAACCTTGTCCATAACCTTAGAATGGTGGCCTGGGACAAGCTGGATGAACCAGGGTTCGGATATGACTGGGCAATCGAGGCCAATGAGAAGATGAAAAAATTCATCCTCAGCGGTGATCAAAATTCTTTGATAAATTACCGTGCCCAGGGAAAAACTTTCGATCTCTCCATTCCCACACCTGAACACTTTCTGCCGCTTTTGTATGCTCTTGGATTGAAAGAAGCAAAAGAACAGCTTGAATTTTTCAATGACAAACCTGTTGCAGGTTCACTAAGTATGACTTCACTGAAAATCCATAAGGGATAGGTAAGTTCAGCCAATTTTTTTACCGGCATTGGGTCCCGGCTTCAGGGAATGGATCTCCTCAATATAAATTACAGCAACAGCACGGGGTTTTGGCATCCCGATCCTGGCAGCCATTGCAGCTCCCTGCTCATATAACGGTCCGGTTTCCTGTAAAACAGCGGTTCCTGAAAACCTGTATCCATCAATGATCTCACGGTTAACCACGGATATGGAAACTTTAGACCCCCGTTTGATATTTGCATAGGTTGCACCACCTACTCCCTCGGTAAATATCAGGGAGTTATCCGATAAAACACGGGTGGAACGTTTAGGCGCAACATTGGGAGTTCCGTCTTCGTTGACTGTTCCTACAAAACATTGCTGGGTTGCAATCATATCTTTCATTTCCTGCGTAAGAGTTGCCATAGCTTTGATATTTTATGCAAATATAATACCGCCTTTTGATTTAACATTACCTGCCTTAATCTTTGACCCCGAAGCAGAACAGGTGATGCTGCCCCCTTATAAAGATCAGCCCCCCGCTGATGGCAGGGGTTGACATGCATATCTCGTTCACCGGATTTGAAGTTATCAATTCATATTCCGGCCCGGCTTTGATAACAAACACTCCATTCTCTTCACTGGTGCAGAAGATCTTCCCGTCGGCAGCAACGGGAGAAGCGCTGAATGCTCCTCCGCCTTTGATCATCTCCTTGTATTTTACTTCCCCTGTAGCCCCATGGTAACAAATGAGCACACCGTTATTGGCCAGGGTGTAGAGGTAGCCATTATATGCCAGCGGAGTCGGCATGTAGGTTCCTCCCTTTTTCTTTCTCCACTGAATGAAATCACCTGAATTCAGGCTGTCGGGGATCGATATATTGCCTTTCCCCCCGGGTTTGATGGCATACAATGGAAAAACAGGAGGGTATCCTGCGGTAACAAAAATCAGGCTGTCCATGAACACCGGGGTGGCCACGGTGATCTCAGAGTTGGGCGACAACCTCCAGAGTTCTTCCCCGTTCGAAGGATTGTATGCACGTATGAACCTGGAAGCATTGGTCAGCAGTTCATCCCTGTTCTTCCCGTGATACAGGGTTGGAGTACCCCAGGAAGATATTTCATCACGCACTGACCTCCATACTTCATTCCCTGTTTTCAGGTCATACGCCGCGATGAAAGAATTGGCCGACCGGTCGCATTGCACAATTACAGTATTTCCATAGATAACGGGAGAACTGGCAGGGCCCCACTGGGTATTTTCATTGTAAAACCAGCCGGCATCAAGAATGCCCAGGTCTTTTCGCCATTGTTCTTTCCCGCTGAAGTCATAACAGATCATCCCTTCCGATCCGAACAAGGCCACAACGTATTTACCGTCGGTGACCGGGGTGGCATTCGCCTGTGATCCTTTAACATGCCTTTTAACTCGCGGAACACCTTTATAAGCCTTTTTCTCCCATTTGATTTTCCCGCTTTGTTTGTCGAGGCAATAGATCTTCCATATATGTGATGAACTGTCATTGGCAGGTTCCACGTCCCCGAAAAGTCCGACGCGGTATTCAGAGGCAGTGTCGCTGCTCTGTGCTGTGACCAGGAAAACGGAATTTTCCCAGACTATGGGTGAAGCATGGGAGAGCCCGGGAATATAAGTCTTCCACTTCAGGTTCACATCTTTTTTGGCGTCCCAGGTTACCGGCGGGTGCTGACCGTCGGCAATTCCACAGGCCTGGCTGCCCCTGAAAGAAGGCCAGTTGGAAGGCTTTTCAACTTTTGCATGGTCTTCGGCAACAACAGGCTTAATGCTGCTTTTCTTTACCTGGTCAACGGTTTTTATGTATTCGGATGTCCGCCCCCCCTGGTTCAGAGCGATCCCGGTGATCTTGCCTGCAACCCGCCTCACGCTTATCGTAACAACAGGAAAATCAGCAAAAGAAAACGTGCTGTCGGTAAGATAATTCAGGCGGTATGCCGGGGAACCGTCAAAACTGGCGGTCAGTGTCTCATCGGCAAATGCCAGTTCGGCCTTGTTCATTTCCTTGTTAATGTATTCTCCTTTGAGCGTCTCATCAGGCTTTCCGGCAGCCTGATGCTCTTTCTTTTCAGGCATTTTTGCTCCTGCTTTTTCCAGTGATGAAACGAACTTTTCATTCTTTTGTGCCGTGGCATTGACCAGGGCAAGGGATAAGATTGAATCATTCTGTTTCACAAAACCCAGGGCCAGCTTAAACATTACCGAATCATTGCTGCCTGTTGAGTAAAGCAGCAGGTCTCCCGCCCCTGGAGCTCCCTTTTCCAGCATCACCCTCACCACTTCGCTGAGCCCGCTGGAGGCGGCGCTCATTAAAACATCTTCATTTTTTATATCTCCTCCATGGTTGATCATGCTGATGATGATCCTGCTATTCTTCTTATAAATAGCCCATCCAAGGGGTGTTTCTCCGTAGAATGAATCCTTAAGGTTCGGATTGGCTCCATGGTCCAGAAGCAGGATCACAGCATCCAGGTTCCCTTTATCCGAAGCAAAGGTCAAAGCAGTGACCCCATAATGATTTTTTGTATTGACATCAAAGCCCTTATCAAGAAACTCTTTCAGGGTTTTAAGGTCGTTCGCACTGGCGGCACTGAAAAACAACGAAGTGCTGTCCTGGGCCTGCAAACAGCTTACCGGCAGCAGGAAAGCAAAAACAAACACAAGATATTTATATCGCATAGCAGAAGATTTGATTCTCAAAGATAAATGAAGATTTACAGACCGGCAATGAAAAGATATTTGCCGGGATGCCTGATGCCTGCGCCAAAAGGGGGTATGCATGGTCTTCTTCTTATGTTATCCGCCAAAATACCCAATGATGAGTACGGATTAAATTTTTATAGCTAACTTTAGGACTTAAATTTGTTGTCTAATTAATACGGAGCTGATGAGAAAAGTTTTACCCTTCATAATTGTATGCATGTTTTGCTGGAACATGACCATACTGGCCCAGAATAAAGACGGTGCCATCCATGTACCTGATACTTTAAACACCGCATATGTCAAAATCACCGGCGTTGAGATCACCGGCAACAAACTCACCAAACCTTCGATCATTATAAGGGAACTTGACTTCAAGGTGGGTGACAGCCTTGCGACTTTTCAGCATGGGAAAAAGGTAAATTTCAACGAACGGAATTTCTACCCCGGCGACTCCAGCGAATTACGTTTAAGGATGAACTACAGCCGTGAAAACCTGGTCAACACCAAACTTTTTCTCACCATTGACATTTCTCTGAAGAAGATCACCGACAAGGAATATACCCTTCTGATCGACGTGAATGAACGTCACTATTGGTGGCTGTTCCCGATTGCGAAACTGAATGCTCCCAACTTCAATGAATGGTTGCGTGCTCCGCATTGGGAGGATCTAAGCATGGGGCTTTTCTTCAGCCATAATAACCTTTGGGGGCTCAATCACCAGACTTCGATCATCGTTTTGCTGGGTAAATCATGGGCCATTGTGGCCGGGTATAAGATCCCCTGGATCGGGCATGGAAAGAAAGTAGGTTTGTTACTGGGCGCAGCCTATTCGAACCTGTACACGGTTGAATATGCCTCGGTTGACAATAAACGACAGATGTTATATGCACCAAACAGCCAGCAGACCGTAAAACTCACAGCCAAACTGACCCTGAGGCCGGGGCTGTATCATTACGGAACCATCCAGCTCACAGGACAGTATGTTGCCATATCCGATTCAATGTATAAGTTGGACTCAACATACCTGGCAAAAAGTAAAAATGTCAATACCTCTCTCAGCCTGTATGCCGATTATTATTACGATTCCCGCAACAGCCATACCTACCCCCTTAAAGGGAACATGCTCAGGGTTTTCATCAACAAAGTAGGACTTGGGCTGGTTTCAAAAGACATCGACCTGTTCTATTACGGAATCGATTTTCATTTTTACCAGACAATCGGCCGCAAATGGTACGTTGCCGAAATGGTGAAAGCCGAAAACCAGGCAGGGGAAAATGCGCCTTACTACTACCAGCTTAACATGACCCAGGGAAAGGATTTCATCCGGGGTTTCGACCTCTATACCCTTAAGGGCGACCAGATGTATTTTTGCAGGAATAATATAAAATATGAGCTGATCAAACCCTCGGTTAAAAAAGTTAAGGAAGGCCAGGAAAAGAACAAATTCAAAGCGCTTCAGTATGCTTTTTACCTGAATGCCTTTGCCGATGCGGGTTATTGCGTAAATAAGTTTACCGATGTAAATCCATACAACAACAAATTCCTGTTAAGCTGGGGACTTGGTATAGATTTTGTAACTTATTACGATCTCGTCATTAGGTTTGAATATGCCTTCACTTCAATTGGTACCAACGGATTTTTCTTCGGGTTCGGAATGCCGATATAATGTTTCTTCTCCTGTTGATAATGTATGTGGATTTCCGTTCAGAAAGCTTCCTGGGCCGAAAAGTAAAGCCCGGGCATTTGTTCCCCGATGGTGAAATCGATGACGATGTTCGTCCTGCTTTTCTTTGAAGCCATGATGCGGAGCCCAAAGCCCGCTGCAGGCCTGATAAATTTGAATAATGGAACTCCCTGGTCGCGGCTCGATGCAGTTGACAGGTTCGTAAAAATAACCCCTCCCAGTACCTGTGAACAGCGGCTGATCGGGAAACGGTATTCAACTTCTCCATACACCAGGTTCTCACCTCTCCATCTCCCCTGGATGTAACCTCTGCCCGAAGAGTTCATCTGGTCGAAACCTGTAGCCCAAAGATCGAAATACGGAATTTCGCCCGAAACCTGGAACCCGCCATAAAGCCAGAAAGCCAGCAGGTGTCGGGGCATTTTCTTTTCAAGCCCAACATAGGTGCGGAACTCGACCCATAACTGTGAACCATCCTTTGAACTCCCAAGCCATGTCTGGTTTACCCTGTAATTGACTGTAACATAATATCCCCTGTAAGGGTTTATCAGGTTGTCCCTGGTATCATAAACAAAATTCAGGCTGAGCCCGGAAGAAACATAGCCCGTTGGGTTAAACCCGTGCAACTGGCAATAAGCATAATGCGGTGTGATCCATGGGTCGATTGAATCAAGCCTGAGCCCGGTATCTTCAATCTGGTAATGGTAATCAAGATGGTATCCTACCCCTGCATACAGGGCCCTCACTATCCTGTGCGAAATAATTTCATGGATCTTCAGCCAGCGGTATTTAACTGTGAATGATTCATTCCAGTTACGGTTGCCTGCAGTGTCTTTTAACCCTTCCACATTCGGTACGGGGTCCCCGTAACCGGTACCAAGCCCGTAGGTCGGCAAAACATAATAATAGTAACGCCAGTCCCCCTGCAGGAACCACTGATTCCGCGGCAGGTAAACATTACTTTTCAGCTGTACAAGTTTCTGATCTTTCGAAGTAAATTCTACTGTTACCGAAGCCGCAGACTGGCTGGTTTCCCTGGCTTTTCCCATGTACCATGAAAGGCTTCCGCCAGCCCCGAGCTGCACTCCCTTGGTTGGAGAATATGCCACGTAAGGCAGAAAGAAAAAATCCAGTTTCCTGGTAGTGTCTGGGGGTTTTTCTGCTTTATGGAAAATCACCTCGAAAACATCCTTCGGCTGGCATGGTTTTTTTTGTTTATCCAGAGTATCCGCTTGCTGAGCCAGGGCTGTCGAACCAAAACCTAAAAGAAATAATAAACAAAACTGAAATGTTCTGGTTGACATTAAATAGCAGCAGAGTTAAACGTGATAAAAGAGGGCACAAAGGTAAAAACAAATTGAAATCCTGAAGTAATAATGACTCCGGATATTCTTAACGGGTGTTTAACAAAGCACCAGTGAAGCGGCAAGGCCTCCTTCGGAAGTCTCTTTGTATTTTGAATTCATTTCCTTTGCCGTCAGTGCCATGGCTCTGATCGTGGTGTCAAGGTCCACCTTATGTTCCTCGGCAATCTCTTCACTGGCAATGCAATAAGCCGTCCATGCTTTTACAGCCCCGAACGCACAACGCTCAATACAGGGGACCTGAACATAACCTGCTACGGGATCGCAGGTCAGTCCAAGGTGATGTTCCAGGGCCGATTCGGCAGCATTCGAAACAACCCTTGGCCCCTCGCCTAAAGCCTGGGCTATCATCGCGGCGGCCATTGAAGATCCGACTCCGATCTCAGCCTGGCATCCTCCTTCTGCCCCTGAAAGGGTCGCATTATGTTTGCAAAGGTAACCGATGGCAGCTGCAGCAAGGAATCCCTCACGGATCTTCTGCTGGGAAATTTTGACGTCTCTGAGGGCTTTTACAACGGCAGGAATGATACCTGCAGAACCTGCCGTAGGTGCCGTAACAACAATATGCCCCCGGGCGTTTTCCTCGGCCATTGCGAATGCATAAGATGCGATCTGAGTGATAGCCCTGCCGGGATTGGCTTTTTTTGTTTTGTGCAGGTTACGGTTGATTGTTGCTGCTTTACTGCATAAATGAATAGGCCCGGGAAGTATGGTTTCTGTTTTCAGTCCATTCTCAACACCCCGGATCATAACTTCAGTAACCTGGTCAAGAAACTCCATGATCTCTTTCTCGCTTTTACCCGAAACAGACATTTCATGTTCAAGCAGAAGTTTTGCCAGGGGGATCTTATCATCGATAAGAAATTTTTTGAGGTCCCTGGCATGGCAAATCCTGTATTTCGGTTGGCCCTTTTCGGGTGGATTGAAGCCTTTCCATTCGATGAATCCTCCACCCACCGAATAATATTCAAGTTCATAAAGGATTTCATCCCCTGCAAGAAGCCTGGCGGTCATGGTGTTCGGATGAGGGAAATCACCAGAGACAGAATCGAAAATTATATCTTTCAGGGATAATTCAAACCGGGCCGGCCCTATGCTCAGATTGTAGGATTGTTCCGGATGCAGCGCAATCCCGTCAAGAAATTCCGGGGGACAATCGGCAGGGGACTTCCCCAGCAGCCCGGCCAGTGCCGCCCTGTCGGTGCCATGGCCTTTACCGGTGGCGCTCAGGCTGCCAAAAAGATGGACCTTTAAGGCAGTGGCACGTGCCAGCTGCTCTGCAGGAAGCCGTGATATCCTCTGGTAAAAATCATAAGTGATCCGCATAGGCCCCATGGTGTGGGAACTTGAGGGCCCGGGTCCCATTTTATAAAATTCGTCCAACACCGTCATGATCGGGATCTGCGTTGTCGTAACTGTGGTATGAACCTGATCTGTCATTGAGATTTCGCAAAAAAAATGTTTATTTCAATTCAATTATCCACCTCATCCGGTTGAGCCGTTTTAACATTTCCATTTTTAAGCCATAGCTTGAAAAGATCATATCCCAGTGAGAGCACTACAGCGCCAACAAATAACCCGATAATGCCGAAACTGATAAATCCCCCTATTGCCCCAAGGAATACCACCAGCATGGGTGCAGGAGCTTTGCGGCCAAGCAGAATGGGTTTAAGAACATTATCGATGACCATTGGTATAATGCACCATAGGGTCAGAAGTATGGCAGTCATCATACTGAGTTTAATATAGGCATAAATAAGCACTCCTATGATCACAGGACCGACCCCGATCTGCACAATCGCAAGCAAAAAACCGATCAAAGCCCATAAACCCGCACCTGGTATGCCCGCCACCAGGAACCCGATCCCGGCCAGGAATGCCTGTATAAAAGCCACGCCCAGTATACCTCGTGCAACGTTTCTCACTGTAATTTCAGCGTTAGCGACCATTTCTATTCCTCTGTCTCCCATCAGGCGGACAGCAATACTGCGTGTTGCATCTGCACTCTGATCCGTAAAAACCAGCATAACACCTGAAATGATGATGGATCCTAATATTATCAGCAAACCAACACCTGCATTGGTTAAAGCGGTAAGGAACCAGCTCAGGCCTGTCATCAGCTGTGATTTGTATTCAATTGCAACATTGGCAAGGTTTTCCGAAGAACGTTGCCATAGCTCAAAGAGCTGTTTCCCGATTACAGGCCAGGATTTCACACTCTCCGAAGGAGGAGGGATGATGCTTTTACCCGAAATCAGGGCATCTTTCACATAGATAACGGCATCGCCCAGTGATCCACCCAGCAGTAAAATGGGTATGATTATCAGCAATAACAGGAATACTGTGACAAGGATTGCAGCAGGAATTTTCCTGAGTTTTAACTTGTTCCTTATGCCCCTGAAAAGCGGGTAAATAGCTACCGCCAGGATGATGCTCCACAAGGCGATCATAAAAAACGGTTGAAGGATCATAAAACACCATGCAACGAGGCCAATCACCAAGCCTACTTTGATGGTCACTTCAAGGCTTTTGCTTACAAAATCCTGATCCTGTGATGGAGGTTTAACTGCTTCCATAAGGTGTATTTTTTTGATAAATTTAATGGTAATTTATTACAATAATCCAATCTTTATTCTGCAATGAATTTACTTATTGATGAGTATCTGTATTCCTGTCATTTAACTCAGGTCTTTTACTATCTTTATTGTCAGTAAAGGAAAGACACAGCTTAAGTCAGAAAATATCAGCTTAAAAAACGCCCCCATGGACACAGAAACCCTACATCCGAAGAAAAAAATCAAACTTATCTGGAAGATCGTTATTGCTGTATTGATCTTCTTAATGATAGCTTTCGGTGCAGTTTTCACAATAGGTTATTATTATTACGGGAAACTGATAAAAACATCTATAACCGAATTCGTTAAAACGAAAAGCAAGGGGATCTATACAGCCGATATCGGTTATCTCTATATCAATATCCTCAGCGGGAATCTTACGATAAAAGATCTGTCACTTATACCCGATACGGTGGAATACCGCAAACGTGAAGTCAGGGATACCCTTCCGCCCATGCTTTTTCAATTGAAAGTTAAAAATTTCAGGATCAAGAACTTCCTTATTATGGATGCCATACGCCACCATAAAATTGATATAAACGGAATTCATATTGAAAACCCTGAGATCACGATACTGAGGATGCAGCAGAGAACACCTCAATCATCCGCAGATAAAAAAAGTGAAAAAATAATGGCCATCCCTCTACCTAAAGGATTCACTTCAATTTCGATAAAGGAAATCCTGTTTGTTAAGGGAAAATTTGATTTTATTGACTTTACGGGCGATTCGGTAATTCGTAAGTCAATCCCTTCATGTTCGGTCACTATAAAAAACATACTGGTTGACTCGACTCACCAGGGAAAGAGAAGGTTGTTCAATGCCGATGACATCAGTATTGTTTTAAACGGGCTTTCCATCTTGACCAAAAACAAACTTAATCTTATTTCACTTGGTGAGATCGGGTTGTCGACGAGCAAAAATTCAGTCTATGTTAAAGATTTTCATCTTATTCCCCAATACAACCGGGCAGATTATATGAAGAAATTCGGCTGGCAGACCGACCGGCTTGATATTCTTGTTCCTATGCTTACGCTGAACCGCCTGGATCTCAGGCAGCTTATTTTCGAGGGTAAGTTCCAGGCCGGTTTGCTTGAAGTCAATGGTCTTGTTGTGGATGATTACAGGGATAAACGCATACCCCGGAAACCGGGATTCAAGCCTCCGATGCCACAGGACGGCCTGAGAAAACTTAAAGCTTATTTAAAGATCGATACGGTCATCCTGAATAATGGAAAGGCGACATATTCAGAACAAACCGGGAATGAGCCCGGGACCATCTTTTTCGACAAAATGAATGCCACTCTTACCGGGCTGACCAACGACTCTGTTTTGCTGCAGGCCGGGCTGGTTTCTGTTCTGAAAGGGACTGCATACCTGATGGGAAAAGGTAAAATGGATGTCGAATTTAAATTCAGGTTCGGGGATAAGCAAAACAAATTTTCGTTTTCGGGGGATGTGGGCCCGATGGACCTCAGGGAGGTAAATCCCATGCTCACAAAGCTGCTCCCGGCCGAAATCATTAGCGGGAACATAACGCATATTTCAATTCCTCTGGTTGTTGCCACTGACGATGAATCCAAAGGGAAAATGACTTTCTGTTATACGGGCCTTAAGCTTAAACTCAACAGCAAGAAAGAATCGACATGGAACAGTATTAAAACCGGGGTGGTAGGTTGGGTGGCCAACGATTTTGTGGTCCATGACGACAACCCGACCAAATCAGGCAAGACAAAGTCAGGGCTGATTTCTTTCAAAAGAGATAAGGAGAAAGGGATTATCAACTTCGTTTGGAAAAGCGTGCTGAGCGGGTTGAAATCACAGATGGGTTTCAATTCCAAAGAGCAGAAGGAAATGAAGAAGGCCGAAAAGAAAAAAGCAAAAGCCGCAAAGTAAGCTTCCGGGTTACTGCGGCTTTGCAAGTGCTTTGAAAATTACTTTGAGAATTTGATCAGGTTCTCTTTCTTCCAGTCAGCGAAAATCGTACCACCTACCATATAACCGGTCTGGTCGATATGTGTAGGATCAGTCACTGTAAGATAACCGGTCCAGAGAGGATCCTTAGAACCTTTCACATAAAGTTGTGCTGTAAGATGGAATACAGCAGAGGTCTCCCAGTATCCGCCAGTGGTCACAGTGGCGCCGTAATACCCACCGCCCCAGTATCCACCACCCCAGTATCCGCCGTATCCACCGTAATAACCGTTGTAATAGGTTGTGGGTGCAACATAACTCTGGGTTTTATCCATTCCTTCATAAATAAAAAGGAGGATGGCATCAACGCCTAAACTGTCGCATTTCTTTTTAACGTCATTGATCTCGTACTTTTTACTGGGGTTAAGGAAATCGAGCGAACCTATCGATTTAAGCCCTTTATTGTTGAACACTGAAACAACGTTCTGTTCAAATGGTTTCAGGTATTCAAGCTTTTCAAAAAGCGGCATCACTGCAACTTTTGTAACCTGGGAATGGTTGTCGGGGTTCTTCCAGGTAGTAAGTGTCATTGGAGTCTGACAGCGGGTGAGCAGTAAAGCTACCGCCAAAAGTAATCCATAAGATATTGTTCTTTTCATATTCAGTTATTTGGCGCAAATGTAGGCTTTTTTCATATGGGCCGAAGGTATTACGCAGAAATCCTTATTAATGAGTATTTTTATGCTCATTTTGGAGGGTTTTCAAGAGAAGCCGGCTTCTGATCCTAACCTATTTTGATCGTACTCAATGATGAGTAAAATTGCGAATTATCAGTCAATAAGGGCTTTTTTCTATTGTTCCTGTACCATTTCATTGTAATTTTATCTCAAATAAAAAAAAGGAATTTAAATGAAAAAATTATCCGTTCTAATCGTTCTGTTTTCCCTTCTTACAGGGAGTGTTGTTGTAGCACAGGTTGACAAAACCAAGATGAGCCTGGATGTGTCAAAAAAGTATGCTCAAAACATAGGGCAGCTCACCCAACTGACATGGAAAAGAAAGACCGAAGGGTATGTCGGGGGGAACCTGGCGATGTCGTCAGTAAGTTCCGTTACCCTGGGTTCTGATGGAAAAATGCAGGCCATCGTGATCAGTCAGCAATCTTATACCCAAAAGAAACGCGGATTAAGGGGAGCGATACAGGCTGGTGTTGTATCTGACGTGAATGCTTATGTAAAGGCGGCTGTTGAACTGATCGGGAAATATATTTTTCTCAGCCAGGGACAGATGGTTGATCTTTTTAACAAGGGGACCCTCTCAGCACTGGGGAATTCAATCCAGGCTGAAGGATTTAACCTCCTTGTGCAGGGAGATCACGTCAACTATAAGTTTGACCAGGCAACACTGCTTTACCAGTCACAGGACGTCTCGACTGTTTTAGAGGGTGATGCCGTTAAGGCAACAGTGAAATATGAAAACGTAAATGGGATAAATCGCGTAACTTCAGTGACGATGGATATGGCCGGTCCCAAAGTCAATATTAAATTGACAAACTTCGAATATGCCAAAAAAATGTAATAATCAATCATAATTTAAAAAAATCAACAGATGAAAAAATTAATCTTATTATCCATCGCCGGGTTTATCGCATTTTCAGCCTTTGCTCAAATAGATAAAACCCAATTAAGCCTGAATGTATCGAAAACCAATGATCATAATATCAAACTTCTGAGCTCTTACACCTGGAAAAGGACGATACAGGGTTTCTCTGAAGGGAATCAGGTTGTTTCAATCCTCAGCTCTGTAACCATGGGGCCCGATGGGAAACCTGTAAACCAGGTAATAGAAAATTCGGGTGGTCAGAAAAAACAATCAAAAAAGCAGGCAGAAGCCGCTGAATATATAAAAAATGCTGTCGATCTTGTAGCGAAGTATATATTCATGTCAACAGGCCAGATGGTTGATTTGTTCAATAAAGGGACCCTGTCGATGCTTAATAATGATCTGCATGCCGAAGCTTTCAATTTTATTACAAAGGGAGACCACCTTAACTATACATTCGATAAAACCTCATTACAATATAAAGGGCAGGATATTTCAACAATGATGAACGGAGACCCGGTTAAAGCAACGGTTACGTTTAAGTTTGTTGATGATGTGAATACTGTGGATAAGGTTGTACTTGATCTTCCGGCAAAGAAAATCAAGGTCAATATGACTAATACGGATTTCGCAAAGAAACTCTGATCGAATAGCAAAATGTTTGTTTGCAATTAATAAAAATAATCAACGCGCATTATGAAACGTTTGTTTGTTATTATCATGCTTGCCGGGGTCCTGACCTCCTGCAATCAAAATCCAGGGGCCGGATCAACGGACTCTCAAAAGATCACTGAAAACGGTCTTGACCGAACGGTTCTTCCTATTAAAGAACCTATCCGGCCCACCTATAAGGAACTTGATGCCCGAAACGTAACACCACCTCCGCGTTTTCATGTGACAGCCCCGAAAGGCGCTCCCAATGTGGTGATTATTTTAATTGACGATATGGGCTTCGGGGTATCCGAAGCGTTTGGCGGGCCTGTCGCTACTCCAAACATGGACAAACTGGCTGATAACGGTTTAAAGTACAATTGTTTTCATACCACTTCACTATGCTCACCAACAAGGGTGGCATTACTTACAGGGTATAACCATCACAGCAACAATATGGGATGCATAGGTGAAGCCGCTACGACCTTTCCCGGGAATACCTCGGTAAGGCCTCAGAGTATCACACCAATGGCAGAAGTGCTTCGCCAGAATGGATATAATACTGCAGCATTCGGGAAATATCATGAAACCCCTCCCTGGGAAATTTCGAATTCTGGGCCCCAGGACCGCTGGCCGACCCGTTCAGGCTTTGAGAAATTTTATGGTTTCATTGGTGGTGAAACAAATCAATATGCGCCTTTGATCTACGACGGGGTTACCCTCATTGAAACTCCGGATGATCCGAATTATCACTTTACCACCGATATGACCAACCAGGCAATTTCATGGGTCAGGTTCCAGCAGGCTTTATCACCTGACAAGCCTTTCTTTTTGTATTATGCACCCGGAGCCACCCATGCACCTCATCATGTCCCGAAAGCATGGGCTGAGAAATACAAGGGGAAATTTGACCAGGGATGGGATAAACTGCGTGAGATGACTTTGGAACGCCAGAAAAAACTGGGTATAGTTCCCCAGAACACAAAGCTTGCACCAAAACCTGCCGATATAAAGGATTGGGAAAAACTTTCGGCCGACGAAAAGAAATTGTTTACACGCCAGATGGAAGTGTATGCCGGTTTCGCCGAACAAACGGATTACGAGGCCGGAAGGCTTATTGCAGCAATCAAGGATCTTGGGGTAATGGATAATACTGTAATTATTTTCATTGCCGGCGATAACGGGGCAAGCGCCGAAGGACAGATGAATGGAATGTATAGTGAAATGACATACTTTAATGCAGTTCCCGAAACCGTTCCTGACATGCTGAAACATTATGATGAATGGGGCGGACCGAGCACCTATCCTCATTTTGCTGCAGGATGGGCTGTGGCCCTCGATGCTCCTTTCTCTTATACCAAGCAGGTAGCCTCTGATTTCGGAGGCACCCGAAATGGAATGATCATTCAATGGCCTGCCGGCATCAAGGCAAAAGGAGAGGTACGCTCCCAGTTTGGCCATGTAATCGATATTGCTCCAACCGTTTATGAACTTTCTAAAATTCCGGCTCCGAAAATGGTGAACGGAATCGCACAGGATCCTATCGAGGGCACCAGCCTGGCTTATACCTTTAATGATGCCAAGGCAGCCGGGCAGCATAAAGTACAGTATTTTGAAATGTTCGGCAACAGGGCAGTTTACCAGGATGGCTGGTTTGCACGCACAATCCACAGGCCGGCATGGAGATTGAAACCCTCCCATCCGCTTAAGGAAGATCAGTGGGAACTTTACAACACCAACGATGATTTCAGCCTGGCAAATGATTTATCAGCCCAGAATACCGATAAACTGAAAGACATGCAGGCTTTGTTCATGACAGAAGCTGAAAAATATCATGTTCTTCCTCTGGATGACCGCCTCCTGGAGAGAACCGATGCTGAACTGATGGGCAGGCCGACGGTTATGGGCCACAGGACTTCTGTAACATACGGCGAAGGCATGAAAGGTATGGGAACTGATATTTTTATCGACCTCAGGAATAAATCCTACACCATTACTGCCGAAGTAACAGTCGACGCCAAAGGAAACGGTGTGATTGTATGCCAGGGCGGTCGCTTTGGCGGTCTGTCATTCTACCTGAAAGACGGGAAACCTGCCTTTACCTATAATTACCTTGGGATGCAGTCTACACGGATAATGTCTTCAGAAGCTCTTAAACCGGGAAATTATCTTTTGGTTTATGACTTTAAATACGATGGCATCAAACCGGGTTTGGGAGGCGTTGGCACAATTACTGTTAATACTAAAAAAGTGGCTGAAGGCCGGATTGAGAAAACACAGCCCGGCATATTCTCAGTTGATGACCTGGCGGATATCGGAATTGATGAAGGCACACAGGTTGCCGATTATGGCAAATCTTCAAAGTTCAATGGTAAGATCGGCAGGGTGACGATTGAGCAGAAGAAGCAATGATCTAGAGCAGCCCTCTTTCCTTTAATTCGTATATCAGATCTGATATTCGGGTCTTTCTGGTCTTTTTCAGGATATTCCGGATGTGATTATGCAGCTTAAAATGCTTCGTTGATATTCAGGAAAAGGCCCCTTGACCCGTTAAGTCCGAAACCCATATCAACAGTGAGGTTGGAGTTTGATTTTTTATTGATCATCACCCTGAGACCAAATCCAGCCCCTGGTGCGATATATTCAAAAAGGTGTTGGCTGTCATCATCATTGTTGCAGGTTGTAGCATTGCAAAATACCACCCCGCTCAGTATATGTGTTTTAGGGCTTATCGGGAAACGGTACTCGACTTCCCCGTACATATAATCAATACCGCGGATCCTGCCCTGCACATATCCCCTGCCGGTTCGTCCGTATGTGTCCCAGCCGATTGCAGGCAGATCAAGGTATGGAAGTTGCCCTACCAGTTCAAAACCTCCGCTGTACCAAAAAGCCAGCAGGTGAGCAGGGTTTCGTTTCGAAAGGCCTATATAAGTCCTGAATTCAGTTAAAAGAACCAATGAAGTTTTGGAGCTTCCAAGCCAGGTTGTATTGAATCTCGGCGTAATTGCGGCATAGATCCCTTTGGTAGGCCGGCAGGAATTGTCACGGCTGTCGTATAGGAACGACAACAGTAATCCAGAAGTGCAATAACTCTGAGGGTTGAATCCACGGTTGACCGAATAAAAATAATGCTGGGTAATATAGATATGGCCTGAGTCAAGATTGAGTTTTGAATCGCTGATATCCCAATGATAATCAAGGTTATATCCAAGTCCTATATAAAACCTGCCGATGATGCGTTTGTTGACCGTTTCGTAAAACCTGAAAAGGTTATATCTCATGGGTTCGGCAGAGGAACTGGCCGATAATGCTGCGTCTCCGTTCGGCATGATCCAGTTCACTGAATCCACACCCCTCATATTGGAGCCAAGTCCGTAGGTTGGCTGTGAATACATGTAAAACCTCCAATCCCCTTTAAATATCAGGTCTGCACCGCTGGTAAAAATGCTGGAGCGAAGTGAAACCAGCAACTGACTCATCGAAGTCACCTGGACATTGCAGGCAAAAGCGGAAATCGGTGTGTTTTTTGGATTACCAAACCAGATGGCTGGGTTGAATGTTGCCCCCAGCACAAAACCCAGGGCAGGGTTATACCCTATTACAGGAAATGCAGAAATATAAAGTTTATACGGACGTACAATAATCGTATCGGGCCTGTTTTCAGTCTTTTTTTTCTTCGATTTCAGTATATCAAATACATCAAGCTGCTCAAATTTAGGCCCCTGGTTTTCCTGGGCCGCAGCAATAAAAGGGAATAAAAGTATGGATATTAACAGGCTGAATAATACTTTTCTCATCAGGTTTTAATTAACATCGGACGGTCCTTTCAAGGCTTCGCAAAATTACAGAAACGTGGTTGAATGGATATTAATCATTGATGAGCACCTTGCTTTGCAGCATGTTTTACCATTACCTTTGTAAACAGCAGAAGATTAATCCATTTATGAAAACAAAGATACTTCTTTTCATTGCCATCCTCATCCTTCCTCTTGCCGCCCATTGTGTCCCTGAGAATACTGATACTGTCGGCAAGAAAGAAAAAAAAGAAAAGCCCGCCATTCTTGATCCTTATCACTGGAATGTGATTAAAATCAATCCTACACCCATGCTGATCTGGCAGGACATAAGAAATATCACTTTCAGTTATGAACGTCTTGTTACAAAGGACATGTCGGTTTCACTGCAGTTAGGTTGTCTTTTCTTCCCGAGACTTTTCGACGATACAATTGCAAAGCTTGTTGCTATTACCGGCAGGAGCAAGTTTGGAATAAACATTGCGCTGGATTATCGTTATTATCCTTTTTCAAGGAACAGGCGACCAGCCCCGGATGGTCTTTATGTGGGTACATTTTTATCTTACTACGGATTTCAGTTTAAAAACAATATTGATGTCCTGAAGACAACTGTTGACCAGAACGGAAGCATCAATGGAAAAATCAATACAGTAAACCTGGGATTGATACTGGGATATCAATTCATTTTCTGGAAACGGTTTACTCTTGACATGCTTTTATTCGGGCCATCGGTAAGCTACTATTCAGGGAACTTTAACATCACCGGGAATCTTGATCCCGAACAGATTAAAAACCTGGACAAGGAGATGGTCGATAAACTTCTTAAACGCTTCCCTTTGCTGGGAACCCTGTTCAGCAGTGAATCCCTGCAATTTAACGGAACCCGAACCACTATTTCATTTGGGTTCCGTTACAGCATGCAATTGGGGGTGCATTTCTGATAATTTTCCGCACTGTGATTACGATTCAATTGATTTAATATGAATCACATGCCGGAGGGCAGGGTCCCGAGGTTTTTGGATTTACATTATTAACGCTATAGAAAAGCGACTTGTCATCCAGGCCGGACCCATCCATTCCGACAACCATGGATGATGTCGATCCGCTTGCATCTGTTCCGAAATAAATCCTGAATCCGCCAAGCAGCTGATTATGGTTGTAGAGACATTGCATGGCATAGTATTGCTGAATATCGATATTAAATCCTTTGAGTTTGTCAGAGTAGGTCTGGGCCGATGCATCCAGGCCCTTGATGAAATTAGTAGCATCGGTTAAAGATACGGAATTGGAGCAGGGTTTATTGATCTGCAATTGCCAGATGCTGGTATGAAAGGCGACAATAATTAACGCTCCAATAACCAGGCCTGCAAAACCTGTAATCGACGGAACTAAAAAATTCTTCTTTTCCATAATGAAAAATTTAAAGGTTAAACTTAAAATCCCGATTTTAAATGCAATTTAATCATTTTTATTACCTTTCTGTCAGTTTTCAGGATCCTTATATTTGATTTTTAAAGTCATCAAAATTTATTTCATAGCTATTCCGGCACAATATGAACAAGAAAAACGGGCAGGAAACCAAAAATATCTCACCGGCTGAGCGAGCTTTATGGGACAGTGAGGAGCGATTCAGGATTGTTTTTGAACGTTCCAATATCGACAAATCACTCACTGCGCCCGACGGCAGATTTATAAAGATCAATAAGGCATTTGCAGATATGCTTCATTACACTATAGAAGAATTGCAAAAGCTCAATTTTCTCGAAATCACCCATCCCGATGATATGGCAATCAGCAGGGAGAGCATCCGCAGCCTTCTTGAAAAGGAGCAGAACAGCTACCGGTTTGAGAAAAGGTATGTCAGTAAAGATGGCGGGATTGTATGGGCCGATTTGAATATGACCTTGCTTCGTGATGAGAAAGGAGTCCCGCTATACTTTATTACCAGCGTGATTGATATCACTGAACGCAAAAAGGAAGTGATCAGACTGCAGGAAAGTGAAGATAAATTCAAAGCGATCTTTGAAAACAACTCTGCAGCAATTGCTATAATGGAACCGGATACTACAATTTCCATGGTAAATGACGCCTATTGCCAGATGAGCGGTTATTCCAGGGAGGATGTGATAGGATTGAGCTGGACAACACAGATCCCCCCGGAAGATCTCGATCGTTTGAAAGAGTACAACAGGCAAAGGCTTACTGATCCTAAAAGCGCTCCTGATAAATATGAATTTTCATTTTATAAAAAGAACGGGGAGATCAGGTCTGCACTGATGTCGGTTTCACTGATCGAAAGCAGTCGCAAGATCATCACCTCATTCACCGATATCACTGAACGAAAGCGGGCTGAAGAAGCTGTAAAAAGGCAGGCCGACCTGCTGGAACTGGTCCATGACAGCATTATTGTGATGGATTTGAATTCAAAGATCACTTACTGGAGCAGGGGGGCGTATGAAAGATATGGCTGGACCAGTGAAGAAGCATTGGGAAAAGTTTCTTCCGAACTGCTGCAAACCGTTTTCCCAATTCCCTTCAATGATGTTAAACAAGAATTTTTTCAGAACGGATACTGGGAAGGAGAACTTACCCAGACTACAAAAGACGGATCAACACTTTTTGTTTCCAGCAGGTGGCAGCTGCAAAAAAATTCAGACAACCAGCCTCAGTCAATACTGGAAACCAACAATGATATCACTGCACGAAAGAGATCTGAAAACGCCCTTCGTGAAAGTGAGCGGAACTTGCGGCAATTAAATGCCACCAAGGATAAGTTTTTTTCAATCATCGCCCATGATTTAAAAAGCCCGTTTAGTGCAATTCTCGGTTTCAGCCAATTGCTCACTGATGAATACAGGGACCTCGACAGCCGCTCGATAGGCCATTATGCAGGCCTGATTAATTCATCCGTTCAGCAGACATATAACCTGCTTGAAAACCTGCTTGAATGGGCTAAGTCCCAGCAGGGCAATATACCATTTAAACCAGTTCCGGTCCTTTTGGAAAAACTGGTAAGCACAACAATCGCCGGTTTGCAGGACATAGCAGGTCAAAAGAATTTAAAGATCATCAACTTCATACCAAATAGCCTGGTCCTCGTTGCCGATGAAAACATGCTCAGTTTTATTCTCAGGAACCTGATTACAAATGCAATAAAATTCAACAATAAAAACGGCAGGTGCCTGGTTACCGCCGATGTTGCAGATTCAATTGTTCTGATCACGATTTCCGATAATGGTATAGGGATGAGCGATGAAAGCATCTCCAAACTGTTCCGGGTAGAAACAAGTTTTTCAACAAGAGGGACCGCAAACGAAAAAGGCAGCGGGCTGGGATTGATCTTATGCAAAGAATTTGTTGAGAAACATGGAGGTAAGATCAGCGCTGAGAGCGAAATGGGGAAAGGGAGTACCTTTAGGTTTACAATCCCTCAATAAGCTGCTGCTGCTCTTTACTTACCCACAACAAACCATATCAGCGAGGAGAAGGTTCCGTTTTTAACATAGATCGAGTCAATGGAGCCCTGTAACCTGAGTTTTCCTGAAAAAGTCCCGGCGCCTGTGCCTCCATGCCCTTCCCATTTAGTCACACTGATGTTCAGGCTGTCGCCGGAAGAGGAGTAATAATATTTTCCGTTCCCGTCAATATACATCATCTGGGTATGGGAAGAATCGCTGGTATATGTTACACCTGCTTTTACAGTGACTGGGAGCCCGATAGACAATACATTGACACTCTGAATCGAGGGGTCTGTGTAGAATGTATTGCAAACGCCCGTCAGCAGGCAAAATTTTGAAAATGAAGAGGTGGTCTTGAAAGCCTTGTTCACCCCGCCGGCCTGGGCATTCGCATAATAGTATGTTGGACCTGGGTCCGGAGTTTTCTTTTTACATGAGGCAGCAATTACGACAAGGATCAAACCCAGGATTAATAAGTTTTTAGTTTTCATAGAACATTTACTTTGATGAATACAAATTTACTTGCATTTTACTTCTATTGTTCACTTTATCCAAAATAATCAGCCATAGGAATGATTTGAGCACGAAAAAGCCGTGGTCACTGGATTTTAAAACAAAAATTAATTATTTTTACAATGCGTATGTTGTCGGTTTTAATTTATATGAAATGAAATAGCACTGCTATGAAAAGTTCTAAAGGAAATTTAAAAAGATTATTCGGCGACGAGGTTACAAAAGAACCTGTAATCAAGCCTGAGGAAAGGCCAATTGCGACTTCCGGTGCGAAACCCCGGATTGAATGGGCGAACATCCCTGCAGGTACATTTACAATGGGCAGTCCCGAAACAGAGCCATTCAGAAAAGCTGATGAGACCCTGCACCAGGTGACGCTGAGTGCCTTCAGGATGAGCTGTTATGAAATTACATTTGAACAGTACGACATGTTCTGTGAAGCCACCGGCAGGGAAAAACCTAAAGATGAAGGATGGGGAAGGAAGAAACAACCTGTGATCAATGTCAGCTGGGATGATGCAACGGCTTTTGCCGGATGGGTCGGATGCCGGCTTCCGACAGAAGCGGAATGGGAATACACATGCCGGGCAGGGACCACCACTCCTTTCAATACTGGCGATAACCTTACAACGGCCCAGGCTAATTACAATGGCAATTTCCCATACAACGACAGTCCTAAAGGTGAATTTAGGGCAAGGACAGTCCCGGTAGGTAGTTTTGCTCCCAATGCATGGGGATTATATGATATGCATGGCAACATATGGGAATGGTGTAACGACAGGTACGGGGATTATCTTCAACCGGCCCAGACAAATCCCCCGGGTGCAGAGCAAGGCACATTCAGGGTATTCCGCGGAGGAGGCTGGCGCAACTATGCCCAGCTTTGCAGGTCGGCGTTCAGGTATAAATACTTCCCCGATTACCGGCATTTTAACATCGGTTTCAGGGTTGTCTCCTCTGACTGAGCAGGATGACAGGCATTGTACTGCCCGGATTATTCCTGGTTATAAGGATGGCCTTGTCAGGGGTTCATTAATGAAAACACCTTGCCGGTTCTAACTGTTTGGCCTGACCTGTCTTTAAGTTCCCAGATAAACAGGCCCGGATGGGGCAAACTGATTTTTACAGTTTTTCCGCTTACAGGGATATGCCGGATCATCTCTCCGTTCAGGTTGAAAAAATAAAGCTCCCCTTCATCCTCAAACCCGCTCAGGGTATATGCACCGTCTTTATCCGGGCCTGAAAACCGTAACTGTTTATCTCCAGTATGTATCACCGAAAGCGGCAAAATAGCCACGTTTCGTGAGGATGAATCGCAACGGCAGCTGTCGCATGCTTTCAGGCTTACAGTATAATTTCCCGGAGAGGAATAAACATGCAACGGTTCATATGCCTCCGAAGTCTGTCCATCCCCGAAATTCCATTTCCATAAAACAGCATTAGTGCTCAGGTTCCTTGTATACAGTGTATCTGAATGAACCCAGGCGCTGAATGCGGCCGAGGGTTCATCGTTCCACAAATTCCATTGGGAAGGGGTTGTGAAGACCACCGAATCCGCAGCCTTCTGAAGCAGTAACGCGGTATCGGCAAGAAGCCCGGCGGTGAAGCTGTTCCCGCTTGACCTCTTATGATAAATGCAGGAATAGAAAACACAGGCAGTAAGATAACTGCCGTTCATATTCGGATGGGAGTCGTCGCCAATGTGCAGCACCATCCCTGTTGTTGAAAGAACCAGCCTCCAGGCTTCTCCTGCCGGAGCTATCCGGTCGTTCAGCATAAAAGCAATACCATGATAAGCGGCAGTCAGTGAATCCTGCATCTCGTAAAAATCAGTAAAATTCTGGCTGCAGTAATTTGAGACAAAGCATTGCTGACCTCCAAACCTCCTCCCCCATGTAAGATAAAAAATCACCCTGGTACAGGCATTATTTGATTTGACTGAATCATGAAGGATTTCGGCTCCGGGGTACATGCAACTGTCGCGAAGCACAGGTATCGCCGGGATCTGGCTTTGTTCCTGGAGAATCACGAAATCCCAGGCACGTTCCCTGATCATGGCGAGGCTTACCGGATCACGGGCATGGGCAATAGGGTCCCAGCCAAAGGTAAATCCCCCGGGGGTGTTGGCCTCCCAGAACAAGGAATCTCCTGAAGCCGCTGCAAGATCCGAAACCAGCTGGGGCAGGTTATTTACGGAAGTATAACTGTTTCCGAGGAAAAGCGCTTTTATCACAACAGGCTGGGCGGCTGCCTGAAAAACTAATAAAATCAAAGTAAGCACAAAGACAGCCGTTGCAATTATCGGGAGAATGATTTTTTTCATGTCTTTTGTTGATGTAGGAATTGCAAGAAAGAAATTATTGATATTGCCGGCTCAATATTCAAAGATAT